>Ga0182024_10005840_pt1 | contig 27327 bp, 21 predicted proteins | sample P32metaG_FD_120480 | JGI IMG/M metagenome (GOLD analysis project Ga0182024, IMG submission 120480) | Permafrost microbial communities from Stordalen Mire, Sweden - P3-2 metaG (Illumina Assembly) | ecosystem: Environmental > Terrestrial > Soil > Wetlands > Permafrost | place: Sweden: Stordalen...
GCACGGATCTGGTACAAAAACAAGCGGTCAAAGACCTAGTCCCGAATCCCTGCAGTTAGCGTTTGCCGGGCGGCGGCTGAGGCGGCTGCATGGCCTGCAGGTTGATCATGCTGGTCAGTTCGTTGAAGGCCATTCGCACCTCGAAAAGCACGGTCTGCAGTGTGCGATCCTCGGCTTCGGTCAGGTTGCCGCGCGTCTTTTCTTCCAGAACGCCCAGCAGATCAATGGTGGTGCGCGCCCCAAGAATGTCAACCCTCGGCCGCTGCCCATCCTGGGCCCCCGCTCCCATCTGAATCATGGCGGATACATAGAACTGCTGCACCAGGTGCGCGAATGTGACTGGCGGCTGCGCACCCATGGCCGGATTTTGCGCCCTGATCAACTCTTCCAGCCGCTGCGCCGATGCCTCGTAGGCAGCCTTCAGCTCCCGGCTTTCCTGCGCCGTGGGTGGAGGCGGCAACTCGACGCCCGCTTCCTCGCCCAATTCAGGCTGCACGGCTTCCACAGGAGCAGCCTCAGGCACATTCCTGCCCTCGCTCACCACCAGGCGCGGACCGCCAGACGACGCTTCTGGCTCAGCCTCAGTGTGGTGCGCTGCCCTTTGGCCCTCTTGTTCTTCTTCCGCCTTGAATTTGCGGCGGTCAATCACTTCGAATTTAGGCGTATCGCTCATTGCTCCAGTTATCCTATCCGTCTTGGTGACTTGGTCAAATTGTTGATGCAAAGCTGGGCGGCGCAGTCAGAATCCGCGCAGTCCCCGTAGCCGTGCCCGCGGCGTACTTGAAGGTCTCATTACGCAGCTCCGCTTCGCCGCGAATCATGCCCAGCGCAAAATTGCGGCTTCCTGAAACCAAGGCCAACTCGGCCGCGCTCCGGATCTGCCCGTCAACCGATCCAACCGATCCGGCTTCCAGAATCAACCCTGCCCCACTTGGCGGCGCCGGTCCATCAAGTTCCAAATGGCGCAGGTGCCGATGTACATTTCCGCGCGAACGAATTCGCTCCACGATCTCCTGCCCCAGGTAGCAGCCCTTGTTGAAGTTGAGGGCCCGCATCTGCGAAGTCTCTTGCGGCAGGTCGCGCTCCACGATGTCGACGCCGTATGCCGGAATCCCTTCCGCAATCCGAAACGCCTCCACAGACGCGCTTCCCACCGGGGTCGCCCCTGCGGTGCGCAGAAACTTCCACACCCAGGCAAGCTGCGCCTCAGGCGCCCAAAGCGCATAATGCGCGGCAACGCTGCCATAGCCCCTCTCAATGCGCAGATCCATCCCGTTCCACTCGAAATGGGTGCTGGTCATCGGCTCAGACAGAACGGGCAGACCAATCCTCTCCAGAACCTGATCCGCCGCCGGCCCGGTCAGCCCAATCACAATTTCCCCGCTCACTGGAACCAGTTCCACATCGTCCATGATGATGAAGCGCTCGAGATGGGCCAGCAGGCGCTCATGCTGGTCGGCGGCGATTTCCAGCTCCAGCGTGTCCCCCTCGCGCCAGACCGTGAGGTCGCCCTGAATGCGTCCCTGCGCGTTGAGCACCAGGTTCCACGCACCGGCGCGCTCGCCTAAATCGTTCACGGTGTTAGTCACCATCCCACTCAGCCAGCGGAACCGATCTTCTCCGCGCACTTCCACGCGCCTCAGCCAGCCCAAATCGTGGCACGCGGCCCCTGTTGCCAGGGCGGCCGATTCCGCGGCTGGCGCGTCTAACAGCCGTGGAGTCTGCACGCCCCGGTAAACGGCAAGTTCATGAGGCGTAGTCGCGGATTCCATCAGCAGTGCGAGCGCCGTGGCCTGTGTGGGTGAGGCAAAATCAATCTGAGTCATAAATGAACTATTCCGCGGCATGGCGCGACTTTTCCGGAGAAAATCCCGCGCAATACCGCATCCTGATTATAGCCTTGGAAGCAGATGCAACAGTTCCGGCTGGGAATACCGCCGTGCCGCCATGGAAATAGGGAGTGCGAATGAGCAAGCAGTACCAGGGCAAGCAGTGCGGGGGATCGAGGCAGATGTGGCGAGGGCGAACTGTGCCGGCAATTTTGTGTCTTTTAGCTTCAGGCCTTTTAGCGGGGGCAACGGCCGGAGCCCGGCAGCAGACCACCGCGCCGGCGCCTCAGGCCCAATCTCCGACTGCTTCCAAACCTCAATCCCGGCCTCAATCCAGTGACAAGCCGCCAACCCACATTTCCCCGGAGCAGGCCAAACAACTTTTTTCCCTGGTAGATGAGCTGCTCCAGTTCTCCTCGAAGGAGACCGGCCTGCCAATCAAGAGCACCGTCAAGCGCCAGATCACCAGCCGCGCCGAAGTGGAATCTTACCTGAAGGGAAAATTTGAAGACGATGCGGGCGCCAAGCGCATGCAGCGCGATGAGATCGTGCTCAAGAAATTCGGCCTGCTGGACCGCGACTTCGCTCTCAAACCCTTTCTGCTCGCGCTCCTCACTGAACAGGTTGAGGCCTATTACGACTCCAAAACCAAGACCGTAAACATGCTCGACTGGGTGGATATTGAAGAGCAGAAGCCGGTATTGGCGCATGAACTGACCCACGCACTCCAGGACCAGCGGGTGGATCTGGACAAGTGGGACGATCAGACGCCGGAGGACGTTTCGCTCAATTTCCCCGGTGACACCGACCACCTGGCCAAGGACGAACTCGATACCGCCCGCGACGCGGTGGTCGAGGGCCAGGCCACGGCCGTGATGATGGACTACATCCTCAAGCCGATGGGCAAGAGCCTGGTCAAGGACCCCGAGGTAATGGACTTCGTCAAGGAGCAGATGTCGGCTTCAGACAACTCCCCGGTTCTGGCGCGCGCTCCGCTGTTGCTCTCCGAGTCGCTTCTGTTTCCCTATCGCGATGGCCTCAGCTTTGAACAGGATGTATGGATGGACCAGGGGCAGTCCGCGGCCTTTCCGGGTGCCTTAGACCGACCGCCAACTTCAACCTGGGAGATCATGAATCCGCGCGAGTATGAGCGCAAGAGCACGCCGGCCGTTCCCCTGTTGCCCAATATCCATCCCCTGGTGGACAAGCTCTACATGCCTTACGACATCGGCCAGGTGGGCCAGCTTGACCTGCACATTCTGGCCGAAATATTCGGCGGCGAGAAGGCCAGCGGCGATCTGACGCCAGCCTGGAATGGCGGCATCTACTGGGCTGGCCAGCAGTTATCCGCCACCACCGCCGCGGAGCAAGGCAGCACGAAATCCCTGGCCTTGTTTTATCTTTCAGCCTGGAAAAGCGCCGCCTCTGCCGAGGACTTTGCCGAGCTCTACTCGAAACAACTGGGCCGCAAGTACTCCGGCCTCAAGCCAGATGTGGCCGACCAGCAATCCGGCGCGGCAAGCCTTCCCGCCGGGGAAGAAGAACAGGTTTTCACAACCAGCGAAGGCCCTGTCGTTATCACTACCCGCGGCAAGCTGGTCTTCGTGGCTGAAAGCTTCCCGCTGGATACGGCCCGCAAGCTGACCGCTCTTATTCTCGACGCCCAGGCAAGCGGTGATCTGAAGATGACGGTTCGGAGGCCGTCCTCGATCATGCCGGGCGAACATTCAGTCACCGGCCGCCCGCTCACGGCTGATCTGGCCAGGTTTTTGTCGGGCTGCGGCGTGATGAAGGCGGCTGTTGATGGAGCGGTTAAAGCTGGGCGCTAGCTGGACTCAGCCCTGAATTCTCCATAACCTCCGCCGAAATATTCGGTCGAATGGACGAGGGAATGGAGCCGGATATGAAAACGAAGATGAAAGCCGCTCTTGCCGCCCTGGTTTTTGCCTGTGCTTCCGGCTGGAGCCAGGACCCCGGAATGATGGCCGCGCAGCAGGCCATGCAGGCCAGCCAGCAGGCCACCCAGCAGGCGCTGCAGGATATGCAGACCGCGCAGCAGGCCAGCCAGCAGTTCACGCAGGCGGTCATGCAAGCCAACAGCCTTTCCCAGTGGAATTCTTCTGGCTGGCATCCGGCGCTGCTGGCCGGCACGGGTGTGCTTAGCCTTTCCGTTGGCCCAGGCAACGTGAAGCCGGGGACCAAGCTGAGGATTCAATTGAGCCCGGACAGAAATGCGCAGATTTACTACACCACCGACGGATGGACGCCGACGACCTTTTCGACCCGCTACACGGGCCCGATCAAAATCGACGCATCCATGCACCTTCAGGCCATCGCCGTGGGTCCGAGCCTGCCGCATTCCCTGCTTATTCGAGCGGACTACACGGTGAACGGTTCTGCGCCGCAACCAGTTCAGGAAGCGGCTCTGACCACCAGTGGAGTGCTGCCGGCTGGATCTCCCATCCGCCTGGCAACCGGCTCGGCGATCAGTTCGGCAACCGCACACGCCGGGGACAAAGCGACCATTCTGCTGGACGAGGACTTGAAGGTGGGAGACACAGTGGTAGCCGCGAAAGGAACCCCGGTTGATGCGGTCCTCACGCTGGCAGTTCCGGCAAAGCGCGGCGCCGCGGGCGAACTTGCCTTTGTGGTCCACTCGCTCACGGTGCGAGGGCAATCGATCTCTCTCACCGGGAGCGAGGCGCTCGAAGGAGGCGTCGCGAAAGACGCTGTCATCGAGCCAGGCATGCTACTGACAGCCAAAGTGGCCAAAGAGACTGACCTCAGCCGCTGAATCGGATGGTTGCACCAAGTCAAGCAGGCTTTTTATCAACCAGGTACTCATCGATAAGCACGGCAACCAGCGCCGCCGTGGGAACCGAAACCAGGGCGCCGGCAACGCCTCCCAGCGCGGAACCAAGCAGCAATGCCAGCAGGATGGCCAGGCCGGGCAGGCCTACGCTGTTCCTCATGATGCGTGGAGTCAGGAAAGAATTTTCAACCTGCAGATAGACCACGTAAAAGACCGCGACTCCCAGCACCCGGCCCCACGAGTCGATCGCCGCCACCAGCAGCGCCAGCGCCACGCAGACGGCAGCGCCCAGCACTGGAATGATATTCAGTAACCCAGTCAGTACTCCCAGCGCAAATGCGTAGCGAATGTGAAGAATGAGATAGACGGCGGTGCTGAGTAGCCCAAGAATGAGCATCAGGCTGCCCTGGCCGAGCAGCCATTTGTCCATGCGGATCCTGGCCCGCTGCAGGGCGTTGTCGAGCCGGTCGCGGCTTTCCGATGGGAAAAACGAAAGAAACCAGGTATAGGCGTGGTCGCCTTCCAGAATGAAATAGACGGTAAGAATGAAGCCCATCGCCAAATCCACGATCTTCCCCGCCCAATCCTTTATGGAAAGCAGAAGATACGTGGCCGCATTGCTCAGGAAATCCTGAAGCTTCGCCGTGATCTCCTCAGTATTCAGATTGTCGGCGAAAGGGATGTGCCTGAGCCTCTCAAGCAGTGCGGGTAATCGCTGGGGCATCTCCCGGGCGAATTCCTGCAAATCGCGGATAACGGGAGGCAGAGCCAGGAAACCGAAGGCAGTGAACGCACCTGCCATCGCCAGAAGAAGAAACAAAACCGCGTAGCCCTTGAACGGCCGCCATCGCCCAATTCGAAGCCTTCCGGTGGACTTTACGACCGGAGTCAGTACCGTGGCAAACAGCGCGCTCACATACACCAGCATTAGGACTTCGCGAACCACCCACGCGACGGCGCAAGCCAGTGCGAGCGCGAAAGCGAAAACAATGTCGCTGCGCAGGCTGCGAGTTTTGCCTGAGTACGGGGACATGCGAGGCTCCTGTGAGCCGTAGTGCAAGGCTCGAGTGAATTGCCGGTGGCCAGGACTAATGAAGGCAGCCAGCGCGCGTGGAAGCAGAAGCGATTTGCCAGGTTTCCCGCTGCGGCGTATCGCGGCGGGAAAACCCAAGGAAGCTCCGATCAAGTCATGTGCGTTCCCTCAGGGGTTAAAACCCATAGTCTCTCCTGCCCTGTTCGGCACGACTGAAGTCGTGCCCTGTTACAGAGCGGGTTAGTGAAACATTCTCCATTGACAAGTGATCGCTGACGACGACTGAGGACTGACCATTGTTTGCTGCCTTACTGGTCCCCGCCCAGGATCGATCCGACAATCCCGCCCAGCAGCGCGCCACCCGCCGCGGATCCAGTGGCCTGGCGCGCGTCGGCCCTTGGCAGATACTCGGCAATCTGGTGAGCCAGCCGCGAGATGGGGAGCGTCTGCAGCCATACCGTTCCTGGGCCTTGCAGCACGGCCAGGAAGATTCCATCTCCACCGAAAATGGCGTTCTTGATGCCCGGAACCGTGGTGATATTGAAGCCCACCGACGACTGGAATGCTCCAACGTGTCCCGGATGCACGCGCAGAACTTCACCGGGCGCGAGGTTCTTCATGATCAGCTCGCCGGAAAGCTCAAGCCACGCCGTGCCCTGGCCGGCGACCTTCTGAAGCAGGAACCCGTTGCCGCCAAAGATGCCCGCTCCCAATGACTGCTGGAAGCCCACGCCAATGGTTACCCCGTCCGTCGCGCACAAAAATCCGTGCCGGTGAATCATGTACTCCTGCCCCTGTCCCACTGGAATGGGAACAATGTGGCCCGGCACCTTGGTGGCAAACGACACCTCGCCGGGATACTGCATGGCGCGGTATTCAGTCATGAACAGGCTGCCGCCGCCGGCCACCCGTTTCAGCACGCCAAACAGTCCGCCACCCCCGCCCATCTGGGTGTGCGTGGTCATCTGGATTGAAGCGGTCATCCACGAGAGCTCGCCGCTCTCTGAAAAAACGCTCTCGTTGGGGTCAAGCTGCACATCGAGCACCGGCATGGTGGTGCCCTGAATTCGTGTCTGCATAGTCACTGCCTCCCGATGTTGGACAGTGTACCTGCCGCGACCACATAAAAGTCGAGTTCGAATCGCCTTCTCTAAGAAGAAAGTACGAATTTTTTGCTTGACAAGTTCCTATTCCACGACCTTCAGGCTCGTCTCGGCCGTGGCCAGCGAACTGCCGCCTACCCAGATTTTGTAGGTTGTGGGCTCCACGGTCGGCTTGATTTCAGAGTTCAAGAAATTCAGCTCGTTGAAGCCCAGGGGAAACTCCACATGGTTCTCCTCGCCGGGGGCAAGGGAAACCCGCAGAAATCCTTTCAGTTCGCGGACCGGCTGCTCCACGCTGGCGGAGGTGTTGCGAATGTAGAGCTGCACGACTTCAATCCCCGCCACGCTGCCGGTGTTTTTCACGTCCACGCCCACCGTGACGACGGGCTTGCTGCCGGAAGCGATCACTTCCTGCACGGGAACTTCGGCGCGGCTGATGGTCGGCTTCGAGTAGCGGAAGCGCGTGTAACTCAGTCCCCACCCGAAGGGAAACAGCGCCGAGTTCTCCTCGTCCATGTAGCGCGAGACAAACTTCTCTTCGGCATTCGCCGGGAAATGACTCAAATCGACGCGCGCCGGACGGCCTGTGGGGAGTTGCGCGTAATAGAGCGGCTCCTGTCCCACGGCGCGGGGAAAACTCGATGGCAGCTTGCCGGAAGGATTCACGGCACCGAACAGCACATCGGCGACGGCGTGACCAGCCTCAATGCCCGGGCTCCATGCCTCAAGGATCGCGGGCACATGCGCGGAGGCCCACTTCAACTCCAGCGGACGCCCGGCCAGCACCACGAGGATTACGGGCTTGCCGGTTGCTGCCACGGCTTCGAGGAGTTGTTCCTGCGCGCCGGTAAAGCCCAGCGTGGCGCGACTGGACGCTTCACCCTCCATCCAGTTTGTCGGCTCGCCCAGCGCCAGGATGGCCACGTCGGATTTTTTTGCGGTCTCCACGGCCTCCGCAATGGTTTTGGCATCGTCGGGCACGGGCGAATGGTCGTCTGGTGTAATCGTACCGTCGAGCTTGATGCGCTTCAGCAAATTGGCATCCTCGCCGGTGAGCAGGTCGCACCCCTGCGCGTAGAGCAGGCGGTCGCCGAGGCGCTCCTGAAGGGCCGCTCGAACCGTAACCACATACTTGGGATCACCGGTTACAGCCCATGCTCCCAGAAGCTCGCGCTGGTTGTCGGCGAGCGGTCCAATCAGCGCAACCCTTTTGGCCTTGGCGGTCAGCGGCAACAGGGTTCCAATACCTTCGACGGGGTCGTTCTTCAGCAGCACAAAGGTTTCGCCGGCCACCTTGCGGGCTGCTGCGCGGCGTTCCGGCGTGGCGTCATAGGCCGGTCCGGGTGTTGTATACGGATGCTCGAACAGCCCCAGCGCAAACTTGACGCGCAGAACCCGCCGCGCCGCCTCATCCACAACGCTCTCGGGAATCTTGCCGGACCGGACCTGCGCAGCAATCACCGTCCCGTAGAGGTTGCCCTCCATGTCCATGTCGACGCCGGCTTCGAGCGCCTTGCGGGCCACGGTGGGGCCATCGCCGATGGAGTGGTTGATCAACTCGGCAACCGCGCCCCAGTCAGAAACGACAAAGCCATCGAAGCCCCACTCCTTGCGCAGAATCTGCGTCATGATAAATGGATTGGCCGTGGCCGGAATCCCGTTGATGGAGTTGAAAGAACTCATCAGCGTTGCCGCCCCGGCTTCGACGGCTGCATGATAAGGCTCCAAATAAACCTGCCGCAGCGTGAGCTCGCCCATGTCCACGGCATTGTAATCGCGCCCCGCAATGGCTCCGCCGTAGGCCGCAAAATGTTTCACGCTCACGGCAGCAGAGTCGGGCTTGGAGAGATCGCCCTGCTGGTAGCCCTTGACCCAGGCGCGCGCCAAAACCGACCCCAGGTAAGGGTCTTCGCCGCTGGACTCAATAATGCGTCCCCAGCGAGGGTCGCGCGCAATGTCCACCATCGGCGAAAAGACCCACGCTATGCCGTCGGCGCGTGCTTCCGTGGCTCCATAGCGCGCCACCAGTTCAGCTGCCGCCGGGTCCCAACTGGCCGCGATGGCAAGCGGCACCGGAAAGGTGGTGCGATGGCCGTGGATTACATCCTGGCCAAAAATGAGGGGGATGTGCAGCCGCGACTTCTCCACGGCGATGTGCTGGAAATGGTTGGTTGCTTCCGCGCCAACCACATTCAGAAGTGATCCTACGAGTCCCTTGGCCGCCAGTTCGTCATATTTGAGGCTTGAGGCGTTGGGCCCGGTGGCATTGCCCACATTGAACTGCACCAGCTGCCCGATCTTCTCGTCCAGCGTCATCTGCTTCAACAGCGCTTCAACGCGCGCGTTCAGTTCCTTTGACGCCAACTGGGGATTGGGAACAGGGCGGGTTTGGGCCGCCGCTTGGATCAAGCAGAAACCGGCAAACAACTGGAGCAAGAATATCCGGGTAGAGAGAACTGACAGAAATTTCATTGCTCGGTCATGATAAACCGTTTAACCAGGGTAAGTCAGACGCTTGCTGGAGTTCTTCTTAGTCTCGACGCCCGCACGGCTGGCGACACATATCCTGCCGTGGGAAAGGCCCCCTAGCCGGAATCGGCGAAAATGCTCTACTCTTGGCATAGAGCGCATGTTTACGTTTCTTGCCAATCTTCGCAGCGCCGCCGTTCAGGCCATGGCCAACGACGTCTTCAACACCGCCAAGGCCGCGGCTTATTCCGGCATGCTCATGTTCTTCCCTGGTCTGCTGGTACTTACTACGCTACTGGCCCAGGTGCCGGAGGGAACCACGCTGGTGGGTGAAATCCGCGGCGCCTTTGAGCAGATGCTGCCGGCGGACTCGATGGATGTGCTGCAGTCGTATGTGCTCAGCCGCCGCTTCCACTCCAACCAGGTGATTCTGTCTGCTGGAAGCCTGAGCGTTTTTGCGGGTTTGGGGCTGATGCTGTCGCTGATGGAGGGCTTTCGACGCGCGTACCGCCTGCCGCTGGACGATTGGAGCTTCTGGGGCCGCAGGTTCCGCGCATTGCTTCTGGTGCCCATTGTCCTGGCACCCTTGGCGCTGGCCTCGCTGCTGGTGGTTTTTGGCCACCAGTTCGAGGCCTGGATGATTCAGAAGGCCGACCACGAAATGCGCCTTATTGTCGTGCTTCTATGGCGCCTCACGCGCTGGTCGATCGCCCTGGCCACCAGCGTTGCCGTCCTCAGCGCGCTCTACCACTTTGGCACGCGGCGAAAGGAACATTGGTTGCGCGTTGCTCCAGGCGCCGTGACTGGAACGGTGCTGTGGTTCCCTTCTACGCTGGCTTTCGGCTGGTATGTCACACGCATCGCCGATTACACCATGTTCTACGGCTCCTTCGGCGCCGGCATCGCCACCCTCATCTGGCTCTACATCACGGCCGTCAGCGTGCTGCTGGGAGCCGAATTGAACGGGGCTTTTTTTCGGGCCCGCCAAGCGCGGATTTTCTATTAGGCCCTGTCCGAGCCGGCGCATTCAAGTCAGTGAAGAGTCTCACCGGCCAAGGCGATGCTTCCGATGCGTCGACAATCCAGCCAGGGGTTCCGGCAAGTCCCCTCCCGTGTACAATGAAGCTGCCCCATCCCCACTGATTCTGACTTCAAATTTGAGCATTTTCGATTCAATTGTTGACCATTGGGGATCGTGACAGGCGGCTTCTACTTCCACCCCAGCGACGAAGACCTGTCGTTGAGGGCCCCGGAAGGGAAAGAGCCATTCAGCTGCCAGGTTTCTGTAAAGAGCGGAATCGAAAATGCTGTAGCCTTCATCTGGAGTCTTTTCAACATGGCATTCGAACTCAGTCTGACCGATTCCCCATCGCAACGCCGCGCCAAGATCGTCGCCACCCTGGGACCGGCTTCGAACACCGAGCCCGTATTCCGCGAACTGGTCCGCGCGGGAGTCGATGTGGCGCGCCTCAACTTCTCCCATGGTTCGCACGAGGAGAAGCTGGCGCTGATCCAGATGATCCGCAAGGTGAGCCGCGAGGAGCGCAAGCCGCTGTGCATTCTGGGCGATCTGCAGGGGCCCAAGATTCGCACTTCAAAGCTAAAGGATCACCAGGCAGTGCTGCTCAAAGCCGGGCAAAGACTCACCATTACTCCACGCGATGTTCCCGGAACCGCAGCCCTGGTCGGCACAACCTTCAAGACCCTGGCGGAAAATGTTGAGCAGGGCTCACGCATCCTGCTCAACGACGGCCTCATCGAACTGCGCGTCCACGAAGTGGTTGGAGACGACGTGGTCTGCGAGATCATCAACGGCGGCATGCTGGGCGAAAACAAGGGCATCAATCTGCCCGGCATTCCGGTGCGCGTTCCCTCGTTGACTGACAAGGACAGCCAGGATCTTGAGTTCGCGCTCAAGAACGGCGTTGACGCCATCGCCGTTTCTTTTGTTCGAACCGCCGAGGACGTGCGCCTGGTGCGCAACCGCGTCTCGGCCTACGGCTCGGAAACATGGATCATCGCCAAGCTGGAAAAGCCGCAGGCCATCGAACACCTGGACGCAATCCTCACCGTTGCCGACGCTATCATGGTGGCCCGAGGCGATCTGGGAGTGGAGGTTCCTCCGGAGAAGGTTCCTGCCATTCAGAAGCACATGATTCGTCGCGCCGCCGAGTTCCGCAAGCCGGTCATCACCGCTACCCAGATGCTGGAGTCGATGATCGATAATCCCCGCCCCACCCGCGCCGAGGTCTCCGACGTGGCCAACGCCGTGTACGACGGCACCGACGCGGTGATGCTTTCCGGTGAGTCGGCGGTGGGCAAGTACCCGGTGGCCACCGTCTCCATGATGGCCCGCATCGTATCCGACGCTGAGCGTCACATCAAGGAACAGAGCTACGCCGAACCCAGGGAGCGCGGCAGCAATCTGTCCATTGCGGAGACCATCTGCGAAGCCACGGCCCACGCCGCCGACGACCTGGACCTGCGCGGCATTGCGCTTTTCACTGAGTCCGGCGTCACCGCCCGCCAGCTTTCCAAGTACCACCCTTCTTCGCCCATCTTTGCGCTCAGCCCGGTCGAGGTCACCATCAATCGCCTCAGCCTGCTGTGGGGCACCACCCCCATCCGCTGCCCCAAGGTAACCACAACTGAAGCCCTGGTGGATGTGGCCGAGAGCCTGCTCGAACAGGGCGGCTACGTGCGGCCGCGCGAGGTCATCGCCATCGTTGCCGGGACGCGTACCAAGTCCGGTTCCACCAACTTCCTGCGCCTGCACGTGATGGGGGAGCACAACCTGGAAGGCGTGCGCTTCTTTGCCCCGAAAGAGGAGGAGCACATTCCCGATCCAGGCCCCGAAGCCGATGCCAGGACAAAGCGCCCGGCCCCCAAACCCGCAAAGGTTCCTGCAAAGAAAAAGTAAGCTCAGTTGGCACACAAGCAAAAGCGCCACGGTCTCCAGGGAGTGGCGCCTTTGCTTGCACGCTTGTAATGATCAGCCGTCTATTTCGCCGCCAACTGCCGCAGCACATACTGCAGAATGCCGCCGTGTTCGAAGTACTCGATCTCCTGGGGCGTGTCGATGCGGACTTTGGCGTCAAATTCCTTCACCGCGCCATCGGACGCAGTGGCCTTCACACGCAGCGTCCGTCCGCCGGCGAACTTGCTTGCAAGCAGCGCCGTCAGCCCGGCAAAATCGTAGACCTCTTCGCCTGTCAGGCCGAGCGATTCGACGTTCTGTCCGTCGGCAAACTGCAGGGGGAGAATCCCCATGCCCACCAGGTTCGACCGGTGAATGCGCTCGAAGCTTTCCGCAATCACGGCCCGGACCCCAAGCAGATTCGGCCCCTTGGCAGCCCAGTCGCGGGATGACCCTGACCCGTACTCCTTGCCTGCCAAAATCACCAGCGGCACACCGCGCCCGGCGTACTTCACGCTGGCGTCAAAGATGGACATCGGCTCGCCCTCGGGCAGCAAACGGGTCACGCCACCCTCGGTGCCGGGAGCCAGCTTGTTGCGCAACCGTACGTTGGCAAAGGTACCGCGCACCATTACTTCATGGTTGCCGCGTCGCGAACCGTAGCTGTTGAAGTCCGCCGGCTTCACGCCGTGCTCCGCCAGGTATTTGCCGGCCGGCCCATTGGCCTTGATGTTGCCCGCCGGCGAGATGTGGTCGGTGGTGACAGAGTCTCCCAGCACAGCCAGCACGCGCGCTCCGAGAATGTCGGTGACCGGCGCGGGATTCTTCGTGATGCCGTCGAAATACGGCGCCTTGCGAATGTAAGTCGAGTCGGGCTCCCACTGATAGACCTCGCCAGTCGGGAAGCTTAGCCCCTGCCAGTTGGCATCGCCCAGATTCACCGTAGCGTACTCGCGGCGGAAGCTCTCGCTGGACAATCCCTTTTCAATGGCCGCGGCCACCTCAGCTTGCGTCGGCCAGATGTCTTTGAGATAAACCGGCTGGCCAGCCTCATCTACACCGAGCGGATCGGTTTCGAAGTTGTGGCCGATCTTGCCGGCCAGCGCATACGCCACCACCAGCGGCGGGCTCATCAGATAATTTGCCCGCACATCCACGTTCACACGGCCCTCGAAGTTGCGGTTGCCGCTCAGCACGCTCACGGCTACCAGCCCATGCTCGTCGATGCTCTTTGAAACATCCGTCGGCAAAGGTCCGGAGTTGCCGATGCATGTAGTACAGCCGTAGCCCACCACGTTGAAGCGCAGCTTTTCAAGGTAAGGCAGCAGGCCTGCCTTGGCGTAGTAGTCGGTAACAACGCGCGAACCCGGCGCCAAGGACGTCTTCACCCACGGCGGGACAGTCAGGCCCTTTTCGACAGCTTTCTTGGCCAGGATGCCAGCCGCTACCATTACGGAAGGATTGGACGTGTTGGTGCAGCTGGTAATGGCCGCAATCACCACCGAGCCGTGGTCGAGATACTGGTCCGGATCGACACCGAACCGGCCTTGAACGGTTTGGGCCACGGAGGTGGTCACAGGACCGGTTTGAAACGACCGAGCAGCTGACGAAGCGGTTGGTCCTTCGTTCTCCTCGGCAAGGGCGGCATCCGTGACGCTCACGCGCTTCCATGCAACCGCAGTGCGCGAGCCTAGCGGCTTGGCCGTTGGCGACAGCAGGCCGGGGAGTTGCTGCGCAAAGCTGGCAGCCGCATCTTTCAGCAGCACTCGATCCTGGGGACGCCTGGGTCCAGCGACACTCGGCTCCACAGAAGCCAGATCCAATTCGAGCGTTTGCGTGTAAACGGCCTCAGGCGAGCTTGGGGTGTGAAAAAGGCCTTGTTCCTTGTAGTAGGCCTCAACAAGGTTGATTTGTTCTTCGCTACGGCCCGTCAGCCGCAGGTAGCGGAGGGTCTCGGCGTCGACCGGGAAGATGCCGCAGGTGGCTCCATACTCCGGGGCCATGTTGCTGATCGTCGCGCGGTCAGCCAGCGGCAGCTCTGCAATTCCTGGCCCGTAGAATTCTACGAATTTTCCAACGACACCAAGCTTGCGCAGCGCCTGTGTAACGGTGAGAACTAAATCAGTCGCGGTTGCGCCCTCTCTTAGCTTGCCGGTCAGCCTGTAACCCACCACTTGCGGCACCAGCATGCTCACAGCCTGGCCCAGCATGGCCGCCTCGGCCTCAATGCCGCCCACGCCCCAGCCCAGAACGCCCAGGCCATTGATCATGGTTGTGTGCGAGTCAGTCCCCACCAGCGTGTCGGGATAGGCAAGCAGCTCGCCGTCAACTTCCGTTGTAAACACCACGCGGGCTAGGTATTCGAGATTCACCTGGTGGCAGATGCCCATCCCAGGCGGCACTGCCGAGAAGTTGCGGAACGCAGTCTGCCCCCACTTCAGGAATGCATAGCGCTCGCGATTTCTTTGGAACTCCAACAAGGTATTGGCCGCAAGAGCGCCCACGGCACCGAATTCATCCACCTGGACCGAGTGGTCGATCACGAGCTCGGCCGGCACCAGCGGATTCACGCGCTCCGGATTGCCGCCCAGCGTCTTGATTGCATCCCGCATGGCGCCCAGATCCACGATTGCGGGCACGCCGGTAAAGTCCTGCATCAACACACGCGCCGGCATGTAGGCAATCTCCCGGCTGGGCTCGGCCTTGGCGTCCCAGTTGGCCAGGAATTCAATGTCTCCGGCCGTCACGTTCACGCCATCCTCGCGGCGCAGCAGGTTCTCAAGCAGAATCTTCAGGCTGAATGGCAGTCGGCTCAGGTTGAAGCCCCCCGCCGTGAGAGCTGGAAGCCGGTAGATGGTATAGGAGCGGTTGCCCGAAGCGAGCGTAGCCCGGCTGTCAAAGCTGTTCATTGGGAAAACCCTTTCTATCCGCATGCCCGCGGATGGAGCAATCAATACAACTCAGAACCTCCGGCACCTGGAGATTCCGCGCGAGGGTGCCCAGGTCATTCCGCCGGGGCGGATGAGACCTGGAAGACCACAAATCATCGCAACTAGATTACTCAGCGGGAAGAGCGCCGCCCACGATCATGCCGGCCGCGGCGAAATCGCCTGATGATGGGCGTTCCCTTTTTCGGGATGGCAGAGCGGCTGCGCATAAATCTCAAGCAAATTCTATCAGGGTTTCGGTCTCGTTCGCGTCGGACCCAGTGCGGCCCGAATCACAGTGGCGAGGCTGCTCCTTTTGCCGAGGTTGTGACTGAGAGAAGATGCCTCATACATCTGTTCCTGCGTTACATGGCTCCAATCCATTCTGAGTCCGGCCTCGGCAGCCAATTCGCGGATGAATTCGCGCAGAGTTCGTCCGTTGCCTTCGCGGAACGGATGCAGGCTATTCAATTCGCCCAGATAAAAGGCGGCGCGATCGGCAAAGGAGGCGACGCCGAGCGCTTTCAGGTACCCTTCCGAAGCGAGGCTTGCGAACGTCTGGTCGAGATTCTGCTGCATGAATTGAATCAGAGCGAATGGGTATGATGCCGGGCGTGCAATGTTGACCTGGCGCAACTCCCTCGCCCAAGGATATACCTTCTCAAAGATACGTCGATGGATTGCTTGCAGGTGGGCCTGATCGAACCGTCCGCGGACCGGATTCAATTCCAAATCGTAAATCGCTACGGCACTGTGGCGGCGCTCGTATTTGTCCAGCTTACCTTGCTCAGTAAAACCTCGTACGTTGTGGAGAATGCCGTTGGCGTAATCGAAATGCGGGTCGCCTGGATCGGTATGGCCGGCCATGATGGTTAGAGATTGGATTCGATATAAGCATCCATCTGAGCGTGCATGGTGGCAATGTCGATTTCACCGCGCACGTGGCGCTCAAGGATCTCGCTCTCACCGGGTTCCAGTTCCATCCCTTCAATTCGCAGCGATCCAATCGCGCTTTGAACGGCGCGGCGGCGCTCGGCTGCTCCCTCGGGCGTCAATGCGGCTACTGTGTCAGTTGTTGTGCTTGCCATGACTCCGGTCGCCCTCCCACAGAGATGAGGCTCTCTATAATTCTACTCCTCTTCGATTGCGCTGGACTCGCTGGTGTGAAGATGGCGATGATCGTACTAACCGCAAAGCCCCGCTCCACACGGCACCTATACTTGAAAGGCAAGGTGAAGCGCCGCAAACACAGGAGGCCCCAAATGCTTCAGCGCACAGTCCAGATTTTGATTGCCGCTTCCCTTTTGCTTTGCGCGGCCGGCAAGAGCCAGACGATGTCGCTTCCCGCAGCGAATTCGCCCGCGACCCCGCAGGCGCCCGCCGTCACCTGGCCCACGGTGGACGGGACTGTTGTCTTGCCCAACTTTCACTTCGGCACCGGCGAAACCCTGCTCCAACTCAGGCTGCACTACCTCACTCTCGGCACGCCCCACCGCAACGCTGCCGGCCATGTCGACAACGCCGTGCTTCTGCTCCATGGCACCGGCGGCAATGCGCATTCGCTCTTGAATCCGGTGTTCTCAAATGTTTTGTTCGGCCCCGGGCAACTGCTCGACATCACAAAATACTTCCTCATCCTGCCCGACGACATTGGCCATGGCGAAAGCTCCAAGCCCTCCGACGGCCTGCACGCCCATTTCCCCGCCTACGACTACGATGACATGGTGCGCAGCCAGCGCATGATGCTCGACGAGATGAAGATCGACCATCTGCGCCTCATCCTGGGGACCTCAATGGGCTGCATGGAGTCGTTTGTCTGGGGAGAAACCTACCCCGGCTTTGCTGACGCCCTGGCCCCGTTCGCCTGCCTGCCGGTGCAGTTAGCCGGACGCAACCGCATGATGCGCTACATGGCCATCCAGGCCGTTAAACAGGACCCCGCATGGATGGACGGCGAGTACAAGACAGAGCCTATTCAAGGGCTGCGCAGTGCAAACGAGATTGTCATGATTATGGGCTCGAGTCCCCTGCAGATGCAGAAGCAGGCCCCCACGCACGATCAGGCGGAGAAATATGTCGACCAATACCTCACTCGCGTCCTCGCATCCACGGATGCGAATGACCTGATCTACTACTTCAACGCCAGCCGGAATTACGACCCCAGTCCGCACCTGGAGCAGATCACCGCGCCGGTGCTGTGGATCAACTCTGCCGATGACTACATCAATCCGCCGGAATTGGGTATTGCCGAAAGACAAGTTAAGCGCATGCCCAACGCGCGATTCATTCTGATACCCATCTCAGACGCGACACGAGGCCACGGGACGCATACCGTAGCCTCGGTGTGGAAGGACTATCTGGCCGAATTCATGCTGGCTACCGAGCCCAAGCCATAGCTCAAGCGCCCTAGCAGGCTGCGGAAAAGATCTTCGATCAATCGAGAATCTCGAAGAGCATACCTCAGGGGTTAAAGCCGTGCTGATGCTATTGGCCTTTTGCCGGGGATAAATCCCCGGCCTACCGCACGATTGAGTCTTTCCGCAGCCTGCCAGAGGCTCAACTTCCCCGCCGTTTGAGCTGCGGTCACGCGCTATGGCTCGTTCAGAGTCCAGATGATGAGCGTGGCCGCGTTGTCATCCACTGCCGCCAGAATTGACTGTTTATTGGTCGAACTGACCGCCAGTCCGAATGATCCTCCCTGTGCCGGATCGACCGATATCTCTTTGACAAAGTTTCCGCCCTTGGTAAATTCAACGATTTCGCTGGGCCGGCTGGGATCGGAATTGATGGTGTCGTTGTTGGTGACCAGCAGATGGCCGTTCGGAGCTTCAGCCAACCCCAGCGCGCCGTGCAGGTGAACATTATCCTGGTAGACGACAAATCCCTTTCCCTTATCTTCAGTGTCGGCAGCATCGGGTATTGCGAACACGGCGTTGTCCCCTGTCGAAGCGACATACAGACGGCCAGGTACGGCGTCATATACCAGGCCCGTGGGCGCAACAAACAGGGCGGCCGGATCGCCACGATGCACATACCCCGAAGCAATGGTCTTGGCCTTCAGCAATGTGAGGCCGCTCGAACTCACCGCGAAGTCAAGCCGGCTCACTGTTCCGTTGAGAGCATTGGTCACATACGCAGTCGCCCTGTCTCCATGGTCGATCAACGCCATGTCCCAGGGATACTGGATCCACGCGTTCGCAATGGTCTGGATCAGCTTGCCCTGGTTATCGATCACAAGGAGCGACCCTGGCTCCGCGCTTGACGAACTGCCGGTCGGCGTAGGCCCGTTGCCAACAACGACGAACCCGTATTGCAGGGTTCCCAGCGCTGTGGTTAGCCCGAGCCCCGTCTTACCCTGGAAGAACAGGGTCGGCGTGCCGCTTGCGGGAACGCGGACGATGGTCGTTCCGGTGCCTTGGAGATTCAAACTGTTGTTGAAGTTCGAGACCAGAATGTCTCCGTGCTTTAACGGTCCTGCGCCTGTTTCAAAGTTCTTAGGCACAAACGCGACACCGTATGGATTCACATCCCCGTTCGCCGGAACCGTAGAAACCGTTCTCACGGGGCTGGGCAGATATGGCTCGGAACCAGGCCACTGCGCGAGGCCGATTCCGGAAGCGCCAGCCAGCAACATCGCAGCGGTCAAGGCGCTGCGCCAGCATGTGGCGCTTGCCCGGCGAAGCGTCGACGCAGTCATATCAGACTTGTCAAAAGACTTATTGATTTGCATGTAATTCTCTCCTTAATGTCTGTAGCTCCTTTTTCATTTGCCCCTTAACGGAACCGTTTTCCCGGCAGCAGACGAAGAAGGAGGCCAGCGCTACTCACAATATCCGCGGCGATGCACGAGTGTTGTCATTGAATTGTCATTTGATGGCTGTATCAGCTCCCGGTGCAGGCCGGAGCCGTGCTTCTATGGGACTTATAGCCCAAAAAGACCTCATCCCTCTGCTTCTATACTGGTGTTGCGATGCCTTCCCCCAGCAATGAAGCGCAGCAGACCGGCTATTGGATTGGCCTTAGGGGATTGTGCGCACAGTTCTACGGCTGGCTGCTGCGCCGCATGCCCACTGAGCGGCAGCGCCTGCTCGCCGTCACTATCCTGGCCGGCGGGCTTTGCGGACTGGCCGCCGTCGCCTTCCACCTGAGCATCATGGGGCTTGAGGCCCTGTTCATCGATCGCGCCAACGCCGCCTCCGGCCATAGCTGGATTTGGTGGACCGTTCTCTCTCCCGCAATCGGTGGCCTGGTGGCCGGCGTGGGCCTCACCTACTGGGTTCCCGGAGCCGCTGGCAGCGGCATTCCCCAGGTGAAGGTAGCCTACGCGTTGCGCGCCGGTATTGTGCCCATCAAGGAAGCTGCCGGCAAGTTCATCCTGTGCGCCATCCAGATCGGTTCCGGCGCATCGTTGGGCCTTGAGGGGCCAACGGTGCAAGTCTGCGCCGGCGTCAGCAGCATGCTCGCGCAACTTGCCCGGCTCAGCCCCAAAAACACCCGGCGCATGGCTTCTGTCGGCATGGCTGCCGGCATCGCCGCGGCATTCAATGCGCCCATCGCCGCCGTCACCTTCACTCTGGAGGAGCTTATCGGCGACCTGGACCAGACCATGCTCTCCGGAGTCATTGTCGCCGCCGCGCTGGCCGCCGTGGTGGAACACTCCATTCTGGGCTCAAATCCTGTCTTCCATGTGCAGGGCAATTACCAGTTGGCCAAGTCCTCATCCCTGGTGTGGTACGCGCTGCTTGGCTTGCTCGCAGCGATCATTTCGGTGGCCTTCACAGATTCGCTGCTCGGCCTACGCGCCTGGTTCCGGCGGCTTCAATCCGTGCCCCGCTGGGTGCAGCCTGCCATCGGCGGAGCAGCCACGGGCGGCCTGGCAGTGGTCGCCCTCGCGCTGTTCCACCTGAATGGAATCGCCGGTGACCCTTACAAAACACTGACGCTCGCCCTCACGGGGAAAATGACTGTGACGGCCATGGCCGTCTTCTGCCTGCTCAAACTGGCTTCTACAGTCTGCTCCTATTCGAGCGGCGGGTCTGGCGGCATTTTTGCTCCCGCGCTTTTCATTGGCGCGATGTTGGGCGGCGCAGTGGGTTTCTTGGATGTAACCGTCTTTCACCACTCCGCCGATTCAATTGGCGCCTTCGCGGTGGTGGGCATGGGAGCCGTCTTTGCAGGGATCGTTCGCGCTCCCATGACTTCGGTGCTCATTATCTTCGAGATGACAGGCGGCTACGGCCTGGTTCTGCCCCTGATGATCGCAAATATGAGCGCATTTGCCCTTTCCCGCCACTGGCGGCGCATTCCTGTCTATGAAGCGTTGTTGGCTCAGGACGGAATCTATCTGCAACACGGGAGCAGCCCTCTGGACCCTCCGGGTGACGAGGAGCTGTCCGAGTCTGCTTTGCCCGAGGGCGCATAAGCTTCCGCGCAGTCGAATTTCCCGATAACGCGGTTATTCCGGTTCCTATATGCCATCCGAAAGTGGTCAGGCAGGCACTTCCTTTCGGGTATGAATTCTTCATACTCATGCTAAACTCTCCATCAGGAGAATGTCATGACACCAACCTCGTGTGAAAAGAGGACGGTAAGCCTGCCCGCTGAGCAGGGGCGCTATATTGACAAGTTGGTGGAATCGGGCGCCTATGCTTCGGCGAGCGAAGTGGTTCGAGCCGGCTTGCGGGCGCTCGAGGAACGCGATGCGGCCGTGGAGCGTTGGCTGCGGACGGAGGTTGTGCAGGCATACGACGAGCTTGATGCGGACCCTCGCAGCGCTGTTCCGGCCGAAAAGGTCTTCGCGGAACTTCGGTCGCACATTGCCAACAGAATAGCCAGTCGGCAATGATTTACCGCGTCGCATTCACGCGCCGCGCTCAAGCCGATCTGCACGGACTCTTCGACTATCTCGCGGACCGCTTCGGCTTGACCAATGCCCAGCGTTATGTGGAGCAGATCGAGAGGAGCTGTCTAAGTCTGGGCACGATGCCTAACCGGGGAACGGAGCGCTCCGATTTGAGACCGGGGATGCGGACAATGGGATTCCGGCGCAGGGTCACGATTGCCTTCCGCGTGAAGGGGGACTCGGTGACCATTCTGCGCATTCTTTACGGCGGGCGGAGCGCCGAGGTTGCATTTCCGCGAGGTAAGGTCTGAAGCCGTCGAAATCGCCGCTTCTACTTCGGCGGCTCCATGTTATAGAGGAAATACGCCCGCAGCTCCAGGTACGGCCCGTGAAAATCCTTGGGCAACGGCGGGTAGTTGGAGCCGGTAAGCGCGCCCCACGCCGCACGATCGAGTGCCGTATCCCCAGAGCGGCCTTCAAGGAACACGCCGTTGGGTTCCATCAGACGGCCGTTGGGAAGCACTTTGAAGCGGATCACCACCATGCCCGACTTCAAGAGCGGCGGATTCACCTCGTCGGGAATGAGTGGGTCCCATGTATTTTCCGTCTCCCGATGCCAGCGTTGCAGCCAGTTGCGGAAATCCACTCCCTGCGTATCCGACAGTACCTCAATCCCGCCTGAACCGGCACCGGGGTGGCGCGCCAGGCCACTCCCTCCCAGGTTTCCAGCATCGCTCGAGTTCCGGCTGCGCGATGCGTTCCTCATCTCTTCCCGCAGCTGATCCGCCGGGTTGTCGGAGTTCAGCGCAAAATTTGGGCGCGCCGGCACCGCTGCCGGCCGCGGCGCCTCGAGTTGCGATTGATCGCTGGGTGGAATGGGCGCTGGAGCAGGAGGTTGCACAACAGGCTCGGGCGCCTTCGGTTCCGGAGCAGTTGGCGGCGGAGGCGGCGTATCCCGTTTCAACGCTTCCAATGTTTGCTTGTCCACCGTTGTTTGCTTGGGCGGGAGCGGTTTCACCACCACTTTGGGGTGCGGCTGGCGAAGCGCGTCGGGCGGCAGATCAAGGTACGACAGGTCCTTGCGATCCTTGATGGCATCGATCGGATCGATGACCCGCGGCACTTTGAACACATATCTCGGAATCCAGGTGACCGCCGACAGCAGCGCAAGATGGATCAGAACCGCGATCCAGATGCCTTCGCGCAAACGCGCCCAGCGCCGCTCATCCTCAAGCTCGCTGATCATCTGCAGAAGTTCGTGGGTGTCGTAATCCACCCACCGCGAGCCGCGCACAACGGGAGACACTGCCTCGTCCGTCTCCTGACCGGAATCCGGCTGCCCCTTGGGCTGGTTCTCGTTTACATCGGTTGGCACTTCGCTGATGGGCATCCGCTTCTGGGCAACCTTGACGGGCGCACGCGCCTTAAGGTCCCTGTCAGTCCTTCCTGTCTATTCTCTCATTTCACGAGTTCCCCGTGAGTCCATGCCGTGGCCCGTACAATGGAAGCTAATACTGTACCTAATACTTAAGACGGTTTGCCGCCCGGAAGGGGACCCTGGTTGAAGGCGCTTCTTGCACGAATCCTGGCCAAAATGAATCTGGTGCTCCTGCCGTTCCTGGCCAAATTCGGCATTTGGGGCGTTGGCGCGTTGGCGCTTCTTGACTCATCAACCATCCCCGTGCCCATGGACGCTTTCCTGGCCATCTCCATCTGGAATGACAAGGGCCGCTTCCTGCTCTATTGCCTCGCCGCTGCCGTGGGCTCGGCAATCGGCGGTCTGCTGCCCTACGGCCTGGGCCGCGCCGGTGGCGAACTCTTCCTGCTCAAGCGCGTCAACCGCGAGCGATTCGAGAGAATGCGCCTCCGGTTTGAGCGCCAGGAGTTCCTGGCCATGATGATTCCGTCCATGCTGCCTCCGCCCACGCCGTGGAAAGCCTTCGTCTTCGCCGCCGGCGTCTTCGAGATGCGCGTTGTCCCCTTCATGCTGGCTGTCTTCTGCGGCAGGATGGTTCGCTGGCTGGTGCTCTCACTGCTGGTGCTCAAGCTTGGCCCAGACGCAGTCAAAGTTGTCGAGCATCACTCGCTCACACTTGTTGGCATTGTCGGAGCACTGGCGTTGGCTGGATTTGCTTGGTGGTGGTTCAAGAAAAGGCGCTCAGGGAAGCTGCTCGAGGACTAGAGAGCATGCTGTGCTGACTCGATCGATTCGCACAGATCCGTGCCACCGTCCTAATTATCAGCAATTGGGTATTGAATGAGACCGTTTTGCTGAAGATTTGCAGAGGAGCTGGCACATTCCATGTCAACTGCTGAACCGATTGCCTCACTAACGCTAACAGTTTTTGCGCGGCGCCCTGTGGATTGCCCCAAACAGGATGATCCTCAATGGAAACGCTGCAAGCGCAGCAAGTTTATCTAGATCCGAGAAGGTGGCAAAACCCAAAACCTCTCAACCAAGACGCGATCCTGGGAACAGGCGGAGCGGGTGGCGCAGGCTGAGGACGCAGCCAAGAAGATGTATGAGGACGAGAGCATTCGGGACCAGACGCGGAACCAGTCCCGCATGTAATGTTGGCAATGAGCAGCTCGTAATCCCAATGAGCCCTCCATTTCAAGTGTGCTTTGATGAGCTTGAGATCAGTTCGCACTCTGGTCCCTTGTACAACCTAGTTCAGACGACTGATTCATAGGTAGGAAAACGAGAGGGACGATACTTGCGCCATGGAGGGTCTAATGTATTCGCGTGTTAAGAATTTGGTCCGTTCCCTCAGGGCAAAATGGAAGTTTTTCCTCTCGCCATGGAGGGACCATGAAGCGTCGTCCTAAAGGGCGAAGCTACCCGGTGCCATTGCCATCGACATTCATACCCCCTACGGCGTGAGAGCGATGCTGACCGTACACAGAAATTCGCCTCATGTAGAGTTTGCGTATAGCGGCCCTCGTACTTAAGAGCGCTCCCCAGGGCGGTCAGATCAGGGAAGCTTGGAGTACCCCACAATGACGGGCACCTATCCTTTCGTCAGGAGGCAGAACCACGATGCTTCAATCGATTCGATCTGCTCAAGGTGCTACCAGACCATCGTGTCAACGAACACCGTGAGCGACCATATGTCTGCGGAGCATGACCATGTGTGCGATCCCAGTGGAGCATTCAACTTTACGAACAGGGAACGGTCTCAGGGGGCAGCGTGAGGAGCGCTTCAACCGCTGCCACGGGTGCCTGCCCTATACTCCATGGTGACGGGGCGGCGGCTGGCTTGGACGCACTGGTGGGAAAATTACAGGGTAAGGTGTGTTGGAATCCCGGTCGGTTGCTCCTGGAGGATACTATGACGGTCCACATGTTTGCAGAAGAATTGCAGAACCAAATCCCTGTTCCCCTGCCTCATCCAACGAGAATTCTGACTGCGGACCGCTGAAGAACGGCAATACGCCAAGCCGCCGCCTAGCTCCCCGTTCCCGCGACCGCTTCAGCGCCGTTTGCCGCATGCAGTCGCCGCACCAGCACTGGAACCCCAAACGCCAATCCAGCGACTAGCGCCGTCGAGATCAGGTCATTGCGATAAAACGGCATCGCTGCAACAAAGCAGGTAATCAATCCGCTCAACGTCTTCGGGTACATCCCGCCTCCCGCCCATACTGCGTAGTTCGAGAGCAGGAAGAACGAGGTCGGTCCCAGCAGCGCACCCGCAGTCACACGCAAAATCGTTGTCTTCGCACGCAGCAGGATCTGCCCCAGCGCCATTGCCGCCACATACCAGGCCCACGTGGGCACATAGCCCTCCCAACGGAAGCTGTAGTGGTAGGCGTAGACGGTCAGGAAGTAGTCGGTGGCCATCAGCACCGCCAGCGGAGCCAGCATCTCGCGCCACGAGCGCCGCGCGCCAAAGTAGAGAAGCGCTCCCCCGACCGCTGTGAAATTGAACCAATCAGGATGGGGCGTTGCCGCAAGGGCCAGACGGGTCAGCACGGCGAATAGCAATAGCAGATAAGCTGGCATGAAAACCTCAATCTCTTCGATTTTCCGGATGAACTCCCGGAGTTGGGGAACTGATACTCTGCACGTTACACCAAGCCCAGCGAATCATCCTGGCTTCTGGAAACACAGCAGAAGTGCTCTTTTCATTCTGGGACCCACAGCCCTGCTGGTCAACCCGCAGGCTTTCACATCGCCAATAAATTTTTCCATCCGGCGCGAAAAGGCCTCAGTGCTGTTCCCGTCCGCCCATTGCTTCACCGGCATCCTCGCGGCCGTCCACGATATATACCCAGCCGCCCAGAGGGCTGCGGCCGGTGGCTCTGCCAGTGCCCAGATAGGAGTAGTCAAAGCGCAGATCCGTGAACTCCACCGTCGTCCACTGGCGGTTCAGGGGCAGTTGCGGCGGGTCCATGCCCGCAACCGGTTCCTGGCCCACATCGCGCACCACGGCCCACGTCCCCCAATCCAGGTACACCCGGCCAAGCAGCGTCTGTTTGGCTGCTGCGACGGCTGGGGTCTCGGGCGGCTTATACAGCACGTCCCGCAGCGCGTCGCTGTCGATCTCGCCGGTGCGAGTATTGATTTCGGCTGACTGGTAAAAATTCGCGGTCTCAAGAATCGCGTGCCAGCGGAAAGGATCGATCGGATAAGGCTCGACAGCCACGCGTTTGACTTCTGCTGAAGCAACCTGCGTGTTCTCGATCAGCGCCAGGGCATGGGCGTGCTCGGTCCACCGCCAGCCCCACAACAGCGTCAAGCCAACCAGCGCGAAAATTGCCCAGCCCCGCCCGCGAAACGGTTTGCGCCGCGCGCCAATCTCTCCGCCGATCAGGCCCAGCAACCCAGGAATCAAAATCGCCGCTAGCAACAGCGCCCAAAGAACCGGTTCGGCAATGAACATAAAGCTGCCCGCATACCAGCGCGGGTTGAAGGGGAAAAATGGCCGCAGCCCATAGTTGTTCGTCCAGTCGAGCAGCAGGTGGCTCAAAGCGGCGATAAGCGCAGTCAGATAAAGCCAGCCCCAGTGGACGTTCTTTGCCTGGAGCCTGTAGGGCACCGGCGCGTCCGGATCGAGCCGAATTGCCGCCAGCTTGCGCTTGCGCCTGCTCTCACGCCAGAGATGCAGCAGAGCTACCAGGCCCACAATGACGCCTGCCACAACAGGAGCACCCACGAAGGTGTGCGTAATGCCGCGATGATGCTTTAGTTCCTCCACTGGCCCGCGCAGTGCCCACAGCACGTCAATGTCTGCCGCCTCGGCAGCCAGCACCGCAGCCAGCGTGGCGTAGGCCGTTTTGCGGTTCAACCCTGCGCGGCCAATGCAGGCCCCGGTAAGCAAATGCGTGACAGGTTCCATATCGTTCTCGAAACCATACTACCCTGCCCGTCGCCTCCTATAATTCAGCCCATGGACGACCCCACCGATCCCAACACAAATTCGGCCCAGCGCGCTGAATATCTGCGCGCCGAACTGCGCCGCCATGAGCACCTGTATTACGTTCTCGACGCGCCGGAAGTCTCCGACGCCCAGTACGACGCGCTCATGAATGAGCTCAAGCGCATTGAAGCCGCGCACCCCGAGCTGCTGACTCCCGACTCCCCTACCCAGCGCGTGGGAGGCAAGCCGGCTGAGGGCTTTCAGAAGGTGCGCCACTCGCGGCCCATGCTCTCGCTGGACAATGCCTATTCGGCCGAAGAGCTGGCAGACTGGGACCGCCGCGTGCGCGAACTGGCTGGCACGCTGCCTGTCGAATACATGGCCGAGCTCAAGATGGACGGCCTGAGCGTTGCTCTGCACTATGAGCCGGCTGAAGCTGGCGGCTCGCGGCTTGCTGCCGGCATCACCCGTGGCGACGGCCAGACCGGCGAAGACGTCACCTCCAACATCCGTACCATCCGCAGCGTGCCGCTTACTATTCCGGCCAAAGGCCTGAGAAGAGCCGGTCTGCCGCAGGGATTTGAGGTTCGCGGCGAAGCAGTGATGCCAGCGGCGGCCTTCCTGCGACTGAACGAGGAGCGCGAGCGGGAAGGCCTGCCGCCGGCCGTTAATCCCCGCAACGCCGCCGCCGGAACCCTGCGCACGCTGGAGCCTAAAATCGTCGCCAATCGCCGCCTCGATGTCTATGCATACTTCCTGCTGGTGGAGGGCGAATACTGGCCGCAAGGCCAGCGGGCAACGCTCGATGCGCTGGCCGACATTGGCTTCCGGGTCAATCCGCACCGCAAGCTGGTGGCGACTGTTGGGGAGATGATTGCATTCATCGACCGCGCTGAGGCCGACCGCGCCACGCTGGGCTATGAGATCGACGGCGTGGTGCTGAAAGTGGACTCGCACGCCACACAGCAGCGCCTGGGCTACACCGGCCGCGCCCCGCGCTGGGCCATCTCCTACAAGTTCACCGCTCAATCGGCA
>Ga0182024_10005841_pt1 | contig 27327 bp, 39 predicted proteins | sample P32metaG_FD_120480 | JGI IMG/M metagenome (GOLD analysis project Ga0182024, IMG submission 120480) | Permafrost microbial communities from Stordalen Mire, Sweden - P3-2 metaG (Illumina Assembly) | ecosystem: Environmental > Terrestrial > Soil > Wetlands > Permafrost | place: Sweden: Stordalen...
CACTGGTCCGGCTGGACCCGCCGCCACCAGGCCCGCTCACGATGGTTCCACCAGCGCACCAGACTCGCCAGAAATGCCAAGATCGCCCTGGTCAGCTAGCGAAAGGCGGCTGCCGTACTAGTCCTACGTACACCACCTCCAACGTGGGATCAGCGCGTTGCCTCAGTGTAACAAACGTGCTTCGAACAACCGTGCGAGCCTCTAGCGCCTGGTAGCGCCTGGCCTGCACCACCTCGACGTTGTTGCCACACTTCGCCTCGCAGGCGACGAAATGGCCGGTGGCGGGATCCGCCAAGACGACGTCGATCACGACCACGCCTTCGGACGTTACGCATGGGATCTCAAGGCCGACAAGCTCCAGACCCGCGTCGGCCAACGCGGCTGGGTTGAGGCCATCCCTCGTAACCAAGCCGATGATTGCGTTGACGGGAACCAGCCGCGCTTCCACAAACTCCCCTCCGCAGGAGCCGACCGTAGCTCACCAACGTTCCCACACACGAGGCTTAGATGACAGGTTGTCATCCATGCAGAGCGTAAAGGTCGGCCGCGTACCGGCCAGGGGAACTGCCTGCGATCGGGCAGGTAACAAACCTGGCCGAGCTGGCTTGATCGGCACACTCTACGGATCTGAGGGTTAGCTTGCCACCGCCGACGAGCTGAAGCTGACCTCCCAGGCGACCACAACGGAACCCGGCAGAGCCGGTCTGAGACCGATTGAGCCGAAGTAGACGTAGCTGATGCCGTAGCTGGCCGCGCGCATTTGACCGCCCCGGCAGATCGCAGCCCGACGTGGGCTGTTCAAGCGGCTGGAATGCTCCGGCACCGACACTTATCGCAGGCCGGTGGAGTTTCTCCGGGAACCTGCCACAGCAAGTCACGGCGGTCGAGCGCGCCGACGCCAGCGACGAGCCTGACTCCGTCAGCATTCCCTCCGGATCCCAATGCCGGACTCTGACTCAGATCTATGCACCGCCCGGCGTACCTGTCATCGTCGAGAACGCGGTCACCGACACCATCGTCCGGCAGGCGCGGTTCACTGGCTCGACCCAGACGCAGAATGGTTACCGGACCGTCCGCCGTGAGGTCAGGATCATCCTGAAGAAGTACGGGCTGCCATCGGCCTGCGAGCTGTTCGACCGCGCATACGCCTACATCAGGGAACTACTAACCTGGGTCCCGCCGATGCTGGCCAGGCCATGGCCCAGCAAGCAGCATGATCCGGGCGATTTTGGCATTGCTGTCGAAGGCGCAACCTCAGGGTCGGCGTGGATCACCTGGGGCGTACTGCGACCAGGGTCCCGTCTCTGTCTTTGGGATGAGCAAGCTGGCGGTACCCTCCTGGCTCCGCACGGCATCAAGCAGTTCCTGGTGCTGCTGCCGGGCGGCGAAGGCGGCGCTTCGTGCCCGCGAGGCTGCTGTCCTTTGCTGGTACTGGGCGGCGTGCCGCGCCTTCGAGTGCCTAACGTGCTCATGGAACGCGAGTTCGCCGACGGCCAGGGCGCCCCAGGCTGCCGCGCGCTCAGCCTTCCGGATGCGCTCCTGCTGCTCGGGCGGGAATTGCGCCAGCCACCGGGCGTGCGCCGTCCGGGCGTCCTTCGCAATCATGACGACCACGGCGATAACCCCGGTCAGCAGCGATGCCAGGATCAGCAGGACGCCGATGACAGAGCCGGGGCCGCCGGCCCTGGCGTTACCGAGAAAGAGGAACAGGCCGGCGGTGAAGGCAGCAACGGTGCCCCAGGCCGCGACGTGCTTCCGCTGACCGTGCTTCGGCCCGGGTGCGTGCCCTGCGTGTACGACCTGGCCTTTGATGGCTGCCTGCGGCGCCCTGGCAGCGGGCGGCGGCTGCGGTGCCCGGCTGGCGTCCATGGCCTGACGGGCCTCCTGCAGCGGGTCCCGGTAACTGTCCAGGGGCTCGATCCAGGTCGCGTCGGGCCGCAGGCCCAGCCAGTACCGGGCGCACTCATCACACGACGGGCACCGCTCGCCCGAGGGATAGCAGGCCAGGACAGTGGCGGGGCGTCCTTCGTGCCGCCCGTTGCAGCTTCCCTGCATGCATTCCATGGTCATTTCCGTTCTCGCGCCGGCTGCGATGGCGCGGTGCGGCCAGCTAGGACCGGCCATGCTCGCACCGGAACCCCGAGGGGATGCCAGACGGTCGGCCAGGCGCTTCAGTCCGGTCCGCCCGCCGTCCTGTCCGCGACGGCATACTTGTCCAGCTCTTCGGCTGGCCTCTGGAAGTCAGTCATTGTCATGTGCGTATGGCTGGGCGTCGATCTGCGCGGCCAGGTCGTCGAGGCTGAGTGATTCCAGCGGCTTGCCGCGCGGCCTGCCGTTGCCGTCCAGGTGCACGGCCTGCCAGCCGAAGCCGCTGCCCCGGCCGATGACCAGCCAGCCGCGCGGCCGGTAATGCGTGATGAAGCCACCGATGTTCAGGCCCCAGCCGCCCGCAGGATCCTCGCTCACCGGCCCTCCTGGAACGCCTGAGCCCGGAGGAGCTGGTCGCGCAGGTCCACCGGGTCCTCGCCGCGCACCTGGAGCGCCGGCCCGGTCCTGGGTAGCGCATGGCACAGCTGGTCGGCGCCGTACCAGGTCGTCCAGCAGGGAAATTCGCGCTCGACCTGGGCCAGCGCCTCGTCCGTGCTCATGGCATCCAGCCGCTCTGCTGCCTCGCCCATGTCGGAATACTAACTCAGGGTACCCATGGTTCGTAGGGTGACTAAGTAACCCCCGACTATCACGGTCACGCTGGGTTACTTACCCTGGCAGGGTGAGCATCGATCATCTGGGCGAGCAGCCGGTCTACCTGCAGCTGGCCGCGATCCTGCGCGAGATGATCGAGTCAGGCGAGATCGCGCCCCGTAACCCCGTACCGAGCATCTCGACACTGTCCCAGCAGTACGCGGTAGCCAAGGGAACCGCAGAAAAAGCCCTCGCGGTCTTGCGCGCCGAGGGTCTGGTCCGCACCGTCCCCGGTCGCGGCGTCTACGTAATTCCCCCTAACAGCTGACGCCCCGCCAAGCCCAATGCCCGACGGCTGCCCGTCACCACCGCGATAGCGGCTACGGTCCGGGGTGATGGCATTTGCCGCCGGACGGGCGTCCGCGTGCTTACCTGCGCATGAAGCCCGGGCTTTCCGCTCCCGGGCAACCTGACCGGCACTATGTTGCGTGCATGTCGTGGAAATACCGGCCCGGCGCCGGCTGCGCGCGCCCCGGGCGGCCGGTCCGGCTGGCAGCGCGCTCGGCGGTGCTGGCGGTGGCGGCCGTGATCGCCGGCTGCGCTGGCAGCCCGCCCGCTCACCTGGCGGCACGATCCCCGGCATCTTCCCCGCCAGCACCGGCGGTTCCGGTAGCCGGGCAGCACGCGAGCACTCCAGCCGCCGGCGTGTGCACGATGACGCAGCGCGATCTGACTGCCGCGATAAATGATCTGCAGATCAGCGGATTCTCCGCCTGGGAGACCTCCTTCGCGACCGGGGACGTGGCCGGCGGCGCTTCGATGACCCGCAGCGCCGCCATGATCACCAGGGCGTTCACGACGATCAGCTCGATGATGACGGCCTTCTCCTCATCGCTTAGCGTTACCGCCACGACCATCGGCGACGACCTGTCCGACACCGGCGCGAACTTCCAGAACCTGATCTCCGGAGACGGGACGGTCACCGACGAGGCGGCCATCGTGCACGCCCTCAGCGGCGCCGTCGCCGCCACGGTCAGCATCTGCGGCCCGTCGCCCGTCACGCGATACGCCCCCGCACAAGAGACAGCACTCGACGACCTCGCCGAAGTCGGCCCGCAATACGCCGGCGATCTCGGCCAGCTCGCCGCTGACATCAAGCGGACCAAGGGTGCGCTGGCACGGGTAGAACATCTCGCGGCTCCCGGCCCGCAGGGCAACGGCGGCAGCTGCACGGTCGCGCTGCAGACCGGCCAGGCCGCCCGGACATTCGCCGGGGGCGACGAGGACGACTTCAGCCAGGATCTGGGAGATGAAGGCCTGACCGGCGACATCTCAGGAACACGGCAGGCCATCGCCACCCTGCAAGCCGACCTCAGCCAGCTCAGGAACCAGGGACTCACCGCCCCGGCCGGGGCGGCGGCAGCCATCACCAGCGCCGAGCAGGGCATCAGCCCGGCCATAGCAGCCGCCAACCACGACATCACCACCGAGAACGCGCTCGTCACCGACGCCTACTCCGTGGCGGAATCCATCGCGAAGATTCCATCGACATCCACCGCCAACGGCAGCTACTCCGGTAGCTGCCGGAACGACGGACCCGGGCAGCCCATCCTGCTCAGGCACCTCCGCTGACTGGCGCCCGGCACCACAACCGCGACGAACTCAGCCCCCCCGGCGACCATCGCGCCCGCCATCCAGCCACCAGCACAAGCCGGCACTCGGCGCCAGCCACACCCTGCAAGGAAGGCACGCAGCCAGTCTGCCTTTGCGGCGGCTGCCCGAGGCGGGCAGCTAGGGTCTCGTGGTGTGACCGGCAACAGCGAGCAGGAGCGGGCCGCCGAACTGGCCATGCAGAACGAGGCCATGCTCTCGCAGGGCATGCCGATCTTCCGGCATGTTCAGCAGTATCTCCATGGCACGCTCGCGACTGAGACCGGCGTCGCAGCGGCAGCTCGCCAGGTCGGGAAAGCGATGGACCTGGGGATGGCCGAGGTCATCGTGGCAGCGCAGAAGCTCGTGCCGTGGCCCGGCGCTGACCTCGCGGGGACGGCGGCAAATGCCAGCATCGCCGCCGGGGACTTCGCCGCCGTAACCGAGAACGCGAGCGTCGTACGGCTGGATAACCTCAGCAAGTTGTCATCCAGGGCCTCGCGGCACGACATCGCGGGCCTCACGACAATGCAGGTACTCGCCCTAGTGCTCATCTGGCTCCTGGCAGTCGGCGTGCCCGTCATCCAGCAGGCGCTGCCGCCGGAAGCTCAGGCGCTGCTCTCGGACGAGAACGGCACGATCAGCCTCGCCTTCGCCATCACCTTGGTAATCCTCAACCGCAGGCCATGAAGTGACACCAGGGCACCCTTGACGATGTAGCAGTGAGCCAGAAAGGATCAGCTCCACCGTGCTACCTGGGCTTCGCGCGTCGCTGAGCGATCCCTCCGGAACCCTGGACCGGGACTCTTGTCAAGGATTCAACGGCGCCTATCGGAAGGATGGCCCAGGACAGAGCGCTGGACTGGCAGTCAAGCTTCGGTTAGTGATGCGCGCGCGCACTGCGCCCGTCCTGTGGGTGAAATCCACCGCTCGCCGGAACCAACAAGAGAAACAGAACTGCCGCAAGTGTCGCAGGTCCACTGCGGACGACCGTATCCGTCATCTCCCGTGACGTTGTCATTGACGTCATGCCCGAGGTTGCGGAACTCTTCTAGAGCCGTGACCACAAGCTCAGGATCGAGTTCGCGCAGCGCTTGCGTATGCCTGATTTTCTGCCACCCCAAGACCAGCGGTACCAAGACAGGAGGAATCCTGAATCCTGTAGCCAAGCTGGGATTCTCGCTAGCCGGATCATATTCAGTTTGCAGTACGTCGATCGCAGATTCGGGCACGATCCCTTGATCACGGAACTCTTGGGTAATCCGATTGATCGGGCGCGTGAACCCTCGCAGATCTTGCCTCATACCGTAGTTACCAAGCGTGAAGATAATCTCCCGCTCGACAAAGCCGCCCCGGAGCGCAGCTATCCTGATCGCCTGCTCTTGTTCCCGTCGCCCCTCATGAGAGGGTAGTGGGTCAGTTTGAATGACTGTTCAAGTCAAGCAGTCCGGCGATCTCGGTCAGCGTCCAGACGTGATCGGCAACCCCGGCCGCCATCGCGGGAGTGGTCTTGATCCCGCCCGCGCGCTTGGTGAGCGTCTGATGCGGCCGACCGAAGTTGTAGTACATGAAGTGCAGGGAGACGGCGGCCGTGAGGTTCTCCAGCTTCCGTGAGAACGCATTGGTCAGACGGGTGAACCGGCGCATGCTCATCCGAATCGTGAGGTTCTGGCGCTCCACCAGCGACGTGGAGATGTGCGCCGGGTCCGGGGAGCCGCTGACCTTCTTGATCGTGACGGACTTGACCGGAGACGGACTGTACTTGGTGGCCTCAGGCTTCGGCTGTGACCTGAACTCCTTGACAACCATCGCGTAGTCCTGGTCCGGGCCGAACGCCTCAGCGGTGGCGGACAGGTACATCTGGTGCCCGTCCGTGGAGAGCTGCATCCGGCCGGCCAGCCGGCCCCGCAGGTCGCTCAGGATCGCGTAGGCGTCCTCTGCGGTGCGCTGGCCGACAAACCAGCTTGGGACAAGCTTGCTGTCTGGGTCGATCGCGACGAAGGTCCAGGCGTCCCCGAAGTCGGCATTGTGCTCGGGCTTGACGTTCTTCTTCTTGCAGCCGACGAAGGACCAGATCTCGTCCACCTGGATGCGCTGGCAGGACAGGCCGCGCAGTGCGTGATCCTGGTAGTCCGAGCACGCGGAGCCGAGGTCGAGCAGGAGCTTGGTGATGGTGTTCTTGGCCGCTCCGGTCAGGCGCACGCTGGCACGGATCGAGTTGCCCTCGACTAGGCAGCCGATGATCCGCGCCCGCTGCTCCGTGCTCAGCCTGTTCATACTGACCATTATGCTTGAGGGGTCTGACAGTTTCGCGGCACGCCGAAGCCCCCGCCGATACTGCTACCAGGCCGGTCAAGCATGTTAGTCTGAATGCGCATGCGCCCCGGACGGGTGTCGAGCCCGCGTTACCCGATTAACAGTCGGGAGATCTGCCGTTGATCTACCGGGGCATATGGGAGGCCGTTGCAAGGGGAGCCTGCTAGCTCCCCCTTGCAACGGCTGATCTACCTCACGGCTCACCCCCGGCACCGTTGAGCGAACGCTGAAGCCGCCACAGACCGGAGCCGGGCTCAGTCGTCACCGGGGGCGGCTTCTTCCGGCTGGCGTACTTCAACAGTCCGCGGACGTGATCCGGGTCGATCTCATAGCCGTCCCGGAGCACGCGCTTGCTGATCTGCTTGTTTGTCGCGGCCCCGCCAAGGTCCTCCAGCGCCTGCATGCACCGGTCCAGCTTGGGTACCTCGGGTACAGGCTTTCCGAACCGCATCGCAGGCTGCGATTGCGACTGGCCGTCCTGCTTCGCCGGGGATGCCGCAACCGGCTGAGCATCGTGACGTCGGCGCAGCCATGCCAGCACGATGCGCGCCTCGTTCAGGTTGTCGCGGGCCGACGCCGCATCGGCTTGCGCCGCAGCAACGCGATCCTCCGCCGTAGCGACGAGAGATTCTCGCTCCTGTACGTCGGCTTCAGCCTGGCTGATCATCTCGGTAAGATCGTTCATGAAGTCTGCCACCTTCCGCTTACCGCTCCCAACCGTAACACCTATGGGAGCCGAAAGGCGCGCATCTTCCCCGTGAGTCGGCGCGGCGCGGGAGCCGTAATGCCGCCATGCACGCACCCGCAGGCGGACGTTCAGGCAGCGGACCTGGATGGATTGCCGGTGCCCATGAACAGGCCGCAGGGGTCAGCGTCCCCAGCGGGCACGCGCGGCCTTCCGGGCGATCTCGCTCCGCTGCTCTGGCGTCAGCTTCTCGGCACGTGCCCGGCCACCCTTGAGGCCGCCGCGCCGGCCAAGCTCCACGGCGGCCGGGTCCTTGCCCTCGTAGGGGTCTGGCTCTGGCTCATCGCTGGTCGCGTCGGCCACGATGGACGCGGCTAGCCGGTTCAGGTCGGCCGGGCGCTTTTTCTTCCTTGACCGCTCAGGCATAGCCAGAGTGTACCCCCGGCAGGACGGTCTGTCAGCGGACGAATGTGCCCCGGCCCGGCACGCTGAAGATCACGCCCTCGTCGCGGAGCAGTCCCAGCGCCCGCTTCACCGTCGCCGCCGACAAGCCCGTAACGTCCGCGAGTTCCATGATCGACGGGACGCGCGGGCCGATCTCCCCGGCCCGGACGCCCTCGCGCAGCAGGCCCGCTAGCTGCACATACGGGTGCTCCGGGGAATCGGGATCGATCTTCACCCGGTCACAGTAACGAGCCAGGACACGGCCAAGCTAGGCGAGGTTAGATGAGCCTGGATGGGGCAGGTTTAGCCGGGCTGAGCTAGGCTGAGGTGCTATGAGCCAGATTGAGCGGGACGGCGACAGCGGCGGCTGGGCCGCGTGCAGGCGCGCGGCCGAGTTAGCGGACCTGCGATGGCACTGGGGCGACGCTTACGTCATCACCGCGCGGTACGGGATGTTCCGGGCGGAGCGGCGCGACGACGGGGCCGCTATCAGTTGCGCTACCGCCGCCGGGCTGCGCGCCCTGATCCGCGATGACTACGCCGCGCGGCCCGTCCCGCGCTGACGTGCCAAGATCGCCTAGTCGCGCAGCGCGCGGCGGTCACCGTGCGCGGAGAAAACCCGCTGGACCTCGCGGTGGCACACTTGCCGGCCTGCGCGTAAATTGAAGACATGAGCCAGCCACAGCCTGAACCTCAGGACAGGCTCGCAGCCATCGCGGAAATGCTTGGGCGCGCCATGCGCGAACTGGAGGACCTGCGGGATGCGATGGATGCGGACGCGGCCTGGGACGAGCGGGGCAAGTCGATCCCGCTCGCGAAACTAGAGGCTGAGTTCGGCCGGCGGTAGCGCGTGGGCGCCTACGACGTGGAAGTTCGCCCCGCCGTCCGAAAGGCCCTCCGCAAGATGGACCCGGATGCACGGGAAGCCATCCTGAACATCTTGCACAACCTCGGGCCAGAGCCCCGTCCGCCTGGGGTGAAGTCACTCATAGGGCACAGGCCCTACCTGCGGATTCGGACTGGTGACTACCGGATCATCTACTGGATCGATGAACAGGCCGGGAAGGTGATCGTAGCCTTAGCGGGGCATCGCCGCGATATCTACCGTGACTTGGGCCGCTAAGCGAACGGCTCAGTCGCCTGCCACGCTACGCTCCCGGAGGCGCAGCACTCGCGGCGAGCGCGTTGAACCGGACGACCTCGGCGGCGGCTTCGGACAGGGCGCGCCGCTCGTTGATCACCATGCCGAAATCCACCTTGCGCTCAAGGTAGCTGCCGTCCGCAAAAGTGATCAGGATGGTTGACTTGCCCGGGCCGCCCTGGATGCCGATCACTGCCTGATAGACGATCCCGTGCTGCGGCATTGGCTTGCCCCGGAACAGTTCCGCGTGCGCCCCGGCCAGAGGGCCGTGGTCACGGCCGCCCGCCATTACGCGCCCGTTGACGATCCGGATGCGGAGCTGCTTGAAGGGCTGGCGGGCAGCTTGGGCTGCCTGCGCGCGCAGCAGTTCAGCGCGCCGCTCCGCCGCCGACTTCGGGGGGCTCTTGCCCTGGCCGCGCGGGCGCTTTCTTGACCGCTCAGGCATAGACTGATGGTACCTCTAAGGAGATTGAGATGGGACTGATCAGGAAGGCGCTGTTCGTCAGTACCGGCGGTATCGTCGCCCCGAACTCGAAGAAGCAGCGGGTTGCCAGGCAGACGCTGGCGGCGATCCAGGGCTGCAGCGACCAGGAAGTAGAACTCACCGGCACGCGGCGCCAGGCGCTCGGGTGGGCCACCGACGGTTTCCGCAGGCCGGCGGAGATCAGCCCGATGTACACCAGCCGCGAGATCTCCGATGCAGTAGAACTGATCCACGGGCCGCCGCTGGCCTGCGGTCACCTGGCCTGCTACCGATTGCCCGACGGGGGATGCGACATGTGCTGGCGCGAAAGCCGACCGGATTCAAACTGACCCACTACCAGGCCTGCGGTCAGCAAGTTGCGATAATTAGCCTCAGTGGCAGTCCTGTAAGCATCGAAACCGTCATACAGGCCAGCTAGGTCCTCGGCGGGTTTCTCCACCTGCTCGGGCCGTTGAGCGTCGGTCTTGTCTGATTCAATCACCGGCTTATCATCGTCCTCATCTCACTTGCGCCGCATGCGATACACAGCACTGGGATCATTCTGTAGCCGCGTCCTGCAGCAACCACGCCGAACCATGCGACCCGAGCCCGACCATGACGGCTCGCAGAGCCCACGTCACGCACCACCCTGACCGTACCCGGGCATACTTTGCAAGCAGGGATCACGGTCCCCTGTGATGCCCGGTCGGCCCACCGCCGCGATCCGTCGCTGATGATCCAGCAAGCCGTTGCGCGGTGTTCCAGCGGCCCGGCCGCGATTAGCGCCACGGAGGCACTGGCCCGGATCGAGCGGACCTCGGCGTATGTCCCGGCCGGGATCCGGCTAACAATCAGGCGGGCGCGGCAGGCATCTGGCCGCCACCGCCGGTCCTCCGGTCAGCAGTAGACGACGGGACGGCGGGAGGTGTAAGTGCCTCCCCGGTCCGCGCTCCGATCTGGGATCCGATCCCGTCCAGTCTCCCTGACCGGCGATTCACGCCCGTCTGCCAAGGTGCGGCACTGCCGTGCCCACGTGATCGATGCAGTGGCTGACGGCTGACTTGGCGGTCAGTGCTGGCACCATTCCGGTGCAGTTCCGCCGTCACATCCCTGGGCGAACCTGAAGTGGGTGATCACGTGCTTGCCGTCGCGCTGGTGGTAGGACCAGTGCATCCGGGAGAAGTACCGGACGCCGTGATGGGTCGCCACCCGCCGCAGCGTCACGCCGACGGCGTATTTGCGGAACGGGCACCGGAAGGACGGGTTGTGCTCCAGGCAGCTATCCGACTGCTTGCGCAGCGTCCCGTGGGCATACGCGGTGCTGGTCCAGTGCGTCCAGGTCAGGCGAGTCACATGCGGCGCGTTCGCGCCGATGTAGATCACGTCCGGCCTGACCCGCGCGTGATGCCACCCTTCGTCGTAGTTGTAGACGACCGGCCGCGTGCTCGCCGCCGCGCTGACAGCACAGACCACACCGGGCACGCCCGCGAGCACTGCGATGAACCCGGCAACAACCGCAGCCCTCTGAAAGAGCCTCATAGTTTCCCCCTCGCGCTCACCCTGGCACGAGACCTGCCAGCGGGGGAACCGGTTCGAGCCGCAAATGTCGCGGGCGACCTAACTGAAATCCGGGGCGAGATGGAATCACCCGCCGACGGGCTGTTCCCCGGCTCGCCGCCATCCGGGCATGGCGGTTGGCTATGGGGTGAACTTAGACGGCATCCATCCCTTGATCAGGCCGGTCAGTATGACCCAGCAGAGGACGGCTCCGACCAGGAACGGCCGGGCGCTGCCCCAGAAGGTCCGCAGCAGGAGCGAGATGGCAGCGGCAGTCAGTGCCAGCGCCCACATCAGGAAAAGGCCTTCCACCGCCCGGAACCACCAGGTATGCCGCACGGACTCGGGGAGGCGATCGGGATCGGCGGGCAGGTCGTCGCCGAGGCCGTCTGGCCGGAACCATTTCAGGTACACCGCGATGGCCGCCACGGTGGTGAAGGTGACCGCGAGCAGGCCGAGGAAAACCCAGTCAGCAGGCACGCCGGCTACGTGATCTCAGCGGCGGCCCGGCCGGCGGCGCGTGCGCGCTCCAGCACCCGGTAGACCGTCGGCCTGGACACTGAGAACAGCTCAGCCAGCTCGGCGATGTTGTGCTCCCCCGCCCCGTGCAACTGCACCAGGTGCGCCTGCTGGCGCGCCGACAACTTGGGCTGCTTGCCCTTCAACCGGCCCTTCGCACGGGCGACGGCCATTCCCTCCCGGGTGCGCATCCGCAGCAGATCGACCTCGAACTCGGCGAAGGTGGCCAGGATGTTGAAGAACATCTTGCCCATCGGGTCCCCGGGATCGTAGATGGTGCCGCCCAGGGACAGCCGGATGCCGCGTGCGGCCAGCGAGTCACCGATGTCGCGGGCGTCGGGTACCGATCGGGCCAGCCGGTCGAGTTTCGGCACCACCAGCGTGTCGCCGCTGCGGACGGCGGCCAGCGCCTGGTCCAGGCCCGGCCGGTTGCGGTTGGTGCCGGTGAGCCCATGGTCGAGGTAGATCCGGTCCCCCGCCACGCCGAGCCCGTCGAGGATCTCCCGCTGCGCGGTCAGGTCCTGCTCGTCGGTGGAGCAGCGCGCGTAGCCGATCAGTGTCCCGCTCATGATCCAAGTGTACGTTAACCCTCCCTCATCCGTACACTTCACCGGACACCTTAAATGAGACGCCGTTCCCGCAGCTCGCGAAGAAACGATCATGCATGCCGCAAGCGTCCGCTGAAGGTTCCCCTAACGGACGCTCAGGTCTCAGCTCTGCCCCAAATGGAAGCCAGTCGCCAGAAAGCCGTGACACGCTGGACCGCCTTCCTCCATTTGTCGGCAGCGGACCTCAGACTGAATAGTGCGCGGCTGATCACGACTGCGCTCGAACTGCCCGATACCTGGCCGCCTTTGACCATCTGGCGGGCAGATCGGGCCGAGCTGCCAGGCAAGCGATAGGGGAAGGAGGCCGCGTCTTGCGATGAAGCTGCAAAGCGGTGCGGAGTGGGTGCTCGGCGAGCGCCTTGATGGCGGCGGCTTCGGTCAGGTCTACGCGGCCAAGTCCGCTGAGCATGAGTCCGCGGTGGCCAAGCTGGTGCCGAAGGCGCCGGGGGCCGAACGCGAGCTGCTCTTCGCCGACCTGCAGAACGTGTGCAACATCGTCCCGATCATCGACCAGGGTGAGACGGAAGACAGCTGGGTCCTGGTCATGCCGCGAGCCGAGAAGTCGCTGCGTAAGTATCTGCAGGAGGTCGGCGGCCCGCCCGGACCGGCCGAGGCGGTCAGCGTGCTTTCAGACATCGCCAGCACCCTGGTGGATCTCGACGGCCGGGTGGTTCACCGCGACCTCAAGCCCGAGAACGTCCTCCTGCTCGGCGGTCACTGGTGCCTGGCTGACTTCGGCATCTCCCGGTATGCCGAGGCCACGACCGCACCGGATACTCGGAAGTACTCGATGTCACCCGGTTACGCTGCTCCGGAACAGTGGCGCTTCGAGCGGGCTGGCACACCGGCGGATGTCTACGCCTTTGGGGTTGTGGCATATGAACTGCTGTCCGGCTCGCTGCCATTCACCGGACCGGACTTCCGGGACCAGCACCTGAACAGGGCTCCGGGACCGCTTATCACCGCTCCCGGCGCCTTGGCAGCTCTGGCTGAGGAGTGCCTGTACAAGGCTGCCGAAGCCCGGCCGAGCCCGGCCAATATCCTGGCCCGGCTGGCCCGCGCCACGGAACCGGCGTCGTCTGCAGGACTGGCCCGGCTTGAGCAGGCCAACCGCGCCAATGTCGCTCGTCGCGGTGAGATCGGTCGCCAGGCGTCGGCCCGCCAGTCTGAAGCCGAACGCCGCCAAGCACTGGCCGATACGGCCTTGCAGGCTCTGACCCGCGTGGCGGCGACGCTCCGGGACGCAATCATGAACGCGGCCCCGTCGGCCAGCCTCAGCACCGGTCTGAAGGTTGGCTGGACCGTGCAGCTGGATCAGGCTGAACTCCGCCTGGCGCCTCCTGTGATTGCCTCGCCGAATCCGTGGGGCTCACGGGGAGCACCTGCTTTCGACCTGATCGCCTTCTCAGAACTCGACCTCCGCGTGCCCGCCGATCACTATGGCTATGAGGGCAGGAGCCACTCGCTGTGGTACTGCGACGCTCAGGAAGCCGGCAGGTACCAGTGGTTTGAGATTGCCTTCATGCTCTCGGCCTTTACGGCCAAGATGGCTCGGCAAGATCCGTTCTCGCTCGACCCAGGCGAGCAAGCGGCCGTGGCCGTCAGGAGCGGGATAGCCGACATTCAAGTTGCCTGGCCCTTCACGCAGGTCAGCGCTGGCGAACTCGATGACTTCATCAGCCGATGGGCAGGCTGGTTCGCGGACGCCACTGAGGGAAGGCTCAACCGGCCCAACCCGATGCCAGAACGATCACCAAGCGGCAGCTGGCGACAGTGAGGCTTGAGACCACGGGGACGTCCAGACTGCACAGCCGGGTCGCCGCCGAGCTGGAGGAGCCGAAACCACCGTGTTGCCTACGGAACTTCAATGAACAGGGGCTCGTCTCGGCTGCCAGAGCAGGTGGTCGAGTTACTTGACGGTCGGCTTGAGCGGGTCTCGGCGTAGGCCCGCTCGTAGAAGACGACGAAGGCGACCACGAAGTTGCGGTAGGCGCGTGCCCAATCGGGCAGCTCGGCCATGGCCTCGCGGATCGGGAGCCGAGGCCTGCGACACGGCGTTCAGCGGGGATGCCGACGCGCTCCATGATGATCGCGGCGCGGACCGGGCCGACGCCGGGCACCGCGCGGAGCACCTGGCTGACTTTCGTCCGCCGGGCAAGGTCATCCTCGCGGCCGAGGACGTCGGCGGGTGTGAGGGTGCCGGCCTTCACCTCGGCCAGCAGGGCCGGCCGGGCGGCGCGCGTCACGATCTCCCTGACCAGCGCGGGCTAAGCGGAGGATCGACGCTACGGACGATGAGCTAGTTCCAGGCTGGGTGCTGAGCGCTCCGGTCCGGATCTGGTGCCCGGTACTACGCAACGTCGCGACCACGGCCGCAGGCAGGGCAGCTAGTTCGAGTCTCCTTAGCTCCACCAAGCCGACTCCTCAAGTGACTTACTCGAAACATTTAACAGGGGCAGAGACTCATCAGCCGATGAGCCAGCGGTGTCCTGGGTCAGTACGGCAAGTTCCTCGCGGGCCTCTAGCTCGGTAAGGCGCACCGCTGCCGCTGCCCGGACTACCGCGCGCCAGCGGTGAATCCCGTGACTTCGCCCGGCTCATCCGCGACCGGATGGAGGAGTTCCGGTCGCACCGGCCGCTGTTCAGTTCCCTCGTCGTGCCCGTCACGCTCACTTTCCTCATCATCCCTCCCGAGCAGGGCAACGACCTGGACAACATCGCGCTCACCGCGCTGCCTATCGCGCACGAGGTACTCCGGCCTCATATCGAGCCGCACCTCCTGGCCGCCTCCTACCGCGATGACGAGCCAGAGCCGTGCCGTGACGAGGCCCTGGCCAGGCTCCGATCCGTCAACGCCCGTAGCGTCAGGGCTTACCAGGTGATCGAGCTGCCCCGTTCGCCGCAGGATCCGCCGGAGGGGACACTGCGCATGGCGCTCGGCCGTCACAACTTCGGGAGCTGGTGGGAGCCTGCTGCCGCCTACCTCCGCAAGGCGATCGAGCGGGCCGGCGAGCGCGACGAGCTGGGCGACAGCAACTGGGAAAGCACCTTCGCCCGCTGGTAGACGACCCGTTCCCTGACAGGCGTGTCCTGGCCGACCGCAACGGGCGCTGGGGCACCCGGCATCCGCACCACCCAAAAGGTTCCGGCAAGGCGGGAATTGCCGTTAGGGCACCTGGTGACGCCATGGCGCTCCGGCGGTCAGCGAGCGTGAGCTGGTATCGGCGAACGCCGTCTGACGGCCAGGTGAGCGTCATCGTCGGCGACGATCACACCGGAGACGCTCCACTGCATCCCTGCCATCGGGCCTCGCTTGGTCCCTCACGGCGATGTTCGGGATCATGAGAGGGATGGCTCCCGAGTCGCTCGTCGATGTGGGCGCTATGGCTGGAACGGCCGTGCCTGGGCGGTGTTCGCGGTCCTGGGATCGTCCTGTCGATGTCGCCGGTCATGCGGATGACTGACGCCGTGACCGTCGGCGGGACGCCCCCGCTACCGCTTCGGCGGCGTAGGAATCGCGCTCATCCTGACCGGCGGCTCTTACACGAAGATCCCATCAAAGCGCTCGGAGCAGTAACACCGCACCAGCGGCGAGCGAGGCTCAGCGCTCGACACCGAGTTGCGAGCGATAGTGGTCGTCACGCATTCCGCTTCCATGCGTCCAAAGTTCGAGCAAGGGATCAGCACGCTTGTCCGCAGCGGAAAGATCCCAACCTGTGTATCTGGCAATTGCGCGGTGCGCCGAAATCGTTACCAGGATCGCGGGCAGCACATGGAGAGCGCTAATAGAAACCCGGTGTGCCCGCTCTGTAGGGGCGGTCGGGCCTAGCAACAGTCGGTATCCTTCATCCCCGAGTGGATGTACGAAAGTTGATAGAACATGCCACATTTCTCCGTATTCATTCTGGGTCAGTGCCCGGTCGATCATCACTGACGGCCCGATCTTGGGTGCAATATACGACCGATCAGTTTTGTCTCGGGCGCAACCTTGGCTAGCTGCATATGACGCCAAGTCTTTCATCTCTCGATCGAGCTGACGAACTTCATTAGAGTTCCGCTGCTTTCGCTCGACCCGACGCTCCTCAGCAAGCGCAAGAATCTCCGCATTAAGAACTTGCCCGACTCGTTCTGCCGCCGAGCACTGCTCTTGTAGGAGATGCACGACCTGCGCTGAGGCTTCCAGCGATATGCGAGCAAGAGCGAGGGGCGGACGGATGACACGGCCATCAACAATAAGTATTCCTATCGCCCGCAGATGGTCAATGGCTGCATCGGCGATTCGATGAACAACGTACAGAATTCTTCCGTAGTCATCGTCATAATCACGTTGCAGGAATTCTGGAGCCCATCCTAGTGCAATGAGTTCGGATTGCTCGACCTCGGCGGGAGCCCCGGCCACTGGCATCCAAGGCGGCTCGTCAAACCTCTCATCGAAGTCGTCGCCGAGGAACCCCCGCTGCTGAGCAGAAGCATGGGCACCTGCATGCATGGCGTCATCGACAACATCGACATATGTCAGCAGCGCTGAGCCGAGAGCCCTAGCACTAGGTCGCAGCCCCGCGACGGCTTCGCCTACTTGCGCACCTTCTGCCAGCTCCCTGCGGAATCGCTCCGCATCGGCAGGGTCGTTAAAATCCCACGGTGACCCTTGACTATCTGTCACGCCATCACACCTTTGTGTCGCCCAGGGGCATGCAGCTTGTTTACTGATCGAAGTCTGGCACTTGAACGCCGGATATGGTGCGCAATGGCGCAGACGCTTCGCGTAGGAGCAGCAATTTCGCTACCTGGCTCCGCTTGATGCGCGACACATCAGCTCGCTGGGCCTGTGACACGAGTAGGCAGCCGGTATCTATAGCCGCTACTCACTGTGACGAGACATGCGGTCACGGCTATGAGCCCCGCGCTCAACGGCGGGTCCGCGACCCGCAAGGGGCTAGCCGGGTGCATGCGCAGGGCCGGAAGCCCCGGGAGTTCTCAGGGCTCATGGGCCGCAGTCTGAATAGCATCCGCCAGCCCGCCATACCCAAGCGGTCCTGTCGCGTGCTGACGGACCCAGCCGATCCTGACCGTCCTAACTGCGTGTTCCCGGATGATGCTTGCGCTGGCTACCCAGAATTCCCAGTGGGAAAGATCGAGCATGTCGTAGGCCGTCGGCTCCCGCTGCGTCTGCACGGCAAACACAAAGACGTCAGCCCGGATCCGTGCCTCCACGCTGTATTCGTTGCGTGCCGCATCAAACTCGCGGGCGCTGAGCCGCCCAAACACGAGTTCCGAATGCCGTTTCTGTGACCAGCTCTGCAAGAAGGCCGAGCACTTGACCTCAATCCTCGTCCCGTCCGGTGCCTGGGCGTCGAAGTTATCCCACCCGATCCGCAGGCTGCGCGTGTCACCCACGGCCTTGGCGACCAGGAATTCCGCGAGGATTCCCCGTGTCGTGTTGTCACGCAGGTCGCTGAACGCCCAGCGCCAGAAGTCCGCCACCGTGGCATCGAGCCCTGCGAAGTGCTCGCCGCCGCCCAAGGGCACGAGCGGAGAGGGAGTCAGCCAGCCTAGATCCGCCGCCTCCTCTGCCACAGGCGCAGCATACGCCCAAGTCCATAGCCCCACCGGGGATCGCTCGTGCGTACCACCCCCGGGCGCAAGAGGGTGCCTGCGGAGCGGCATGAGAACGAGCCTTCGAGGCGCCTTCGGTGGCTGCCCGACGGTGCCGGCCGAGTGGTCATTGGCTGCCGAGGCTGCTAGGCATTTTCTCCGGGTTCCAGCTGGCCGTGGAACTGGCATGCCGGGCTGCCGAATCGCTTCCTATGGGCGGCGATGAGATCTACTTCCAGGCCCATTAATTCGCGCCGGTCCACGTCTCCTGCGATCGCCCACGATACCTCGATGGTGTTCCCCTGTTTCTCATGCGCTGCGACACACGCCGCAGCGTAGTGCCCGCGCTTGTCCTCGCGGCCACGCGCGCGGCGCAGGCCACCAAGCCTTGAGCTGAGCCGATCACTAATGCCGATGTAGATCAACGCGGGATCGCCGTGACAACGCAGTCGATAGACGCCAGCTTCTGACGGAACCGCGCGCCCTCCGGGAGTGTCGAGCTGGTGCCACCTCGACCAGACCAGCCCTTCCCAGAGCGAGTCCTGGGGATCCAAATCCTCCATAGAACCCATCCTGCACCTCATAGGTCGTTCAGGGCAGGCCCCACTCGGGATCTAGGCGCAGCCCACTCTGACCACTACCGCACGCAACGCGGAAGCGATAAAGGAGCGTATCAGGCCGAAGGTAGCAGTAGCTCCGAACTGGCGAGCTGCTGCTCTATTTGTCTTAGTACTTCAATAACCTCAGCGGCGCTCGCCTCGAACTCGGCTCGTGCACGGTCTTCGTTCTGCTCGATCCAACTCAGTATCTCAAGTAGAAGCCGTTCCTTCGCATCCTTCCGCTCTCGGCGCCCGGTAGTTGCGAGCGCCTGGGCAACGTGATCCGCAAAAGTCGCCGGGTAGTAGTTCTCGAACGTCTCGCTGGTCCAATGACGAAAACGGTCCTGTGGCCAGCCCACGAACTCTGCGCGCAGCTTTTGAATTAGCTCCAGCCCGGATGCATCCCCGTCAACGATGACCCATGCTCGACCTTGGTACACGGGCTCTAGGTGCGCGAAAAGGAACATCTCTCGGAAGTCATCCATCAGTGGTTTCACCCGGCTTGTGCCTCTTGCCGCCAGTGTCCGAAGCCTTCGCAGACCTGGAGCGAACCACGGGATAAGCCACTGACGGACAATCCGTTCTGCGCTCGACTCCTCGAATATGAGCCATCCTTCACCTAGGTCAAGATCCGCCAGCCCGTATCCAAGGTCTTGCAAGATGCCAATGCGCTCCGAAGCGCTCCGTACAGGAGTGAAGCTCGATTCGGCGGGAAGCCCGTCGCTGATCTTGACGTGCAATATCACTGACCCTGGCACAGCCCCTAGTTTTGCCAGGACGACACTGCTATGTGTGCTGATCAAGAACTGATTATCTACGCTTGCATCCGCTATCGCGTCTAGGAGAGCCTTGAGGGCATGCGGATGAAGGTCATCTTCCGGCTCCTCAATAATGAACAGCTTCCCTGTCGCCCCGCTCAAGCCCAGCAGTAGGCTCAGCGCACCTGATACACCCGCGCCCATGGCCTCAAGCGTGATACTTTGGTAGCGATCTACTTGCAGACCGATCGACTGATTGGTGCTCTCGCCAAGGAGAACCGTGAGGTTCAATCCCAAGACATCCTGGCAAAGTTTCCGGAACCTTACTGCTTCCGGAAAGGTGGAGGCTGTCAGTGGCAATAGCCGCGAGACGAGATTGTTGTCTTGCGGGTAAACGGTGAGAGATTGATCTCTGGATATCTGTCCTTGATGAAATTGTACCCGGCGTCCTGACAGTACCGGGAAGATCAGATTGTCCGGTTCACGGCTAGGCAGCGGCCTGAAGTCGCTAACCGGCTGATTCGGGTTAACTGCCGAGCGCACGGTCAGATTGACACTCGTTGGCCTAATGGCCGTCAAGATTATCTCGCCCGCTCCCGTTGCCGCGATGTCATCGATATCGCCATGACGCTTTACGACATCCGGTAGCTCCTCGTAACCAATATGGACCGAAACTTGGCTGGCACCGATTCGTATGTCTTCCTCGCGGAAGCCCGAACCCTCTTGCATGAGAAAGATGGATCGCAGTAGGGCAGACTTGCCGGTGTTGTTGCGACCCACCAAGAGCGTGACAGGCCCAAGCTCCAGAGAACCAGAGTCGTCTATCGATCGGTAGCCTTCGATCCTGAGAGTACTAAACATCGCGTCTCCGATATCGCTCTGAACATGCTACTCAAGCTCCCCATGACACACTGCAGCCGCCCAGGCTGCATCTGATGCCCTGACCTGTGGGGCGTCCCTCGCTGACGACAGGAGAGGTGGTCGGCGATGACCCGGCGGTGCCTGCCCACTTACCGCCGGGAGAAAAATAGACACTATGACCATCCCCGGCCTGTGTGACCGGCGCGTCCATGTCGAGGGTGACCTGCTGGGCGGCATCAGCGCGATGGCCGGGCTGATGGCGGCGGCGCGGGGCAGCGCTCCGGCATTCGGGGACCTGCCCGACCCGACCGCGCTGGTCCGGACCGGGTGCGGGCAGCTCCGCGCGTGGGTGAGCACATCACGGCTGCCCGAGCAGATCACCTGCCTGCCGTGCCGTGAGCATGCGTGGGCCGTCTACCAGGAACATGCCATCGGCCTGGAGGCAGCCGGCCACGCCGAGCGGACGCTCAGCCCCGCCCTGGCGGAGGCAACGTGGGACCTCGCCAGAACCTGCCGCGACCTGGCGCGCAGATACTCGATGGACCCTCCGCCCTGACGGCACGAAACGGCGTCAGGGCGCGGCGGGTTCACTGGCCGGCGACGTCGGCCAGGAGCTGCTCGCGCTGACGGGCACCAAGGCCTCCGACACGGCGCTCAGGGGGAATCCCGGCGCGCTCCATGATGGCGGCGGCGCGGGCCGGGCCGACGCCGGGCACCGCGCGGAGCACCTGGCTGACTTTCGTCCGCCGGGCAAGGTCATCCTCGCGGCCGAGGACGTCGGCGAGTGTGAGGGTGCCGGCCTTCACCTCGGCCAGCAGGGCCGACCGGGCAGCGCGCGCCTCTCGTGCCTTCGTAAGTGCCACTTGCCGCTGCTCGGGGGTCATGGTGGGGAGTGCCATGGAGCGTCCTCTCGGTGATGCCGTATGGGGGAACGACGAGATCTCTTGCTCATGATGGGCGGCGGCAAGGACAATTCGCCGCACCAACATGGCCGGGAAGGTGACCTTTACCGGTATCGCGGCCAACTACATGGTGACCATCCCCGACGGGAAGACCGCCCGCGTGGCCGGTGGCAGTTCGGTCAGCCTGCCGGGTACCGCGACCACGGTCACCACGGTCAGCACCGTCACCCCGGTGACCTACGTCACGAACCCCCGGACGGAGAGCGCCTACGTCGCCGGCGAGGGCTGCGGCTGCATTTGCCCCCCGGGCGCGGCCACGGTCACGCTGGTGAGCATCGCCATCACTACGGTCACCCCGGTCAGTGCCGTGGGTTACTCCGGTCAGCACCACCTGTTCGCCTGGATCAAGGACACCGGCGAGATCCCCGGCAGAAGCCAGCGCGCGAAGACTAAGACGAGCGCTCTTGCAGGCCACTAGCCTTCGCCGACGCAGGCCAGCGGCTATCCGGGAATGGCTGGTTGCTGGCGGCGGCCGGGAAGTTGAGAGGCATGTGCGGAACCTGGGCTACCTCTGTCACGACGAGTTCGTGAGATTGCCAGAAGGCTCTCCTCACCAGGTCCGATAGGACGACCCGAACTTGGTGATGCCCGCCGACCCTGCCTTGAGCAGGCCGCACTGGCTACGCATCCCGGGCCGTGAGAGCGACACCTGACCGGCCGCCGAAACGTCGCCCGCCACGGCCTGCGTGCCAACCGGCCGACGGCGAAGACGCTTCTGACCATTAGCTATCGGCGGGGGATAGCGCTAGGTCCGACGAAAGAAGCCAGTAGTTACCGGCGTCGTCGTAGAAGTTGATATACGCCGTACTCGAACCGGTCTTTTGTACTTGGAAGTGGAACCCAGCCCGGCCACCTGCCCGCAGCGCGAGTAGCTCCGTATCGTTCTTGGCTTCGATGTCAGGCATGACCCACTCTGGCCGAGGGGAGTCGGCCGGGCGCATTTCGGCGCAGTACAGCGGCTCGACCTCGTTGTCGTCATCGAGCGGGTACACCAGGCACGAGACGCTGGTGATGGGCCGCCGCGACCCGTTGATGACGACGACCAGCGAAGCGCCCGGATCCGAACCCAGGTCATCCCACGTGACGTCGATGGCCTCCGCTTGTTCCCGAACCCGCGACATCTCGCGCTGGTTCAACTCACGGAGCTGGCCGTCGAGCAGCTTGTCGCGAGCCGCGTTGCGCTCGATCTCGCCTTTGATGACGTCCCCCTGCAGGCGCAGCTGACGCAGCGCGATGCCGCCGCCGACAGAGGCGACGACGACGGCTAGCCAGGTCGGGACGTCGCCCCAGTTAATGCCGTGCACGGCCGAACGCTACAGCCCGCTGACCTTACGTACGCATGCAAACATCAGAGCCACGCCCAAAAGGTGTCAGGAGTCGGCGGAGGTAACCTTTGGACCTCCTTGGCGGGCGTGGTCACCTTCCCGATCTTGTCGGTCCATCACCACGGATCGTTAGTCTCCGGCCGACACCATCGCCAGCACGGCCGCGAAGGTGGCCCTCGCCGCGATCACCCCCATGAGGGCTATCCCGGGCGGGAGAGCACCCGCGTCGCCGGCGGCATCTCGGTCACCCCCTGGCCGGCACCATCGCCAGCGCGGCCGGGAAGGTGACCCTGGTGAGCATCGTCACCAGCACGGCCGAGAAGGCCATCAAGGTCGGGGTTACCAGCCTGGGTCTACATCACGATGAGCGCGGCGGCAGCCCCCCGGTGTCTCAATCCCCTGCGCTACACACGGAAGGTGTGAGGGAGTCGGTGGAGGTGACCTGTGGGCTGGTGGCCGTGGTTCTGCCCGGGTTGCGGGCTCCAGGTTCGCAGGGAGCCTCTGGGCCGTCCGGCTCTGCACTGTTCCCCGGCATGCCGAGTTGTCGCCTGGCGAGACCGGCAGGCGTGCCGCAGCTCCCCGGAGATCCAGCAGCTGCAGGCCGCCAGGCGCGCGGCCAGGCTCGCGGCGCCGCGCGTCCGCGCATCCGAGCGCCGCCTGATCACCCGCAGGTGGGAAAGCCTGCTCCCGGCCGCAATCCGGCGTGCTGGCCTGCCCGCCCTCCACGACATGCCCCCAGGCCTGGGGGCCGCGATCGCCAAGGCGATCTCCGAGGCAAGCGCCGGTGCCGCCCATGGGGGCATCTGGCCGGGCGACCAGGGCTCGGCCGAGGTGCTCAGCGAGGTGTTCGGCAGGACGCGCAGCGCCATGGGCGTAACGGAATGGGCGGACGCGGGGGACAGGCAGCGTGACAGGAGCCGATCGTGACGGAAGCTGCTGAGATGTGGGCTCAGGCCAGCCTCTGCCAGCTGCCCGGCCGCCTAAGGACGCCGTGGCTGTTCCCGCAGGACAACGCGCCAGAGAACATGGCTGACGATTCCCGCCGGTCCCCCGTGCGGGCGATCGACGCCGCGTCATTCTGCGCCTGCGGATGCGGACAGCGGCTGGCTCGCGCGCTAACCGGCCGCACCAGGCTCTACATCGACCACGCGCACCGCGAGCGTGCCTACCGTGCCAGGAAAGGCCCGGGACGGCTTGACTCCGGGTGCTATGACTAGCCACTGAGTTGTCGCCACCATGGCGGCCTGGGGTGAGGGCCTGGGTCCCGTGCTTTGCCGTGCAGGATGAACTCGGGCGGCCTCTCGTGCTGACTATTAATGCTGGTCATTGGCGCATTAGCAAGAAAGCTTGTAATAGATCGCGTCTACGAATCAGGCCCATGCCGGTTGCTATTTCGATGTCAGAGAGCACAGGAATCACTGGATTCTGGGGTCGCCCGCAGGCATGATTTAGGGGCGGCCTGTTCTTTCCTGGACCGGGCCGCCCCTATAGGGACTACGAGTAGGAGCATAGCAGTGGCTCCCGTCATGTCAAGCAAGCTTAGCAACGCGCGCGCGCAGGAAATAAAGATACGGGATAACGGGTCCCGCATTCAGGTAGTCGAGTGGGCGTTGCGGCGGGGATTTCATCTGTACGCGGCTAAGCCGGGAACCAAGCACGCGTGGTATTCGCTGGGGTTCGCCGGGCTCGATCCCGACATCCCGCCCCGGCCGCCCATCTACTGGGATCCGGAGGGGTGCCGCGAGCCCCGGCGCTGGGCGGGCCATGACGGCCCCGTACTCGTCCGGCACAGCCGCGACACCGTTGTCCTGGACATCGACCTGGTCGAAGGGGATCCAGGGCCGGGGCAGGCCTCCCTGGAGGCCCTGGGAATCCTGCCGTCCCATTTCGCGACCAGGTCGGCCAAGGGCACCGAGCATCACTGGGGCCGCGTGCCCGGGGGAATGCGGCGGGCCGTGTGCATCCGCCCCGGCATGGACCTTCTTGGCAACCCAGACGGCAAAGACGTGTGGGTCAAGCTGTGGGACGCGGGCTACGAGGTCATCTCCTGGGGTGAGCCGGGCGAGTGGAACCAATCGGAGGACGGCGTCCTCTCCTGCGGTGAGCTGCCGCAGTGGCCTGACTCGGTGACCTCGCTGCGCCCGCGGCCCAGGGTCAGCAACGCCCCCGCGCGGACCGCCGGAGGCAACACCCGAGCCTCATGCGCCGGAGGCAAGGCCCGTGCGCGGAGCGTCGGGGGCGTAGCCATCCGGAGGGGTATCAGCCCCCCCGAAGCAGTCCCGGTCGGCCGCTACGTCCTTGACGGCATCCCCGTCGGTCAGCAGAACCAGGAGCTGTGGCGGTCCGCCTGCTCCCTGGCCGTGGCCGGGCGGGACCAGGAGCAGGTCCTGGCCTGCCTCATGGACATCGCCAGGGCCTCCGAGCAGGACCCCAGCTGGCCCTGGACCGAGGGTCAGCTGCAGGCCATGGCCAGCCGGGCGCTTACCTGGGCCAGGTCCCGGGGGGAAACGATCACCGTTGTCCCCCCGTACAAAGAAGAACGCCCAAGGGGGGACAACAAAGATCAACACGCTCTGCCCCTCTGGCCGGGCTGCGCCCCGATCGAGCCGGGCAGCAGCGCCGCTGCGGTGAAGTGGCGGGCCGAGATGGACGACCACCCCATGTCACTGGACTGGCGCGGAGTGCCAGACGAGATCCGCGATGGCTACGGGTACCTGATGGCGGAGCATCGCGCCGGGCGCCGGGTGGCCGCCGGGGACCTGCCCGGTCCGGTCCGCGAGCACCTGCGCGGGCAGCGGGCCGTCGTGCGCCCCCCCGAGTGCCGCAAGGACCACGACCCATCGTGCAACTCGTGCTATTACCGCGTTTCGCTGTCCATCGAGGAAGACGGCCAGATCATCCCGGTCACCGATCCCGACGGGTGCCGGCGCGGGCCCGAGAAGTACCCCGGCTGGGACTCCAAGGCACAGGGCGATCCCCGCGAGGGCAAGAAACGCATGGGCGAGCTGACCTGGGAGCACATGCTGGGGATCTGCACCCGGCCGGGCAACGAGCAGCTCACCCACGCCCAGGCCACCCGGCTTCTCAACAGCGTGGATTACCGCCAGGAGAATGACCTGATGGAGTACCAGGCGGTGTCGCGGGAGAACGGGAAAAAAGTAATCCAGCGCCTGCGCCTGGCTGGCGAGATCCACAAGATCAAGACGGAGGAATCGTACCGGCGGCGGCACCAGTGGTGGAACATCCCCGCCGTCTACGCACCCGGCCCTGCCCCCGCCGCAAGCGATGAGGCAAGCGAGGTCACCATCGAGCGCGAGATCATCTCGCTGCGCGAGACGCTGAAGAAGACGCGCCGGGCAGGAACCCCCGCACGACGACGCAAGGCTCGCGAAGCGAGAAGCAACGCCACGCTGCCGCGCTCGACCGGCATCTGCTTCGGCTCGCGGCGAAGATCAACCGCGCGACCGGCATCGACTCTACCTCCGCCGGCTACATGACCTTCGCTGACCGGGATGCGCGCCAGTATGCGCAACTGACCGGGGCCACAATCAGCTTCCCCGAGGAGGCCGGGCTAGTCGCCGGCGCGGCAGTGTCCTTGATCGCGACGAACGCAGCATCACCGACCCACGCTAGTGAACGGCCCTACCCACGCCTGCGTTGCCAGGAATCTCAGCGCCCGTTCCAGCAAATGCCGCCTCAGCGGCGGAACAGCTGCACTTGAAGCGGCCTGGGCCGGGTTGTGCTCGGGCAGCTCGACGACGAAAGGGGCCATAGTTCCGGTTACTTTCCGTGATGGGCGGATATTGGCGTTTTCGCGAAAAGGGGTGGGCGGATACGGGGTTTTCCGGGAAATAGGGTGGGCGGATCGGGGGCAACTGGGTGACCGAGTGAGGCCTGATACCGAACCCCGGATATTTGCACGAGCTGCGGGTGTAAAGTTTTCTTGCTATCTGTGAGTTGATTCATAGGCGGTGAGTAGCAGGACTGTGGCATGGAGTGGGATTTCCGGGTCGCGTGGCGATTCCGTGCGCTAATGGGCGAACCATCCGCCCATCCGCCCACTTAGCTACTTTCCGTGAGCGCCATCTTGACCTGCAGGGCCGGGAACCCTCGCCAGGTGTGGCTGGAATCGTCGTATTCGTTGCCCTTGACCTTGAGCCGGCTGGTGAGGCTCTTCTGGCTCATCACGGCATGACCGTTGGCTATGGCCCAGTACTTATACAGGGCGTAGATCTCCTGGACGGACCGGCCGACGGCGCGGGTGGCCGGCTCTACCTCGTCGAGGCACTCGACGATGAAGCGGCCGAGGGTGTCCTCGTCCTTGCGGTACTCGGCCTTGTCGGCCGTGGCCTTGTCCGGGGCACGCAGCCCGACCTCATGCCAGTGCATGGCCCCACGGACCAGCCAGGCAAGGACTCCGGGGCCTTCATCGCGGATGATGTTCGCGGCCAGATCGGGGTCCTGCTCCTCCTCGGGGATGACCTGCTCCCACTTAATGAGGTGGATCCGGCGCCAGGTGGCGTCGTCGTCGGAGACAGCAACAGCGTGGTTGCTGGTCAGGTGAATCTTGCCGACCGGCCGGAACTCGAACCACTCGGCCCGCAGGAACCGGGCGGTGATCATGTCCCCTCCGGTCAGCTGCTTGATTAGCTGCTCGTCGAGGGATTTGCCGGCCTTGGTCTCGCTAGCCAGCAGGTACCGACGCCCCTGCATCCGGGCGACGTCGCTAGAGATCCTGCCGTTCGTGCGCGGGCCAGCAGGGCCTCGACGGGCCACCGTCTGAGTGTAGTTGCCGAGCGCCGTCGAGCACACCGCATGGAACACCGACTTGCCGTTAGCGCCAGAGCCCCGGCGCAGGAAGATGGAAACAACTCGCCCAGGCCGCGAAGACGGGCTGAGGGACCGTACTTATCCTCTGGAGCCGATACATCAGGCCCCGTGCTAAGGTCAGGGGCCAGTTAGCAAGCAACCTTGTAACCCCAGGTCAGAGCGCTGAGCCAGGCCAGGAGCACCCGAATTAGGCCGTCTGGGGACGGTCTATCAATCCCATGTCAGACTCCGTGGATCTGCAGCCGGATCAGCCGCCATTTGCCTGGTTGCCAGCCGCGTCAGCGCTGCCCGCAGGACTTCCGTAACTGGCGGTGACGTCCGCCGCTGGCCTC
>Ga0182024_10005842_pt1 | contig 27326 bp, 26 predicted proteins | sample P32metaG_FD_120480 | JGI IMG/M metagenome (GOLD analysis project Ga0182024, IMG submission 120480) | Permafrost microbial communities from Stordalen Mire, Sweden - P3-2 metaG (Illumina Assembly) | ecosystem: Environmental > Terrestrial > Soil > Wetlands > Permafrost | place: Sweden: Stordalen...
GAGCAAAAGCAAGAGCAACAGCAAAAGCTTCAACGAGAGCGAAATGGCGCGCTCCTCGGAGTGCACGGAGTAGCACGCTCAAAAAGTGATTGACACCGCCGACATTGTCAGAGACGCGATTTCTCAACAATCGTCGTTTTAAGAGCGCCGTCTACCCCAGGACTTGAACAGCTTGGCGCATGGGGCACTGCGTCATTCATAAGCCAGCCGCGGCTTTGCGACTGCAACCATTTGCAGATTGACTGGGCAGACACCGAATACAATCCCGGCTTCGTTTGGGGCCCATTCCCGTTTTTCCCTGTGTTGCCCGGCGCCGAGTTTCCGTCTGAAAGATAAAGAAATTAAATATGAACCTTTTTCCGTGGCTTCTTCGCGTTACTAGATAGGAGGACGAGCTTGGATCATGGGGATTGATACACGGAAGGTGATCCGCGCGGTTCTACGGTCCTCCAATTTCAATCGAAGAGGTCGTTTATGAATATCAGTAGGATGAGCTTAAAGGCGTTTTTTTCACTCACGGTCGTATCTTTGCTCGTGGGCGTCGGTACAGCAAATGCGACCACCACGGCCATCAAGTCTAAGAGCCAAGAAGAAGTGCTCCAGCCCGGCCAAAGTATTACCCTTTCAGTACCCTGCAAGGGAGTAACGGGAGCCGTTGATGCGGCGAGAATGGGTTTGCTTTGTTTGATGCCAACGTCAATTTATCTATTCAGGTCGTGCAGTGCGGCCTTGCGGCAGGAGATGCTTGTAGTGTTGACGTTACCGGGTACTTCGGCCCACAGGTCGCGGGAGAATCGGGGTCGTTCAACTTCAATTTTCCGTTTGAGAATTTGACTGGTGTAAACAAGCAGGTTGCGTTTACAGGGTACTCCACGATAATCAGTAACCCGTCAAGCGCTCAGGACCAGGTAACCGTCACAATCTCCTGGACTGCCGTATACGACCCGGCAGAATAGAAGAAGGGCGCTACAATCACAAGGGGCGATCAGGAGCGCAGAGCAAACCAGCCGCGTAGACCGCAGGCAACATGCTAGGAACCCCGCCCACCCTGTCCATTGGCCCGTCTTCGAGAAGCAGGCGGGCCGAGTTTTTGTTATACTGTTGTCTCTTCTATTTGCTGCGGGCGTTTTCAACCGCCCCACGATTCCTATAAAAAACTTAGGCACCGCAGAATCGGGTTCATATATGCCTCTGCTGCAAGCTAGGTGTGATTGTATCCGTAATCATTAAAAAATGTGTCGTCGCCAACGACACTTCTACAACTCGGCATTTCGCCCCTAAGGGGTGGTTTATGAAGAAAAACATGAGTTTTTCGCGCTATTCGCACGCTGGACGTTGCGAATTTCGCGAACTTCCGTAGCAGTCAGTTCTAGCTTTTATATAGGCGTTGGCATACGGCCACGGGCGGTTGATCCGCCCGTTTTTTTTTGGTGCGCGGACCACGCGGCGAGAATCCCCACACTACGAGCCGTTATTATAAGAGTGACCGTCCGGGTCAGTTGTCGTAATCAGGCGTAGCTGTTGAAAAAGGAACCAGAGCAGTAATTTCAGTGAATTTCAGCGTCTACGGTAAACGAACATTCAATAACTTACGAACGAATTTCGTTGGCGGAATGCCCTGAGAAGAGTTTTTCAACAGCCACAGGCGATTACACGCATTGAGAATTGTCCGCGTGAAGATGCCGCGCGAACCGTGGTGGGTGCGAAAGTTCGAACGAGCAGGGGGGAGACGTTGCGGGAAGCGTTGAATTTTACCTCAGCGGCTAAAGCCGAGCTTAAGATGGAGCGGTTATCGCAGCGGTAAACCGCTGCGCCACCCAAAATCAGAAGCGAGAACTGCGCCACCCAAAATCAGAGGCAAAACGTGGCCTCTCGTTGCGGCTCCGATCTACTTTGCCGTCACCAGCGAATGCGTGATCGCGTGTACGGAGAGCGCGATGCGGTTCTGCACTCCTACCTTGCGCATCAGTTTGGCTACGTGAGCCTTTACGGTGCGCTCTTCTATGCCTAAGGCGGAGCCGATTTCTTTGTTCGAGCGGCCGGCCACCAGCATCTCAAGAACTTCTTTTTCGCGGTCGGTAAAGGTGATGCGGCCGGCGGGGAAGATGCGTCCGGGAGAAGCGCTTACGCGTTCGATGAAAGTGGAGAGCACGCGGCGCGGAGCCCAGACGGAACCTTGATTCACGATGCGGAGAGCTTGGATGAATTCGGCTGGCGAGGCGGCTTCGTCGACGTAGCCTTTGGCGCCGGCGGCGATGGCTTTGAGGACGCTTTCATCGTCCATGCCGGAGCCGGTCACGATGATACGGAGGTCGGGACGGACGGCCTTCATGCTGGCCATAATGTCGTAGAGGTTCTGGCCGCCGCGATTGCCGAGCAGGACGAGATCGATGTTGGGCAACTGGCTAAGATCGGCCATTGAGGCGGAGACCAGTTCGAGATCAGGTTCGGTATCGAAGAGGGCCCGGAATCCGACAAAGCGGAGTGGATCGCTCTCCACTACGGCGACACGTATCAGCGGCTTTCTGGCGACGGCAGCTTTCATCAGTTTGCCTGTTTCCCTGTTAGGATTGCATCCTGTTCAAGATTGCCTGAAGCGGCACGGAATTGAAATGATTGCTATGCGATACAAATTACGGGGGTAACCCCCAAAGTTTGGCTTTCTGTAGCTTCGGCGGAGGGTTTGGGTGAGCGAAATGCGGATGCGACGATATTGGGCGGGGATTCTCGCAGTGGGCATGATCGGAGCGGTGCTGGCTTGGGCGCAGGCTCAGGGATCAGCGCCGGCGTTGGAACAGTCGCCAGCGCCAACGACATCGACCTATCAGCCGAAGTTTCCGGGCGATCCGGCGCGCTCGGATTCGGAGGCGCAGGCGCTTGGCTACATGCGGGTGGTGTTGAGGGCGCAGCGCGAATACAAGAAGCGCCATGACAAGTACGCGCCTTCGCTGGAGGCGCTGGCTGGGACGGGATCGTTTACCAAACGGATGGCGCACAGCACCGACCGCGGCGATTACAAGGCGAGCTTTCGGACGCACGAGGATGGTTTCATTTTCACCATGACGCCCAACCATATGGATAGCGAGCACCGGTCGTTTTACGCGGAAGAAGACGGCGTGATTCATGCGGATGATCAGAAGGCCGCGGATATGAGTTCGCCGAAGATCAGGTAAGTCGCAAAAGATTACCCAGCAATGCTCGCCCGCAGGAGACTCCCTCAGCGGCTAAAGCCGGCGTTTATAAGAGCGACTTATCGCAGCGCTGAAGCGCTGCGCCACCCAAAATCAACTGCGACGGGCAAAATGAACTGCGTTCGCTGAACGAATTGAAAGACGCGAAGCGTTATTCAGGGCCAGTGATTTTTGGATTGGAACTCGTTTCGTCGCGCTGCTTATCGTCTCCGTTGGTTCGGTCGGAGGCCTCAGACTCGACTGTGTGGACCTGGTCGGCGATGAGGCGGGCGGGCATGGGGCCGCCATCGGCATTGCGGCGCAATTCCCTGACAATGTCTGCGTGTCCGGCTGCGGCATAGTCGTTTTCCAGGCGGGTGAGGGCCTCGGCGAGAATGTCGTGGTGATGGAGGTTTTCGAGGCCCGGCTCGCGCGTGATATTCAGCCACAGGCGATGCAGGAGTTCGACGTCTTCATTCTTCATGGTGGGCGTGTGCGGACCGATGCGGAAGGTGTCGACGTTGCCATTGGGCTGCACGATCTGAAGCAGGAACTGGCGCTTCGGTTCGGGAATGGCTTCCCATGCGCTGCCTAGATTGAAAGCCTGCTCGGCGGTGGTCATTTTGCTGGAGACGCCGGAGACTACCGCTGACGACTCGAGATTGTGCGCGGTCTGGGCGATGGCCGACCAAGGGTCGCGGGCCGGGACGACCAATAGAGAAATCTTTTTGCCGAAGCTTTCGGCTACCGAGACGGCGCGAGTGAAGAGCGTCTGTTCGTAATCGCTGAAAACTTGCTCGGTGGAAAGTCCGTAAGCGGCGGTGCCGAACTGGCTGATGCGGGCGCTCATGACGACTACATCCTGCGCGCGCGTATCGGTGCGATCGAGCACCCACTTGAGGTGGTTCAGCGTGTTGTAGTCGCGGACGGGAACGAGCACGTTGTTAGTGCGGATTCCAACCGTTTCGCGCTGAACGCTTTCGGCTTGCTGGAGCTGGAACTGCTCCTTCATCTGCGCCGCGCTGTGCGCGTGTTTGCGGCGATTCACTCTCTCAGAGAAGCTGAAGATGGAGAAAAAGATGACGGAGAAAATAATTCCGCTTACGGTCGCCACCGATTTGGTGAAGAGGTTGACGATGGCTGTCGAGAGCAGAACCATGCCTACCGAGGCCAATCCGATGGGGATCTCGATTCCAAAGATGTGAAGGTTGGGCGGCACCTTCCAGTTGCGCTCGCCTTTATAGCGGTAGCGCAGCACCAGCATCGAGATGGTTTTGAAGACGAAGCTCCAGACGACGCCGAAGGCGTAGGCTTCGCCCAGGGTGTAGATGTTGCCCCAGCTTACGATGATGGTGAAGAGCTGTAATCCGACGATGAGATTGATGATGCGGTAGGTGGTGCCGTACTTTTTGTGCGGGCGGCGAAACCAATCGGCGAGCACGCCGTCTTCGCTGACACGATTGAGCACGCCATTCGAGCCGACGATGGCGGTGTTGACAGCTCCGGAAAGAATCAGGAATCCGACCACGACGACGAAGGCGCGGAAGGCGAGGCGCAAAACTTCCGGGCCGACCATATTCATGGCGAGCCCGGCGATCAAGTTGTCGCTATACACCTTGACGCGGACATCGTCGGGGATCAGCATCACCGCCAGCAATGAGACAAGGCCGGTGAAGACGAAACTGTAAATTCCAATGACGATGGCGGTTCGCTTCAGGTTTTTCAGTTTCGGATGCGCGAGTTCGCGATAGACCTGGGCGAGGGATTCTTCGCCGCTCATGGCCAGGACGGAGTGGCCGAATCCAATGATTAGGCCGAGGATGCCGAACATGTGCGGCAGTTTGCTGTGCTTCCAGAAGCCGAGCGATTCGTCGCTGTAGTGAATGTTGGCAAGGGTTGGGAAGGGCGGGAGGTGGCCGCCGACTTTCAAGAGCGTGAATAACGACCAGCCGATCAGCATCACGACCATGACGGTCGTGATCTGCATGACCCAAAGCGCCTTCTCGCTGGATTCTTCGATGCCCTTGATGTTTTCCCACCAGAAGTAGAGGGTGACGGCGATGGCGAAGACGACTGCGGTGCCGTTGACGCCGACCTGCGGCGTGCCGTTGAAGAGATGATGAACGGCGGAGGGAATCCAGCCGTGGGCGTCGGCGATAGCGATGGTGTCGTTGATGAGGCCGGCGATGTATTGTCCTGCGGAAACGCCGGAGACCGGCCCGGTCAGAATGTAATCGAACATCAGGGCCGAGACGCTGAACTTGGCGAGCGTGCCTCCGAGGGCTTCTTTTACGACGCGATAAACGCCGCCGCGCACGAACATCGAGCAGCTTTCAACGTAGACGGCGCGAACGGCGAATGCGAACAGCATGACGCCGAGAACAAACCAGGGAGCGCTTTTGCCAATGGCTTGTTCGGCGATGCCGCCCGCGTAGAAGGCCGACGAACCGAGATCGTTGAGAATGACGGCGGCCGCTCGCCAATAAGAGATGAAGGTGAGCATGACCGAAGTCGCCACTACAATGCGAACCCGGTTATTGCCTGGTGGTGCGTTGGAGGTCGATGACATGCGGCGCGTGCCCTAGTGGCTCTTCTCGTCCTTCCTGTCCAACAGGGTTCCGACGTCTTCGATGCCGGTAAGCACCAGCACAATTGCCGAGCCGATCCATCCGGCGACAAACATGAATTCGATAATTTTTATCAGTATGACGCTAAGACTCATGACACCGTATGGTATCTGATCGACGGGAAAACGGCGCTAGATTCTGTTCCGGTCGAAGCCAGCCGCTGGCAGGCGAGTTCGTTTGCTATTTCGTTTGTTATGCTGGGGCGTGCTTAAAATCCACCGAAGCGCCTGGGGACTGACGCTGATTTCGGCAGTCTTGCAGGTCGCGATTTTTCCGCTGCCAAATCTCTACTGGTTGTCATGGATCGCGGTGGCGCCGCTGCTGGTCGCGATTCTGCGGGCTCGCTCGCCTGAGCCTGAAACTCTGCAACTGGAACTCGATGGCCAAGCGCGGCTGCTACCGGCTACGCCGCTGCAGGGATTCATCCTCGGATATGTGTGCGGAATTCTGTGGTTTGCCGGAACCTGCTATTGGATATTCGACACCATGCATCGCTATGGCGAAATGCCGGTTCCGGCGGCCGCGCTGGCATTGATTTTATTTTGCATGTATGTCGGGCTCTATCACGGATTATTCGGGCTGCTGCTGGCTTTGGTCGCGGGATCGAGGCGTGGCGAGGCGAAAAGCAGTTCGCCGGTGGCGTCAATTCGCCGTGCGCTTGCGGCTGCTCCATTTCTCTGGGTCGCGGTGGAGTTGGCGCGCACGCGGATCACGGCGTTTCCGTGGGAGCTGCTGGGATATTCGCAAACGGCGAATTTTTCGCTGACGCGGATTGCTACGGTCGTCGGCGTTTACGGGCTATCGTTTGAGATCATGCTCGTCAACAGCGTGTTTGCGGCGGCTTTTCTGGTGGGGAAGGAACAGCGCAAACGGTTGTTGACGGCGGCTTTCGTGGCGGCTGCGATTTTGCAGGCAGGACAGTTGCTGGCTCCCGCGCCGCTCGCCACCGATCGCAGCGCGCTGCTGGTGCAGCCCAATATTCCGATCCTCGAAGGTGCGGCGTGGACCAGGGATTATTTTCAGAACACGCTGCGTGAGTTGACTGACGTGAGCTTGCATCCCTTCGGAGAAAAATCTGGCGGTAACAAGAACACTCAACATTTCGATTTGATCGTGTGGCCGGAATCGCCTTCGCCGTTCTATACCAACGACCCGCTGTTTCGCGATGCGGTGAGTGCGCTGGCGCGGCAGTCGGGAGAGTGGGTTGTCGCAGGGTCGATTGGAATTAATCCCGCAATGCATAGCGGCGGAACGAACTCGCAGATTTTCAACTCGGCGGCGCTGGTCAGTCCCCGGGGCGAATGGGTTGGACGGTACGACAAAGTGCACCTGGTGCCCTTCGGAGAATATTTGCCGTTTCCGCAGTTGTTTGCGTTTGCGGGGGGACTGACGAAAGAAGTGGGAGAGTTTCAGCATGGAGTCTCGCATGCGCCGCTGGATGCGGGAGGCGAGCGGCTAGCGATATTTATCTGTTATGAATCGATCTTTCCGGATGAAGTGCGGCAGGGCCCGTTGCAGGGCGCGCAGGTGCTGGTGAATATCTCGAATGATGGATGGTACGGCGACAGCGGTGCGTGGAAGCAGCATCTGCAGCAGACGGAAATGCGGGCCATCGAAAATGACCGCTGGCTGCTGGCGGCGACGAATACAGGGATGACGGCGTCGGTTGATCCGTATGGAAGAATTGTTGCAGCGACTCCGCGCAAGGTGCGCACTGCCCTGGCCGCGCCTTATGCGCTGCGATCGGGAACCACGTTTTACACGCGGCATGGCGATTGGTTCGCATTTCTGTGTGCGATAATTTCAGTGGGCGCGCTGGTCGCGCGGTTTGTGGTTCCGATTCGCGCTGTCAAGCAATAGTGTTACGTAGCGCAATGACCCTCGGCGGCTGAAGCCGCAGCTGAAAACAGCGATTGACCGCAGCGCTGAAGCGCTGCGCCACCCAAAGTCAAAGACGAATAAGACAGCGTGAGTGACGCGAATGTTAGATGAACTCGAACAGCAATACACTTCTCTGAAGACCAAGGTTCACGACCTGCGGGAGTATCTTTGACGCGGGTAAACTGCGCCAGCAGTTTGCGGAAATAGAAAAGCAGGCGTCGGACCCGAATCTGTGGTCGAATCCGGCAAAATCTCAGCAAGTGATGCGCGAGCGAAAGCGCCTGGAGAGCCTGTTGTCGCTCGAGGGCGATCTGGCGCGCCGGACCGACGACATCGCCACCTATTTCGATCTCGCCGGCGAGGGCGAGAATGTTGAGGGTGATTTGCAGCGCGACCTCGACTCTTTGCGCGAACTCGTTGATCGAGTCGAAACCGAGACGCTGCTTTCGGGCGAGACCGACGCGCTGAATGCGATCGTAACGATTCATCCCGGCGCGGGCGGAACGGAGTCCCAAGACTGGGCCGAGATGCTCTTGCGCATGTATCTGCGCTGGGCGGAGCGGCAGGGATTCAAGACGGAGATGTACGACTATCAACCGGGAGAAGAAGCCGGAATCAAGTCCGCGACATTTTCTGTGATTGGGCAATATGCGTTTGGTTATTTGACCAGCGAGATTGGAGTGCATCGACTGGTGCGAATTTCGCCGTTTGATCAGGCGAAGCGGCGGCATACTTCGTTTGCCAGCGTGTATGTTTCTCCCGAGATTGACGACAGCATCGAGGTCAACATCAAGCCCGACGATATTCGCATTGACACTTACCGTTCGAGCGGCAAGGGCGGACAGCACGTCAACACGACCGATTCGGCGGTGCGGATTACGCATATTCCAACCGGTCTGGTCGCGAATTGCCAGAATGAACGCTCGCAGCATAAGAACAAAGCGAAGGCGATGAGCATGTTGCGCTCGAAGCTCTATGAATATGAGTTGGAGAAAAAGCGCGAAGTTACGAAGAAAATCGAAGACTCGAAGCTGGATATCGATTTTGGATCGCAGATTCGGTCGTATGTGCTGCAACCTTATCGCATGATCAAAGATCATCGCACGAAGCTGGAGATTGGCGATGTGGATCGAGTGATCGACGGGGATTTGCAGCCATTGATGCGGGCGTATTTACGGATGAGGCGCGGGGAGAAGAAGAGCTAGCTGTCAGCGATCAGCTCTCAGCTTTCGGTATGGCCTGCGGAGAGATCGCGGCGAACACGCTTGATGGATTGAGGTTGGAGCCGTTGAGAATGGGCAAAAGGAAATCGCTAAAACCTCCGGCGCTCGGAGTCCGCTTGCAGCGGGCTTTTCGCTATGCTGCCGAGAAACATGCCGGGCAGACTCGCAAGCAGACGGCGGTGCCTTATCTCTCGCATCTGATGGCGGTGGCGTCGCTCGTGCTGGAAGCGGGCGGCGATGAAGAGATGGCGATTGCGGCTTTGCTGCATGATGTGGTCGAAGATTGCGGCGGGATGCCGAGGCTGCGCGAAGTCCGAAAGCTGTTTGGGCGGCGGGTGGCGCATATCGTGGAAGGGTGCACGGATTCCTTTGGCGAGCCAAAGGCGGAGTGGGTCGAGCGCAAGAAAGATTATCTGCGGGAAGTGACGCATGCCGATGCGGAGACGCGGCTGGTGTCGGCTTCGGATAAGCTGCACAACGTGCGTACGATTCTCGCCGATTACCGGAAAGACGGCGAGGCCATCTGGGCGCGATTCTCGGGAAAAAAAGAAGGCACACTCTGGTACTATCGCGCTTTGAGCGACGAATTTCAGCGGCGTGGCGCGAACCGCAATACTCGCGAACTTGAGATTGCGGTCGCGGAATTAGAAACGCTGGTACGCAAATCATTGGCAAGAAAGTCGAAAACAAGCAAATCGAAAAGCGTCGCAAAGAAAAAAGCGGTGGTCGATCCCGGGAAATAAACCATGCCGCGAATGCTTGATCTGATCCGCAATTCGCAAGTACCGGTGAATCTGATGCAATCGGCGGCGCGCGGATCCCTGTCGGTGACTCCGGCGGAGATGATTGAGATTCTGGTCTATCTGGCCTTGCATCACAAATTGTTTGGCGAGCAGGCGCGGATGACGCTGGCGGGCTGGGATGAAAAGACCAGTGTGGCCGCGGCTTCCGATCCCGCGACCAGCGCCGAGGTGCTCGGATATTTTGCATCGGCGGGGAATCTAAGAGCTTGCCTGTTGCCGGCGTTGGCGGAGAATCTATCGGTAAGCGAGGAGTCGCTGGACGGACTGGCAGCGTCTGGCACGCGCTCGGTTGTAGAAATTTTGCTAGCGAGCCAGCGCGTGATGAGCTCTACGCGGCTGCTGCGAGCGTTGCAGTCGAATCCGATCCTGCGTCCGAATGAGCTTGCTGATATTGGGAAAAGGCTGGCCGAGCGGGAGACGGGGACGGCGGAAGAGGAGCACGCCCCGGAACCCCACGTGCCCGACGAGGTTGTCGAGGGCGCGGTCATAAAGTATTTGGAGGTAAACGCGGCGGAGTTGGCAGCGGAAAAAGACAAACCATTTCAAGGCGTTGGCATCACGCACGACGAACTGCATGCGGATGAGGCCGATGCAGTGGAACCGGCGGAGGTCGCGGCCACGGTCAGTGCTGCGTCGAGTTCTGTGCCGACTGGCCCTGCTGGAACTGCGGATGCAACTTCGGATGCGAATACGGACGCAATGAGGGCCGCCGCGAAAGCAGCGATTGCTGCGAAGGCAAAGAAGGGCCCCGTTTTAGGCGAGGGGAAGCGCGACAGCACGCTGCAGAAGATCGCGAAACTCGACATCAAGGGACGGATCGCGCTGGCCATGCGCGGCAACAAAGAGGACCGGACAATTCTGGTTCGCGATTCGACCAAGCTGGTGGCCCTAGCCGTGCTCGATTCGCCAAAAATTAGCGACGCCGAAGTGGAAAAAATTGCGCTGCAGAAAAATGTATTGCAGTCGGTGCTGCGAGCGATTCCGATGAAAAGGAAGTTCGCCAAGAATTACGGCATCATGCGGAATCTGGTCTACAACCCGCGCACTCCGCTCGATGCATCGCTCGGATTGATGAAGCAACTGCTGACTCGCGACCTGAAAAACCTATCGGAAAATAAAGAAGTGTCGGACACGGTTCGCAAGACAGCGACGCGGATGTTTAAGCAGAAGCTCGAGAAGAAGGACTAGTACTCAATACCCAGCTCCCGGTACCCAGTGACTTCGCGAATTCGAGAAACTTTCTTGCAGCAGCCTGACCCTATTTACGAGTTGTTATCGCGGGCGAAGACGATTGCAGTGGTGGGGTTGTCGCAGAGCCCGATGCGGGCTAGCTACGGGGTTTCTGCTTACATGCAATCGGTCGGGTACAAGATCGTTCCGGTGAATCCGCAGATTGCGGAGGCGCTCGGTGAAAAGGCGTATCCGTCGTTGCTTGAAATTCCTCCTGATGTGGCGCGAAAGATCGATTTGGTCGATGTATTCCGCCGGCCCGAGTATGTCGATGAGATTGTGGAGCAGGCGATTCAGTTGAAGATTCCTGCAATCTGGTTGCAGGAGGGCGTAATCAACGAGCGCGCGGCGGAAAAGGCACGCAACGCCGGGATGTTTGTGGTAATGGATCGGTGCGTTTTAAAGGAGCACCGGGCGCGATTCGGGTAACGGGATTCCGCGCGAATCTGGCAGTCGCATCGCAACCTGCGTCAGGCGTTTCCGACAGAGTTGAAGCCGCCGGGAGCTTGAACCAAAATCACCGTGGCGTCGTCGCGCAATCCGCAACCATTCGTAAATTTCCTTACAGCTGCCAGCAGGCCATCCGTCGTGACATCGGCTGCTCGCATTTCGGCGAGAAGGCGCTCGGCGCCGTATTCTTCGCCAGAATCGGCTTCAGCTTCAGTGATTCCATCGGAATAAAACGCGATGCGCGAATGCTGGCCGAGCGTTATTTCTGACTCCGAAAATTTACTGGCGGAAATTCCGAGGGGCAAGCCGTGCTCATGATCGATCCAGCGATGGCCGGAGGGTTCGACCAGCAGCGGCGCCAGATGTCCGGCGTTCGCGATGCGCAGAATGCGGGTTGATGGATCAAATTCTGCGTAGACCATGGTTACGAAGCGGCCGCTGGGAAAATCTTCGATCATCATGTTGTTGAGTCGGGTTAGAACCTCGGCCGGTCCCGATCCGGTTTGCGCGAGTGAGCGCAGCATGCCCCGCGTGGCGGACATGAGCAAGGCTGCCGCCATGCCTTTGCCTGCGACATCGGCAAGAACGAGGCCCCAGCGGCCATCGGACAGCGGAATGAAGTCATACCAATCGCCGCCCACAGAGCCTGCGGGAACGGAAAGGCCGGTCACGCGAAATCCGGGGATCAGAGGAGAAGTGCGCGGCAACAAGGCCTGCTGAATAGAGCGAGCTTCTTCGGCTTCGCGGCTCATGCGCTCGCGTTGCGCGCGCTCATCGCCAAAGCGCCGCGCGTTATGAACAGCGACGGCGACGTGATCGCACAATCCCTGCAACAGGCGCAATTGATCGGGGCAGAAAGCGTTAACCTCGCAATGAGAAGCGGTGAAGACTCCGACGAGATCACCGTCGCGTTGCAGCGGAATGGCGACCTCGGAGCGCGTATCGGGCTCGCAGGCTATGTAATAAGGGTCGCGAGTGACGTCGGGAGCGTAGTGCATCTTGCCGGTAAGCGCGACGTGTCCCACCATTCCGGCGCCTTCCTTGAGGCGATGGCCCTTGCCGTAAACGCTGCAGCCGCGAACGCCGGCCAGCACGAAGTCAGGTTGGTCGCGATCACGAAGATAGAGATTGATTTCGACGCAGCCGAGCGAGGAAGCGACCTCATCGACGATGCGTGGAACAAGTTCTTCAATGTCGAGCGTGGAGGTGATGCGTTGCGCAAATTTCTGCAGGCGCACCAGTTCGGCGAGCCTTTGCTCGGAGGTTTCAGGGAGAGGCGGGGCGGAGAAGCCGGGATCCATGAGGGGTGCGGTGGACACAACAAAATCCTCCTGCCGGTTGATTGCAACTGGTGTATGAGATTGCAAAAATCCGGTTTCAGATTCTCTTTTTGTGGGGGTTGTCTTCCGATTTTGAAGCTGATTTTGCGGCCGGATTTGCGGGCGGAGTTGATGCTGGCTGCTTCAGCCGCTTGATTTCTTCGAGGCGCTCGCGAATCCGTTTTTCGACTCCTTCATTGGTGGGGCAATAGTAGACGCGGTCGCGCAGGCTGTCGGGGAGGCACTGCATGTCGGCAACCTTCGCTTCGGTGTTGTGCGCGTATTGATAATCCTTGCCGTAGCCGAGGCCTTTCATCAGGCTGGTCGGGGCATTGCGCAGGTGCAGCGGGACGGACTCGGCGGCGGTTTGCTCGACATCCTGCAAAACCGCGCTGTAGGCGGTGTAGAGCGCGTTCGATTTCGGCGCAATCGATAGATAGACGACCGCTTGAGCGAGGGCGAGATTGCCTTCGGGCATGCCGATGAAATCGACGGCGTCGCGGGCGGCCATGCAGAGCGCGAGCGCGTTCGGCTCGGCAAGGCCGATGTCTTCGACGGCCATGCGAACGACGCGGCGCGCAATGTAGAGCGGATCTTCCCCGGCTTCTAACATGCGGGCGAGCCAATAGAGGGCGGCGTCGGGATCGCTATTGCGAACGGATTTGTGCAGGGCGGAGATGATGTTGTAGTGCTCTTCGCCCGCTTTGTCGTAGAGCAGAACGCGCTTCTGTAGCGCTTCGCGGATGATTTCGTCGGAGAGTGAATTCATGCTGGCCTGTTGCGCGAGAGAGGCGGCTACCTCGAGCACGTTGTAGGCGCTACGGGCATCGCCGCTGGAATATGAGGCGATCTTGCGAAGCGCGTCGTCGGAGGCTTCGACGTGCATCGGGCCCAGACCGCGGTCATTATCTTTGAGCGCGCGTTGCAAGAGCGTAACGATTTCGTTTTCGGTGAGCGGTTTGAGCACGTAGACGCGGCAGCGCGAGAGGAGCGCGGAGTTGATTTCGAAGGAGGGATTTTCGGTGGTGGCGCCGATCAGGCGGATGCTGCCTTTTTCTACGTGGGGCAGGAAGGCATCCTGCTGCGCTTTGTTGAAGCGATGGATTTCATCGACGAATACGATGGTGCGCGTGCCGTATTGGCGGGCGCGGTCGGCATCGCTCATGACCTGCTTGATTTCTTTGATGCCGGCGAGGACAGCGGAAAATTCGATGAAGTCGGCCTTGGTAATGCGGGCGATGATCTTGGCCAGCGTGGTTTTGCCGGTTCCGGGAGGGCCCCAGAAAATCATAGAGGTCGGATCGTCGCGTTCGATCTGTACGCGCAGCGGTTTGCCCGGGCCGACGAGATGTTCCTGCCCGACGAATTCGTCGAGGGTGCGCGGACGCATGCGGTCGGCGAGCGGGCGCGCGCCTGGCGAGCTTGAGTCTTCCGGCGGTATGGGCGCGAACAAATTCATAAGATCATTTCACCACGGAGGCACGGAGACACGGAGAAAAGCTAATTTAAGAAATGTGCGCTTGTTTCCTCTGTGCCTCCGTGGTGAAAACCGTTTCGCGCGGCTTCGTACAATACGATGCTGGCCGCGACTCCGGCGTTGAGCGATTCCACTTGCGCGGCTTGCGGGATGACCAATGTTTCGTCCATCTCGCGCAACAGTTCGCGGGGCAGGCCGGCGCCTTCGTTGCCGATGAAAATCGCGAGTGGCAACGTCCATGAGAATTTTGGCAGTGGCGTTCCCTGGTGCGAGGAGGTTGCGATTAAGCGGACACCGCGCGCTCGCAGTAGCGGGATTAGTTCAGCAGAAGAGATTTGCAGAAATGGCAAACGGAAGATCGAACCTGCCGATCCGCGCAGAACTTTCGAGTTGTAGGGACTGACGGTTCCTTCGGTCAGAAAAATTCCGGCGGCTCCGAAGGCCTCGGAGGAGCGGAAAATCGTGCCTAGGTTACCAGGATCTTGCAGGCCAGAGGCTACGACTAGTGGGCCGTCGCTCGCGCGATCGAGTAATTGAGCGGCGGTGAAAGCGCGCAGCTTTACTAAGGCCGCTACGCCCTGGGGCGCGTCGCTCGGCACGATCGATTTGAAGAGCGCATTGGGCAGGATGAGAGTTTCGGTGTGAGAGTTGATTTGCGGCAGAAGCTTGTCGGCTAGCAGGCGGGCCGCTTCGCAGAAGAATACGGTGTCGAGATCGAGACCGCTGCGCAAGGCTTCTTCTAGCAGTTTGACACCTTCGATGGCGCATTCGCCCTGGCTTGTAAGCTCGGCGCGGCGGAATGCCATACGCAATTCTTTGAGCCGTTGATTGTGGCGGCCAGTTACCGGGCGGAGGCGGTCCGGTTGAGTGCGAGTTCGGGCGGGCTTCGCCTCCTGCTTCATGGGTTAGTTCCGAGATCAGGATGTATGGTACATTTCATTGTTTATACCGACAACGTTGATACCGACCACGATGATACCGGCGAGGGGTATGCCGACAAGATTCTAGCTGTCCGTCCGGAGGGGGAAGAGTGCGCGCGGAAATCCTGAAGATTCATGCCGATAAGCCCGAGGTTTCGCTGATCAAATATGCCGCCGAGCAGATTCAGGCGGGGCAGGTGCTGGGCATGCCGACGGATACTTTTTATGGCCTGGCGGCCGACCCGTTCAACCTGCGCGCGGTGGAGCGCGTGTATGAAATCAAGTCGCGTCTGCGGCACAAGCCTCTGTCACTGCTGATCGAGGATGTTGACCAGGCGGAGGAGTTTGCACGCCCTTTGCCCGATGACTTTCATCTGCTGGCGCGGCGTTTCTGGCCGGGGCCGCTGACCATGATTGTGCCGGCGGCGTCGCATCTGCCGCTGAAGGTAACGGCGAATACGGGGAACGTGGCGCTGCGCGTTCCGGCATCAGAGATTCCGCTGGCGGTGGTGCGGGCGGCGAAGATTCCGATTACTGCGACCTCCGCCAATCTCAGCGGCGCGGCGGAATGCACGACGGCCGAGCAGGTGCGTGATCAGTTGGAAAACCGCATCTCGCTGATCGTGGATGGGGGGAAGTCTCCGCGGACGATGTCATCGACGATCGTGCACTTTAGAGAAGATGGAACGTGGCAGATTCTGCGCGAGGGCGCGATTCCCGCGAAAGAGATTGTCGAGGCGTTGTCTTGAACCGCAAAGTTTCAAAGTTGCAATCCCTGATTCTCGGTCTCACATCTGGCGGATAGACGTACTGGAAAGTACGGGAAATCGAAACTTACGCAATCTATTGGCGATCGCCCGCACGAAGGCGTTTATGAGATTTCGATCACCACTGTCAGACGGTATAACTCTCACTTTCGTAGCATGTATCATTTTCGGTGCGGTCGGTCTTAGTTCTGCGATTCTTGTAAACGGTGCTGAGCATCCGGACGAGCAGAACAAGAACTACAACGTGGAACCTTGGCCGTACGAGTACAAAAAATATCACAACGAACACCTCAACTTTTCCTTCGAGTACCCCGGACAGTGGGAGATCAAGGAAGATGTCAAAGGAGGCGGTGTTACTATCGCACCAAAACTGGGGCCAAATTTGCCCAGAATCGGCGTCCGGAGCGCAGAAGTTCAACTGGATCAAGGTGGAACGCCACGAACCTTGGAGGAAGATTTCGAGACCTCCTTGGAGTTGTTGAAAGGGTATCGCTTCGATGCGACACATCACATCGAAAAAGTCAGAATAGTCAAGAGGGAACCGACGACCTTCCAAGGGCTCCCCGCAATTTTCAGAAAGGTTACTTACACGGTGGGCGGTAAGAACTGGGTGGACGAAGGGTTCATACTCCGCGGTGAAGACAACCACTATAGTTTCGGTGTTGCGGTTATCTGTCGCGGGGAGGAACTCCCAGCCTTTCAGGCTGTCTTTGACACGGTTATTCGATCGTTCCGATTCTCGGAACCACTGAAATGATGTTCGAAGACCATCGTCCATCGAACTCAAAAAAATCTTTTTGGAGGCAGCTCGGGCCGTTGTCCTTGTTGGCCCTAATCGGAGCGCTGCTTTTATTTTTTGGCATTACAGGGTCGCGTATTGTGCGCGCCGCTGGCGAATCACCTGCAAGAAAAGCGGATGTGATTGTGATTTTCGGGGCTGCGGAATATTCCGGGCGGCCTTCGCCGGTGTACCGGGCGCGGCTCGACCATGGTTTCGAATTATTTGAGAAGGGAATGGCTCCGGTGGTGATCACGACCGGCGGCGCGGCGCAGGATCCGGAGTTTAGCGAGGGCGGCGTGGGCCGGGACTATCTTTTGCGGCGCGGCGTTCCGGAACAGGCGCTGATCGCCGAGACGCAGGGCTCCGACACGGCGCAGTCGGCGGCGCGCGTGGCCAATATTATGCGTGTGAATGGCATGCGCAGCTGCATTGCGGTGAGCGATGTTTATCACGTATTCCGCATACGAGCTTTGCTTGAACATGAGGGCGTGCAGGTGGAGATCGCGCCGAGGCCAGAGTCGCGTCCGCGACACGTTTGGGACCGGTTCGGTGCAGTGATGCGCGAGGCGGCGAGTTATCTGGTGTGGAAGGCGGGATGGTCGTGAGGGAGCACTCAGCACTCAGCATTCAGCAATCAGTACTCAGCTAAGGCGACTGAATGCTAAGTGCCAACCGCCAAGTGCTGATTGCTGCCTGCTGTCCTCACCATCCCATCTTTTCGCGCAAGGTCGTGACGTGCGCGACGTGATGGCGGCCGTGCCAGGAATAGAGGGCTAGATTCTTTTCCAGCGACATTGGACCTAGCGCGGGATGGCGAAATGTGCGTTGCCAATCTGCTTCGGTGAGTTTGCAGAGCGTCAGCATCCAGCGCTGGTGCAGGGAATCGAGCAGGGCCAACGACACTTCGATCGGAGCTTGTTTCGCCTCGGGCAATTCGGCCCAGAGATTTTCCATATAGGGCTTGATGGTGGGGGCGTCTTCGGTTAGCGCCAGTTTGAAGCGGATGTAGGAGTTCATGTGGCTGTCGGGGACGTGGTGGGCTAACTGGCGCAGCGTCCAGCCGCCGTCGCGATAGGGAGTATCCAGTTGCTCGTCTGAAAGTCCGCTCAGCGCGGCACGCAAGCGGGCGGGAGTCTGCTCGATGTTGGTGAGGCATTCCTGTTTCTGTTCGGCAGTGAGTGGTCCGGAGTAGGAAAACTTTCCGATCGGATAGCGGGGGTCAGACATGAAGTTTCCTCCGAAGGAGTTGATGATTATGGATGGAAGTGCGGTGCAAGGAAAAAAAGGCCAAACAGAGACTATCTCACCATAGCGAGGATGCGGACAGGGGCTTCACCGAGTTTCTTGTTTTTCGCCGGGGCAACGATGATGAGCGATCCGGTTGCGGGTAGCGAGGTAAGGCGCATTCCTTCGACCACATAGTTTCCATGGAGGGCCATTTGAGTCGCGAGCGTGCGGTCGGAGGATAAGTTCACGGGCGTCTCGACGGCAAACCCGATGGTGTCGCGAGCCTCGATAAGGAATAGCGCGGCATCACGGGCAATTGGAAGTGGAGTTAGCGGTGCGGCGGAGCGATCGTCAGGCGCCCGATTGTCTGGTGCGCCGGCGTGGCGGATGGCGACGACGGCTCCTGATGGAATGATGCCATGTTGCGCTTCCCAGGCGGCGATATCGTCGAGAGAAATCTGAGCAGTACTGTCATTGATCGTCTGTGAGGCGGCCGTTTTCAAATCTATGACCACCAGCGGGGCGACGAGGCGCTCGGGCGGAATCTGGCCGGCGGTCCAAGTGCCGGGAATGATTGCTGCGGGAGCAATGATGCGTGTTCTGAATTCCGGTCCCTCGAGCGAGGTGGCTCTCTTGGAGGTAGCATTTTGCCCATCGGTCAGATCGACCACATGGGAGTAGCGATCCTGTTGCATCGTGCCGGGGCGCCGGTCGGCGAAGAGCAGAATGGCGAGCACGAGCGCGTAGGCGATGATGAAACTGCGAATCCGCATTCCATTCCTTGGGTGGAAGTAAGTTAGAGTAAAAACCTACCGTTATTGTTGTCTCGAGAACCCTAAAAGACAATTGCCGGTTGTACATGCCCCGCGGGATCGGGACGACCGTTCAGCTCAGAATTTCACCGGAATATATGAGCTTTTGGCCGAAAACTTTCGTTTTCTCCGGCGATTACGCTGAGAGCTGCAGCGGGTTACAATACAGTTAACTCGTCACAACTGATTTGTCTCAGCGGCTTTCGGGGCTGATCGCAATTGCCGATTATCATTCAGCTTGCGTTCCCATGCCGTCTGCGAAAACTGAGGATTGATGTTCGGCCGCGAAGAAAAAGTTTCCGCCCTTCGGCTCACCGCCGTGCAATACGTCGTGGTGTTTATCTTTTTGTTGCTGGCTTACGGATTGTGGCGGCTGCAGGTGATGCACAGCGACGAGTACGCTTTGCTGGCGGAGAAAAACCGTGTGCGCAACGTGCCGATTCTGGCGCCGCGCGGCAAAATTCTCGATCGCGAAGGCCGCGTCATCGTCGATAACTATCCTTCGTTTTCGGCGCTGCTGTTACGCGATTCTACGCGCGATTTGAACGCCGACGCGGAGGCGATCGCCCGCGGGCTGCATTTGAATCCCGACGAAGTGCGGCAGCGCGTCCGGCGCTTCGCGTCGATGCCGCAGTATCAGCCGATTTTTTTGAAAGAAGACATTACTCCGGATGAACTGGCGTTCATCGAAGCGCACAAGAACGAGCTGCCCGAACTTGAAACCATCATGGCGCACCGGCGGCTCTATCCGCGCAACGGTTTCATGGCGCACCTGATCGGGTATGTCGGCGAAGTAACGGAGGACATGCTCAACCAGCCGCAGTTTGAGCTCTACACGCCGGGCGACGTGGTGGGAGTGAGCGGAGTGGAGAAGCAATACAACAACATCCTGATAGGCAAGAATGGTTCGCGGCGCGCGCTGGTGAATAGCCATGGAAGGGAAGTCGGGCGGCTCGATGAAACTCCTGCGGAGCCGGGCAAGCAACTCAAGCTGACCGTCGATCTCGATCTGCAGATTGCGGCGGAGCAGGCTATTGAAGGGAAAAACGGGGCGATCGTGGCTATGGATCCGCACACCGGCGAAATTTTGGCGATGGTGAGCCGGCCTACTTTCGATCCCAACGATTTCGCGGTAAAGGTCTCTCGGGAGGAGTGGAACAAGCTGGTCGATGATCCCGATAAGCCGCTGCTGAATAAAGCAATTCAGGCGCAGCTCGCTCCCGGCTCGACGTTCAAGGTCATCATGGCAACCGCCGGATGGCAGGAGGGGATTGCGCAAACCCTGCACGTGAACTGCACCGGGGGCGCCACGTTCTATGGCCGGCGCTTCGGGTGCTGGGTGAAAAGCGGCCATGGCCCGGTCGATCTGCCGAAAGCGATCTACCAGTCCTGCGACGTTTTCTTTTACACACTGGCGGAAAAACTGGGCATCGATCGCATCGCGAAATACGCGACCGCCTTCGGCTTGGGGCAGAAGACCGGGATCGACCTGCCCAATGAAGTGAGCGGCGTGATGCCTTCCGAAGAATGGAAGATCCGCAACTTCAAGCAGAAATGGTTTGCCGGAGAAACGATTTCGGTGGGCATTGGGCAGGGCGCGGTGGCGATCACACCGGTGCAGTTGATGCGCGCGGTTGGAGCGATCTCGATGGATGGAAGGATGGTGGTGCCGCATGTCATCGATCCGACGAACCTGCCGCCGGGGTATGTTGAGACCGCGCACTACACAGAGGTGAAGGAAGTTCCGATTGATCCAACTGGATGGAACACCATCACCGATGCAATGAGCCGGGTGCTTTTGCCCGAAGGCACGGCTCCATCGGCGCACATTCCGGGGCTCGACATCGCCGGCAAGACGGGGTCGGCGCAGATTGTGTCGCTAGCTCTGCGGGCGAAGCATCAGAACAATGCTGATTTCGCGCAGAATGGTTGGTTTGTCGGATTCACGCCGCGACGGAATCCGGACATCATTGTGTGTGTGTTGTTCGAAGGCGGCGAGCACGGCAAACTCGCGGCGCGTTTAGCAACCCAAGTCATCAAAGCTTATGTGGATAAGCAGCGGCGGCAGCCCACAAAGATGGCGTCGGGATCGGGCAAAGTAGAAATGAGCGGCATGTGGACTGATTCCACCGGCGAAGGCGATACGGACGATACTAAGGAAGTGGCGAGCGGAGATCATTTGCGGGCAGGACGGTTCCTGATCGACATTGCGCGCAAGCGGGCTCCGCTCGCAACCGCTGCACCGGGCCTGCGCTGAAGTCGGCGGACTACTAGGCTACTAATAGTTGATCTCCGCTCGTGATACGTTAAACCTGCGATGAAGGCCACTGCCAAACGGGCTCTGGACGCCGCTAGCGGGCACGGAGCAACTTATGCCGACGCGCGCGCGGTCGCGATGCGCAACCGCTCGCTGACTACGAAGAATGGACGTCTCGGTCATGCGTCGGAGTCGGAGTCGCTCGGCATTGGCGTGCGCGTGATCGCGGACGGGGCGTGGGGCTTTGCCGCGTCCGCCGATTTGAGCCGTGCGTCGGTCGAAGCAGCGGCGGCGCGAGCGGTCGAAATTGCGAAGGCTTCGGCGCGGGTGAAGCGCGAAAATGTTCGGCTGGCTCCCGAACCTGCGGCGGTTGCGGAGTGGACTACTCCGTATAAGATCGATCCGTTTAGCACTTCGGTCGAGGAGAATCTTGATCTGCTGCTGAAGGTTGACGCGGAGATGCGCGCTGTCGGGGGAGTTACCCTTTCCGAAACCGGCATGAATTTTCAGCGCGAAGAATCGTGGTTTCTTTCTTCCGAAGGCGCGGACATTCATCAGACAAAATATTCGACGGGAGCAGGCTATACGGCGTACGCGTTTGCCGGGGCTGAGATTCAGAAGCGGTCGTATCCGAATTCTTTTGGGGGGCAGTGGCAGAACCGCGGTTATGAGCTGATCGAAGAGATGAAATTGCTGGAGAACGCGCGGCGCGTGGCAGAAGAAACGGTTGCGCTGCATCATGCGGAGCAATGTCCGGAGGGCACGGCGACGATTATTCTGGATGGCTCGCAACTTGGATTGCAGATTCACGAATCGATTGGGCATCCGATTGAGCTGGATCGTGTGCTCGGCATGGAAGCAAATTTTGCGGGCACTTCGTTTCTTACGCTGGAAAAGCTGGGCCGTCTGCGCTATGGCAGCGAGTTGGTGAATGTCGTGGCCGATGCGCGGCAGGAGCACGGGCCGGGGCTTGGCACGTTCGCGTATGACGATGAAGGGGTAGCTGCGCAGTCGACTCCGATTATTACGAACGGACGTTTTACCGGTTATTTGAGTTCGCGTGAAACCGCGCACACGATTGGAGCTACGCGATCCGGCGGAACGCTGCGGGCGGAGGGATGGAACCGGCTGCCCATGATTCGTATGACCAACGTCAGCATCTTGCCGGGGGAGAAGCCGCTGAGTTTGGAGCAGTTGATTGCCGCGACCGACGATGGCATCTACATGGAAACGAATAAGTCGTGGTCGATTGACGACAAGCGCTACAACTTTCAGTTTGGCTGCGAGATCGCGTGGGAGATCAAGCACGGCAAGCGCGTGCGCATGCTGAAGAATCCTTCCTATTCGGGGATCACGACGGAGTTCTGGAATTCGATGGATGCGATCTGCTCGCGCGAGGAGTGGACACTGTGGGGCACTCCCAATTGCGGCAAGGGGCAACCGCAGCAGGTTGTGGGCACCGGACATGGCGCGAGCCCGGCGCGCTTTCGGAATGTTCGCGTCGGATCGGCGTACAAGGGAAGCTAGTTCGGAAAGATGCTCACCGCCGAGACGCCGAGAACAGCAAGAAAATGCTAACCCAAGAACAAGCCGCCGACATATTCGACCGCATTCGCCGCTTCTCGTCTGCCGACGAGGTTGAGGCTATTTTCAACGGATCCCGTTTTGCGCTGACTCGGTTCGCCAATAACGCCATTCATCAGAATGTTGAGGAAGAAAATTCAGTGGTTTCGATCCGCACGAATTTTGGCGGGCGGACGGCGCGGTCGACTGCGAATCAGTTTGATGATGAGAGTTTGCGGCGAGCGGTGGCGGCTTCGGAGAGTTTGGCGCGTGTGCAGGAGCCCGACCCCGATTTGCTGCCCATGCCTACTGCGTCAGAGGCGGATGTTTGCGAACCTTCCGAAAAGGCAGCGGGCGGGGGCGCCCGCTCTACACGGGCTTTTACTGCGCGATTTTTCGAGGAGACGGCGACAATTACTCCTAGCGATCGTGCCGAGGTTGTAGGGCATATTGTGTCCGTTGCAGACCGGCATCATCTGACGACGGCGGGTATTTATTCGACTTCAGAATCGCGCGAAGGAATCTTCAATTCGGGAGGACTCGCCCGTTGGCATCAGCAGACGCTGGCAGAGATTTCTATCACCATGCTGGCGGCCGATTCTTCGGGCTGGCAGAAATTGAATTCTCCGGATGTACGGAATCTCGACGCCCGGCGCCTCGCGGAGACGGCGGCGCAAAAGGCGGTCGAGTCGGCCCATCCGCGGGAGATTGCGCCGGGGAAGTACACGGTGATTCTCGAACCGGCCGCCGTTCTCGATATTGTTGGTTTCATGTTCTGGGATTACAGCGGCGTGGCGATTCTCGATCAACGTTCGTTTCTGAATGATCGAATCGGCACGCAGTTGTTTGGCAAGAACATCAACATTAGCGACGATGTCGCGCATCCGCTGCAGGCGGGTTCTCCGTTTGATGGCGAAGGGATGCGGCGGCAGCGCGTGCCGCTGGTCGAGAACGGCATAGTGAGGCGCGTGGTATATGCCCGCGCCACCGCGAAAAAGATGAGAAATTCCGAATACGCGAACAGGGTCGGACCGATTGAGCCAACCGGGCATGGATTTCCTCTGCCGAACGAAGTGGGCGAGATGCCGATGAATATTGTCTTCGCGAGCCCAGAAGCCGTTTCTGAAAAGCCGCAGACTGTAGAGGAGATGATCGCCTCCACCGAGCGCGGCGTGCTGGTCACGCGGTTGTGGTACATACGTGAGGTCGACCCGTACGAGAAGATCGTGACCGGTATGACGCGGGATGGGACGTTCCTCGTGGAGAACGGCAAGGTGCAATGCGGGCTGCGAAATTTCCGGTTCAACGAAAGCCTGATTTCGATGTTGTCGAAGGTGGAGGCGATGAGTGTTCCGGTGCGGGCGTGCGGGGAGGAATCCTTCGACATGGTAGTACCGGCGATGAAGGTGGGGGAGTTTAATTTTACGGAAGCGACGAAGTTCTGAAGACAGCAATTAGCACTTAGCATTTAGCAATTTCTGTCTACGTTAAGTTTTCGCAATAGTGAGCTCAGCATCTTTCGGATCTGCGAAAGCTCTTCTGCGATCCGCGCGTGGTCCGTTTTAGGCAAATAGCCCAAATCTTTGGCGAGGAACAATTCGTAATCCAGTTCGCTCGCCGAACCCGCTGCGATCTGGAGATAGCGTTGAAATTCGTTATTCCCGGTTTTTCCACAGCCTTCGGCGATATTTGCGCCTACGGAAACTGCGCGTCGCCGTATTTGGCTTGTCAGGCCGTAGAGCTCTTCCCGGGGAAATTTCAAAGTCTCGGCATAAATGGCCAGCGTTAGCTGGTGAGATCGTTCCCAAACGTGCAGGTCGCGAAAATCTTTCACGATTGCCTCCAAAGGGGATAGCGGGACGAGCTAAGTGCCAAATGCTAATTGCTAATGGCCGCCGTTCACAGTGATGGTGCTCACACTGCCCAGCTACGCCCCTAAGTCCCTGTACCACTGGCACTTCGCCGCCTTTGTTCCATGACTTCCGTAACTTTGCACTGCTGATGCTGGGGTGTAATCTCGCTCTGAAATGTGCACATACTCAAGGGGAGTGGTGCACAGCAGAAACCGGAAGGAAGGTCATCCGAAACGTGTCTGAAGCCGCCAAAGGAACCATAGCTGATGTCAGCAAGAATCGAAAAGGTTATACGGACGTGCAAGGCGCGCCGCGCTTTCCCATCAAACTGCCGGTGGCACTGAAGTCGGCGGTGGCTCAGGCTGGAGCTGCGGGCCAGGGCGTGATAGGAGAGACGGTCGAGACTGAAAATATTTCGGCCAACGGGGTTCTGTTCCGTATGGACGCCGATGTACCTGTAGGTTCGCCGGTTGATTTCACGATTTCACTTCCCGCTGATGTTGTGGGCGCGGAAGCCGATGTACAAGTGGACTGCCGCGGGCGAGTGGTGCGCAGTTTTGAAGATGGTGGCCGGCGTGGCGTCGGCGTGGTCATCGATGAGTACCGTTTTGAGCGCAGGTAACTGGACCCTGTAGGGCGACGGGTAGGGCGCGAAAAGAGGACGGATGGGCAGCACTTCGGTCGGCAGTTCGGGCAACACTTTGGTCAGCGCTTCGACCAGCACTGCGGTCGGCGTTGAGCCCGGCGAAGGCCTTCAGCCTGACGACGGCAAAGGCACGATCCGCGTGATCGTGGCGGATACGCAGGCCATTTTCCGCGCCGGGCTGCGCAAAATTTTTGCGCTCGAGGACGACATACGCGTAGTTGGCCAGGCCGAGAGCCTGGATCAGACGGTTGCTGCCATCCAAAAATTTTCCGCTGACATTGTGATTTTCGAAGCGGCTCTCACGCCCAATCCGGTCGATGCGGTTTCCGATCTTCTCCGCCAGAGCGCCGGCTGCCACATCGTAGTTGTGCTGCAGGAACCTGACCAGGAAATGACGCTCGACCTGTTCCGCCGGGGAGCGCACGGCATCGTGTCGCGAGAGATTGAGCCGGAGGTACTGGTCGAATGCCTACGCAAAGTCGCCCAGGGAGAGCCGTGGCTCGAAAGTCGCGCTGTCGCTTGGGTGATGCAAGCGTATCGCACGCAGGGCATGCGTCCGGCGGGGTCGCGTCCCAAAGTTTCGCTCACTCCGAAAGAGTCGCTCATCGTTTCCTGCGTCACCCAGGGCATGAAGAACAAAGAAATTGCTCTGCGCGTGGGTACGACCGAACAGGTGGTCAAGAATTATCTCCGCAAAGTCTACGACAAGCTCGGCGTCGCCGATCGTCTGGAACTGGCGCTCTACTGCTTGAATCACCGCGTCGTCGAGGGCATGGCGCAGGCGAAGCCTGCTGCGCCGGGCCAACCAACCAATGGCCACGCCGCGGTGACGACCGACGCGCCTGCCGCCGCCGCTGCTGCTGCGTCCGGATCCCGCTCCTAGTTCTTTTTCTCTCACCCAACGCTCTTCTTTGTGCGTGACCGGCAACCCTAGTGGTAATTTGCGATGGACTAGCGCAGAATACTGCGATTGTCACGTCGTTCTGGGCCCGGCAAAGAAATCAACAAGAGGAGCAATCAAATGAACTCAACGAAATTGTTAATTGCAACGACCATGGGTCTGTGTCTCGCCCTGCCTGCACTTTCTTTTGCCGCCGACGGAGCGGCGACTTACAAAGCCAAGTGTGCCATGTGTCATGGTGCGGAAGGCCAAGGCAAGGTTGATCCCGCGCTCAAGGGAACGAGTTTGAGCGCTGACCAGATTATGGCACTCATCACGACTGGCGATGACAGCAAGAAGCCTCCTCACAAGAAACCCGTGAACGGACTTTCCCCTGATGATGCGAAAGCAGTAGCCGATTACATCAAGAGTCTGAAATAGGTTCCACCAAAAGAGCGTTAGGATTGACTGTCGCCGTGCATTTAGCTGGCAGGATGCATTTTTGTGTCGATTCCGGGTACTGGTGGATGAAATCGGCTCTAGTACAATTCCCTGTCGCGCATAATTGCGGGCGAAATCGTTGTAAGGCCAGAGAGCAATCACGCTGATTTCTCATACTTAGATTGTCGACTGCATGGCGTAAAGCGAGAAGAGAGAGGGCAAGTATGAAAGGTGACGCAAAAGTTATTGCTATTCTGAACGAAGTGCTCAAGGCCGAGCTCACGGCCATCAACCAGTATTTTCTTCATGCCGAGATGTGCGAGAACTGGGGCTATCAACGGATGGCCAAGCAAATTCGTAAAGAATCCATCGAAGAAATGCAGCACGCCGAAATTTTGATGGAGCGCATCCTTTACCTTGATGGCGCTCCCAACATGACCGACTATTTCAAGATCAATATCGGGCAAACTGTGAAAGCGCAACTGGAGAACGATCTCGAACTTGAATACACGGCAGTGAAGCGCCTGAACGATGGCATCAAAGCGAGCGTAGCTGCAGGAGACAACGGATCGCGCGAGTTAATGGAGAAGATTCTGCTCGACGAAGAACACCATATCGATTGGCTGGAAGGACAGTTGCACGCGATCAAAGAGATGACCTACGAAAATTATCTCGCGCAGCAGTTGCACAAGGCCGAGGAAAGCTAAAGCGAGAAGCAACTTCGAACGAATAAGAACAGGAACTGATTTCCTTCTCAGAGCACCGCTGACTCCGCCAAGATTGCATCGAGAGAAACTCATTTCGAATTGGTGAAGGCCACCGAAGGAACGTCACGGTCGTCCTCTGGGAAACCGCGGGCGTCCCAGGCGTGTGTACAATATCTACAGGAATCTTGTGCAGTAGTACGACGGAGAGATGGCCGAGTGGCTGAAGGCGCACGCTTGGAAAGCGTGTTTACTCGAAAGGGTAACGTGGGTTCGAATCCCACTCTCTCCGCCA
>Ga0182024_10005843_pt1 | contig 27326 bp, 16 predicted proteins | sample P32metaG_FD_120480 | JGI IMG/M metagenome (GOLD analysis project Ga0182024, IMG submission 120480) | Permafrost microbial communities from Stordalen Mire, Sweden - P3-2 metaG (Illumina Assembly) | ecosystem: Environmental > Terrestrial > Soil > Wetlands > Permafrost | place: Sweden: Stordalen...
ATCATCCGCTCCACTTCTCGGGCGGGGATCGTCTGGTTGGGTTCCAACTCCCAGATTCCCCCGCCCGGCTAGAGCGGACACTTCATGTGCTATTTCCAGCGGACAGATCGTGTGCTACTGACACGCGCGTCCGTTTTACCTTGACACCTGATGTTAACTTCGCTATAGTGAGGATTCGTTAATTTTTGGGACTGCGCGTAGTACTCTCCGGCACACGGCCCTATGTTGAACTTTGGGGCTTGAGTCGAACTAAATCTAGGAGATCGATGAAGCAGCACTATTTCGTAGTCGTCCTCGCACATTCTTTACACGGACGGTTACGGCGAATCCATATTCCTCACCAGGCTCTTTACCTGGTTTTAGCATTATCGCTTTTCGGAACCTTTTCCCTGTTCGGCATGGTATCCAGTTACCTGCGGATGACCTGGAAAGTTTCCAATTACAACTCGCTTCGGTCGGAAGTGGATACTCTTCGAAATAAGTATCAGGTTCTGCAACGCGACAACGACCAGAAGAAGGAAGAACTGGCGTCGCTCCAGTTGATGGCCAGCGAAGTCAGCGTGGCGTTGGGACTCAAACGAAAGCTCGAAGGCGCGGACGATATCGCCGATGAAGGCCCGCTGGTTCCCTCCTTTAAAGAATCCATCGAAGAATACAACTTCCTGAAATCAGCCAGTTTCTCCCGTTTGCACCACGAATTTCCCCGGCAGTGGCAGAAGAACATCGTTCCCAGCTTGTGGCCGGTCAACGGAGTGCTGCTGAGCCGGTTTGGCGAACGAACCGATCCGTTTTCGGGTGAAGGCGCGATCCACGCCGGCGTCGACATTTCGGCTCCATTGGGAACGCCTGTTCACGCGGCGGCGGATGGGATTGTCGGGCGATCGGAATACTACGGCGGGTACGGCAAACTGGTGGTCATCGATCATGGCAACGGCATGAGCACCCGGTACGGGCACCTTTCGCGATTCAACGTCGTTCCCGGGCAGGAAGTCCGGCGCGGCGACATCATTGCGTATTCGGGTTCCACCGGCCGCGCGACCTCGCCGCATCTGCACTTTGAAGTGCGCATGGGCGGAGCCGCGGTGAACCCGCATCCGTACCTGATCCGCTCCGCGATGATGCAATCCGGACATTCCGATCTGCCATTCTAAGCGGCGCGGCCGCATTTGATACACTGTAGGGCAATCATGCGCACGCTCCCACGTCTGCTGCTTGCTTCCGCCGGCATCCTGATGCTCACTGCCGCGTACTACAAAATCAACTCTCCCAGCGTCATGTCGGACGCGGCGAAGGCTTTTCTGGCTTCGCTGCCGCCGGACCAGAAGGCTCGCGCGACATTCGCCATGGCCGATGAAGAACGCTTCAACTGGCACTTCATCCCCAGGGTGCGCAAAGGGCTCGCGTTTCGCGAAATGTCGCCGGGGCCAAGGCAGCTGGCGCACGCGCTGCTCGCCGCCGGGTTGAGCCAGCAGGGAGTGATCAAGGCCGACACCGTGATGAGCCTCGATCAGGTGCTGAAAGAAATCGAAGTGAATCCGACGAACGAGCGCGATCCCGAAAAATACTACTTCAGCATTTTCGGCGAGCCATCGGAAACCGGAACCTGGGCCTATCGCGTGGAAGGCCATCACCTGGCTCTCAACTTCACCATTGTGAAGGGGCACGTGGCCTCAACGCCCAGCTTCTTCGGCGCGAATCCGGCCGAAGTGCGCGGCACTTCGCGCAACGGCCTACGGACGCTGGCGCGCGAAGAGGACCTGGCGCGCGATCTGGTCAAAGCTCTGAACGATGCGCAGCGCGCCGTCGCGATCGTAGACAAAACCGCGTATAAAGACATCATCACCATGGCCTCGCGCAAAGCGGCGATTGAAGGAAAGCCCAGCGGGCTGCCCTTCGCCAAGATGACCGCGAAGCAGCGCGAAGCTCTGGACAGCCTGGTAGCCGAATACGCCAACGATTTTCCGCCAACGATCGCCGAAGCCCGCATGGAGCAGTATCACAAGAGCCAGAGCGGCCTCTACTTCGCATGGGCGGGCGGCATTGAAAAAGGCAATCCGCACTACTATCGCATTCAAACGCCCACGTTCCTGATCGAATACGACGATACGCAGAACGAAGCGAATCATATTCACTCCGTGTGGCGGGATTACGAAGGCGATTTCGGAGTGGATCTGCTCGCGGATCATTACCAGACCAGCCACAAGCACTAGTGTTGTCGCCCGCTCGTCGACTGGGTCTTGTAGGGCGGCCAATTTTGGCTGCAGCCTGCTTTCGGGCAGGCTTTTTCGATAATCCGCAAGAGCCGCTTGAAAGGCGGCTGCAGCCAAATTGGCCGCCCTACAGCGCGGCGCCAATGGCTAGGAATGACCGTGGATAACGCCCTTCGCCGGTTTGCCGGTCCCGGGCTGTTGTTCGTCATCACCATCCTGTTCCACTGGAAACTTGTTCTAACCAATCAATACACGTGGCTGGAGGCTGGTGATATCGGCAGCCTCATTCTGCCGTGGTTCCAGTTTCAAGCCGGCGAATGGCATCACTGGCGGTTTCCCATGTGGGATCCGAATTCCTGGACCGGGCAGCCTCTGTTCGGACAGGCGCAGCCCGGCGCGGCGTATCCCCTCAACTGGCTGCTGTTCTGGATGCCTCTAAATCACGGCTGGCTGCGGCAGGATGTTCTGCACTGGTTCTACGTGCTGGTGCATTACCTCGCCGGGCTGACTTGCTACGCGTTGTGCAGGGACCTGGGGCGCTCGCGCCTCGCGTCGGTGCTGGGCGGAATTATTTATTCGCTGGCGGGTTATGTGGCGTACACGGATTCCCCGCAGATGCTGCATGGAGCGATTTGGGCTCCGCTGGTGTTCCTGTATTTGTTTCGCGTGGAGCGAGGCGAACGGCCAATACCCAACGCTCTGCTGTCGGGATTTTTCTTAGGCGTCACCTGGCTCGCGGGGCATCATCAGATGCAGATTTTTTTGTCGCTGGCCGTGGCGGGGATGTGGGTGTGGATAGCTGCCAGGGGCCAGGGGCCAGGGGCCAGACGAACTGTCTTGTTGATGGTCGCGGCTTTTGGGATGACCGGGCTGACCAGCGCGTTTCAGACGCTACCCGCGGCCGAATATGGGCGCCAGGCTGTTCGATGGGTGGGAACGGAGCAGCCGCAAGGGCTGCGCGAAACCGTGCCCTACAAAGTTCACGAGCAGTACGCGCTGAAGCCGATTTCTTTGATCGGGATCTTCGTCGCCGGCGTGGAGCATGAGCCCTACGATGCGTACGTTGGCGTGGCGGCGTTGACGTTCGCGGTGCTGGGAGCGATTCTGGCCTGGAAAGAACGGCAGGTGCGGTGGCTGGCGACCATCGCTCTGTGCGGAATCGTGTTCGCTCTCGGCGGAAACAGCGTGTTTCACGGCATGTTTTACGCGCTGGCGCCGCTGGTCGAAAAAGCTCGTGTGCCGGCGGCGGCTACTTTGATTTTCGCCCTGGGATTGGCCCCGCTAGCGGCGTTTGGGTTGGATTCGCTGCGGCGAGATGCTTCGGCCAGTCCCGCCTTGACGAGCGTCATTCTGGCTGCCTTCGGAGCGATTGTCGGGTTCGGGGCCTTGTTCTTCTATGCGGCTCGCGTCACCGTCGCCGACGACCGCTGGATCATCACAGCACTCTGTTCGCTTCTTGCCGCGGGACTGCTCGCGGCCTGGCGCACGGGCTCGATTTCGGGACGCCTGGGTTCGGCGGCCGCGATCGGCCTCGTCTTGTTCGAACTGGGCAATGTCACCGATTACAACCTGGCCACCGCCGATCGAAAAACGCATCCGTACCTCTACCAACTGGCGGAGCATTTCGATCTGGCAGCCTATGTGCGCGGGCAAGGTGAACCAGCGCGGGTCTACTATGACGCGAAGGCGATTCCGTACAACATCGGAGACTGGTACGGCCTGGAAGCGTTCAACACCTATGCCGCGAGCGTGCCCAGTAACCTCTGGCAATTCGACCTGTTCTCGCCGCGGGTGCAGGACATTTTGGGAATCCGCTACTACTTCGGAACGACGGCGCAAAGGCCGGACCTGCGCGAAGTCTTCGAGGGCAGAAGTGGGCAGAAAGTCTTTGAAAATCCGCAGGCGTTCCCGCGCGTATGGGCGGTGCACGGCGCGCTGGAAGTGGCCGATTCGCGCGAGGCTCGTGCCATGCTGTCCGATCCGAAATTCGATGCCCGCCACAACGTTTTCGAAATCGCCGGGAATCCGCCGAAGCTGGAAGCGTGCGCAGGCGACGAAGTATGGATGCCTCATCATGAGCCGAACGATGTGACCATTCGCGCCGCGATGGCGTGCCGCGGCATGGTGATTCTCACCGATACCTGGTTCCCGGGATGGATCGCTTCGGTCGACGGCCATCCGGCAAAAATCGAGAAGGCTTATGGAGCGCTTCGAGGCGTCGTGGTGGAGGCGGGCGATCATACCATCGAGATGCGCTATCGCCCGCGGAGCGTCTTATTAGGCGCGGCGCTGACGGCCGCGGCGGCGATCGTTGCGTTGCTCGCGGCGAAGAAGCCATGAAGGTTTCGCACGCTTACTTTCCTGCGTTCGATGTTTTTCGCGGGATCGGAATTCTGTTCGTCGTGCTGGCGCACACGCCGACTCGTGGCGACGTTCTGGCGCCTATCCGGCCCATTGGCGCGCTGGGCGTGCACATGTTTTTTGCGCTGAGCGGATTTTTGATCACCTATCGGTTTATGGAGGAGCGTGAGCAGACCGGGCGCATCGATCTGCGGGCGTTTTACCGCAGGCGCGTGCGGCGCATCCTTCCTCCCGCGCTGATTTACCTGGCCGCGCTGGCGGCGATGGGCCCGTGGCTGCGCCTGCTGCCGGTGAAGCTCAGTGAGATTTGGGCGAGTCTTTTTTTCTATCGCAACATCGCGCCCGGCGGCTGGTATACGGGCCATTTCTGGAGCCTGAGCCTGGAGGAGCAGTTTTATCTCTTTTGGCCGGTGCTGCTGGTGGCGGCGGGAAAAAGGGCGCGCATGGCGGCGATTTTTATCATCGTCGCGACAGCGTTGTGGAGAATTCACGTCTTCGCCGTCGACCCGCAGGCGAACATTTACCGGCCCGACCTGCTGGCCGACCATCTGTTGTGGGGATGCGTCATCGGGTTGAGCTGGAAAGAGGTGCTCCGAATTCCCGCGCGGGTCAGGATGGTTGCCGGGATTCTAGGAATCGCCGCGGCGGCGCTTCTGATTTATCTCCAGCCGCGGTTCTGGCAACCGGTGTTTGCGTTGTCGGTCGCGGTCGGGTTCATTCTGGCAGCGGTGGCAGCCGAGGGGTGGTCGGCAAGATTGAAACCGTTCCAGAAGCTGGGCGAGGCGAGCTACGACTGTTACATCTGGCAGTCGTTATTTCTGCCCCTGCCGTTTGCCGCGATGGCTTTGCCCTTCGCGCAGAGAGTGCCCTGGAGTTATTGCTTCATCGCTCTAATGACAGCGGCCAGTTTTTGGCTGACGTTTCCGAAAAGGCGGCGACAACCATAAACACCGCTCCCTGTGGTCGCGGCTCGGTAGCGCTTGGATAACGGGTAGCGGCGATGCGAGCCGCGACCGCAGGGAGCGGTTCTTCAGGTGTTACGATGAGTGTATGGCGCTGTCGCGCCGCTGGTTTCTGGCGTCCCTTCCGGCGGCTTGTTTCGGTCAATCGAGTGCGAAGGGACGGGTACTGCCCTCCGCCTTCAAGCGCTACGCCGATCCGGCCACCGAACTTGCAGTCGTACGGCTGACCGATCCCTCTTTCACCAGCATTCTGGCATCGGTTTCGCGGCATGGATTCCTGGTATCCGCATCGGATGTATCGGGACGGTTCGAAGCCTACCGGATCGACTTGAAATCGGGACAGCAGAAACAACTGACGGACGCGGCCGCTCTCGATCCGCATTCTGTAAAACTGCTGCCGGACGAGCGGGGGATTGTGTACATCGACGGGCCGAACCTGATGACCGCAAATCTCTCGTCCTTGAGAGCTCGCGAGATCTACAAAACGACGGATGAGTTCGGACGCGGTGCCGGCGTTTCCGAAGATGGTCTTTATGCGGCGGTTGTGGAACGTGACGAGCGCAAAGGGACGCACCACCGGCTGCGCCTGGTCAGCATGATCAAGGGCACAGCCGAGACGCTGGCCGAGGCCGACGAAGAGATGAGTTCTCCAAATACCCGCCCGAAAAGAGCCTCAGTTCTTTACGGGCGCGGCGACGGACTGTGGCTCGCCAATTACGACGGCAAGCAGAATTATCGTCTGCGCGTGGCTGACGGAACCCTTGGACCGTCGCTCTGGAGCCCCGACGGCCGTTCTATTTTTTATTTGATTTATCCCGAGGATCCGCACAAGCTTCACGCCCTGCGCGAATTTGTGCCCGATTCGAACGAAGACGGCGCGGTCGCCGATACCAGCCAGTTCGTGAGCATCGGGCGTAACGCCGACGCAAGCGTGTTCGTGGGAGCCAGCGGCAGCAAGGCGTCTCCCTACGTGCTGCTGCTGGTGCGGGCGGTGAAACGGGAACTCACTCTGTGCGAGCATCGGGCGAGCGATGCGGCAATGGTGGCTCCGGTATTCGCCCCGAACAGCCAGCATGTGTATTTTGGAAGCGACAGGCATGGAAAACCGGCGATTTATTCCATCGCGGTGGAAAAGCTGGTGGAAGAGACGGAAGCGCTGTAGGTTTAAACGATTAAAACGGACTGTTCGCAGGTATCCCATTCGACATAGAAGTAAATTCCATTAAGTAGATGATCCTTAAAGGGTTGCGTTGACTTTACTCAATTGACATCCCGTTAGAACTAACCTATAATGCTCACGAGGGGAGTTCAATGAAAAACCTACGTAAGGCTAGTGCTTTGTTCGCGCTCGCGGTGCTCTTTGTCGCCACCGCCTATTCCCAAGCCGTAAACGGAACTTTGTTAGGTAACGTTACGGACTCATCAGGCGCTGTCGTTCCGAACGCCAAAGTAACCATCACGGAAACCAATACCGGCGTCATTCATTCGGCGAACACCAACGAGAGCGGCAATTACTCCTTCGGGGATCTGCCTCCTGGCAGATATGCGGTGGCGGTGGAGCAGACGGGTTTCAAGAGAGAAAGCCGGCGCGACATCGACCTGGAGGTGGACAGCACGGTGCGCATCAACATCGCGTTGCAACCCGGCGCCGTCAGTGAGACGATCGAGGTGACCGGTGCGCCACCGGTCCTCCAGACCGACAGCGCTGGCACGAGCCTAAAACTGGACGTGATCCAAGCCGCGTCGCTGCCGCTGATCAGCTCGAATCGAAATTTCCAAAGCCTGTTGAATATGGTGCCGGGCGTGGCGCCCGTCGCGGAGCAGCATTCCCAGTTTTTTAATGCCTCCAGTTCCTTGCAAACCGAAGTTAACGGCCAGATGCGCGAAGGCAACAATTTCATGATCGAGGGCACGGACGACAATGAGCGTACCGGCTTGTTGCAGATTTACATTCCTCCGATCGAGGCGATCCAGACGGTGGACGTTTCGATAACCGATCACGATCCGGAAATGGGCCGCGCCACGGGCGCAGTCGTGAACGTGCTTCTGAAATCCGGATCGAACGACATCCACGGATCGGCGTATGAATTTGTGCAAAACAATGACTTCGACGCGCGCGCGTTCTTCAATCCTTCGGTCACCCACCTGGCATACAACTACGTCGGCGGCACCATTGGCGGACCGATCAAGAAGAACAAAATCTTCTACTTCGGCGATTTTCTCTCGGTTCGGGATCATGAAGCTGCATCGAGCAACGTGACGATCATTCCAAACCAATGGCGCGGCGGCAACCTGAGCACCTCCAGCCAGATCATCTACGATCCCAATACCGGCAATCCTCTCGACGGCACCAACCGCACGCCCTTTCCGGGAAACATCATTCCGACGAACCGTATCAATCCCGTTTCCGCGGCGATTATGAATTTGTTCCCGTCAACCAACGAGGCGTACAACATCAACGCCGTCGCCAACAATTATTTCGCTGGTCTTCCCTACCAGAAGACGACGGACTCGTTCGATATCAAGATCGACGATAACTTTACCGAAAAGGATCGCTTGTCGGGCCGCTTCAGCTACGGCAAGCCGGTCGTTTTCCAGGCGCCTCTGTTCGGCCAAATCGGCGGCGACGGCCCGGGCGGCGCGTTCATGGGTACCGGCGTGCAAAAGACCTATAGCACCGGATTGAATTACGACCACATTTTCAGTCCCACGTTTCTGGCCGAAGTGCGCGTTGGCGTCTCCTACTACAACAACATCGCGCAGCAATCCGACTACGGTGTGAACGACTCCACGGCAATCGGCATCCCGGGCGTGAATATCAGCCCGTTCACTACCGGCTTCGTCGGTATCCAGTTAGGCGACGGTATTTCCGCGCCGATGACCGGATACTCCGCCAGTCTTCCCTGGGTACGGTCCGAGGCCAACATAGATATCGTCAATTCCTGGACCAAGACCCTCAAGAACCACACCATCAAGTTTGGGTTCGATCTGAAGCGCATTCGCGACAACTTGCTTCAGGACCAGACCTACAGCCCGCGCGGGATCATTTATTTCGGCCAGGACCAGACCGCGCTGTGCACTCCTCTCGGAATCGGCTCTAACGGGCTGGCCACCAGTTGCGCTACTCCCAAGGTGGGGATCGGCGACGACGTAGCGGCTTACCTGCTCGACCAGCCTTATCAACTTGGGCGCGACGTCAACACGTATTTCCCCGGCTTACGCGCCTGGGAGTTCTTCGCATTCGTCGGCGACAAGTGGCAGGTCTCTCAGAAACTTACCGTCGACCTCGGCTTGCGCTGGGAATTCTACCCGCCGGCTACACCGCCGTTCCCCAATGAGTTCTCCAATTACGACATGAACAACAACACTCTGGTTGTTTCCGGCGTCGGCGGTAACCCGACGAACCTCGGCATGGTCACCCGCTACAAATACTTCGCGCCGCGGGTCGGAATCGCCTACCGGCTGGACGACAAAACGGTGATCCGCGCCGGCTTTGGCGAAAGCTTTATGCCGTTCTCGGACAATACTTACGCATACAATTATCCGGTCCGCGCCAACAATTTCTACACCAATGTGGGCGACGGCTACGCAAATACGCTGCTGCCGAGCGGGCAGCCAGCCAGCTTCCAGAATGGCTTCCCGCTGCCGGTGCCTATTTCGATTCCCTCGAACGGGATCATCAATGCCGGGGCCAACTCGACTTTGCTCAGCCAGAGCGAGTTCTTTATCAACCAGAACTTCAAAAACCCTTCGGTCCTTGCCTGGAACATCGCGATACAGCGCGCGCTACCGATGAAATTGACGGTGGACGTAGCGTACGTTGGCGTGAAGGGCGTGGACACGGTGTACAACTACAACCTGAACAATCCGACTTCCGTGCTTGGGGGCGGCACGATTAGCGAACCGCTGGATGCGCTTTTTGGCAAAACGGCCAGCGCGACGGTTTACTGGGCAGGCGCTTCCTCCAGCTATAACGCGCTCCAAGTCAAATTGAACCGGCGTTCGGCCACCTTCAACCTGACCACTTCCTTCAGCTACCAGAGGGCCATGGATTATCAACAGGACGACGATGGCGCACCCCTCTGGACTTTTATCAACTTTAACCGGAATTACGCCCGCGCAGATTTTGACCGCCATTACGCTTTCGTGCAGAGCTACGTCTATTCGCTGCCCTATGGTCCGGGCCGGTCCCCGCTTCATGGACCCCTCAACTACCTGGTGGGTGGCTGGCAGGTCTCCGGCATCCTCACCCTGGAGTCCGGGAGCCCCATTGAAGACGTTGGCGCCAGCGGCAGCAGCCTGAACACGCCGGGTGAAACACAGACCGCCAACCAGGTGGCGCCCCTCACATTCCCCAAGGGCATCAATACTGGTAATCCATGGTTCAGCACCGCAAGCTTCACTCAACCAACGGGTGTGGCGTTCGGCAACACGGGGCGCAACCCCTTCAGCGGGCCGGGACTGTTCGTCATCAATGCCTCGCTATTCAAAAATATTCGGATCCGCGAGCGCTACAACATTGAAGTTCGTGGAGAGGCATTCAACATCACCAACACGCCGGAATTCAGCAATCCGAACACGACGATCACCAGTTCCACTTATGGCTACGTGACCGGCACGCTTGGCAGCGGAACAGGCGTCAACGGCACGGGCGGCGGCCGAGCCCTCCAGCTCGGACTGAAGATCAGCTTCTAACGCACCTCCAAGGCTAACGTTTAAACCGGCGAGCGCCGATTAAACGCATATGGGTACGATGGTACTTATGCGTTCGGCTCTCGCCGGTTTTGTTTTTCTGCTTGCGCTTCCCGCGGCCCAGGCGCAAAAGCCTCCGTCACATTGCAAGGATACCTGTAAATCGAGCTATACGCTGTGCATGAAGCGTTCCAACACGAAAACCAGCAGGAAAGCCTGCAAGGCTCAGAACAAGACCTGCAAAAAAGGATGTAAGCCCCATGCGTAAGCTTGGGGTTAGGCCGCGGAAAAACAGGTAAAGATCGCTCCCTGTGGTCATTTTCCAACCGAACCTCGACAGTGATGGAGGGGATTACGCCGCCGAATACCGCTGCTTCAGGCTCTGAAACTGCTTCTGCCTGATCAAATGCGACCGGTGAAGCTGGTATCTCACCAGCACCCCGAGAATCGACAATCCGTAGCGGCAGCTGGCCAGGAATGACGCTGAAGACGCCTGCGGGAAATAGCGCGTGGGCACCGGAATTTCAGCGATGCGCATGCCCGCGTCGACAAACTGCGCCATGATCTCCTGATCGAAGACGAAGTTATCGGAGTTCATGTCCAGGTTCGCCGCTTCCAGCGCGTCTCTTCGATACGCCCGGTATCCCGTGTGATATTCGGCCAGTTTCAGCCCGAATACGCGGTTTTCCAGGCCCGTGAGAAAACGGTTCGAGATATATTTCCACCACGGCATGCCCTGCTTCATGACGTTGCCGCCCAGCAGGCGCGATCCCAACACGACGTCCGCCGTGCCGTCCACAATCGGCTGAATGATCTGCGGTAGCAGCGTCGGATCGTACTGATAATCGGGATGCACCATCACCACGATGCCCGCGCTGGCCTTCAGCGCCTCGCGGTAGCAGGTCTTCTGATTCGCCCCATAGCCATAATTACGGTCGTGCACAAAAACTTCGAGCTTCAGCTCGCGGGCGATGCGCAGGGTCTCGTCGGAGCTGCCGTCGTCCACCAGAATCACCAGGTCGACGATGTCGTGCGGAAGCTCGGCGTAGGTCATATGGAGGGTCTTTTCGGCGTTATACGCCGGCATCACCACGACGACCTTCGGTTTGCCCATCTCGAGTTCCAGTCTAACACCTAAGGTGCGCGCCGGAAGGGGCCGATGAAGACATATGAGGGTGGATTAAGTGAGATTGCTGGAAGTCCTGCTATTCACGCTGGCCGGAGTGTGGCAAGGCGTCCGGCAGGACTTCAATCCCCTGGAACTTGCTCTCATTGTTGGATTTGTCTGGGCCTGGAAAAAAGGTTGGCGCCCCCGCCGCATGCCGTTTCCCCAGATCCCCAGGCCAGCCTCGACAGCGCTGATGCTGGCGACGGCGTTCATCGCGTTGCGCCTCGCGCTGCTTCCTGTGATGCCCGTGCCCGTCCCCGTGGTGACCGACGAATTCAGCCACCTGCTGCTCGCCGACACGCTGCTCCACGGACGCGTGGCGAATCCGGTGCATCCGTTTTGGCCGCATTTCGAAAGCATCCACATCCTGATGCGCCCTCATTATGTGTCTCCCTATTTTCCAGGCCATGCACTGTGGCTGGCGGCGGGACGGCTCGCGACCGGCAGCGCGTGGGCGGGCATCTTGGCCCAGTGCTGGATTTTTCTGGCGGTTTTGTACTGGATGCTGCGCGCGTGGATGCCTGCACGCTGGGCTCTGTTCGGCGTGCTGCTCGCCGGGCTCAGGTTCGCCATCGGCAGCTACTGGATCAACAATTATCACGGCGGATTCCTCCCCGCCATAGGAGGAGCACTGGTCGCCGGCGCATTCGCGAGGCTGCGAAAGCAGCCGAGCATTACACATGGTCTCGTACTGGGCCTGGGGATGGCGATTCTCATGTCGACCCGTCCAGTGGAGGGCGCGTTCTACAGTATTCCTTTCGTCGCGATCCTGGCCTGGGAGTTCCGCCGTAACGTAGCCGCGCTACTGGTAGCGGCGGTTCCGGTTCTGCTCTGCGCGGCCGCGCTGGGCGTATATTTTCTGCACATCACCGGAAGCCCGTTCGTCACCGCGTACCAGATCAACCAGAAAACCTACGGATGGCCCATGACCCTGGCATTCCTCAAGCCTCCCGTGGTGACGCACACCAACGTCGAGTTCAAGCGTTACTACGAATACGAATTGACCGAGCATGAGCGCGTCGACGGCCCGGTTCATTTCGTCCAATACCTGACCTTTCGCATCCAGGAATACTGGCGATTCTTTCTCGGCCCGGCGCTGACCGTTCCCTTGCTGATGCTCCGTCGCGTGTGGCAAGGGCGAAAAATGCTGCTGATCGGCGCGAGCGGAGGCTTGCTGGCGATACTGCTCGAAGGAGGCGCGTCGCCGCACTACCTGGCGCCGGCCACCGCGATCCTGGTCGCGATTGTAGTGGAGTGCTGCCGTCATCTGCGCGCGTCGCGCGTGTACATCGTGAAGCTGCTGCCGGCGATGATGGCTCTGGTGCTGACTCTGCGCATCGGCGCGCAAGCCGTGGGCCTGCCGTACACCCAGAAACTCAATTTCCAGACCTGGTGCTGCCGCGCGTCAGGCAACTCCAACAAGTCGCGCATCGCGGCGATGCTGGGCCTGATTCCGGGCAATCACCTGGTGTTTGTGCGGGCGAAAACCGACGAATACAACCTGCTGCAATGGATTTACAACGACGCCGATATCGACCAGTCGAGAATCGTCTGGGCGCGCGACTTAGGCCCCGAGGAAAACGCCGCATTGAAGCAGTATTACGCCGCGCGCGACGCCTGGATGGTCGATCCAAACGTCGAACCCGCAACCTGCGTGAAGTACTGACGTCTCAAATTCCCGCCGCAATCCAACCCATGCGTCACAGGCTGCGGAAAAACGCCGCCGATCACCCGTTGGGGAGCCCCATGCGTAAGCTTGGGGCTATCTCGAGGCGCGCACAAGCCCCATGCGTAAGCGTGGGGTTATTTCGGTCACCCCACTAACCCCAAGCTGACGCATGGGGCTGGACGTCACGATGACGACGCAGCTTATTGCGCCAAATAAAATCCCGTATACGATTCCTTCACCTTCGCGACCTGCTCCGGCGTCCCTTCCGCCACGATTCTTCCGCCACCGCCGCCGCCTTCAGGCCCCAGATCGATCACCCAATCGGCGTGCCGGATCACTTCCATGTTGTGTTCGATAATCAGAATGCTGCCGCCCGACCGCAGCAGTCTTTCGAACGCGTCGAGCAGCTTGGCGATGTCGTCGAAATGCAGGCCAGTCGTAGGTTCATCGAAAATGTACAGCGTTCCTTCGCTCGACGACTGAGCCAGGTGCGCCGCCAGCTTCACGCGCTGCGCTTCCCCGCCCGATAGCGTGGTCGCCGACTGGCCGAGCCTCAAGTAACCCAGCCCAACATCGTTGAGGACCTTCAATTTCTGCACCAGGCGCGGCGTCGATGAGAAAAACGTGGTTGCCTCCCTGACGGTGAGTTGCAGAACCTCGTGGATGTTCAGGCCCTGATAGTGCACATCCAGCACGCTCTGCTTGAACCGGGTGCCCTTGCAATCCTCGCACACCAGCTCGACGTCGGCGAGGAACTGCATCTCGACCGTGACGGTGCCATCGCCCTGGCAAGTCTCGCAGCGGCCGCCGGGAATGTTGAACGAAAAATGTCCGCCCGTGTACCCGCGGCGGTCGGCTTCCGTGGTGGATGCGAACAGCTCGCGAATGATGTCGAACGCCTTGATGTAGGTGACCGGATTCGAACGGGGCGTGCGGCCAATAGGCGATTGATCCACCAGGATGACCTGCGTCAATAACTCCGCGCGCTCGACTTTTCGGCACGTGAGTTTTTCCGGCGCGATGCCCCAGGCCTCGGCTTCATCGGCGGGCTGCGGCGCTTGCCGGTCCATGCGCTTGGCCAGCGATTTATAAATGACATCGTGCACCAGCGTCGATTTTCCCGAACCGGAGACACCCGTGATCGCCACCATCATGTTCAGCGGAATCGATACGTCGATCCCTTTCAAGTTATTGGCCTGCGCGCCGAGGAATCGGATGATGCGCTTCGGGTTGACCTTGCGATGTTCGGTGAAGTGCGATGTCTTCAACTCGCCGCGCAGGTATCGCGACGTCAGCGACATTTCTCCGTCCCGCATCAGCTTGGCGAACGATCCTTCGAAAATGACGCGTCCTCCGGTTTCACCCGCTCCCGGTCCCATGTCGACAATGTGATCGGCGGCGCGCATCACCTCGGGATCGTGCTCCACCACGACAATGGTGTTGCCCAGGTCGCGGAGTTCTTTCAGGATTCCGATCAGCCGTCCGGTGTCGCGGCTGTGCAAGCCGATCGAAGGCTCGTCCAGCACATAGCAAGCGCCCACCAGGCGTGAGCCGAGGCAGGTGGCCAGCTGAATTCTCTGCGCTTCCCCGCCCGACAGCGTCGCCGACATGCGATCCAGCGTCAAATATTCCAGACCCACGTCGTTGAGAAATTTGAGACGCTGCTGAATCTCGACCAGGATTTTTTCAGCGATTTGCGTCTCCTCCGGAGACAACCGAAGGCCATCGAAAAACACTTTCGCTTCGGCGATGTTCATGCGCACCAGCTCGGCCAAATTTTTCTCGCCGACGCGAATGTACAGCGCTTCCGGCCGCAGCCTCGATCCGCCGCAATCCGGGCATGTGGTGTAGCCTCGGTACCGGCTCATGAAGACCCGCACGTGAACTTTGTACTTTTTCTTCTCCACTTCGCGGAAGAATCGGCGGACGTGTTCGAAAACCAGCGCGCGCTCGGCCTGCGATAGTTCCAGGAACGGAACATTGGTGCGAACTTTTGTTTTTACCGACTGTCGAAAATCGGCCAGATACCCGGAATAGTTCGGCTTGGTCCACGGGTCCACCGCGCCTTGCGAGATCGATATCGATTTGTCGGGAATCACCAGGTCCAGATCGTAATCGATGGTATTGCCAAAACCCTGGCAGCGCTTGCACGCGCCGAAAGGATTGTTGAAACTGAACAGGCTCGGCTCCGGCGTCAGGAATTCTTTGCCGCAGCGTTTGCAGGAGAACTTCTCGTTGTACTTGATCGATTCTCCTCCGCCGGCCGGCTCGAAAATCACCTCGCCTGCTTCGCGATAACAGATTTCCACGGTATCGACCAGCCGCTGGCGCATATCGGGCGTAATCACCAGGCGGTCGACCAGAGCAAAGACCGGCTTGCTGAAATCGACATCCAGCAGCGACTCCGGCGTCGAAAATTCGTAGACGTTGCTTTCCTGATAAAGGCGATTGAATCCTTTTTTCCGAAGCTCGAAAAGACGGTCCCGCAGAAGATCGTTATTCTTCTCCGGAGGGATGGGGAACAGCGCGTACCAGCGCGATCCTTCCGCGAGCGTGAGCATCTTCGCGGCGATCTGATCCACCGTGTCGCGCTCGACGAAGATGCCGCAGTCTGGACAATAGGTCCGGCCGGCGCGAGCCCACAGCAGCCGCAGAAAATCGTACAACTCGGTCGAAGTGGCCACCGTCGAACGCGGATTTCGCGTGGTATTTTTTTGCCGGATGGCAACCGGCGGCGCGATGCCGTCGATTTCGTCGACATCTGGTTTTTCCATGCGCTCCAGGAACTGCCGCGCGTAGGCCGAAAGCGATTCCACGTAGCGCCGCTGCCCCTCGGCGTAAATCGTATCGAACGCCAGCGAGGATTTGCCGGACCCGGACACACCTGTCAACACCGTCAATCGCTCATGGGGAATAGCGAGCGAAATGTTCTTCAGGTTATGGACGCGCGCGCCTCTGATCTGAATAGAATCGTTCAAGGGGGGCTTTCCTTTAGTATAAAGGGTTGGACGCAACGCTCATTCGGAGAAAGCTGGCTCGCTGGTACGATCGCAACAAGCGCTCTCTGCCGTGGCGAAACACTTCCGATCCCTACGCGATCTGGATCTCCGAAATCATGCTGCAACAAACGCGCGTGGCGGCGGTGATTCCCTATTACGAGCGTTTCTTGGCTCGATTTCCCGATCCCGCAACGCTGGCCGAAGCGCCGGAGGAGGAAGTCCTGACCATGTGGAGCGGTCTCGGATATTACTCGCGGGCCAGAAATCTGCAAAAAGCCGCGCGGCAGATCGTGGCGCGGGGATCGTTTCCGGCGACATACGAGGCAATTCGCGAACTGGCCGGCGTGGGAGATTACACGGCAGCCGCGGTCTCGAGCATCGCGTTCGGCCTGCCGCATGCGGTGGTCGATGGAAATGTACGCCGCGTGATCGCCCGAATCACCAATGGCGTAGCGGAAACCCAGGCATCTGCCGATATCCTGCTCGACAGGAGGAATCCGTCGCGATCGAATCAGGCGTTGATGGAGCTGGGCGCGGTGGTCTGCCTGCCGCGCGATCCGCAGTGCACGGCATGCCCGATCGCAGCGGACTGCAAAGCTCGAGAAGCAGGTACGCAGAATGAGCTGCCCGCCAAGCGAGCCAAGCCGGCCACGATTCATTTGAAACGAACTGTGCTGGTGATCCATCAAAAAGGCAAGATCCTGTTGGCTCCAAGCCCTCGCGTCCAGGGCTTCTGGGACTTGCCCGAGCCCTTTGAAGGCGCGCGCATCGGCGCCAGGCTCGGCGAGTTCCGGCACGCCATTACTCATCGTAATTACCGCTTTACGGTTCATGAGGGAGCGGCGCGCGTCACGCCTAAGGCCTTTCGCTGGTTCAGACGTAAAGATATTGATGAAATTCCGTTAAGCACCACAGCAAAGAAGGGATTACGGTGTTCAATAAAATATGAGTAACTGGGGCAAGACCCATTTCAACAAGAGAAAGATCGTTTGGGGAGCCTGTGGCGCATTCATCGCGGTGTTTCCCGTGGCGTTATGGGCCTATTATTATGGACCGAACCCGGGTGCCTCGGGCGCGCCCAAGGATGCCTACGGCGCACTGGCCTGCGCCAGCTCCGGATGCCACACCGGCAATGCTAACGGTGGGCCGGTGAATGCATTCCCGGGATTCGGCGTCAGCGCGACCTTTTCATCGGGACTCACCTACAAGCCGGGCGGACCCGCAGTGACCATCACCGTAACCGTGACCGATCCCGCCAACCATTTCAGCGGCTTCCAGATGAGCGCGCGCACGGCCTCCGCGGATGTTCAGGCCGGCAGTTTTTCGTACGCCGCCAGCGTGACGGACCTGCTGATCCTGTGCAGCGAGAAAACCGATGTCCAACAGATCCAGCCAATTCCGCCGACGAGTGGAATCAACTGTCCGTCTTCCACCCCTCTTCAATTCATTGAACAGGACTATGTGTCGGATTCATTCCTCCAGAACGGTCCCTTCGTGTTCACGTGGACGCCTCCAGCTACCAACGTCGGGAACATCGTTTTCTACGTCGCTGGAAATTCGGTGAACGGAAATGATTTGGCCGACGCTGGAGACCACGTTTCTACTGCGCAATACACGATGACGCCCGCCGCCGCGTGCTCTATCTCCACCGCGCCGGCCGTCACCAGCATCAATTCCGCCACCGACTTCGGCGGCTGGTCCAACTTCGCGTCCGGCTCGTATCTCGAAATCAAAGGTTCCAATCTCGCGCCCGATACGCGCGCCTGGCTGGCGTCGGATTTCACCGGCAACAACGCCCCCACCATGCTCGACGGCGTCACCGTTCTCATTAACAATAAGAGCGCTTACATGTACTACATCAGTCCCACGCAGATCGACGTGCAGGCCCCCGACGACTCCACTACCGGCAATGTTCCCATCACGGTAACCACCTGCGCAGGCACCAGCAATTCCACGTCAGTCGCCAAAACGGCGATCGCGGCCGGCATGCAGGCGCCGGCCAGCTTTGTGGTGAACGGCACGCAGTATATGGTCGCGCTGATTACGGATTCGACAAAGCCGCTGGGCTACGCGTTCGTCGGCAACACGAGTTTGAGCAGCCCGCCTTATTACTGGGAGCCGGCAAAGCCCGGACAGGCGATCGTTGCTTACGGGCTAGGCTTCGGCCCTGTGTCCCCCGCCAACGCGTCAGGCGTGATCACCACTGTCGCAAATTCCATCGCCAGTCCGGTGACGTTCGCCTTCGGCTCGACGCCCGCGACCGTCTCCTATTTCGGCCTGGCGCCCGGATTCGTCGGCCTGTATCAGTTCAACCTGACGGTGCCCTCGACGCTAGCCAACGGCGATTATCCAATTACAGTGACCGTAGGCGGCACGGCGTTAACGCAAAAAATGTCGCTAACAGTCCACAATTAGCTGCTTGTCGGATGATTGTTGGCCGGAGCCCCATGCGTCAGCTTGGGGCTTGCATGGGGAACTGCAACAGCCCCAAGCTGACGCATGGGGCTCCACGGCGCCTCGCCGTCAGGATGAAAACAAACGATTCATCCGGTCACGACACTAGCTGCCGGTAATTACACGCCCCTCTTATCCCCCCACAAATCGATATGCAACCGCGGGCTGTACCGAAACCTCTCGCGCTTGCAAACCTCGACGATCCACGCCGCGCGCTCGTAAATCGTCTCGACCGTCGTTCCCTCCGCCATCAACATCACGCGACTTCGATCCGCGCCCGTCTCCTCGACAATCGCTTCAATCTCTTTCAAGTCCTCTTCACTGGAGACCACGAATTTCAGTTGATACTCATAGTCGCTCATGAGCTTCTTCAACACGTCCGGTTGATACCGCAACCGTTCGTGCTGCGCCGCCCACTTACCTTGCTCGCGCCGGTGCGGAGTCGAGTTGGCCAGCTTCGGGCTGATGCTCATCAGATCGCAAACCACCGGCTGATAGACCGTCCCCGCAGTCTCAACCGTAATATGGGCGCCCATCTCCTTCAACCGCCGCGTCAGCAACGCGATCGCGGGCGCGATCATCGGCTCGCCTCCCGTCACCACCACGTGCGTCGGCCAGTGACGACGCACCTCGGCCAGCAACGGGCCCAGCATCATCTCGTCGCCTTCCGGAGCCCAGGACGCATACGGCGTGTCGCACCACTTGCAGCGCAGATTGCAGCCGCTCAGTCGCACGAACACACTGGGGACGCCCGCCAGCATTCCTTCGCCTTGCACGGTGTAAAAAATCTCGGCAATCTTTAACGTCGATACGGAAGAGGATCCGGAATCCCCGCCTCCGAGAAACCCTTCCGGCGCAGCAAACATGAGTCGCATTGGCCGCACGGCACTCCCCCTTCCTCAGGATCATAGCAACTGTGCGTCAACGCGAAGTCCAGGCCGACCTCCACACCCAGTCGAACGATCGCGGCTTTATTCAACTGCGCCAGAGGCGTGTGAATGCGCAATCGCGTGCGTCCTTCCACGCCTGCCTTCGTCGCCAGATTCGCCATGTGCTCGAACGCATGGATAAACTCGGGCCGGCAGTCCGGATAACCCGAATAGTCGATCGCATTGACGCCGATGAAAATGTCGGAGCATTCCAGCACCTCCGCCCACGCCATCGCGAACGACAGAAAAATCGTGTTCCGCGCGGGAACGTAAGTAATCGGAATGCCTCCGCCGATGTTATCCACCGAATCGTGTTTCGGCACCGCCAGATCGGCGGTCAGCGCGCTCGCGCCGAACACACGCAGGTCGATCTTCGCGATTCGGTGCTCGGTAGCATGGAAAAAAGCCGCGACGCGAGTTGCGGCATCAAGCTCAATCGCATGGCGCTGCCCATAGTCGAATGACAGCGCATAACAATCGAACCCATCGCGACGCGCGACACCAAGGCAAGTCGCGGAATCCAGACCGCCGCTAAGCAGGCAAACAGCTTTCTTCATTTCTTAGGTAAGGCCAGCGTCAGGAAGAACCCGATCAGCGGGAAAATTGTCAGCGCGCTCATCGTGGTCTGCATCGAGAAGCGGTCCGAAAGGAATCCGATCAGGGGAATAAAAATCATGCCCGCGGTGCCCCACGCAAATCCCTGCATCAGCGAGCTGACCGTGCCAATCGATCCCGGCGCCAGATCCTGCGCCATCACGATATTCACAGGAATGGTGAACAGCAAAATTAAACCGCTGAGCGCGAGTCCGGCCATCGACACCACTCCATGACCGAAGAAAAACAGCGCCAGAAACGGCACGCACCCGATCATCGAAATCAGAATCACGCGCCGCCCGCCGAATTTATCCGAGAAATGGCCTCCCACAAAACCTCCAGCCGCGCCCGCGACTTGAAACATGGTCAACGCCGACGCCGCCTCGATCAGTGAAAATCCTCGCTCGCGATGCAGATAGAGCGGCAGCAACTGCCCGAATACGATTTGCACGGCGGATCGCAGCACGACCAGGATGTGCAGAATGATCAGCGGCCTGCGCACCGCGCGCAACGCCGCGAAGTCGATTTTTCCCCGCGCGGCGCCGGCCAGGTGCGCGGGCTGGCGAAGAAACGCGAGCAACACCAGCGTGACGATCACGCCAGGAATCGCCGCCAGGTAACTCCGCTCTGCCCCGGCCCATTGAAACACCGACGCAAAATACGTCGGCCCGATGGCGAGGCCAAGCGTTCCGGCGCTGATGAACACCGCCATCCACTTTCCACGATTCGAAGAAATTCCCAGCGTCGCCCAAGCCGAGGCCTGTGGATGGAACGACGCGATTCCCACGCCGCCGAGGAACACCAGCACCGCCGCGCTCGCAAAATTCCACGACAGGCCGAGCAGCGAAATGAAAATCCCCGCCACCGCCGGCGCCAGCACGGAAAACATTCGCGAGTGGAAACGATCCGAAAGAAATCCGTACGCCGGCTGCACGAAGGAGCCGGAGAACACCATCACCCCGCCCAGCAACCCAGCCTGCGTCAGCGTAAGGCTGAGCTTATCCACCAGCAACGGCTGAAACGCACCCATCGCGCCGGAGTACATGTCGATGAAGAAATGTCCCACCGAGAACAGCAGCAGCGCGAGCATCCCCGGCCGCAGGAGCGCGCTCGGGCGAGATGCCGGTAAATGTAAAACGCTCGGTTCGGCGCTCATGAGGGGGAATTTTCATTGTAACGCGGGCCGGATAACTTAGCGCACTACGAAGCCGTATCCACGCCTGCCGGTCGCGGCTCCGTGTCGATACTGAACCGCCATGCGTGAGCATGCGGACAGACTCGAAACTCGCTAATAGAATCCCTGGGCCAGCGCACTACCCGCCTGTAACCGTAGTGATAGAATCGTCCCTTCAACTTCATATGGCCTCTCAACATCGTCCTTTCGTCCCCGAAAACGTGAAGATGAAGGAATTGACGCTGCGCGCCGTCCTGCTGGGACTGGTGATGACAGTCGTGCTGGGCGCGGCCAACGCGTACCTGGGCCTGCACGCGGGCATGACCATTGCGGCCACGTATCCCGCCGCAGTCATCGGCATGGCCGTTCTGCGCGGGTTCAAGGGCACAATCCTCGAAGAGAACATCGCGCGCACGGCAGGGTCCATCGGCGAATCGGTGGCCGCGGGCGCGATCTTCACTCTGCCGGCGTTCGTGATCGCGGGTTCCTGGACGTCGTTCGATCCGGCGCACGCCTACTGGAAATCGACCGCGCTGATGACCATCGGCAGCGTACTCGGCGTGTTGTTCGTATCGCTGGTGCGGCGCGCGCTGGTGGAAGATCCCGAGTTGCCCTTCCCGGAATCGGTGGCCGCGGCCGAAATCCACAAGGCCGGACAACGCGGCGCGGACGCAGCCCGCTATCTTTTCTGGAGCATGGGCATCGGGACGCTGGTGCAGTCGCTGGGCGAATTGAAGTTATACGCGGTCGACAAAGATTTCATCGTGCGCATCGGCCAGCTGGGCAAGAGCGTCGTGCGCCTGGGCCCCATCGGCAGCACGAAATTGCTGCAAACCGGGGCGATTTCCACCATCGCCGCGCCGACCGTGAGCCCGGCGTATCTGGGCGTCGGCTACGTCATTGGACCGGAGCTTGCTGCGCTCAATTTTTCCGGCAGCGTGCTCGCCTGGGGATTGCTCGTCCCTCTGTTCATGTATTTCCTCGGTCCGCAATTGCAAAATTTCATTCCGGCCGAAGCTGGCGACGGCGGCTGGGCGGCGCAGGCCGCCGCTGTGTGGCGATACATCGTGCGCCCCATCGCCGTCGGCGGCATGATGGTGGGCGCGGCATTCACTCTTTTCAAGATGCGCAAGAATCTGACGTCGAGCCTGGGCCGGGCGCTCGGCGAAGTGCGGCACGGCGCCCCGCCACTCGAATCGATGGCGCGCACCGAGCGCTATATGTCGTCTAAAACCGTGTTCGGACTGATCGGCATCGTCTTCTTATTGATGATCGCCCTCTACATTTATGTCTCCCAGTTGGTGATGGCGGGCATCGTGGCGGCGATCGTCATGTTGATCGTCGGATTCTTCTTCGCCACCGTTTCCGGAAACCTCGTCGGCGTCATCGGATCGTCGAACAACCCGGTTTCAGGGCTCACGCTCTCGACGTTGATCATCGCCGCAGTGCTGATGGTCGCGTTGGGCGTGGGAGGGCCCGGAGGAGTTGCCGTAGTGCTCGCCGTCGCCGCCGTGGTCTGCGTTTCCTCGGCCGTCGCCGGCGAATTGTTGCAGGATTTCAAGGCCGGATACCTGCTCGGCGGCACGCCGCGTTCCATTCAGATTGTCGAACTGATTGCCGTCGTCGTGGCCAGCTCCGTCATGTATTATCCGCTCTATGTGCTGCAAGTGGCGAATATCAAGGGCGGAGGCACCGGATTCGGCGATCCGAAGCTGGCCGCGCCGCAGGCCGGATTAATGGCCGCCCTCGCGCAAGGCATCGTCGGTGGCGATATGGCGTGGCCCCTGGTGATCGCCGGCATGATGTTCGGCGTCGCGCTCATCATGTTTAAGGTCCGCAGCCCGATGCTGGTCGCTGTCGGCATGTATCTGCCGTTTCCCACCACCTTCGCGATTTTCGTCGGAGGTATTCTGCGCTGGATCACTGACCAGGCGAGCCGTCGCGCCGGACACAATGAAGCGCAGCGCATCCGCGTTGAAAGCGTCGGCATCCTCGCGGCCAGCGGTTTGATCGCCGGCGAGGCGCTGACGGGACTACTCTTCGCGTGGTTTAAATACAAAGATTTCGAAGTCTACCAGTTCTTCAAGGACCCTTCGTACCTTGCCGGATTCGCTGTCCTGCTGGCGCTGGCGTTCTTTATGGTGCGCCTGCCGATCATGAAAGCCGGACGTCCGGAAGATCCCGCGCCCCCGGCCGCGATGATGTGAGAAATCGTTCGAGGGCTGCTAAAGTAGAGGGATTGTCGCGGATCAGTTCCTCATCGCCCTCCAATTCAACTGACAATGTACGTTGGACGCAGCTCTATCTCGGGCTCGGATTCACCACCCTCGCCACCTTGATTCTGGAGCTGTCGCTCACCCGGATTTTCTCGGTGGTATTTTATTACCACCTCGCTTTCCTGGCCATTTCGATTGCCCTGTTCGGCCTCGGCGCGGGCGGCGTGTTCTCCTACGTTGTCTCCGCGCGACCCGGAAATCTCTATGTCAAACTGGGCGCGCTCGCACTCGCCAACAGCGTGTCGGTGGTCGCAGCGCTCTGGTTCCTCGTCTCGCGCTCGGCGGAATCGGGCACCGTCGTGCTCGGCGCCGTATACTTCGCGAGCGCGCTTCCGTTTTTTCTCTCCGGCACGGTCGTTTCCATCGCTATTTCCGAGGCCATCGATCGCGTCGACCGCGCCTACTTTTTCGACCTCGCCGGCGCAGCCACCGGCTGCCTTCTGCTGGTCCCTTTTCTGGAACTGTTCGGTGGGCCGAACACGCTCATCGCCGCCGGCGTGCTGTTCGCCATCTCCGCAGCCATCTGGTTCAACCAGGCCGGAGCGTTCCGCCGCCGCGCGATGGCCGTACTTGTCGCGCTCCTGCTGGTCGGCCTGATGGTGGTCAACGGCAAACGCGGCCGTGTGCTCGATATTCATGTCGCGAAAGGTCAGGCGCTGCCCGTCGAAAAGTTCGTCGCCTGGAACAGCATCTCGCGCATCGGCGTCTCTCAGCTTTACGGCGGATGGAGCATCGTCATCGATGCCGACGCCGCCACCGGCATCTCTCCCTTCGATTGGGACAACGTCACTCCGGAGCAGCGCTGGCTGCTGCTGCATCAGGGCCCCGGCTTCCCCTACGCGATGCGTCCCGGCGCCAAAGCTCTGATCATCGGCCCCGGCGGTGGCTATGACGTCGCCCGCGCTCTGGCCTCCGGCAGCAGCGATATCACGGCGGTCGAAATCAACCCGATCATCGTCAACGATGTGATGCGTGATAAATTCGCCCGCGAAAGTCACTACATCTATTCGCGTCCCGGTGTCGACGTGCATGTCGAAGACGGCCGCTCCTTCGTGCGCGGCAGCGACCAGAAGTATCAGGTGCTGCAAGCCACGCTGGTGGACACCTGGGCTTCCACCGCCGCGGGCGCGTTCGCGTTGAGCGAAAATAATCTCTACACCACCGACGCCTTCACCGATTACCTGTCCCACCTGACCGACGACGGCGTGATGGCCTTCACGCGCTGGGGATTTGCGCCTCCGCGCGAATCGCTCCGCCTTCTCTCGCTGGCCATGGCCGCCCTGCCGCGCGTCGGCGAATCCGATCCCGCGCGTCACGTGATGGTGATCCGCGAAGATACCGCGAAGATTCAAGGATGGGGCGCGCTCGACACCGTCCTCATTTCGCGCAAGCCTTTTTCCGGCGCCGACGTCGCGAACGCCCACCGGATCATTGCCGAAGCCCACACCTCCGGAGCGAATATCGACGAGATTTATCTCCCCGGCGACGCGCCCAAAAACGCCTTTGGCCAGCTTCTGACCACCGCCGACCCGGCGGCCTTCCTGCGCGATTATCCCTTCGATGTTTCGGCCGTCAGCGACGACCGCCCGTTCTTCTTCTACACCGTGCAGCCGCGCGATCTGTGGAATTTTGTCTTCCATGCCAACGAGTCGAGCGAGGATTTCAAGGTCCAAAGGGCCGTGCCTCTACTTTTCGGCCTGATGGCCGTCAGCCTGGTCGCGACTGCGCTGGTCCTTTTGCTCCCTCGCTTCCTTCTAGGCACTCGTTTGCCGAAACAAAAAGGCGTAATTACGTTTTTGTGGTATTTCATCTGCCTTGGCGCAGGATACATCCTCATTCAAGTCGCGCTGATTCAGAAATTCGTGCTGCTGCTCGGCCACCCGACCTACGCGCTGGTCGTCATCGTCTTTTCGATGCTGGTCTCGAGCGGTGCGGGCAGTTTTTTCTCCCGCCATGTCATTGCCGATAGCGACGATCGACTCTCGCGCCTGCTCTGCGCCGTCGCCATCTTGGTCGCTGCGCTTGCCTTCGGCTCTCGTCCGCTGACGCAAACCGCCGCCACCTGGCCTCTTCCGGCGAAGATGCTGGTGACCGTTCTCGCCATCGCGCCAGCCGCGTTTCTGATGGGCATTCCCTTCCCCAGCGGCCTCCGCCGGCTCGAACAAAGGCATCCTCCATCCATCCGCTGGGCCTGGTCGCTCAACGCCGCGGCCAGCGTGCTGGGATCCGCCGGAGCGATCTTCTTAGCCATCTACATCGGCCTGCGCGCGACCCTGCTGGTCGGCGGCGCGCTCTATCTCTGCGCGCTGCTGGTGATCACCGCTACCAAGCAGAATCGTCGGAAAAACTCGTAGCGACCGCTCCCTATCCGGCGTTACGCAAAATCAAGCGCTAACCGAGCCGCGACCGCAGGGAGCGATCATCCGGATTGACTAGTGGCCTGTCGCAGCTAGATCGTTACCGTTGTGCTATCCCCTCCATTACTGTCGGGGTTCCATTTGGCGTGTGGAACCCCGACAGTGATGGAGGGGATATCGATCTGGCTGCGACAAGCCACGTCTTACTCGCCCGCCACCTTCAGCAGCCGCGTCGCTTCTTCCACCTGCCCGCACATCGCCCGCAGCGCGATCGCGACTCGCCGCGCCTGCTGATTCGCCTCATCCCAGCGCTTCCCCTCCGCCGCTTCGCGAATCCCCGGCAGCGTCTTCACTCCGTAGCCTGTGTACAAACCCGGCGCGTAAATCTGATGCCGGTACCATTCGCGATGCGGCAGCCCGTCGGCCAGCAGCAGCGTTCTCTCGGCATGTTCCAGCACTTCGTTCACACGCACCAACTTCTCGGGCGCGACCGACGAGACGCGTTTCATCAACGCACCCAGCTCCGCATCGTATGCCTGCGACGCGCCGCGCAGCCTGGTCAACTGCGCCTGCACCTCGCGAACATCCACCGTCCCGCCACTCTTCTGCGCCTCTTTCTGAATGTCCTCCAGATACCCATGAACAGTCCGCGAAAGCGCGTGAAACTCGAACGGCAGCACCGGCGCATCCGCCAGCCGCACCAGCGTCGTGATCATCACCTGCGCCAACGTTTTTCCATAAACCATTTCGCCATCCGAGAACCGGCGAAACCAGTCGAGCGTATCGTACACCGAATGATAAACTCCGCCCGCATCCCCGCCGAAGCCTAGGTTCAGACTCGCGATGCCCGCGTGATGCAGGAAGCCCACGTAATCCGAACCCGACCCCAACGCGCCCAGCCGCAAGCCCCTTCCCTCCTTGCCCGCACGGCTGGTCTCCAGCAGACTCTTCTGCGTCACCGGATCGTTCAAGTCCCGCAGCACTTCGCGCAGGAACGTCTCCAGCGTATGCGATCCCCCCGCGCTGATCGTCCCCCGGCCATTCGAATCGGAGTTGATATACACCGCGGCCTTGCGCTCCAGTTCCTCCTGATGCTTCTCCACCCACTCCGTCGACCCCACCAGCCCGAACTCTTCTCCATCCCACAGCGCCAGCCGAATGGTCCTCTTCGGCTGCCAGCCCTCCCTGCGCATCGTGGCCAGCGTCCGCGCCGTCTCCAGCAGCGCCGACGCCCCGCTGATCGGATCGCTCGCGCCATTCACCCACGCGTCGTGATGATTGCCGTACATGATCCACTGGTCTTTAAAAACGCCTCCCGGCATAGTCGCGATCACGTCATGCACCGGCTTATTCGACCAGTCGAAATCCAGCTTCAGCCGCACCATCGCCGGCCCCGGTCCCGCGTGATACGTGATCGGTAGCGCGCCGCGCCACGCTTCTGGAACCACCGGGCCCCGCAACTGCTCCAGCAGCGGCTGCGC
>Ga0182024_10005844_pt1 | contig 27325 bp, 20 predicted proteins | sample P32metaG_FD_120480 | JGI IMG/M metagenome (GOLD analysis project Ga0182024, IMG submission 120480) | Permafrost microbial communities from Stordalen Mire, Sweden - P3-2 metaG (Illumina Assembly) | ecosystem: Environmental > Terrestrial > Soil > Wetlands > Permafrost | place: Sweden: Stordalen...
CGGCAAAATTTAATTAAGGAGCATTTCATTGGCTACCGCTGAACTGAAAAAAGGTGATGTGAAAGATATCGGGCTGGCTGACGCAGGTAAACGCAAGATCGAGTGGGCGCAGCAGCAGATGCCGGTGCTCGAATCGATCCGCAAAAGATTTTTGAAAGAACAGCCGCTGAAGGGACTGCGCGTTTCGGCGTGCCTGCACGTTACCAGCGAGACCGCGAACTTGATGATCGCGTTGCGCGATGGCGGAGCGGATGCCGTGTTGTGCGCTTCCAATCCGCTTTCAACGCAGGATGAAGTGGCGGCGTCGCTGAACCGCGATTACAACATTCCCACATACGCCATCAAGGGTGAGGATAACGAGACCTACTACACGCACTTGCGCGCGGCGCTGGATCATAAGCCGCAATTCACCATGGACGATGGCGCTGATCTGGTGACCATGCTGCTGACCAAGCGAACTGATTTGGTGCCCAACGTGATTGCCGGAACGGAAGAAACTACCACGGGCGTGATTCGCTTGCGCGCGATGGCTAAGGACGGAACGCTGAAGTATCCGATCGTGGCCGTCAACGATGCGATGACTAAGCATTTTTTTGACAATCGTTACGGGACTGGGCAGTCGACGATTGATGGCGTGATTCGCGCGACGAATGTGTTGATCGCGGGATTGAAAGTTGTGGTGGCGGGTTACGGGTGGTGCGGGCGCGGTGTGGCGATGCGCGCGAAGGGTCTGGGCGCGGACGTCATTGTGACGGAAATTGATCCGGTGAAGGGTATCGAAGCGGTGATGGACGGATTCCGGGTGATGCCGATGGAGCAGGCTGTTAAAGAAGGCGACATCTACATCACCGTGACTGGAAACAAGAGCGTGATTCGCGCCGAGCATTTTGAAAAGATGAAGGGCGGGGCGATTGTTTGTAACTCAGGACACTTCAACGTGGAAATTGATATTCCTGCGCTGGAGAAAATGTCGAGTGGCAAGCGAGAGGTTCGGCCGCTGGTGGATGAATATACTTTGAAGGGCGACCGCAAGGTTTATTTGTTGGGCGAAGGGCGGCTCGTGAATTTGGCGACTGCGGAAGGGCATCCGGCTTCGGTGATGGACATGAGTTTTGCGAACCAGGCGCTTTCTGCCGAGTATCTGCGGGCGAATTACAAGACGCTGAAGCCGCAGGTGTACGTGGTGCCGGAAAATCTGGACAAAGAGATTGCGCGATTGAAGCTGGAGACCATGGGGCACAAGCTGGATAAGCTGACGCCGGAGCAGGAACATTACTTGGCGTCGTGGCAAGAAGGCACCTAGCGCGATAGGTGCTGGATATTCAATTCAGTCTTACAGGGGCGCAGAGTTTCGCGCCCCTGATTTGTTTGATGAGTAAGTGTTACGTAGACTTGGCAGAATAAAACTATGTGGGATATCTGCATTCGCTCTCTCGAAACGGCACGGCTGCGCGGGGCTGCTTACGCGGATGTGCGGGTTATGCATCAGCGGCAACGTGATTTGACTACGAAGAATGGAAAAGTTGGCACGTTGGCGCAGTCCGAATCGATTGGGTTGGGGATTCGCGTTCTAGCCAATGGGGCGTGGGGATTTGCGTCGACGGACCGGCTGACGCGCGAGGGAGTGTCAAGTTGCGCGGCGCAGGCGGTGGCGATTGCAAAAGCTTCGGCGACCGCCAAGCGGCATGACGTGGTGATGGTTGACGAACAAGCACACATCGATAGCTGGCAAAGTCCGTTTCGCAAAGACCCATTTGAGATTCCGCTGGAGACGCAGGTTAGTCTGCTTTTGGCTGCGGACGCGGAGATGCGGCGAGTGAAGGGCGTGACGTTAACCGAAACGGATATGCAATTCCGCAAATCGGATACGTGGTTTGCGTCCAGCATTGGATCGCGCATTCACCAGCGCAAGGTGACGTCTGGTTGCGGGATCACCGCGACTTCATTCAAGAATGAAGAAATTCAGAAGCGTTCGTATCCTAATAGTTTTGGCGGGCAGCACGCTTTGCAAGGGTACGAGTTGATTGAATCGCTGGACCTGGTAAAAAATGCAGCGGTGATTGCGGAAGAAGCGGTGTCGCTGCACAGCGCTGGGCAATGCCCGGAGAACAAAGGAACGCTGATTCTGGGTGGCAGCCAGTTGGGATTGCAGATTCATGAATCGGTCGGGCATCCCATTGAGCTGGATCGCGTGCTGGGTGAAGAAGCGAATTTTGCGGGGACCAGTTTTCTTACGCTGGACCAGGTGAATCGGCTGAAATATGCATCGGAAATAGTGAATGTGGTGGCTGACGCGCGGTTGGAGCACGGCCAAGGCTTAGGCACGTTTGCGTATGACGATGAAGGGGTGCCCGCGCAACGCACGGACATTATTCAGGCGGGGCAATTCCGCGGGTATCTGTCGAATCGCGAGACGGCGCACTTGATTGGTTTGAAACGTTCTTCGGGGACGATGCGCACCGAGGGCTGGAACCGTTTGCCGATTATTCGCATGACCAATGTGAGTTTGTTGCCGGGTAATTGGGATTTTGACGATTTGATCGAAAGTACCGACGATGGAATTTTGATGGAGACCAATCGTTCGTGGTCCATCGACGACCGGCGGTACCAGTTTCAATTTTCCACGGAGATCGGCTGGGAGATAAAAGGCGGCAAGAAAGTTCGCATGCTGAAAAATCCCAGTTATAGCGGGATTACTACTGAATTCTGGAATTCGTGCGACGCAATCTGCAATGAAGAATACTGGACTTTGTGGGGCACGCCGAATTGCGGCAAGGGTCAGCCGATGCAAACGATGGGCACGGGGCACGGCGCTTCGCCTTCGCGATTCAGGAATGTGCATATCGGGGCGGCCTTCGCGGACCAATGAGAGCTCCTGCTAAAACGCACGCGCGCCCGAAAATGAGCGAAGGCGCCGGGCCGATCGAGCTGCTGCACGAGCGCGAACTTCAGCAAATCATCGAGATCGTTTTGCGTGTCGCGAAATCGATTGGCGTGGAGGAAACTGAAGTTCATGTCGATGAAGCGGCCGATGCGTTGACGCGCTTCGCAAATAACGCGATTCACCAGAACGTGGCGGAGCATGGACTGACGGTTTCGGTTCGAACGGTATTTGAGGGTCGCACGGCGCGTGCGACGACGAATCGGATTGACGAAGATTCGCTGCGGAACGCGATTGAAGGATCGCTTTCGTTGGCAGCCAGCCAACCGAAGAATCCGCTTTTGCTGCCGATGCCGGGAGCGCAAAAATACTCGCGGGTAAATCGGTTTGTGAGGCAAACGGCAACGGTCACTCCCGAAGATCGCGCGCTGGCAGTGCGGCGAGCTTGCGACCTGGCAGTTAAGAAAGGGCAAGTTGCTGCGGGGATTTTTGCCACCGGGCAGAGCCAGACAGCGCTCGGGAATTCGCGCGGGTTGTTCGCGGCGTACCGCGACACGCACGCGGAGTTTTCCATCACGATGCAGGAAAAGCCGGCGGCGAGCTGGGCGAAAGCCAATTCCGCGGATGTGCGAAATTTCGATCCGCAAAAGCTGGCTTCGCGAGCCAGCGAAAAAGCGCATATGGCGGTGGAGGCTCGCGAATTACCCGCTGGACGATACACGGTAATTCTGGAACCGGCCGCAGTGCTGGATCTGGTGGGGTTTCTTTTCTACGATTTTGCCGCGACGGCGTTGCAAGATAAGCGTTCGTGCCTGAACGAGCGCATGGGCAAGCAAATATTCGGCAAAAATATTACGATTTTCGATGATGGGTATCACCCGTTGCAGCTAGGCGCGCCATTTGACGGGGAAGGGATGCCGCGACAAAAAGTGCAACTGGTGGATCGCGGCGTGCCGAAGAACCTGGTGTATTCGCGCAGCAGCGCCAAGATTGCGGGAAAAAAACCGACCGGACATGGGTTTATGTTGCCAAACGAATATGGCGAGGCACCCATGAACTTGGTTTTCACGGGGGGCAAATCGTCGCTGGAGGAAATGATCGGTTCGACGGAGCGCGGGCTGCTGGTTACGCGGCTGTGGTACATCCGGGAAGTGGATCCCTACGAAAAGATCATGACCGGGATGACCAGGGATGGGCTGTTTCTGGTGGAGAAGGGGCGGGTAGTCTCGGCGGTGCGCAATTTCCGGTTTAACCAGTCTTTGCTGGAGATGCTGCGGAATGTGGAGATGATGGGGCCTGCAGTGCGGGCGACCGGGGAAGAGGCGTTCGAAATGGTGGTGCCGGCGATGAAGGTGCGGGAGTTCCATTTCTCGGAAGTGACCAAGTTTTAGTTAATAAGCTGTAACAATCCTCTCAGCAAGACTCTTCGATAGCCGCTAATTCCCCTGTATTTTTGACGGACTGACAGCCCCGTCAGAAAACGAATTCAGCGCATTCAAATTCTGAGTTTTACTTGCCGCGGTGCTAGGGCCTATACCAGCATATGGCCTCCGGGCGCCCAAGGTACTCCGACCAGCAGTTACCCGTCTCTCCGCGCGATGGTGCGGGTCGGAATGGGCGCCATCCGAATTGGGGGCATCCCGACCACGACGCCTGCGGCACTGGTTTTGTGGCGCGCCTGGGCGGTTCGGCAAACTACGACATTATTCAATATGCTTTGACGGCGTTGGAACGGCTTACGCATCGCGGTGGTGTGGACGCGGACGGGGCCAGCGGCGATGGGGCGGGGCTGCTTACGTCGCTTCCGCAAGATTTTTTCCGGGGCCGGGCGAAAGAGCAGGGCATCGAGCTTCCACAGAATTTTGGGCTGGGATTCGCTTTTCTGGCTGCTCATGCGGTTAGCGACGCGCGTTCCGCGATAGAGCACGCAGCGGAAAGCGAGCGCTGTCGTGTGCTGGGCTGGCGGCGCGTGCCCGTGGACGAGAAGTCGCTGGGCCGGCGAGCGCTGGAAACCATGCCGGAGATCTGGCAGTTTTTCGTGGAGCCCATTAATCGCGCAAAATTGCCGGCGCGATTTGAGCGCCGTATGGCCATGATGCGCAAGCGCGCGGAAATCGCCATGCCGCCGCGCTGTTATATTTGTTCGCTGTCATCGCGCACGGTGGTGTATAAGGGGCTGCTGACGCCCTGGCAATTTCCTCAGTTTTATGAAGATTTACGCGATCCCTCCTTCGCGACTACCTTCGCGGTATTTCACCAACGTTATTCGACGAACACGCAGCCATCGTGGGACCTCGCGCAACCGTTCCGGCATGTGGCGCACAACGGGGAGATCAACACCATCGTGTCCAACCGGCGGTGGATGCGGGCCAAGCAGCGAGAGCAGCGCACGGCGTTGAAGGTAGGAGCGTGGTTCCGAGCATTGGAACCGAATGTCAGCGATTCAGCGAGTTTTGATAATGCGTTCGAGCTGAAATTACTGGAAGGGTTGTCGGCGGAAGAAGCGATGCTGGGGCTGGTGCCGCCGGCGTTTGAGAAGGATCCGGTTCTGTCACGGGATGTGCGCGCCGCGCTGACCGCGGTTTCGCAACACAACGAGCCTTGGGATGGGCCGGCCGCGCTGGTTTTCTCCGACGGGCAATTGGTGGGCGCGAAGCTGGATCGGAATGGTTTGCGGCCGCTGCGCTATACCTTGACGCATGACGGGTTGCTGATTGCCGGGTCTGAGACGGGACTGATTGATTTTGAGGAATCGCGTATCGCGGAACGGCAGCGTTTGGGCCCCGGCGAAATGATCTTGGCTGATCCGGCGTCGGGACTCTTCCTGCGTTGGCGCGACGTTCTGAAGCGGTTGGCGGCGAATGTGAATCGGGAGCCGGTGGCGCGGCGGTCAGCTACCAATTCTAGTAGTCGCGCGATCCCTGTGATCATTGAAAAGCCAAAGCGCATGGCTGCGGCGGCGGGCTGGACAGAAGATCAATTCAAGACACTATTTTCCGCGCTGGTGCATGGAAAAGAGGCCGACTGGAGCATGGGTGATGATGCGCCTCCGGCATTTTTGTCGACGCTGACACGGACGTTGTGGGATTACTGCAAGCAGCGTTTCGCACAAGTCACCAATCCGCCGATTGATCCGCTGCGCGAATCGCACGTCATGTCGCTCGAAGTGCATTTGAAGGGCGGCTTCACTTTACCGACGCCATTGATTGATGCTGCGCAGTTCGCCGAGCTTACCGACGTATTTGGTGAAGCGCGCCGTATCGATTTCACCTTCCCTGCCGCCATGGGAGTCCCGGGCGCGCGCCGCGCTGTTGCTCAGCTCTCAACTACCCCTCTGAGTAGCGGTGGGCGCCCGGGATTCCTCCTCCTTAGCGACCGCGGAATCGGCAAGGAACGCGCTTGCTTGCCTGCGCTGCTGGCGACGGCGGCGCTGTGGAAAGTGATGGTGCGCGAAGGATTGTGGGATGTGCCGCTGGTGGTGGAATCGGCGCAGATTTTTGATACGCATCATGTGGCGCTGCTGGTGGCTGCGGGAGCGAGCGCGGTCTTGCCATATCTGGCCGACCAATTCGCGGAAGCGCTGGAAAGTGGCGGAGCGGAACGGGTAAGGAGTTCGGTGAACGCCGGGCTGCGAAAAGTTTTGGCGCGCATGGGCGTGTCTACCATTGCGAGCTATCGCAACAGCCAACTTTTTGAAGTGGTGGGGCTGTCGGAAGATTTGTGCGCGGAATTTTTTGAAGACGCCGCCGATTTTCCAGGGCAGAAAAGCTTGGACGAGCTGCTGGGCGATTATTTGCGGATGCATGAGAAGGCCTTCGCGGCAACAGCGGACGATATGGGCGATGCGGGGCTGTATCGTTTCCGCAAGGGCGCGGAGCTGCATGCCAATTCGCCGGAACTGGTGCGGCGCATGCACGCGCACGTACGCGCGCCGGATGCCAAAACATATTCCGCGTTGGAAGAGCTTGCGGAGCGGCAGGGAACGGTATTTCTGCGGGATTTGTTGGACATTGTGCCGGGAATGCCGATTGCGATGGAGGAAGTGGAAGCTACGGAATCGGTGCTTAAGCGGTTCAGCACGCAAGCCATGTCGCTCGGTTCGCTGGGGCCGGAGGCACACCGGACGCTAGCGGTGGCGATGAATTTGTTGGGCGGGCGCAGCAATACCGGGGAAGGCGGCGAAGATCCGGCAACGTATCGCTATGAGCCGGAAGCGGCAAATAAGATCAAGCAGGTGGCGTCTGGAAGATTTGGAGTGACCGCGGATTACCTGGTGCACGCGGAAGAACTTGAAATAAAGATGGCGCAAGGGTCGAAGCCTGGGGAAGGTGGGCAGCTCCCGGCGCGCAAAGTTACGGAATATATCGCGCGAATTCGCCACGCGACGCCGGGGACGCCTCTGATTTCGCCTCCGCCGCATCACGATATCTACAGCATCGAGGACCTGGCGCAGCTGATTCATGATTTGCGGGCCGTGAATCCCTACGCGCGAATTGGCGTGAAGCTAGTTTCGGGTGCGGGCGTGGGAATCATCGCCGCGGGGGTGGCAAAGGCGGGCGCGGATGTAATTACGATCAGCGGTCATAATGGTGGAACCGGATCGTCTCCGCTTACGTCTATTAAGAACACGGGATTACCGTGGGAAATTGGGTTGCGCGAAACACATGACACTTTGGTTCGCGCGGGCCTCCGTTCGCGCCTCTCTCTCCGCGTGGACGGAGGCCTTAAATTTGCACGCGATATTATTTTGGCGGCCATTCTGGGCGCCGACGAATTTGGATTTGGGACCGCGTCGTTGCTGGCGATTGGCTGCGTCATGGCGCGGCAATGCCATCTTAATACCTGCCCTGTAGGAATCGCTACACAAGATGAAAAATTGCGCCAGCGATTTGCCGGGAAACCGGAAATGGTGGTGGCGTACTTCCGGTATCTGGCGGAAGAAGTGCGAAATCGCATGGCGCAACTGGGGGTGCGCTCTCTTAGCGAATTATCGGGATGGTATGACCTGTTGGAAACGCGATCGGGGATGGATGCGCTGCTGATCGTGCCGATTTCCGAATCGCGACGCGTGGCTCCCCAACAGGAGCCCGCTTTACACGCGGCGGCCAAGGAAGCTTCGCAGCATTTCGCGGAGGACCTGGGAGCTCCGCGCAAGATGGAAGCAATTCACAATTCGGATCGCAGCGTGGGCGCGGGCATGAGCGGGGAATTGATGCGCAGGGACAAAACCGGGCGGCGGCCGCATGGCGAAATTGTGCATGAATATCGGGGCTCGGCGGGGCAGAGCTTCGGCGCATTTTTGGTGGAAGGCATGATGCTGCGTTTGCGCGGCGAAGCCAACGATTACGTCGGAAAAGGATTATCGGGCGGAACAATTTCGATTTCGGCAGGCAGAGCTGCTTCGCGGCGGGGCGACGTGTTGGCGGGAAACACCGTGCTGTATGGGGCGACGTCGGGGCAACTTTATGTGGCGGGACGCACGGGCGAACGGTTTGGGGTGCGCAACAGCGGGGCGCTTGCAGTGGTCGAGGGAGTGGGGCAGCACGGCTGCGAATATATGACCGGAGGAGTAGCGGTGATACTCGGTCCGCTGGGAGTAAATTTTGGTTCGGGCATGACCGGAGGATTGGCGTACGTGTTGCGCTCGGAAGTGGAAGATGTGTTGCATCGCGAGTTCGTCACGTTGGCGGAAATGGATGCCTTCGAAGAGGTTTCGCTGCGCCGCGTGATTGAAGAACACATTTACTTTACGGGCAGTCCTCGCGCGGCAAAATTACTCTTGCACCCAGGTAGTCTCCCCCTGGTGCGGGTACAGCCGGTGCATTTCCAGCGGACGATCGAAGCGACCTGGCGGCCAATGCTGGAGAAATTGAAAGATCGCGATATTTTAATGCCGGTGGAGAGTGAGACGCAGACTTCGCAAACGGCTTTACAGGTTTAAATATTCTGTAACATTCTGAAAGTGAAAGGGGCAACCCAATCGCTCGCGGAATTCATAAATAAGTTATAATCACCGCCGAGCAATCGCTATGGATTTCGACCAACTCGCCACTTTCGTGTATGTCGCAAAATTAAAGAGTTTTTCGCGCGCGGGGCAAAAAGTTTTTCGCTCGCAATCCGCGGTGAGCGCGCAGATTCGCCAACTTGAGCAAGCTTATCGCGCCAAACTTCTGGATCGTTCGGCAAAGTCGGTGGAATTAACGCCGGCGGGCGAAGTGTTGTTTGAATACGCGGAGCGGCTGCTGCGTTTGCGCGATGAGTCGCTGCAAGGCGTGGCGGACCGTGGGAATGTGGTGCAGGGTACGGTTTTATTTGGCGCTAATGAAGCGACCTGCCTATATTTGCTACCCGATATTTTCGCGGAGTTTCAGCGGCGCTACCCGCTGGTGCATATCAGCATTTACCGTAATTTCAGCCACAAGATTTTGCAGCGCATCGAGGATGGCACCATCGATGTGGGTATCGTGACCTTGCCGATCAAGGCGCTGAACACCAAAGTGCATCATATTTACCGCGACAAGCTGCGCTTCATGGTCAGCACGCGAAATCCGCTGGCTAACAGATCGAAAATTACGTTGGAAGAAGTGGCGGCGCAGCCGTTGATTTTCCCGCGGACGGGATTCACGCGGCAGGTGCTGGACAAACTTTTTCGGCCGTATCGTTCACGGTTGCGCGTGACCATGGAACTGCCGAGTATCGGGATGATCAAGCGCTTTGTGGCGGCCGATGCGGGGGTTTCGTTCATCAGCGAGAGTTTTGCCAGCGACCAAGTGAAGGCCGGGGAGGTGAAGCTGCTCAATGTTGAAGGCGTGGATCTGTGGCGGGAATTAGGGCTGGTTTACCGGCGCGACCGCAGCCTGCCGCGCGCGGCACAATCGTTGATTGCCATTATTCGCGAACATCGCAAGGCGAGTGAGTCGCCGGTGGCTATCGGGGCTTGAGGGTTTTTCTGCGAGTTGCTTGAGGTTTTCCTGCGGCGTCAAATTTCTCGCCAGCATTCCTGCGGCAGCACAACATTTATCGAACATTGAGAGACTTAATTTTTGTTGAATTCCAGGCTGGAGATGGCGCGGCCGATTACGTTTTCCTGAATCTGGATTAAATCGCTGTCCGAGTAGGTCATCCCCAGCACGGAAAAAATGTCGTCGCCGCGAGAAACTACTAGAAGCGTTCCCGACCAGTCATGCTCATCGGCGAGGCCGCGGTAATGAATCTCCACGGCTGGGAAGCCGCCAGCGACGGTCTTTCGCTGAGAAATGCGGCGATAATTTCCGTATGTTTCACGGAGACGTTTTTCCACATCCGCGGCAGTCACATCTAGAGAGCCTTTGGTTTTTTCGGTGCCTACCACCATCAGAGTTGATTCGTTTGCGGTACCCATGGCGACGATCGCGTTGGGAATTTCTTTGTTGGCATCGTCCAGCAATTTCCAACTGGGGGGCTTATACATCTGGAAGTTGTGGGTGTAATTGATGTACATGTTGCCTTGTAGAGTTTCGCGATTGCCGGGAGGCGCGATTTCTTTTGGCTTGGCCGGCTGGCTGGTGGTTGCCAGCGCAGTGGCGGGCGGTTTGGTTGTAGCCCTGAGAGCCGGTGCGCTCGCGATGGATGCGGCGCTGTTGTTGGCTCTTACCGGCGGAATTGTCGGAGCCGAAGTTCCAGTGAAGGAAATTGTTTTTTTCTCAGGGACCGGTTCGGACACCGAAGCTACGGGCTCGGGTTGCGAGATAATTACCGGATTTGAGCGCGGGGAAGGGTGAGTTTCCTTTTGCGCGACGCTGGCTGCAGGTTTATTTGCTGGGGCTTCCGGCTTGGCGGCGGCTGGTTGCTCGACGGCGCCCGGCTCAGACTTTGCGGCGTTGTGAGCGGAGCTGACATTGGGGACGATGGAGGCAATCTTGTCTTTTTCAACCAGCACAAATCCAAAGTCAGTCTTCACTTTGAACATGTTGTCTTCGTAGGCCACGATCACGCCATATAGCTTTTGCCCATCTTTTAGACGAATTTCATCCGCTTGCGCGGGCTTGGGGAGCAAGCTAAGTGCCAAGACCGCGCTGATCAGTAAAAACGGGCTGCGTGGGAAGGCCATGTCTCTGAGTATGCTGCCGACCGCAAAGTGGTGGCAACCTCGGTGCGAAGGGGTGTTGTCTGCGGCGTAACATCTATCGAGGGCGTCGGGAAGGGGGCGGGTTTGAGGTCGGGAGGCGCGTAGGCTGGGCCTGATATTGCGACCGTTTATGTCACATGGAGCTTGGGGTAAGCTTATTTTGTGAGTCGGCGAGCTGCGAGAGCAGGGCTGAGCCTGCAAGGCGTTATTGGCCGACAAAATCGAAAGGCTTTCAATGTCCGAGAATAAGGAATCGAAATCAACATTCGACACTGTGGATCACATTGCCGTGGCGGTCAGCGATGTGAAGGGCACGGTCGATTGGTATTTGAAGAATTTTAAATGCCGGGTGAGCTATCAAGACGATAGTTGGGCATTGCTGGAATTCGCGAATATACGAGTCGCGTTTGTGCTGCCGCAACAGCATCCGCCGCATTTTGCGTTGCTGCGGGATCCGGCGCTTTTCGGCGAGCCGAAGACGCATCGCGATGGGACGCGTTCTGTGTATCTGCACGATCCGTCCGGAAATTCCGTGGAAGTGGTGGCGCTGAAGTAACGCGCAGAGGTTTCGCTGGTCCGGTCCGCAGATACTTAAATACGCCGACGTCACGTTTTGCGGTTTTATTTGTGCTGCGAAGTTTCGAGCAGATTGGCCGGGACTTCGCCGGTGGGGCGAATGCGACGATTGGCTATGCCTACTCCAGCAAGAACGAGTGCGCCGCCAACGATCTGCGACGTGGATAATGGCTCCGCAAGAATGATCGCGGCGAGAACAGCGGTAAGCGGCCCTTGCGACAACAAGCTGATGGAGGCTGCTGTGGCGGGCAGATGACCCAACGCGTATGTGAGAGCAAGGTAGCCGCCAAGTTGCGACACCAGGCCAAGACCGAAGAGCGCGGCCCAGGAACGGCCGGGCGGAACTTTCAGCGAGATGCCGAGCGCGATGTTGATGAAGAAAAGAAATATCGCGCTGGAAATCATCGCCAGGCGCAGAAAGACCAATGTGCTAGTGGTCATGCGCACGCGTTCAGTAGCGAGCATATAGACCGCGAAGCATGCGGACGCTGCCAGGGCCATGGCGTCGCCCCAGCCCAGGTTGAAATGGCGGGCCAGGTCGCCCGAAACAATCACCGCGCATCCGGACACAGCGAGAAGTAATCCCAGCCAAAAATCGCGGCTGGGGCGCTGGCGAAAGATCAGCCAACTGAGCAGTCCTACAAAGACCGGAGTATTGTTGCCGAGCAAAGTGGCGTTTGCGGCTGAGGTTTGCAAGATGGACGTGTTGAAAAATGCGAGGTCAAGGGCGAAGAAAACGCCGCCGACGGCGATGACCATCAGGGTTTGAGGGCTTACGCGCGGCGATTTGCCGCCGATGAACCAGGTGGGAACAAGTAGGACCGCCGGAATGAGCATGCGGTAGAATGCGGACGCTGGACCGGGGATGTCTGTCCAACGAACAAATATTGCTGACCAGGCGATGCACAAGACGCCCGCCGCCAGCGCGAGGTAAGGCCACGCTCGTGGTTCGTTGCGTGGGGCGGTCATGAGCGGTTGGGACGCGCGCTAAAGATGTGTGGGATTTTCAATCCACGGAGTATCGCACACGAAGACGGCGAAGTTGGCGGTTTTGGATGCGGATGAGATGAGATTTCAACATTGAGACGATTTGGATGGATGGTATGGCGAGCTTTTTATCGATGCGGTGAGGACGAAACCGATAGGCATGAAACGCAAAATAACACGGCGTGATTTTCTGAATGGCGTGAGCGTGGGCGTTGGCGGAGCGATCGTTGGCGCGACCGGGGTTTCCAAGGTATTTGGCGCGGACACTTTGTGGGCTGCTGCTGCCTTGGATGAATTGTCGCCTGAGAGCGGGCTCGGCTATTATCCGCCGGCAAAAATGGGGATGCGCGGGAACCATGATGGGACATTTACGTTTGCGCACCTGATGCGCGACGGACAATCCTGGAATGATCTTGGAAAAGCGGCGGCGACCGGTGAAAGCTACGATCTGGTGGTAGTCGGCGGAGGAATCAGCGGACTAGCGGCGGCATATTTTTATCGCCAGAGGGCAGGAAATAATGCGCGCATTTTAATCCTGGACAACCATGATGATTTTGGCGGGCACGCGAAACGGAATGAGTTTCAGGCTGGCGGACGCATGGTTCTGAGTTATGGAGGCACGCAGTCGATTGAGAGCCCTGGAAAATATAGTGATGTGGCGAAAGCTTTGATTCGGGATATTGGCGTGCGCGTGGAGAAATTTGAACAAGCGTATGACCAGAAACTTTATTCGAAGATGGGAACGGCGGCCTTTTTTAATAAGGAGACATTTGGCGAGGACCGGCTGCTCACCGGAATGAATAGCACGCCGTGGCCGGAATTTCTGGCGAAGGCTCCGCTGTCCGAGGAAGTGCGCCGCGATATCGCGCGGGTATACGCAGAGAAAAAAGATTATCTGGCGGGGAGGTCACTGGAAGAAAAGACTGCGTTGTTAGAGAAGATCAGCTATGCGGAGTATTTGACGAAATATTGTCAAGTGACGCCGAAGGCGCTGCCATTTTTTCAGACCTTCACGCATGACCTGTTTTGCATTGGGATTGAAGCGGTTCCGGCGATGGAGTGTTATCGAGCGGGTGACGACTATGAGTCGTTTACGTATGCCGGATTCGATGGGCTGGGCTTCCCGGAACCAGGAAAAGAAGAACCGTACATTTACCATTTTCCGGATGGCAATGCGTCGATTGCACGGCTGCTGGTGCGCTCGCTGATTCCTGCGGCGATGCCAGGAAATTCGATGGAAGATGTCGTCAACGCGCGCGCGGTGTACAGCAAATTGGACTCCGCGGAGGCGCCGGTGCGGATACGGTTGAACAGCACGGTTGTGCATGTGCGGAACGCTGGTGGCGAAGCAGCGGGGCAGGAGGTGCAGATCGCTTACATGCGCGGCGGAAAGCTGCACACGGTGACGGGGAAGAACTGTGTACTGGCGTGTTACAACGGAATGATTCCTTACATTTGTCCGGATGTTCCCGCGCAGCAAGCAAAGGCGTTGTCTTACCTGGTGAAAATGCCGCTGGTGTACACGCACGCGGCGCTGCGAAATTGGGAGCCCTTTGCAAAATTGAATGTACACCACATCGTGGCGCCAGCCGGCTATCACACTTATACGGCGCTCGATTTTCCGGTGAGCCTGGGGGCGTACAAGTTTCCGGCGAGCCCAAAAGAGCCAGCCGTACTCTTCATGCTGCGGACGCCATGCAAACCGGGATTGGACCAGCGGGAACAAAATCGCGCGGGTCGCAGGGAATTGATGGATACACCGTTCGCTACGTTTGAAAAAAATATCCGTGATCAATTGAACAGAATGCTGGGAGGGGCAGGCTTTGATGATGCGCGGGATATTGAGGGAATAACCGTGAATCGCTGGGCGCACGGCTATGCGTTCACTCCCAATGCGTTGTTCGATCCGGATTGGAAAGAAGTTGAAAAACCGTGGGTCATCGGGCGCAGGCGGGTGGGCCGCATCGCCATTGCAAATTCCGATGCGGGCGCCAGCGCGTACACTAATGTGGCTATTGATCAAGCGTGGCGTGCGGTGGGCGATCTACACGAAGTATAACGCGCACTGAACATGGGCATAGGTGTTCTGGCGCGTAAAATCGGGGCCTAAATGTCCATTCGGTTTTTCGCGGCGAATTATGATATCGTCTGTGCGTAGGCTCCCGAAGTCGGATTGCCTGAACTTCCTGGAACGCGTCGAAGCCCTTCCTCCACTGGTTCAGCCAATTTTCAGCCAAGTTGTGTGGTGCCGGGAAACGGCTGCGCGAATTCCTGCACTCAGGCGCTTCGAAGGGTACGGGAGAATTACGATGAAAAGTTTATTTGTGGGGAATATGAGCTTTCAGACTACCGAAAGCGACCTGCGAACGTTGTTTGAGCCGTTCGGGCAGATCAGTCGGGTGCATATGGCGATGGATCGCGAGACTGGCCGCGCGCGTGGATTCGCGTTCATCGAGATGCCCAACGATGAGGAAGCCGCAAAGGCCATGGCGGGATTGGATGGCAAGGAGTTCGGCGGACGAAACCTGAAAGTCAACGAAGCGCGTCCCAAAGGCGAGGGTGGACCTCCACGGAGCGGACAGAAAAGTTTCAACAGTGGCCCGAGCGCCGGTCGCGGACCGAACACTGGTCGTGGACCAGGCGGAGGCAGCGGCGGCGGCCGGGGCAAAGGTGGAGGCGGAGGACGCGACCGCTTCTCGAACGAAGATTATCGCGAATCAGTTCGGCAGCCGCGCGAACCGCGCTGGTAGCCTGCACGTTCCATGAGTTGATGGACGCCCGGCCCGGGCCGTGTGCACTCTGTAGCGAGGAGAGAGAATGACGACAACCTTTCAAAAGCGGCAGAAGGAAATGAAGCGGATGGAAAAGCGCAAAATGAAGGAAGAAAAGCGCGTCCAACGCAAAATGGATAAGACTACGCCGAAGGATACGGGAACGGATCCGGCCTTGGATCCCACGATCGATTGGAATCACTCCGACGATTACATGACGCAGGAGTAGCTGCGGTCAGATGGTGACGTGCGGGCTGAACGCTCAACTTTAGTTCCTGGTTGGCGCAATTCGTGAATGATTTAGATAGTAGGCCGAAAGCTAAGCCTTTTCGGCGGAACTGTAGTGCTTCAAGACTCCGTCAGCGACCACGCCGACGTAGCGGCCTGCTTGCAGAAACTGCATGACTTTGGCGCCTTCGCGGGCCATTTTTGCCCAACGGGATTTGGTTTGCGGGTTTTGTTCCAGGGCGCGAAACTCGACGCCGTCCAACTGAAAATCAATTTGTGCCAGGCGATGTTTGGAGGTTCTGCGAACGGAGAAGGTGGCTCCGCCGACCGAGATGATTTTTTTCTGTTCGAGGAGCGCTTGGCGCCACACCGAGATGAATGCATCATCGAGTGGGGAGGAGGCGCCGGCTGCATTCATTAGAGTAGCTTAGGCTCGCGAGGAAAACCAAACTGCAAAATGATGCGTCTGAGAGCGACGTGAAAAGATTTGGCTCCGGGGCGTGGACTCGAACCACGATAGCCAGATTCAAAGTCTGGAGTCCTACCAATTAGACGACCCCGGAGTAGCCGCAAGAAGTTTAGCAGAGGGCAACAACTGATAGAAGTGCGCGGAGGGGTGCGCAACAGAAAAAATGGCGTGGTAATTTGCGGATCGGAGAGTGACGCGGCGGTTTTCGTTCACACTAATTGAGGACGGCGGTGCGTCGCCAACGAGATTCTGCTAAATTGATTAGGTTCGTTGCGCGACGCGCATCTGGAGAGGTGTCCGAGCGGTTTAAGGAGCACGCTTGGAAAGCGTGTGTAGGAGAAATCCTACCGTGGGTTCGAATCCCACCCTCTCCGCCATTTTTCTGATGGCAAGAAAAACAAGGGGTTAGGCGCCGAAACAAAATTTTCTACGAGAATTTTCTACGGAATCTGGGGACTTCGCAAATAGCCAGTATTAGGCAAAAGCGAGGAAATCAGATGCGCCAGCCAAAATTCCAGCTTTACAAGCACATCAAGATCAGCGGCAAGTGGCGTTACTGCCGAGCAGCGATCTACTCCAACGGGAAGGTTAAGCCCCACGTTGTTGTGGTCGGCGGACAGGAAGAGAAGCACGAAGAAGGTTCCTACTGCATCCGCCACAAAAAGTCTTGGATCGAAGTTGGTACCGAACCGCTGGACGCACAGCGGATGCGCAGCAAGCTCGTTGACCAAACCGAATACACCGCGGTGCAGCCGGCGGCTATCACGCAGGGTACGTCGCTCACGCAGGCGTCCGAGAGATACTTCACCAATCTTGAAGCCGGGGGCTAGATGCCAAGAGCATTCGCACCTACCGCACTGGCGTCGACCCATTCGTCCAAACCTGCAAGAAGCCGTGCGTCGAAGACGTGACCAAGCAGGACATGCTCGATTTCATGGGCTGGCTCCGCAAGCAGCCGTTGGCCATTCGAAGTAACTCCAATCCTGAACGTACCTATAGCAACAAGGTCGGCCACGTCGCAATATTCTTGAAGGAGTTCGGCGTAAGTAGGCTGCTGAAGAAAAAGGAATATCCCCGCTGCCACAAGAAAAAGGTCGTCGCTCACCCGGAAGATGAATTGTCCCTGCTCTGCGGGCACGCCAATGCTGAAGAACGAGTCCTGCCGGACTTTTCATCGGCAGCATGGTCCATGACCACGAAGGATACGGATTCCGATACACCGAACTGACCGGGTAACACTGACGATTCGGGGCAAGCGGCGCAAGTCCCGCAACGCCGGAACGAAATTTGTCCGAAGTCGACGCCATTAGTGCTGATTAGTAGTTGGGCGGAGCGGCCATCTCCATGGCCCAGCCGGCGGTCGGGCGCATGTACATGGAGGCGCGGAAGTTTCCGGTGTCGTCCCAAGCTTCGGGGGTACGGAACCAGTAGCCTTTGGTGTCGTAGATTACGTGATACACGCCCCAAGCGGTTTTGTATGCCTCGTCTTTCATGCCTTCGCTCAGAAAGAGTGAGGCCAGGGCAAATGTTGTTCCGGCCCAGACTTCCTCCCCCTGTTCATTTCCGCGCAGAACTGAGCCGTCTGCGGCCATGCCGTTCGCCGCGCCCATTTCGCTGTTACCAAACTTCATCACATTGTTCGCAAAAATTTTTTTAAGCGCGGACATTTGCATCTCTTTGGGCACGAGATCACCCAAGCCCGTCAGATTGGCGTACCACTGCCCCGCGAGTTGATCCGCCTGAATCGCATCTTTGGATTGGTTGTCCATGTCATAGCGGAAATATTGCCCGTTCCAGAGTTTCTCGATGTAGGTCTTCTGCGCTTTAACAAACATGCGGTGATATTCCGCTGCCGCACTGCTTTCCCCCAGCGCAAGCGCGCTTTCTTCCGCTGCCCGCAAGGCCGCGAGCCATAGGCTGCCGCAATATGCGCTGATACCGTTAACAACCCAGGAATCGTAGGTTTGATCAGGATATCCACCGTTTTCCGGAATTCCGCCGCCGCGGTCAAACTGTCGTAGGTATGTAATTGCCTCCTTCATCGCGGGCCACATTTCGCGCAGAAAGCCCTTGTCTTCTTTCCCGGTGAACACGTAGTCCCGATAAACCATGAGAACAAATTTCGAGTTCAAGTCTTTCCAGTCATTGGTGTCTTGCCAGCCAGGTTCGTTAACCGTGATGAACGGGTCACCTTCTGGAACGCCCAGATCATGCGGCACGGCTCCAATTTTCTTGCGTTTGTGCAGGATCGGCTCGCCCGTCTGCTGCGTTTTCCAAACCCAAAGGCCCAGCTCTGGCCATTCGTGAGGAACGGTTTGTGCAAATTCACGCAAAACTTGTTTGTCAATGGTGGGCCAAAACTTCAGAAGCGGCATGGAGGCGTAGAAACGCACGTCCAACGTTCCGTAGTATGCGTAGTCGAAACACTCGAGCAGAGCGAACGTTGCAGGCGGATTGCGGTCGGAGTTCACCTGGCGTCCCCAAAACGTGCCGCCATCCGTGAGAGCATAAAGCTCATTGAAAAGCATGCCTCGATACCAAGCCGGCTTGTCTTCGTCATCGATATAAGGCTTTTGCCAGGTGTTTATGGCGTCGCTCCACTCGGAGGCGTGGAGCAAGCCGTCGCGAGCGATAGTCCATGAATTGCGGCCGTTGGCGCCGTAAAAGTCGGTGTACTTCCGGTTCCATTTACGGCCCTGGCCAAACTCCACGACAGGAAAATCCCACGCAATTACCATCGGAACGATTTTTTCCTCTCCGGGTTGAAGAGTGAATTTGATCGCGATGGCGCCGCCCAATTTCTCACTGGCGCTGACCCACGAAGTATCACTGTCCGCGAGCTGGCCGTCCTTGGAGAAAGGAGTCCAAACGGCCTTGCCATCGCCGTCGGCTAGGAATTCCGTCTGGTAAGAGACCTCCACACCGGGTGATTCCACTGCCGCGATCGAAAATTCACCATCCCATTCGCTTTCGGCGCCGTCGGCCCGGCTGCGATCAAAGACGACGCCTTTCATAGTTTCAGCCCTCGTGACAGCTTCTTTGCGGAAATGGTTCTGATTTCCCTGAGTGAGGGCGCCTTGAAAATCGCGCAGATAGTTGCGGAACCAGCCGCCCATGTTGGTCCATGAGAGCAGGATGGAAACGGTGACAATCTTATTGGTGGGATTTTCTGCGTGCCACCTGTAAACCGCAACCGGGTAGCTCGATTCCCTGTAGTTATTCGGCAAAACGGGAGAGAACTGCTCTAACACGACATGCGCCGGGAACTTGTCCCACTTGTAGTCGTACCAGGATTTCGGGAATAGCGCCGCGTATTCGCCTGCGCCGACGGGATAGTCCCACTTCCAACTGGAGAGTTCGCCGTTCTTGGGATGATCGGTCATGAGGACCTGAGCGGTTCTCGCGGGTTCGCCGGCGACTTGCTGGAACATGGCGAACTGGTTCGCATAGACCGGAGCGTATTTGTGAACACCAGCCTTGATGTGCCAGCGAGCAAAGTCACCACGATAGGTCCTAGAAAATGTGCCGGCGCCGAATCCGCCAACCGGGGCACCCTGCCAGTAGCCATCGTCAATGTCTGACTTGTTTTTTCGGACGCCCGGATTCGCTAGCGGTTGTCCAAGGGGCCGCCTCCAAGCCGTTTTTGGAATTTCGTCGCCCACACAAGCTACCGGCGCCAGTGTCAGTGCACAAAGTGCAGGAATCACAGCCAGCAGCACGGGCAGATATTTTTTCATCGAGGCTCCGGAAGCGCAGTCGAGTGGAGACAGAATTCCAGGAGTACTTCCCAGGGATTTCTAAATTGCACGGAGGACAGCCATCGCTGCAAGGTACGGGGCAAGATCTTATCGTCCGCCACTCTTCACCGGTTGCTTCTGTACGGAATTCGCCTGCCAGTAGTGATTGAAGCCGATGTAGTCGGAAGGAAGATTGGCCAGAATGGTGCGTCGCAATTCAAGCATGTCCACGGTGCCGAGATTCTTGTAGAGAACTTTGCCGTCGGCATCGATGAGAACGGTGTAGGGAACCGCCGACTCCCAGATTGGATCAAACGCCGCTTGAAGGGCGGCCGTATCATTCGAATCGAACAGCAGGTTTCGGCTGGTAGCATGCTTTTTCTCAAGCATTCTCAGGACGCTGGGCTTTTCGTCCGGCATGTTTGCGGAGACGGTGATCAACTCCAGGTCGCGATTCTTGTACATCCGGAAGGTGTCTTGAAAATCGCCGAACTCGTCGATGCACGAACCGCACCAGGTGGCCCAAAAACTGATGAGCACCATGTGTTTCGAGGGGTTTTGACGTAGCCGCATCAGGTCAGCGGCCGTCGCCATTTCTACTTTCACTGGCTGCTCTTCGATTTTCCGGAGCGCTTCGATGCGAGACGCGGATTTTTCCTGCCACTTCGTTGAGCAACCGAAAACACCGGTGTGTGTGAGGGGCACTTCCCGATTTGCCAGCAACGCGTCGATCGCATTTCGGGCGTCCTTAGTGTTCACCATTTCCTTGCGATAGCTGTTGTCCATGCGGCCTTCGTAGCGCAGCTTGCGGTCCTTGTCGAATACGAAAACATGAGGTGTGGCTTGGGGACCGTAAGCTCGCGTGACCGATTGCGTCTCACCGTCGTAAAGGTACGGGTAGTGGAGATGTTTGTACTCAACGCGAATTTTCATTTCGTCGAGACTGTCGCTGATGTCGGAGGAGTCCAATTCATCGATTCGAATTGCCTTCGGATCGTTCGGCTGAATGGCGACAATGGCCACGCCGCGATGGCCGTAGTCCGTCTCCAATTGCTGGATGCGTTCCTCGTACATTTGCGCGATCGGGCAGTGATTGCAGGTGAATACGACGACCAGGACCGGACTGGCCGCGTAATCGGCAAGACGATGGATTCTTCCGTCCACGCCGGGCAAGGAGAAATCAGGCGCAGGTGAACCTACGGCCAGAATCGGGTGGGTCGTTTGCCCCCAGACCGCGAAAGCCAGCAGCAACGAGAAAATCAATCGCCACATCTATTGAACCTCCATCCCGTCTTCACCAAAGATCGGCCTTTACGTTGACACCGTGACGAACTCACTTATGCCATTCCTGGTGTCGCCGATGCCGTGCCATCACTTATTCCGTCTTAATGCGTGTTGCCGGATTGGTCCGTAGCCGGTCGCGGAGTTACATCGGCGTCAATGAGACGCATGGCCCATTTGATGGCCTCCACGTACATTTTCTGCATCCGGGGATCGTCCCAATTTTGCTCCACGTGACCCAGAGTCGAGTAGTAGACGCGTCCCTTTCCGTACATTTTCGCCCAAGTTACGGCAAAATCGAGATCCTTGCGGTGAACGCGCGGATTGTTCAGGTCCAGCCTGGTGGCATCGAGGCGCATCAAAACATGCACCGTGTTCCGCGAAAAATCCTTAATCTGGTAAATCTCGTCCTTAAGCACAAAGGACTTTGGCCACTGCTGCATGCCCGGGAAGTTCGGGTCCTCTACCAGAATGGGCGCCTCAAAGGTGCCCCAAGGATGTTCGTCGAAGTATCCGCCAATCATTTCGCCGTATTCCGGCCAGTCCGTGAAGGTGATGGTAGCGCTGTGCACGCCGACAAACCCTTTTCCATCGTCGTGGACGAATGAAAGAAGCGCAGCTTTCTGTTCCGGATTCATTTCCAGTTCGCCGCCGGTATAGAAGAGCACGGTGTCAAAATCGTTCAGATTTTTAGCGTTGTACTCGAGTTTTTTCTTTGTCAGCACTTCGGTATCTGTCCGGATTGTCGTAGTCCACAATCCCGTTTCCCGGCCGAGGCGCTCGATGGTGGCGATGGCGTGGGAAACAGCTTCGTGCCGGTAGCCTTTTTCTTCTCCGAGGACCAGAAGATGCTTCTTCGGCTGAGCGACGGTCTGCGCCCCGCAACGGCCACCGAATGCCACAAGGAGAATGAGCAACATCATCCGTAGCATCTTCACTTATCGCCCTCCACTTTTTCCTGCCACTGGAAGAACTATTTCTGGTTCCCGAGCCAGAGAATCGCATTTGCAAACAACTTGTTTTGTGTCGGGTCGGAATAAATCTTTTCCCCGTTTGCGCCATGGCCCATGTTCACGTAAATCATCGTGTACTTCGTGTTTGTCCAGACCACCGGAAGGTCGCCACTGGCGATCACGTCTTTGACGCCGATGGGATAGTTGGAGGGATCGAGAGTGACGAGCACCTGGACATTTTTGTTGAGCCGAGGGCTCGGCTTCCAGAGATACCATTCGTTAGCCGGGGACATGAAGCTTGCGGGAAGGTCCTTGGTCACGGGGCTCGTGTGGTCATCCACAACCAATTTCGCAGGAAGGGGCGGCCAGTTGTTCGAGTAAAACACGGCTCCGCCCATGAAATCTACAAACCAAGGCCATTTTGTCGTTTCATCGTTGTAGCCAGCGACGTGAAACCCGATCCAGCCACCGCCATGTTCCATGTACTGCTCGAAGGCCGCCCGCTGCTCCGGCGTTTGCGGAAAATTGTTCAACCACAGAATCAGCCGGTACGGCTTGAGATCTTTTTCGTTGAGCTTTGCCCAGTTGGTGGTCGCTTCAAACACAAAATTATTCTTTGCGGCCAAATCCCGATAGAAGGCTAGGGCATCGTTGGCAGTATGTACGTGATCGGGTTCGACATCCGTGGAGTAGAAGGCGAGCACCTTGAAACCGGGGTCGTTGGCAGCGACAGGCCCACCCCAAAATAAGAGCAAAAGAGCAGCAGCGAACAGTGCCCGAATCCCAGTGGTTAGGTAGTTCCTGCGATTTATTTTTCCAGGAACAGCGCCATGCGTCATTTTGCGTGATTCTCCTGCTGGCCAGCGGCCCAGAAAATGGAATTCCTAAAAATCTGCGTGAAGGATTTGTTGTCGAAATGCTCCGGACGGTGGCCCATGAAAATGTAGATGTTCCTGGCCTTTACATGCTCGTTGGTCCAGATCACCGGATGGTCTCCCATCTTAAGATCCGTGGCGGGTGTGTAGGTTTTCTCGTCCACGCTTGCCAGCACGTGGACGTTCGGCCTCGGTGAGGTGTCATAGGTGTACCACTCTTCGTCCTTGATCACGAACGGCGAAGCGATCCCTTTCATCGCTGGGTGGTTCTTGTCCTCGACCGTAACCTCTCCAGTAACAAACGTAGCGATGTAATTCTTAAATCGAATTCCTCCCATGAACTTGTGGAACCACGGCCACATCTGGAAGCCATCGAACTCGCCAAGCAGGGTGGCGTGATGAAATCCGATCCACCCCCCTTTGCCTTCTTCGATGTACTTGATGAAGGCGGCCTTGGCCGTGTCTGTCCAATTGTAAGGAGGATAGTTCAACTGGATAAACAGAGCATATTTTGCGAGAAATGCGTCGTCGATTTTCTCTGTATCCTCAATGTAATCCACGGTGAAATTATTCTCGCCGGCTAAGTTTCCAAGCCAGATCTTAGCCGCGTCCACAAATGGCTTGTGAATACCACCGTGTTCCGCCAATGCAATCACACGAAAGCTCGGGTCTTTGACTCGTGCGGCAATCACGTCATTCAGAAACAATGCCGCGAATGCAGGCAGCAGCACGAGCATCAAAATTTTGGCCATCGAGTTTCGCGAGGCTCTAGACGTATCAGTGGACGTGAATAGCTCCTTCCGGCGCGGATAACTCTTTTGCAGACATCGTCGCGTCAAATTTCAAGTTGAAGAATCCGACCATCATTTCATCCCAGCTCTGTTGTCCCCAGATCACAGATTTGGTGGGATCCGGGTTCTCGGGATTGTTTGGCGAGTTATCGAAATGAGCGGTGCATTCAATTTTTGTGCCTTGGGGAAGATCCATGGGTTCCGCGAGGTTGTACCATAGCTGCCAATGCCAGTTGTAAACAGGCACGCTGAGGATGGTCTCCTTCTTGCCGTCGGGAAATACCAACCGGTACTCAAACGCTTTCCCGCGCGAGTGCATGTGTGGATGCAAACCCACGAGCTTCACGTTTTTGCGCACTTCAAACGTGGCGTCCACCTTGTAATCCGGATCACCTGGGGGAATCTTGAACGTGCCATTGGAAGCCGAGAGCGTCAGCACACGTTCTTGCGGGGGAGTCTTTGTAAAAACAAGTCCGAGCTTGGTCTGGTCCATGGTGAGTTTTCCGTTCGGCGTGTAATGAACTTCAAAGACGATGTCGGAACCGGCTTTGATCAGCTTTCCCTCGCCCGGATGGAGAATCTCGGCGGGCTGTCCTGGGGCGTAGCCGACAAGAAAGTCGCTCGGCAGTGCACTCGTGTCCGTCTTCTCGTCAACCTTCGGAGGGGGCGCGATAAAGAAAACTCCGGGCTTCTGGTCCTTGAAGTAATTCGAGCCCGGCTCGCGGAGGTAGGCAATGATGTGGTGAACCACGGCACGGTCGGTTGGGCGAACTTCGAGCATCTGGACCCATTTGTCTTCCTTGAAACCGGTGGGGACAATCACATACTGATAGTCAATTACTCCCGCAGCAGGCACCGAAAAGGGTTTGGGCAGCTGAAATACAACGTCTGGCGTGGGGATGCCCCAACCCTCTACAAAACTGGTCGTCAGAGGTGGCATATTTTCCGCGGCACCCTTCTGCGCGCCTCCGTTCACCCACGCCGCCAGTGTCCGAATTTCATCCGAGGTCAATGATCGTTCGTTTGCGAAATGTCCGTATTGAGGGTCGGCAAACCAAGGCGGCATAATTTTTTTTTGTGACCACCATCTTGATCATGGGAGCCCACGGTCGCGTTTCCTCATAAGAGAGCATGGAGAAAGGTGCTGCTTCGCCAGGCCGATGGCAGGTTTGGCAGTGCTTCTGCAAAATCGGCGCTACGTCCTTGGTAAACGTCGGAGGAGGATTGTTCGGTTCCTGTGCACGCGCACCGCCCACGCAACTAAGGCCAAACATAAGCAGAATCCTGAAACTTTTAACAGCGCGACGTGCTACTTCCACTTTTCCTCACCTTCGACAATCGAAATGTAGCAGTCGATAGGAACATTCTTGAAGCGCTGAGTTTCACCGCCCAGCAGCGGCCAGTTTACCTCAAGACAATCGATTTGCCAGCGCTTTTCCAAATCCCAGGACGATATGAGAGTTGAGTTAAGAAAAAAAACTCGATCCCGAGCTCTCGGACGATTTCAATCTGCGACGAAGGAATGTTTCAACCCACAGATTGTGATGCCTTGCACGACCTCCGTATATTTTGGCAGTCCCCGCGGTCTTGTCTGTTGTCGCAGAATCTAATTACGCTATGCTTTCACTCAAAGGGCCCACAAGCCTCCAGGGACGGGTAGGACGTGGAAGCGCTTGCGCCGCTCGTGTTTAGTCGCTGCCCTTCTACGCGTACACATCGGGAGTCGTTAAATTTTCGCAAAGGAAATCCTAGAGGCACACATTCCGACTAACCATCAGGAGCTCTGAAGTTATAGCGGCGCCTTCGTAGCTACAATCCCGAGATTGGCGATATTATCGCCCTTTTTCAGTGAGGGAACAGCGTTCAGGTGAAGGACCACGCCGGCTTCGGGAGCGCGCGGTTCGACGATGATTTTTCCGAAATAATCGGTGACGTAACCGAGCTTCATGCCTTCCTGAACATACGTGCCGCGCTTAACCAGCGGATACCAGATGCCCGGGCCGTCCGAAATGACGTCAACGATCTTGTCCAGCCAAACTGGATTTTCGATGTAGTGGGGCGCGCAAGGGAGCATTTTCAAGGCGCGCATGGTGCTCAGAGTGCCGTTGACCAGTAGCGCCACATCATCGGTTTCGACCGTGCCGGCATACCCGGCTTCTACAACAATTGAAGGCTTCCCGCGAAGAGAAGCGGTGTTGTCCAGGTACCGGCTGGCGGCAAGATCGGATGGGCGGTCATGCCAAATAATGATGTGGTCCAGGCCGAATGCGAGAACCATGTCCTTCGAGATGTGGTCCTGTGAGTCTTTGCCGGTAGGCCCCCAGTAAGCGTAAGGGCGGAGACTCTCGTCGAGATCTCCGCCGTGATAATCGATCAAGTAGTCTGAGCGGTCCACGACTTGTTTGGTGATGAGGAAGGACGCACGTTCCGTTTGCGTTCCATCGGTTTTGCCTGGATAGAAGCGATTCATACTCTTGTTATCTACCGGATTGACGTGCGGAACTTTCTGTTCGAACGAGGCAATGTTGACCAGCGGAATCAGGATGACCGTGCCCGAAATCTTCGCGGGGTCGAGATCAACGATCAATTTTTCGACAGCAATAACGGAAACGTATTCCGTTCCATGCGCACCGGTCACCAGCGCAAGGACGGGACCGGGCTTGGCGCCATTCACCACGACCACAGGAATGTTCGTTCCGGCATCGACACCGGCAGGGACTTCGAGGTAACCCTTCGCTTTCTGGCCGGGCGCAGCGGAAGCGGTGCCAACGGCGAAAGCCGTTCGCTGAGCGGAAGCCAATAATGGCACGAACGCAAGAATGGTGATGGAAACGAGAGAAAGACGAAATGAGCGAAACATGAAACCTCCTCGGAGCCAATCTTCAACAAGCTCGGGGCGAGCGAGCATAACGCGTGAGCGACGAGCAGGCAATGACCCTGCGAGAGAACAAGCTCGGCGAGGTCCAGACTTAGAATTTCTTTCGTTGAGTGCTACGACTCAAACACCACGTTGAAGGTTGACGCGTGGCTATCCTAAGCCTTCCTAAGACATCGATGGAAAATTGAGGTAGCAGATTTCCCACGGTTGATAGGAAAACCTCAAATCGGCCTCACGTGCCTACTTTCATTATTGACAGCAAAGCCGCTTAGGACTTACCAATATTGATGGAAATTTCTTAGGCTAGATGGGCTCCAATCCCACCCTCTCCGCCACTTCTTAATGGCAAGCAAAAAAGGTTATACACCAAACAGAAATTTTCTGCGGAAAAATTCCTGCGTCTGAACGACTTCGCAAAAAGCCAAGTATTAGGCAAGCGAGGAAATCAGATGCCCCCATCCAAAGTTCCAGCTTTACGAGCACATTAAAATCAGCGGCAAACGGCGTTATTGTCGAGCAGCGATCTACTTCAACGGGAAGGTCAAGCCCCACGTTGTTGTGGTCGCGGACAGGAAGAGAAGCACGAAGAAGGCTCCTACCGCCGGACCAGCAGATTAGCGCACTTGCCTGATTCATGTGCCGCTGTAAGGCTACCTGCCGGCGATTAGTGTTATAGCAACGTGAAAATGTCACCCTAACGGCCCGATGAAAGTGTCACCTCGTTGTTAGTCCGCATGATGAAGTTTGTTGTCTCCGTAGTAGATCTCGATGCTCCCTCGAAGTGATTCGCA
>Ga0182024_10005845_pt1 | contig 27313 bp, 25 predicted proteins | sample P32metaG_FD_120480 | JGI IMG/M metagenome (GOLD analysis project Ga0182024, IMG submission 120480) | Permafrost microbial communities from Stordalen Mire, Sweden - P3-2 metaG (Illumina Assembly) | ecosystem: Environmental > Terrestrial > Soil > Wetlands > Permafrost | place: Sweden: Stordalen...
CCCCGCCAGGTCCGGAAGGAAGCAACGGTACCGGCTCAAGCCCTGTGCCGCAGGGGTGCCTGGCTATCATTCGACTGGCAGTCTTTCGACGAACGGTATTTCTAAGACAGCATGGCAGCGAGTCCGTCATCTCATCTGGTACTGGCGCGCAAATGGCGTCCGGAACGCTTCAGCGAACTGGTCGGACAGGAGCACGTTACCCGCACGCTAATGCAAGCGCTCAAAAGCGGACGCATCGCGCATGCCTTTCTCTTCACGGGGATTCGCGGTGTGGGCAAAACCACCGCCGCGCGAATCATGGCGCGATGCCTCAACTGCGAGCAGGGACCGATACCTGAGCCCTGCGGCACGTGCGCCGCCTGTGTCGAGATTCGTGCGGGCTCCGCGCTCGATGTGGTCGAAATCGACGGCGCGACTTATCGCAAAATCGACGATGCGCGCGCCATTATCGAGAACCTGAGCTATCGTCCCGCGCGCGACCGCTTCAAGATCTACATCATCGACGAGGCGCATCAGCTCACCGACCAGGCGTTCAACGCGCTGCTCAAGACGCTCGAGGAGCCGCCCGCCCACGTCAAGTTTATCCTCGCCACGACCGAGCCGCAGAAGATGCCCGAGACTATCCTCTCGCGGCTGCAGCGCTACGACTTCCGCCGCATTCCGTTCACCGTGATTTTCGATCGGCTCAAGGAACTCGCCTCGCGGGAGGGCGCCGGGGCCGACGAGGCCGCATTGCGAATGCTCGCGCGGGAAGCGGGCGGCAGCATGCGCGACGCGGAACGGATGCTCGAGACTGCGATCGCATCGCTCGACGGCAAAGTCAGCGAGACCGAAGTTGCGTCGATTCTGGGGGTCGCGAGCCGCAGCCGGGTCTTCGCGATCGTCGAAGCGATGCTTGGCAAAGACGCCTCGGCGGCGCTGGGTACGGTTCGCGAACTTCATCGCAGCGGCGCCAACCTCGAGTCGCTTGGGCGCGACATCCTCGAGTTGCTGCGCAATCTCGCCGTTGCGAAACTACCCGGCGCAAGCGGTCCTCAAAGCCCATTGGCCGATTTGCCTGATCAGGAAGCGGCTGAATTAAAGCGCCTCGCCGCGACCGCCAGCAACCGTGATCTGATGCGCCTCTTTCGCCTGATGGCCGATGCTCAAGAGCAGTTGATTCGGTCGCCCTATCCAGACCTCCTGCTCGAAATGGCGGTAATTCGCATGGCCGCGCTCGCACCCGTGATAGACGCCGACGAACTCTTGCGCGCGATCGGCTCGGGCGGTGCGGGCGGTTCTGCAAAAGGGGACGCCGGCGGCGGCAATACGCAAGGGCCGGCGCCGCATTCGCCACCGGTTGCGGGCAGCACCGGATCATTGAGCGGAGCGGTTAAGGCTGCGCCCACTTCGGCGTTGACGGAATCCGTGCTCGCACCCGCGCCGGCCCGCCGCATGAAGGTCGAGGGCGAGGTCAAAGCGGAGGCTCCCGCACGGCGGATCGCTCCGCTGCCGCAATCGGTTCAACGCGCCGCTACCTCAATAATGGGCGGATCGGCGGCGGCAGGCGCAGCGGCAGCCTCAGGCGGGCCGGCGGGATTGCCCGACCTCCGCGACTTCATCCGCAGCCGCCGCGCCGCACTCTTTGGCTTCATGGAGCAGGGCGCCACGCTCGACCTCAACGGTGATGTGCTCACGATCATTCCCCGCAACGACATTTACATTCGCTATCTAAGCGACAATCGCGGTGTCATCGCCGATCTCGCTTCTGAGCTTTACGGCCGGCGCATCCGCGCCGAAATGTCCGAAGTTGGCGCGCCGATGCCGTCCTCCGCAGCCGCCGAATCGGCGGCTATCACTGCTGCTGCGCCGACTGCTGTAGGTTCCGATGTATCAGCCGCATCTGGCGATGTTGGTCCTGTGGTTGCGGCCGCTACGAGTGCCGAGGATCCGCCGTCTGTAGCCTCTTCGATCACTGACTCTGCGCCGGTGCTCCACGCGCATTCGGCTGGCGCAGTAGACGCAGCCACCGATCCCGATGCGGATGCATCAGCGCCGTCGGGCAACGGCCGTGCTATGGGAATGTCGCAAGCCGAACTCAAGCAAAGCGTCTATGGCGACCCGGTAGTGCGGCGCATCTTCGATGAATTTCAGGCGCGGCTGGTCGAGGTTCGCGCACAGCCGGCTGCGAGTAGCGGCCTAGCCTCGCGTAAACCGTAGCAGACCGAGCAGTGCTATCATTCCGCAAAGGAGTTTAAGCCATGGCAGAAACAGGATTCGATCTCTCGGCATTGATGAAGCAGGCTCAGGCCATGCAGGATCAACTCAAGCGGATGCAAGACGAGGCGGCGGAGAAAACCGTCGAAGCTAATTCCGGTGGCGGCATGGTGCGCGCAGTAGTCGACGGTTCGATGCGTGTGCGCAGGATCGAAATCGATCAATCGCTGCTCGCCTCCAACGACAAGTCCATGCTCGAAGATCTCGTGGTGGTTGCCGTCAACGAAGGGCTGCGCCGGGTGCAGGAGATCGTCGCCGAAGACATGCGCAAACTTTCACCCCTGGGGGGAATTAATCTGCCCGGCCTTTTCGGAGGCCATCAGTAGGCTTCGCACCTGGCGTAGCGACGACACTCCAATCACCACTCGACGTTCGCGACGATGGCTGAGAATCTCAAACGCAACGACGGTCTCCCGCCCGCGATGATGCGGCTGGTCAAGGAGCTTTCGAGGCTGCCGGGGATTGGCGAGAAGACCGCGTCACGGCTCGCCTTCAATCTGCTCAATCGTCCGCGTGACGAAGTGATCGCGCTGGCTGAGTCGCTGCTCGAAATGAAGGAGCGGGTCGGACTGTGCTCTGAATGTTTCGGGCTTTCGGACGCGTCACGCTGCCGTATCTGCGATGATCCGCAACGCGAACATGACCTCATCTGCGTGGTGGAGGGGCCGGCTGATCTGATGGCGATCGAACGTGCGCGCACGTTTGGTGGGATCTATCACGTGCTCCACGGCGCGATCGCACCGCTCGATGGAATCGGTCCCGACGACATCAAGATCGGCGAACTGCTCGGGCGTCTGCGCGATAGCGAAGCGGCGGTGCACGAAGTAATTATCGCGACCAACGCCACGGTCGAGGGCGAAGCAACGGCGCTTTACCTGGCGAAGATGCTGAAACCGATCGGCGTGAAGGCGACGCGGCTGGCGCGAGGGCTACCGGCGGGCGGCGATCTTGAATACAGCGACTCGGCGACGCTCAGCAGCGCCCTCAGCGGCCGCCGCGAACTCTAGTCACTCCGACTACCGAACCTGGTAGAACTGCCCTTCACCTGGGGACTCGACGATTTCCCCGCCTTCGAGGGCGGTATCGAGCTTCGATTCTAAATACGCCGAAAAAACGCGACTCTGAGAGTCGCCGACACGAGCATCACACGCAAAGGGTCGCTATTGCGGAGAGTTGCCGAAATGGGCGTGGGCGATCGATACCGTCGAGATGAAGTTCCCGGACGCGGGATTGTACACCTCGGCCGACCACAGCACGCTGAATGGAACGCTCGCGCCACCCAGGGTGCCCTGCGCCGCGGCCAGATTGTGCGCGGGTCCCGTATGAAAGTTGTAGCCGCCCGCGATCAGCACTTCGCCGTTGGGTAGCAACGCGTACATCGCATAACTTCGATACTCGTTCATACTTGGAGCGCAGGGCATCCCGAATGCGGTGCCGTTCCCACCGATACAGGTGAATGAACCGCGCGCCGGATCATAGAGTTCGCCGCTGCGGCTGGTTGATTTCGGACCAGTGCCGCCCGCAATCAATACTTGCCCGTTGGGAAGCAAGGCCGCCACATGCTGAGAGCGGCCTTCGTTCAGGTTGGTGCCTCCGGCCGGAAACGCCACGGTGGTCAGTGTGAATTTGCGTGTCGCAGGATTGTAGAGTTCGGCGGTCGCGAGTACCTGTCCAGTACTGTCGACCCCTCCGGTTATCAGCACGCTGCCGTTGGGCAGCAGCGTCGCGCGATGTTCTTTGCGGAGGGAATTCATCGGCCCGGTCGGGAGCATTTTGCCGCTGGACGGGTCATAGACCTCGGCCGTCGCGTGATCTGCGCCGCCGGCAATCAGCACGTTCCCATCCGTAAGCACGGTGGCTGAATGCCCGGCGCGCGCCGCGATCATCTTGCCCTGGTAGTAGAACTTGTCGATGCTCGGATCGTAATAGCGGGTGACGTTGCCGGCGGCGCTGAAGGTGCCGGCCGCGGGGTCGTACAATTCGGCGGTATCGAGATTGGCTGAAATGATAGTTGACGTATTGCCGCCGGCAATCAGCACCTTGCCGTTGCGCAACAGGCTCGCCGTGAAATCATAGCGAGCCTGGAGCATATTTCCGGTGGTCGCAAATTTTCCGGTTCCTGGGTCGTAGAGTTCCGAGACGGTGACCGGTTGGCCGTCGATGCCCAAACCACCTGCGATCAGAACGCGGCCGTCTTTCAGCAAGGTCGCCGTATGATAGGCGCGGCCGGTCGAAAGGCTGCCGGTGCGGGTGAATCCTCCGGTCGCCGGATCATACAACTCGGCGGCAGCACTGTTCGAACCCTCGCTCGCCACGCCGCCGGCGATCAGTACCTGCCCATTGGCCAGAACGGTTGCGGTCGCGGCGAAGCGCGAATCAATCAAGTCGCCAGTGGGCGGCGCTGCTACCGTCGGCGCGAACTGAATAGTTTTGGGCGTTTCGGCGCATCCGACGACCATTATGAGTGCGACCACAAGTGCGATCGCAGCGGCCGTGAATGCGTGCAGTTTGCCGGACTTCATCCGCCGCGGCCGTCGAACCTCAGCGATCGCTGGTGGAGGAAATGCCGCGGCCAAACGCGCTTACCTCCGTCTGCCATTGAGTGCCGAAGGCGAGGATGAGCACTTGCTGACTGAGCTGCTGGTCTTTTGTGAGGCTATGCCATGACCCGCCGCCGGACGCGGCCATATTCTGGTAAGCGTGCTGAGTCTCCAGATAAAATGATGGCAGAACACTGGCGTCAGCGGGTAACGCGCCACCGTGGCTCTTCGCCCATTCTTCGAGGAAGCGCTGATGCTCCTCGACCGTCACGTCAACCGTATTGAAGCCGCCGTTCTCTTCGTGAAACTGGCGGACCTCCTGCAGCACCGGTTCTTTATCCTCGTCGAATGGCGGGGTGTCACCGACCAACACGATGACCTTCCGCGCCTCCGGCCGCCAACCCATCCGGTCGACTGCGGTGCGCACCGCTCCGAGCGTATCTTCCTGCCATTCGCCGCCATCGTGAGCGACGATGCTATTGAGGAAAGCAATCAGGCGGTCGGGCGATACAGTCGGCGGTTCGGTCTGAATGGGCTCGCCTCTGCCGCCGAAGACCACGATGCCGATGCGCGCGGTTGGCACCAGGCGATGAATCGCGAGCACCAGCTGCTTCATGCGGTCTTTGACTTCGTCGATAATGAGTTTCATCGAGCCGGTGCCATCGATCACCAGCACCACATCGAGTCCACTCTTGCGAAGACCGCCAATAAATCCGCCGAAGCCCGCGCCGACACCCTGTCCGTAGCCAGAACCGATTCCGCCGCCGCGACCGACTCCGATACCCATTCCGCCGCTCATCGAGCGCATATAATGAGTCGCATTGGCCACCGCCTGCGTACCCACGGTGGCGACCACAGGCCGCTCGATCGGTAATGGCGCGGCCATCTCGGGCAACGGTATCTCAGGCAGATTGAGCTGCTTCAACTCGTCGCCATTGCCATGACTGCTGCCGCCGCCACCCGAATGGAAGTCCACGGAAATCAGATTGCGGCTGGTCTCGAAATGAACGCCCCACAGCAAGAAAAGCAGCAACAGGGCGTGCAACGCGATCGAGATCGGCAGCGGGCCTTCCATGAAGCGCAGGGAGTTTTTTAGCCCGCGCCAGCGCTCCGCGGGTTGGCCGGCCGCATCGGCGATCGCGTTGCGATTTCGCGTGGTAAGGGCGTAAATCACCAATGCTACCGCGAAGACCGATATGCCGATCACAATGAGTATGTTGGTTTCGCTCATTTTTTCACTAACCGACGAACAGCCCAAGAGTCTTGACTTGGCTTTTCAGACTGCCCGCGATGCTCGGATAAGCGGCCAAGTCCTGCGCGAATGGAGAGGGCGTACGGTTTGAGAGACCTAAGCCCGTGACTGCCCCTCATCCGCCGAAGAGCTAACCTTGTTAGCCCTTTGACAAGGAGAGGATTGCAGAAATCTACGCTAGGCTTGCCTTTCATCGTCGGTTACGCAGAGGTGTCGTCATTCAGTTACAAGAGAAGGTCTCTTCATTACTGAGACTTAATGATTCGTCAGAAAATTCAAGTTTCACATTCCAGGATCAGAGCGGGAGGGGCAGGTCCTCCTGGGCCGCGAACTTTTGCGCATGCGTCAGGCAATAGTGCAAGATGCGTTGCACCGCCTCCGGCGGCCCCGCAATGACTCCCTCCACAGGAAAAGGATCACTCGAGATGCGCCTTCCCTCAAATACGTACGCACACGGCTCCGGACAGTCGGGCGCATCGCAAAAATCAGCATCCCCGCCGTCCTCATCGAGGTCATAGGCGGAAACCGAATAGGCGAATGGTACTAGCGTCATTGCGAATCCTGAAGTTTCATAATGTACTGAGATTTCATGTAGCACCGTCGAAGTATCGTCATCGCAAATCCCGAGTTTTCGGGATCGTCATCGCAAAGCCGAAGGTTTCGTGTGCACTGTTGTTCATGGCCCCCCTCAAGGGATTCCGCCTTCGGCCGGCGCGACCGACTCAGGCTCCGGCTCCGAGGGCGCTTCGGATGGTTCACCGGCGGATCCCGACTCGCTACCGCCGCTAGCGACTGCGAGCGCCACTTTGTCAGCGCCGGAACCCTTGGCGATATCGAGAATCCGCACCATATCGCCAAGAATTACTCGCGGGTCGCCGTCGAAGACCACCACTTTGTCGGGCGTATGAGCGAGTGCTTCCTGCAGCGCCGGGGCCAGTTGTTCCTCGCTGACCTGCTTCGAATTCAAGTAAATCTGGTGGGCGGCGGTATAGGTTACCGTAACGCCCTTGGCTTGGTTCATCGAGGGCGCCTGCAACTTGGGGAGGTCAACGTGAGCGGCCGATTCGATTGTGACCGCGGTCGCCACCATGAAGATAATCAGCAATACAAGGAAGATATCGGTCAACGGTGTGATGTTGATCGAGGCGAAGATGCCGCCCTGTTCATTTCCTCCCTGAATCGCCATCGTAAGTCCTGCTTCGTGAGCGCAGTAAGTGCTCGTCAACTCCCTGCGGGCGCGACCGCCGGTGCACCGACCGTCCGCTTGGCCGCGATCGCTATCTGATTGGCGCCGGCGGCCTTGGCGACATCGAGGATCTTCACCATATCGCCGAGCAGCACGGTGCGGTCGCCCTGAAAGATGACTATTTTGGCATCGACGCGGCCCAGCGCCTCGGTCAAGGCAGGCTCGAGTTCGCGCTCGGGTACGTCCTTGGAGTTGACGAACAGTTCGTGGTTGGCAGTGTACGTCACGATGACGCCTTTATTCTCTGGGGAGGTATTTTGCGCTTGGGGCAGATCCACATGGGTCGCCGATTCGACCATGACGCTGGAGGTCACCATGAAGATAATCAACAGCACCAGGAATATATCGGTGAGGGGGGTGATGTTGATTTCCCAGAACATCCCGCCACCGCCTGAAGGGGAACTAATTGCCATTTGATTTCTGTCCCTGGATGGCGGCGTCGATCAGGCGTGCGGCACAGATATGAATCGTGGCGTTAATCCGCTCGACCTTCTGGGAGAAGTAGTTATAGAAAATTACGGCGATAATCGCGACGGCGAGGCCGAGCGCCGTTGAGATGAGTGCTTCGGAGATGCCGGCGGCGACGACTGAAAAACCACCCGTACCCATAATCGCCATCGATTGAAACGCGGCCAGAATGCCGACCACGGTGCCGAATAGGCCGATAAACGGAGCAGATGCGCCAGAGGTTGCGAGAACCCAGATCAGGCCGCGCAACTGTAGTAGTTCGGCAAAGCGGCGTTCCTCATCGACATCTTCCAGCCGCCCGCGCTCGGAAGAGGCCGCCTCGGTGATCAAATCGCGAAAAACGCGTTCGCCGGGATTGCGCGGGGTCTCGACCTGTTTCAGCGCTTCGTTGAAGTTACCTTGGCGCAGCGGAACGATCAGTGTTTCGGCCTTGCGCGAGGCGCGTTGGCTAACGCCCCAAAGTGCCCAGATGCGCTCAATAATTATCGTTACACAGACCACCGAGATTAGCAGCAAGGGGTAGGTCGCGTACCATCCCTGCATGATCATGGTAATGATGCTAAACTGACTCTGCATTCTGAATTCCCCGCGGTCGAAAAGATTTGTCTGGCGCTTGCGCGCCTTTCCCCCCAAGCTAGCTCAAGTGCTCTAATATGGACGGCCTTGTCAAGCCGGTATTCGCTAAATGGCCTTGTGCAAATATCGGTTTCTGTAAATAGTTCTGAATTCTCAGCAGTTATTACATATCATGACACTTTCGCGCCGCTAAGGAATAGACCAGCGGCTGGCACGCCGTATGCTCAATCTAAAGGATCGATAGGGAGGAGGTTCAAATGAAATTAATCAAAGGAAAAATTCCACAGTTGGTGCTGGCTGGATCTCTCGCGATCGGAATGGGTGCCTTAGCAGGTACGGCTTTTTCACAAGCGTCTGCCCCAGGAGCGGCGGGGACGGGTACGAATCCTACGGTTAGTACGGGCTCGGGTACCGATTCGGGCGGGACTGCACCGGCTCCAGTCTTCGGTGGTCCAGCGGCAGCGCAGGGCGCGAACAGCCCGCCGGTAAATTCAGGAATAACCGATCCGAAGACGGGCGCGAATAACGATACGCAACCAATGGCGTCGAGTCCACCTCCCCCCAGTGCGGGGGCTCCGGGACCTGCCAATGAGCCCGGTTCGACTCAGGCAAATCGTCAGCCTTCGAATATGCCCGAACAATAGGCGATATGGCCGGTCTGCTCCTGCAGCTTCCCCACACTCACTCCCCAGGCAGGACGGGCCGGCTTTCCCCAGCCCCTGCCAACCTCGAACATCACGAAATTCACGCCCGCAAGTACGTGCGTATTTATGTTATGGTGATATTGCGTTACCTTGACATTGGGTAGTGCGCAAGTCTATCCAAACTGTTGGCAGCAGCATGCTGCAATGGGGAATCCATTTTACTTGCGGAGCGGTCTGTTAGTGATGTTTTAGACGGGGCCCGAGCGGTCCGCTTAAAAATCGAAATCCGAACGAAAGAGGAACCATTCAAGATGGCTTTACTAGAAGGCAAAGTCGCTGTTGTCACGGGCGCTGGCCGGGGAATTGGCCGGGAAGAAGCGTTGCTGCTTGCAAAGCAAGGCGCGAAAGTAGTGGTCAACGACCTTGGCGGTCATTTCGATGGCACCGGGCAGTCGCGTTCACCGGCTGAGGACGTGGTCAAGGAGATTCGTTCGGCTGGCGGCGAAGCGGTGGCCAATTTCGAAAGCGTGTCGGACTTCAAGTCGGCCAAGCGGATCATCGAATGCGCGACGGATAATTTCGGCAAGATCAATATCGTCGTAAACAACGCGGGTATCCTGCGCGATCGCATGATTTTCAATATGAGCGAGGAAGACTTCGACGCGGTCCTCGGGGTCCATCTGAAGGGGACCTTCAACCTGGCGCGTCATGCGTGCGCATACTGGCGCGAGCAGCACAAAAACGGTAATCAGCTGAACGGGCGCCTGATCAATACCAGTTCGGATTCCGGCTTGCTCGGCAACGCAGGACAGAGCAATTACGGCACGGCGAAGGCGGCAGTCGCGACCTTCGCAATCATCGTTGACCGTGAAATGTCGCGTTATGGTGTCACCGCCAACGCGATTGCGCCGGTCGCGCGTACCCGCCTGACGATTGACGCGACGCCGCAGACTGCGGCCACCATGCCGACGCCTAAGACCGGCGAAGTCGATCGTTTCAGCCCGGCCCATGTGGCCCCACTGGTCGCGTGGCTCGGCAGCGACGACGCCAAAGACGTTCACGGTGAGGTTTTTCGCATCGGTCTCGGAACATTATGGCTAATGAAGGGATGGCATTCGGCGGCCAAGGTGACGCAGTCGGGTCCGTTGAAGTATTGGGATCCGGCCGAACTCGGAGCTCATATCAAGGAGCAGTTGGGCAAGGGCGTGACCAAGAAGGAAGGGCTGGCCGAGGTCCTGTCAGGAAAGGTCTGACGGGCGGTGAGTGCTTCAGATGAGAGCGCGACTGATCGCGGGCCGCGCTTTCGTTCCATTTTGCTGATTTGCGCCGCTAACACGGCGCGCAGCGTGATGGCCGAACATCTGATGCTGCGTGAGCTGAATGACCGAGGGCTTGCGGACGACGTTCGCGTGCGATCGGCCGGGATCGCGCCGTATGCGCGTGACGGTGCGCTGGTCTCGCTCGACACGCGGATGACGTTGCGCGATATCGGCATCGACATTGGCGACGAAGCAACTTCGACCGACCTCAAGCGCCATCCAGAATTGCTCGAGGAGGCCGACCTCGTGATTGCGATGACCGAACAGCAGGCGCGCGATCTCGCCGAGCGTTTTCCACTAGATGAATCGCTGACGGTGCATACGCTGCGATCATTTGCGGGCGAAGCGGGCGATATCGACGATCCATTCGAACAAGGCGACCTGGTTTTCAGCGAATGCCGCCGTGAAATCGAGCGGTTGATTCCGCGCGTGGTCGATCGGCTGCTACTCGATGCTCGACGTGGGGTCTAATTTGCGGTGAGGGCAGTGATGGAAGACATCAATCCGTCCGATCAGAGAATTCGCGAAATTTTGGCGCGGCCGACGACGGTCGCAGTGATCGGATGCTCCGACAATCCGGCACGCGACAGCTTGAGAATCGCTATGTTACTGCGGAACAAGGGGTTTCGGGTGTTTCCGGTAAATCCACAGCTCCCGCAGGAGGCGTTGATGGACGCGCTCGGCGAGCGCTGCTATCCCGATCTCGCGTCGATTCCCCACGACGTGGAAATTGTTGACGTCTTTCGCCGATCCGAGTTCGTTGCAGAAATCGCCAATGAGGCGATCGCGAAGGGCGCGCGCGTGCTCTGGTGCCAGTTGGGCGTGATCGACCTCGACGCGGCGCGGCACGCGCAGGCGGCCGGACTGACGGTCGTGATGGACCGATGCCCGGCGATCGAGTACCGCCGCCTCTTCTAAATGCGGCGACAGGTGAGGGCGAAGCCGCCGCTCGCGGAACCTGAGCCCGACCGTTTCCTTGGAAGAGGTTGTTGAGGAACGCAAACTATTAGTTGCCGGAGACTAAAACCTCACGAGGCTTCAAGCGGCCCAACAGTCTTGACCTGACTTTTAGGATTGATCTTCCCTTTGGTTAAACGTAAAGGAACGGGTTAGTTTCAGTATCCTCGGTGGTAGAAAACCGCGACAATTGGATCGCGATTCGAGCCGATACCATTCGCGCATTCGCAGATCCGGTTCGGGAGGACGAGTTTCGTTGAAAGCCCGCAAATGGCGCACGCTCGCCAGCGAACGCGTCTATGCCACGCCGATCTTCGATTTGCATCGGCGGCGATCGGCACATCCCAAGCGCGGTGAGCGCGACTTTTTCGTCATCGATCCATCCGACTGGGTCAATATCATTCCAATCACGGCCAAGCGTGAGGTGGTGATGGTGCGTCAGTTCCGCCACGGTATCGGCGCATTCACGCTGGAGATTCCCGGCGGCATGATCGATCCGGACGATGTGGACCCAGCCGCGGCGGGCCGGCGCGAGATGCAGGAGGAATGCGGCTACGATACGGACGACATTATTCCGCTCGGCCGGGTCCATCCGAATCCCGCGATTCAACACAATTTTTGCTATTCGTTTCTTGCGCGCAATGTGAAAAAGGCGCGTAAGCCGCATGCGAATCCGGGTGGTTCGGAAGAGACCGAAGTGATCCTCGTACCACTCAAGAGCGTCAAAGAGTTGATCGCGAGCGAGAAGATCACGCACGCATTGGTGATCGCGGCCTTCTCATTTCTGGATGTGTACAATCCGCCGACACGTGCGCGATCGTCGCACCGCTGAAAGACGCTTTTGAGAATTTGGCGGGAGCCGACGGCATGGCGCGATGACTAAGTCGTAAGCCGAGGGCCACCATAGCGGCGCCGCAGAATCGAGTAGGCGGGCCACGCACCGACTGCAAGCAGAAGCGAAACGATTAAGCCGGTCGCACCGCTATTGTGAGACACGGCGAGTCCGAACGTCGCGAGCCACGTGACGAGCGGCGCGGCGACCACCGCTACCAGGGCCGGATGTCCACCGCCGATGACGAACAGACCGGCGCGATCGGGACGTAATCTTCGCAAGCGGATCAGCGCCCACATCTCGAGCACCAGCCCGCCCATGTAGAAGAACACATCGAGTATGACCAGGTCGACGAAGCCGAGTGGCACGAGTAGCGAAAAAACCACGCAGCACGCGATGATCGAAGTGGCGGGGGTCGCGCGATCGGCCCAGATGTGCGTGAACCGCGGCGGCAGGTAGCCCTCGCGCGCGAGTACGTAGGGCATCCGCGAGACCCACAGCATCGCGGCGTCGAAGATCGAGAAGGCGGAAATTGCGCCGCCGGCGGCCAGTGCATAGCCGAGCATCGGGCCGCCGAGATTGCGCCCGACCTCTACGAAGTAGCCGAGACGCCATGCGGCGGTCGAGCCCGCACCCGAGAGCGCGACCGCGAGCGGCAGCAGATAGCCGAGGGTGACCAGCGGCAGTGCAATCGCGACCGCTCGCGCATAGTTGCGGCGCGGATTTTTGATTTCGCCGGCGACCATGCTGAGGTTTTCCCATCCGTTGAAATTCCAGATGACGACGATGAGGCCGCCGCCGATCGCCCCGAACAGATCACCGCGATGCAGCGTTTGCGCCGGCATGCTCCAGTGGACCAGCCGCGGGAAACCGGTGATCACCATCGCGAGGAAGGGCGCCGTGATCGCGGCCATCAACACGATCGAAGTGTTGCCAACTGGCCGCGCGCCGAAGATATTGAGCGCCCCGGAGAGCCATATCAGGATCATGCCGACTGTGATTTGTGCGGCGGTTCCGAGCGGCAGGACGAAGGCGAGATAGGACGCGATCAGCACCGGATAGATTGCCATGTCGGTCGCCGTATAGAGCAGCGTCAGGTAGGCTTCAACGAAGCCCGCGAAGGGTCCCAACGCCTCTTTCACCCAGTAGTAGAAGCCGCCCTCGACCGGCATCAACGCGGTCAGCTCGGCGGCCATCAGGGCGGTCGGCAGGCTCAATGTGATGGGGACGATAAGACAGAGGATGAGAGTCAGGCGCGCACCCGCTATCTGCACCGCATCTTCGAGCCCGTAAGCGCCACCGCTGACGACCAGGTAGATCAGTGCGACCAGCGCGATCAAGCCAAGGCGGCGCGACGGCGCGGGCCCGAGCGCATCGTCTGCAGATGAGCGATTGGTCTCGCCGTGCCGGCCGGCAGTCCTCAACTGGAAATATCCCGAGGCGCCGTCGGGTGCGTATAGCGCCAGCCGCCGAGCGGCATCAGGATTATCGCCGTGGGGGATTGCGCCATAGCATACGGGTGCGCAAAACTAATGGGCATGTGGGCCGCTCTAAACCGATCGAGAGGGCCATGCACTGCTGAAACCTGTTACGTTGACCGTCAGAATTCGCTATGTTAGCTAGATCGCTCGCGTACTGGCAAGGTTCTCACTCCCAATGAAGTTTTCTGCCCTATGGGGTTTGGCGGTAATCGCGGCGGTGGCAATGCCATTAGCCGGATGCGCAGGATTCGGCTCGCCGAAGTCAACGTTGGTTCAAGCCGTCAGCGCCGACGATAGTCGTCCATTTGGCGGGGCGCCGACGGTTGATATTCCGTCCTCTGCCAATGCGATGGGCGCATATTTGAAGGCCGAAGTCGCCAGCGAGAACGGCGACCGCAAGGAGGCACTGGCCCAATACGAGCAAGCGGCAAAATTCGATCCACATAACGCCGCTCTACACGTTCAAATCGCTACGCTGTATGTTCGCGATGGACGGCTCAAGGAAGCGCTCGATCAATCCCAGGAAGCGATCGCGCTCGATCCCACTTATGCGCGGGCGCGTTTGCTCGCCGCCGGTATCGAGATCGCGCAGGGCGATGAGGGGGCGGCGGTTGAACAGTACCAGGAAGTGATGAAGATCGAGCCGAACAATCAGGAGTCGTACTTGTTTCTCGGTACGCTCTATGCCAAGCGGGGCGACTATCCAAAGTCTGAGGCGACCTTCAAACAGCTAATCGCGCTGGATCCGACTTCATTCCTTGGCTACTACTACGCGGGCCGCGTGATGGTCGGTGCGAAGAATTATCCTGCCGCCGAAACCTACTATCAGAAGGCGCTCGATCTCAATCCGAACTCGCCGCTTGTCCTGCTTGACCTCGCGGTCTTGCGCGAACTGCAGGGCCAGGAGAAAGAGGCGATCGCACTGTATCAGAAGATCCTGCAGGTCGACCCCAACAATAGCGAAGTGCATAAGCGGCTGGTCGTGCTTTATGGCGGCGATAAGAGCGTCGATGCGGCAGTAAGCCAGCAGCTTCAACGCGAAGAGCAGCTTGAGACCAATCCGGCCGACACGCGGACCAAAATTGGACTGCTATTCTTCGAGCGCGGCGACTTCGACCGCGCCGCCACCGAGTTCAACCTCGTGCTGGGATCGGAGCCGAAAAATTACCGGGTTCACTACTATCTCGGGACGGTCTACACCGAGCTGAACGAAAACCACAAGGCGGTCGACGAATTCAACTTGATTCCTGATTCCGACGAGCACTACGTCGAGGCGCGGCTGCAACTCGCTTATCTTTACGACAAGCAGAGCAACTACGACGCGGCGATCCAGGACCTTAACGCGGTGCTCGCGAAAAAACCTAACGATCCTGAAATCATGGGCTACCTGGTCGGCGTCTACCAGGAGAAAAAGGATTATCCCAACGCGATCGATCTGGCCAAGCGGATGGTCGCGTCGGAGCCGCGCAACGACAAGTATCATTTCACGCTGGGCGCGCTCTACGACGAGGACAAGCAAAAGGAACTCGGCGTCGAGGAGATGCATAACGCGATCATGCTCAATCCGAGCAACGCCCCCGCGCTCAACTACCTGGGTTACTCCTACGCCGAGTCCGGAACGCATCTGGATGAGGCCGAGAAACTCATCAAGCGTGCGCTCGTCATCGAGCCCGAGGACGGTTTCTACGTTGACAGCCTGGGCTGGGTTTACTACCAGCGAGGCGAATATCAGAAGGCGGTCGATCAATTGGAGCGCGCGGTCAATCTGACTGGCAGCGATCCTACTATCACTGAGCACTTGGGCGACGCTTATAGCAAAATCGGGAAAGGGCGTGACGCCCTTCACCAATACGAGGATGCGCTCAAGAAGGCCCAGGATGCTGAACAGATCGAACGCCTCAAGCTCAAGATTGCGGCCCCGAACTCAGGCGAACAGCACGCTCGGCATTAAGCCGGCGCCAAGCGGCGCACGGCTCGCGATAGTGGCCGTGACGGTTGCAATGACCCTCGGCGCGTACGCCTGCGCGGCCTCCAGCCACCGGGTTAACGTTCCGCTGATGGAAGCCCACGAACTCACGTCATTCCTTAGCGACCGCGATACCGCATTTAAGTCTATGCAGTCGTCAGCCGTGATGGAATATACCGGCGGCGGACAGCATTTTAAGGTTCGCGAGAATATCATCATTCTGCGGCCCGCGAGTATGCGAGTCGAAGTGATGTCGGCACTGGGTGTCGCGCTGGTGGTTGCGGCGAACGCGGGTCAAGTTGCGGTCTTCGATGCCGGCAAGAACACGCTGATACGAGGGGCCGCGGACGCTGCGACGCTGAATCGCTACGCGCGTATCCCGATGACGCCCGACGCCGCCGTGCGGCTGATGCTCGCGCTTCCACCGGACACCGCGATGTTGGCATTTGCGCCCAATTCGATGACCGAAACTGCTGACGCCAAAGTGCTCACTTATCATCAGCCCGGTGGCGTCGTCGACGAACTGGGATTCACCGGCGAAGGCAATCTAGAGATGGTGCGCGAGACTCTCGCCGACGGGCGCATCGGCTACGAGGTGCATTACAGTGACTACCGCACGGTCGACGGCGGCTACACCATCCCCACACAAGTCGACGCGAGCTTTCCGAAGACTGGCGCCACAGTGAAGTTTCATTACGAAAATCCGTCTGTAAATAAAGATGTGCCAGATTCGGCTTTCGTGCTTCTACCTCGCCCTGGAACGAGGAAACTCAATCTCGGTATGGGTACCGTTACTACTGGCGAGGTCCGGAGCTGAACGCGAGTGAGGCTTTCCCGCACGCGCGTCATAATCACGTTCGCGGCCGTAGTCGCGATTGCGATCGCCGGCTGCCGCGTTAATCGTCCACCTAACGATCATGCGTTGACGCAGACGCTGTATAATTCGACCGTCAGCGACCCGCGTACCTTTAATCCGATCCTTGTGACAGATGCGGTTTCCGGGCAAGCGGTCGGCGATCTCTTCGAGGGTCTGGTTCGCATCAATCCCGTCACTACCATGCCTGAACCCGGACTCGCGCAAAGCTGGGAACTGGGCGACGGCGGCAAGACCATCACGTTTCATTTGCGCCGCGACGTCAAATGGTCCGACGGCATACCCTTTACCGCCCGCGACGTGCTCTTCACGATGCGCGTGATCTACGATCCGAAAATCCCCAACATCGAGGTCTCTTCGATGCTCGTCGATAACCAGCCGATCAAGGCTGAGGCGCCCGATAGTTATACCGTTGTGATGCGCCTGCCGCGGCCGTTCGCGCCGCTCTTGTACTCGGTCGGCTTCGGAATCGTTCCGGCGCATGTGCTCGAGCCATCGTACGCGGCCGGCAATTTCAACCACACCTGGGGTATCGATACGCCGCCGGTCAAGCTGATCTCGCTCGGTGCCTACCAGATGGATCGCTACGTTACCGCTCAATTGACTGCCTTCAAGCGCAATCCAACCTATTGGATGCGCGACGAGCACGGTGGCCAATTACCGCGCCTGCACGGACAGGTGAGGCTGATCGTGCCGGATCAAAACACCCAGTACCTGCGCTTTAGGGCCGGACAAACCGACGTCTATTCCCCCCGGCCCGAAGAGGTATATGGCCTGCGTGAGGACGCTGCCCGCATGAACCTGACCTTGCAAAAAGTGGGCATCGATACGGGATCGCTCTTCTTCGCCTTCAATCGCAACCCACGCCATTACATCCAACACGGTATCACCGATCCGCGCTATACCTGGTTCACCGACCTCAACTTCATGCGCGCGATGGCCCATGCGATCGACAAACAAGGGATCATCAATCTGTGCTTTCGCGGACTCGCAGTGCCGGCGGTCTCGGACGTGTCGCCCGAGAACAAAATTTTCTACGACCCCAACCTTAAGGATTACGACTACGATCTCGATCTCGCCCGAAAAATTCTCGACGAGGCCGGATACCGCATGATCAGGCCGGGCGTGCGCGGCGATGCTCACGGCCATCCTCTGGTCTTCAATCTGGCGACTAGCACTGGCAACGCCGTATCCGACGAGATGTGCGCGATTTTCAAGCAGGACCTCGCCAGTCTGGGTATTACGCTCAACTATCGGCCGCTCGAATTTATCACTCTGGTCAAGGCGCTCGATTCGTCCTTCGATTGGGATTGCGTTCTGATCGGCTTCACCGGCGGCCTTGAACCCAACGACGGGGCTGACTTCCTGCGCTCCTCTGGCAATCTGCACATTTGGAATCCATCCCAGCCCAAACCTGCGACGCCGTGGGAGGCCGAAATCGATCGCCTGATGGACCAGGGCACCACCGTGATGGATTCGCGTCAGCGCGCACCGTATTACTGGCGCATCCAGGAAATCCTGCATGACCAGTTACCGATAATCGAAACCGTGCGGCGAGTCGATTACGTTGCCTATAGGAATACTCTCGAAAATTACGATCCGACCGTCTGGGGACTATACAAACCCGAATGGATTCAGTTCCGCCCCCAATAGGGTGTCTTGTAAAGTGCAGGTTTCCGGTAACATCACAGCTATGAGCAGTAGCCGGCGCGATAATCGCTGCCTGCATCGATCGCGACAGCCGAAGGAGAATGTCTCGTGAAACTGGGTCTAACAATTGGCTATTCCGGTGCGAGCCTCCGTCTGCCGGTCGAGCGCATTATGAGAGCGGAAGCGCTGGGCTATGATTCGATTTGGACCGCGGAAAGCTACGGCTCCGACTCTGTCAGCCCACTCGCATACATCGCTGCGATTACCAAGCGCATCCGCCTCGGCACCGGTGTAATGCAGCTCGCCGCACGCACGCCGGCTAATGCGGCCATGTGTGCGGCAACCGTCGACGCACTCGCGGGCGGTAACCGCTTCATCGCAGGTCTCGGAGTCTCCGGGCCGCAAATCGTCGAGGGATGGTATGGGCAGCCCTGGGGACGTCCATATTATCGCCTGCGCGATTACGTCGCGATTATGCGCAAAATCTTTCGGCGCGACGAACCGGTAACTCATTCCGGAAAGGAAATCTCCCTGCCATATATCGGGCCCGGGTCGGTCGGACTCGGCAAGCCGCTCAAATCTATACTGCATACCAACCCGAACATTCCAATTTTTCTCGGCGCCGAAAACGAAGCGACCGTCAGGCTGTGCGCCGAGGTCTGCGACGGATGGCTGCCGCTCGGACTCGTCCCCGGCTCATTTTCCCGCTACCGTCCCTGGCTGGAAGAGGGATTTCGCCGAAGTGGCGTCGGCAAATCGCTCGATCACTTCGAGATTTTTCCGATGTTGCCGGTTGTCATCGACCGCGATGTACAGGCTGCGATCGATCGCATGAAGCCCGACATCGCTCTTTACGTTGGCGGCATGGGCGCGCGTACCAAGAACTTTCACAATGACCTGATGATCCAGCAGGGCTTTCCCGAAGCGGCTGCTCGCATTCAGGAATTGTACCTTGCGGGCCGAAAGCAGGAGGCGATCGCGGCCGTTCCCGACGATCTCATCGACTTGCGAGCGCTGGTAGGGCCGCCCGATCGCATCCGAGCGCGCTATCGTGAATGGGAGAAGTCCGGAGCGACCGGCCTCCTATTGCGCACCAACGATGACCAGGCAATCGATCTGATGGCCGAGGTGGCGGATCTCGACCCATCGGCGTGCTCCTGAAAAAGCCTGGTCCGCGTCCGCGCTGCAAATGAACTGACTGCTCGCGCGAGTTTCGCGAGGCGCACAAGCCGAGGCGATACGATACGCCAGTGCGATTTGCACGCGATGGCCTCGTTTGCAATAAAGATGCGACCGGAAAACGCGCGATGGCGGAGCTCGTTGGCGCGCTCCGGTCTTCCATCCACTACCTACAGGAGTTCAGATGCAAGCGCTCGTCGAGACGATCAAGGCCTGGCAACTTCATCCGGCCGTCGATCACTTCACCGTCGCCCTGATTATCGCCGGCATAGTCACGGATCTGGTCGCGAACGTGATTTCCTCGCGTATGTGGCTGCGCTATATGGCGCTGACGTTGATGATCGTGGGAACGGCCTTCGCGTGGGGCTCGAAGGTGACGGGAGGATGGGAAGCCCATCGCGTCTGGGACCACGTCAATGGACCGGCGCTGGATGTCCTGAAGCGCCACGCGTTTCTTGGTGACTGGCTGCCGTGGGTGTTCCTGGCGCTGGCGTTATGGCGTCTCGGTATCCAGTTCGCCGGCTTCGTCGCCGGTTCGCGTCCGATCTATTTGCTAGTTGCGGTGATTGCGGGTGGCGTGATTTTCTACCAAGGACATCTCGGCGGTAAGATGGTTTACGATTACGGCGTTGGCACTGCATCAATGACAAACGGGACGCCGGCCGAGGCGCCGCAGCCTGCGCCAGCGGCCACGTCAGCCGAGGCGTCGCCCATACCAACCGTCTTCAATCCAAACGCGGCACCGACGCCGGTAGTGCCGGCCGCGCCAGCGGCGTCACCGTCGGCGACTGAGAGGCCGACACCGATCGCATCATCATTACCGGACGCGGGTGCAACGGAGTCAGGGGGGACGCCGGTGAATCCGCCGGACGGCGAAGCGTCGCCCGCAGCGTCATCGGAAGAATCTCCCGCACCGAAAAATCTTTGATTATTCAGATCTGCTTGCCGACGATCGGATCAGTCGCCGATCGCGGGCCAATCGGAGTTGGCCGCCCTAGTCGCCCAAGGACAAAAAGACCGGCTCGCTGGCCGCGCTTTCGGTATTGGTGACGCTGGTTGCGATCAGCGCCGGCGTTCCAGTCGCAGTGCTAATCGTGAACTGCGTAATAGTGCCGTTGCCTTCGTTAGCAACATAGAGCCAGGTTCCCGTCGGATCGACTACCATCCCCGTAGGCTCATCGAGTGAAGGGTCGGTAGCTGGCGACGAGAACTGCAACTGGCCGGTAGAACTGACCGTAAAGATTGAGATCGAAGGAACCGAGGGATTAGAGACGAAGAGCAACTGCACGCCCAGCGGGGTGGTCGTGAGCACTAGTCCGGCGGCGCTGACGGTCGTGGACGCTTGGAACTGATTAAATACGAGAACACCGACGGAATTGATCGTGAAGAAGTAGACCAAGCCAGTGGCCGAATCGGTCACGTAAACGAACTGGCCGGTGGAATTCATGATTATTGGTCCAGGCTTCGGGCTGGCAACGGGAATAGCTGTTACGGTCCCTCCGGAAAGGGTGCCCGTCGTACTGATTGGAAAACTCACTACCGTGCCGTTGGTACTATCGGTGACGTAAAGGAAAGTATTGCTGGCGACGGCCGCGAACGGGCTCGAAAGCAAGTTGGAAGTGAAGGTGCCGTTCGCGGTCAACTCGCCGGTGGTCGCGTTGACGGTGTATTGAGAGATCGTGCCGTCGGCAGAATTGGTTACGAAGGCGAATTGTACGTTGGGCGTGACCGCGATCCATAAGGGCGATTTTCCGGCCGCAACGGGACTCGCGATCGCCGTGAGCGCTCCACTGGTACTGTTGATCTTGAACTGAAACACATCGTTGGCGGTGGTGGCGGAGTTTGTAACGTAAAGAATTTTAGCCGACAGCCCATTGGCCATTCCGGCTGGGCCGTTCACCGGTCCGGCGGCGGTCGTTCCATCGAACGTCAGCCCTCCGGTGGTGAGATTACGCGTAAACCTCGCGACTTTGCCGTCGCCGAAGTTAGAGCTATAGAGAAAAGTCCCGATAGTGGGCGAAGTCGTGATAGTCGGAGTGGGCGTCGCGTTGCTGGCGAAGGGGAAGATTGAACGTCCGCACGCGCCGATAAACGCGATCCATATCGTCATTGCGGCAATCGCCGGCGCAATCCGCAATGCGCGCGCGAGTCGCCAACGCATACGGCCTTGCACTTCGGTGCGCACCGGCACGTTCATCGGGCTATTTGATCCATGGTCCATCGCGCGCTCCAGTTTACACCATCATCGGGTTGGGGGAATCGCGGCGCGCGCTTGACATCTCCCGGTGCTGCGTGGCGTGCTGGCCGCTGAAATCCAGACGTAATTCGCATTTAAATGTTCCGCACAAAATCACGAGGGAGAGCGAATCATGGCCAAGATCGACTTCGATAAAATTCCCAAGTTTTCTCAACTGCCAATCAAGCCCGGCGCACCCGCCGATTCCAACTGGGGCGTCTTCGGCGACGACGACGAAGTCGGATGCGTCAACTTCCTAACCCCCGAAGGGATCGTCGAGGCGGCCAAGCTGGTGCGTAACGGCAAGGTCTTTCGCCTCGATACGCCGATCAATTACGCAAGCCCACCGCTGTTCGAGCGCGACCCCGTGCATCACACCAAGAAGAGCTTCGAGAGTTTTGGACTGCTCGGCTACGACGACGTGCTCGACTCCTACAACACCCAGGAGGGCAGCCAATGGGACGGGCTCGGCCACGTCGGTAATCTGCGCGCGCAGGCCTTCTACAACGGCGTCAAGAACGATCACATCAAGAGCTCGAACAAGCTCGGCATTCATAACTGGGCCGATCGTTTCGTAGGCCGCGGCGTGCTGATCGACGCGTTCCGTTATCGCGCGGACAAGGGCAGTCCGGTCAATCCACTGAGCGACGAGAAGTATTTCCTCGACGACCTGAAGGAGGCGCTCAAGGCGCAGAAGACCGAACTCAAGCCGGGCTCGATCCTGCTGGTAAGGACCGGCTGGATGCAGGCGTATCTGGGGGCCTCGTCCGCGGACAAGACCGCGATGGCGCCGATGAACAAGCTCAAAGCCTGCGGCATCGATGCCAGCCGCGAGATGGTTGCGTGGCTCTGGGACAATCACGTCGGCGCCATCGGCACCGATTGCCCCGCGGTCGAGCCGTGGCCATGGGATTTCAAGGATGACGGTGCGCTCCATTACCGCACGCTGTCGCTGCTCGGTCTGCCGTTGGGCGAGCAGTTCGTGCTGGACAAGCTAGCCGATGATTGCGCGGCCGACGGTCGTTGGGAATTCATGCTGGTATCGGTACCGCTGCATCTGCAGGGCGGTATCGCGTCGCCGCCGAACGCCGTCGCCATCAAGTAGCAACGAGGCGCTACTTGGGGAGGGCGAGGACGCCGAGCGCGATCTCGACGCCGGCCGTCATCAGATCAACCGACATGCTCGCGGCCGCGCGATGACGCGCCGCCTGCGCCGCCGTGTACGGCAAATGGATGAATCCGGCCGACACGCTCGGGCGTGAACGTAGCGCGTGCAGCGCCGAATACATGACGGTGTTGCAGACGTATACGCCGGCGCTGAGCGAGAGCGCGGCGGGGATGCCTGCTCGCGCGATCGCTTTCAGCATCGGCGCGATCGGGAGGCGCGCGAAGTAGGCGTCGGGACCGTTGGCGATGACCGGCCTGGCGTTGACGCCGCCGTCGGATTCGCGGCTCGCGCGTTCGTCGGCGAGATTGACGCGACCTTTTCAATCGATAGCGACGGCCGTCCGCCGGCCTGCCCCAGTCCGAGTACCGCAGTAGGTTTGACGCGAGCGATTGCGTCGATGACCATCTTCGACGCGCGCCGGCAGCTCACCGGCAACTCGAGCGCGCGAATCGTTGCGCCGCCGATCTCCTTGCCGTCGAGGTCCGAGGCGACCTCCCACGACGGGTTGGTGCGCTCGCCACCGAAGGGCGCAAAGCCGGTGAGCAGGATTACTCGCGCCATCAACCGCCGCCCTTGCCGGACCTGGCCTTGGCGGGAGCTACATCAGCCTGCATCGGACTGACCCTTGCGCCGCGGATGCTCCATCGGCAGATCGTCGCGATTACCCCATTCGCCCCACGAGCCGAGGTAGTTGCGCACGCGCGCATAACCGGCAATCCGTAGCGCGACGTAAGCGTTGGCGGAGCGATAGCCGCCCTGGCAATACGGGATGATCTCGCTGTGCGAATCGAGGCCGAGACGTTCGAATTCTTTGCGCAATTGCGCGGTCGGTTTGAAGCGGCCGTCAACGGTGAGGTTGTGCGTCCAGTCGCGATGAATCGAACCGGGGACCGCACCCGCATGTTTGGCGCGGACGCGCTCGCCGAAATACTCCTCGTCGGAACGCACGTCGAAAATCTGCACGTCCGGGCGTCCAAGATGCTCGACGATGTAGCCGCGCGACGCGATTACATTCTCGCGCACGGCGCCGGTGAAGTTGCTCTGCGCGTGTGGGATCGCAGTCGTGACGAGGTTTCCGTCATTCGCGCATTTCAGCCCGCCATCGAGGATGCGTACCGCCGGATGGCCCATGTAATCGAGCGCCCACGCGCCCCGCGTCGCCCGCATACCGGAGTCGTTCTCGTAGAACACAACGATGGAATTGGCGGTCACGCCGAGCGCCGAAAAAATCCATTCGAGCTGGCCGCGAAACTCGCGCAACGCGGGCTCGGCGGTATCGCTGTGATGGAACGGGAAGGGATCGAAATGGCGCGCGCCCTCTAGATGGCCGGCCCAGTAATCGATCGGCGCGCGCGTATCGACGAGGATCAGGTTGGCGTCGCCGCGATGCCCCGCGAGCCATCGTGCGTCCACTAGAATTTGTTCAGCTGGAAGTTGTTCCGCGTCTTTGTCGGTAGCCATTTCGCCTCCTTCGGTTGGCCGCGTGCCCCGGTCACCTTGGTGACCTCACCATGTCGTTACCTGATTGTCGCGCTGCCAACCGCCTCGCTAATAGAGCGAAATCCATCGCGTGCGAGCAAGCGCACGAGGCCGCGTTTGATTTCGCGCGCGAGTCCCGGACCTCGATAGATCATCCCGGTGTAGAATTCGACCAGGTTCGCACCGGCGCGAATATGGCCGTAGGCATCCTCGGCGCTGGCGATACCGCCGACGCCAATAATCGGTACACGGCCGTTAGTCTCGCGGTAGACCTGCGCGATAACTTCGCGCGAGCGCGCCATCAACGGCGCCCCGCTGAGACCCCCCTCGAAGGCCGAACTGACACCAACCTCTTCGCGCATCAGGGTGGTGTTGGTAGCGACTATTCCGATGCCGCCGTCATCGCTTTCGCGTGCGAGGTCGAGCGCCGCAGCGCATACGGCGCTGAGTTGCGCCGGGTCGAGGTCGGGCGCGATTTTCACTAGAATCGGCGATCGGGTTTGGCCAGTGGGTGTCTTCTGTGGCAGCGCTGCCCGCACCGCCTCGATGATCGCGCGCATGCGCTCGGGCGCCTGCCATTGGCGCAGCCCCGGCGTGTTGGGCGAGGAGAGATTCACCACGATCACATCGGCCAATGCCGCGAGTCGACGCGTCAGGGCCGAGTAATCGTCGGCAACGCGTTCGGGCGGCGTGTCCTTGTTGGGCCCGAAGTTGAGCGCAATGCGCATCGCACCACTGATGTCGTTGCCGCCACGCCGGATGAGGCTATCGCGAGCCCGCTGCAGGCGTGCAGCCACCACATCCATTCCTTCGCCTGGAAAGCCGAGACGGTTGATGAGCGCGCGATTCGTGGGCAATCGCCACATCCGCGGCGGTGCGTTGCCCGGCTGCGGACGCGGCGTGACCGTGCCGAGTTCGGCAAAGCCGAAGCCGAGCGCATTCCATGCCGCAAGCGCGCGCGCATCCTTGTCGACTCCCGCCGCCAGCCCGACCGGATTGGCGAACGTGATGCCGAAGACCGTCGTCGCGAGTTCCGGAGGGTCGATGAGAGCGTGCGCGGGCCACCACTGCGGCATCAGGCTCAAGCTGGCGATCGTGAATCGATGGGCGCTTTCGGGGTCGAGCCGGAACATCAGCGGACGTAGTAGTCGGGTATAGAGGTTGTGAGGATCGGGCGGCATCGCGACCGGAATCTTGCGACGCCCGCATCGCCGGCGCAATCATTTGTCGTCGGCAATCGGTGTCAGCCCCAACCATCACACATGCAATCGAGGCTTCATCTGTGGACAGAGTGGATACCCGCATAGGAGCATTGTTGGTCGAACCGGTTCCACAAGATAGAACTTAGGCCTGACGCGGAAATGCTATGATCGCGAAGCGGATTGGATGCGGCGAGTAATGTGATGACGAACCAAGCGAAAATGCAGGTAAAGCTGATCGATTACGCTCGCGCGCCGCTCGAAAAACTCTACGCCGCGTTCCGCACATGCTATTCCGCCGACACCCCGATCGAGATCTGGGAAAAGATCGAAGCCGAAAAGATCACCCACGAGACGATTCGCGAGTTTATCGCCGAGCGGCTCAAGACCGGGCACGCGTCGCCGTTGGAGCAGGTGGTCTTCTGGTTCGGCATTTCGGGTGTATCGCGATCGCTGTCGCATCAGTTCGTACGCCATCGCATCGGCATCAGCTTCGAGCAGCAAAGCCAGCGTTACGTCAAATTCAAGCAGGACAAGCTCGCCTTCGTACTGCCGGAATCATGGTCGCGAGCGGGCCTGGATGACGAATTTTCGCAATTGCTCGAGCATACCTCGGAGCTCTATGCCCGCGCGCTCAAGGCCGGCGTTCCGGCCGAGGACGCCCGCTTCATCCTGCCCAACGCGGCACCGACCAACTTCCACGTGATGGTGAATTTTGCCGAGATGCTGCACATCTGCGACTTGCGCCTGTGCGTGCGCGCGCAATGGGAGATTCGCCGGATGGTCGCGCTGATGCGATCGGAGATCAAGAAAATCCTGCCCGAAATCGCAGTCTTCCTGCAGCCGAAATGCGGCGAGAACCGGATGGGCTATTGCGATGAGTCGCTCGACGAATGGCAGAAATGCCCGCTAGGACGAGTGCGCCCGCATAAGTCCTCGCTCTTCGAGCTTTACGATCGCTATGGCAGCCGCAAGGCGCGCGCTCTCGGCGAGGACGAATTTCGCGCCGTTGAAGAAAAGGAGCAACTCTGATTGCGCCTTGCGCCGCGATATCCTTGAGGGCAGTTGGGGCGACTCTTCGCTTGCGTTGGAGTGCCCGGTGTGAGATTCCGGTAGCAGGACCAACGATACGACCGTGGGAATTATTGAATCGACAGTGCCGGGGGCAGGCGCGACGCGCGTAATCGATCCGTGCGCTCGATGCGGTATCGAAGAGGGCGTGTGGAGCGTCGCATGGCCCGACCTGCCTGAGGACGCGTTGTATCTGCTGTGCGGCCGCTGCATGTGGCGGCGCTTTCATACGGTCCCGCGCGGCCCCGTTAGGCGTGCGTTGATTCGCAAAGTCTTCGCGCGCCGCGTCTTCGGCAAGTCCGCCGCCTGACCAGCCCCTCCGTCCGAAGGACCCCCCGAGTTCGCAACGCCTAAAGAGGTTTCGCCTCTGTCGTTGCTGGTTTGGCGGCTGTAATCGCGATCGCGCTCACGGACGTTACCAGCGAATGGACCCGGACGCTGGCGCCCTCAAGCAGTCGATTGGATATGGGCTGCGCTGGTATTCGGTGCGGCCCCTTTTCTATTGCTGACGTGGGTGGATAAGCGCTCTCGTTTGCACTTGATAGCATTCCGATCTAATCTGCGCCGGAAGTAGCACTACGGTGAATTATTTGCGGCTGAATTGGATTTCCGTTCGTCAAATGGAGAAGTGATTAGCATGACATCCAAATGGTTTGGTGAGAGAACGACAAGCGGTTTTGCATCGATCATCGCGATGACCGCGGGTTTATTCGCGATGGCGTTGACGGGCGCGACCGCCTGGGCAGGCACGCCGCTTGGTCCCGACGCGCAGCTCTTCGGCGTCTTGGCAGACGGTTCAATCTCGCTGCCTTATTTCAGTACGATTAGCTGGGTCGGGCAGTCGCCGGCAGCGCCCGAAGTAGGCGCAGATACGGTGGCTCTCGGGGGGCCGGCTGTTGCGGCGGGTGGATGGCTGGGCG
>Ga0182024_10005846_pt1 | contig 27312 bp, 29 predicted proteins | sample P32metaG_FD_120480 | JGI IMG/M metagenome (GOLD analysis project Ga0182024, IMG submission 120480) | Permafrost microbial communities from Stordalen Mire, Sweden - P3-2 metaG (Illumina Assembly) | ecosystem: Environmental > Terrestrial > Soil > Wetlands > Permafrost | place: Sweden: Stordalen...
CCGTCGGTGAAGGCATGCACGATCACCTCGCCGGCGCCGAGCTCGCCGGCGATCGCGATCAGCGCCAGCAGGTGCTCCTCGGAGGAGTGCACGCCGCCGTCGGAGACCAGGCCGAGCAGGTGGACCCTGCCCGGCCCCGCGAGCGCGGCTCCGATCACCGGGTTCTCGGCCATCGTGCCGTCGCGCATCGCGTCGTCGATGCGCATCAGGTCCTGGCGCATGACGGCGCCGGCGCCGAGGTTGAGATGGCCGACCTCGGAGTTGCCCATCTGGCCCTCCGGCAGGCCGACGGCGCGCCCGCAGGCCTCGAGCCGCGTGTTGGGATAGCTCGCGAGCAGCTCGTCATAGACCGGCGTGCGCGCGAGCGAGATCGCGTTGCCGGGGCCGGGAGGGGCGATCCCCCAGCCGTCGAGCACGATCAGGCACAGCGAGGGGACCGGTAGCGACTCGGGGCCCGGCGGCAGCGTCATGCGCGCGCCGCGGCGGCGATCGCCGCGAAGGATTCCGGATCGAGCGAGGCGCCGCCGACAAGCGCGCCGTCGACGTCTGGGAGAGCCAGCAGCTCGGCGGCGTTGGCGGCGGTCACCGAACCGCCGTAGAGCACCGTCACCTGCTCCTCGGTGCCGTTTGACTCGGCGGCGACCAGCGCGCGGATGAAGCTCGCGGCCTCCTGCGCCTGCTCCGCTGTGGCGACCTGTCCGGTCCCGATCGCCCAGATCGGCTCGTAGGCGATCGCGACCTCGCCGAGGCGCCCGCGCGGGACGTTCTCAAGGCCCTCCTGGACCTGGTGGCGCAGCTTGCGCTCGGTCTCACCGGCGAGCCGCTCCTCCTCGGTCTCACCGACGCACATGATCGGACGCAGGCCCGCCGCCAGCGCCGAGGCGACCTTGAGCGCGACCGCGCGGTCGCTCTCGCCGAAGTACTGCCGGCGCTCGCTGTGACCGATGACGACGCCGGCGACGTCGATCTCGGTCAGCATCGCGGCGGAGATCTCGCCTGTGAAGGCGCCCTCGGCGGCCTCGTGCATGTTCTGCGCGTAGACGGCGACGCGCGAGCCGCGCGCGCTCTCGACCATCGCCGCAAGCGCCGTGAACGGCGGGCAGATCGCGAGCTCGACCGCGTCGTCGAGGCTGGCGACGCGCGGCAGCAGCGCCTGGATGAAGCGCTCCGCCTGCTCCACCGTCTTGTGCATCTTCCAGTTGCCGGCGATCAGCGCGGTGCGGCTCATCGTCTCCCCACGGCGGTCTCGAGCGCCTCGACCCCCGGCAGCGTGCGCCCCTCGATCAGCTCGAGCGTGGCGCCGCCACCGGTCGAGAGGTGGCTGACCGAGTGCTCGAGCCCGAGCTTGGTGAGCGCGGCGACCGAGTCGCCGCCGCCGACGACCGTCGTGCCGGGCGCGGCCGCGACGGCCTGCGCAACGGTGCGCGTGCCGGCGCCGAAGGCGTCCAGCTCGAAGACGCCCATCGGCCCGTTCCAGAAGACTGTGCCCGCCCCGGCGATCTCCTGCGCGTAGGCGGCGGCGGTGCGGGGGCCGATGTCGAGCCCCATCCAGCCGTCTGGCACGTCGACGCCGTCGCACTCGCGCCGGGTAGCGGAGGCCTCGACGCTCTCGCCGAGGCCGAGGTCGACGGGCAGGCGCAGCGTCGCGCGCGAGCTGCCGGCCAGCGCGAGCGCCTCGCGCGCGGGCTCGAGGCCCTCCGCCTCGCACATCGAGGCGCCGACGGCGTGGCCCTCGACCTTGAAGAACGGGAAGCACATCGCGCCGCCGATCAGGACCGTGTCGGCGAGCTCGAGGAAACGGCGAATGACCGCGATCTTGTCGGTCACCTTCGAGCCGCCGAGCACGGCGACGAGCGGGCGCGCGGGGTCGGCGAGGATCGCGTTCAGCGTCGTCACCTCGCGCTCGAGCAGCAGGCCGGCGGCCGACTCGGCCACGTGGTGGGTGATGCCCTCGGTCGATGCGTGGGCGCGGTGTGCGGAGCCGAATGCGTCGTCGACGTAGACGTCGGCAAGCTCGCCGAGCGCCTCCGAGAAGCCCTCGTCGTTCTTGGTCTCCCCCGGCTCGAAGCGGACGTTCTCAAGCAGCAGCACCTCGCCGGGGGCGAGGCGCCCGAGCTCGGCGTGGGCGCTGGGGCCAACGACGTCGTGCGCGAAGGCGACGGGCGCGCCGATCAGCTCGCCGAGGCGCTTGGCGACGGGGGCAAGGCTGAACGCCGGGTCCGGGCCGGCCTTGGGGCGGCCCAGGTGGCTGGCGAGGATCACCCTCGCGCCGCGGCTGCGGAGGTTCTCGATCGTCGGCAGCGCCGCCCGGATCCGCGTGTCGTCGCTGATCACGCCGTCCTTGAGCGGGACGTTGAAATCCACGCGTACGAAGACGCGCTTGCCATCGACCTCGACATCGCCGAGCCGCTTCATCACTGCAGCCGCTGGACCAGCTCGACGACCCGGTTGGAGTAACCCCATTCGTTGTCGTACCAGGCCACGGTCTTGACAAGCGTACCGTCGATCACCGCCGTCAAGCCACCGTCGACGATCGAGGAAAAGGGGTCGGTGATGACGTCGGTCGAGACGATCGGGTCCTCGGTGTAGCGCATGATCCCCGCGAGATCGCCGGTGTCGGCTCGGCTGCTGAGGGCCGCGTTGACCTCATCCACGCTGGTCTCGCGCCCGGCCTCGAAGGTGAGGTCGACCAGCGACCCGGTCGCGACGGGGGCGCGCACCGCGAAGCCGTGCAGCTTGCCCTGTAGCTCGGGCAGGACCAGGCCGACCGCCTTGGCCGCGCCGGTCGAGGTCGGCACCAGGTTGATCGCTGCAGAGCGGGCGCGCCGCAGGTCCTTGTGGGGCGCGTCGAGCAGGTTCTGGTCGCCCGTGTAGGCGTGGATCGTCGTCATCAGGCCGTGGCGAATGCCGACGGTGTCGTTGAGGACCTTGGCCATCGGCGCGAGGCAGTTGGTCGTGCAGGAGGCGTTTGAGATGACGTGGTGGACGGCAGCGTCGTAGCGGTCGAAGTTGACGCCGAGCACGACCGTGATGTCCTCCCCGGTCGCCGGGGCGGAGATGACGACCTTGGTGGCGCCGCCGTCGAGGTGCATCGCGGCCTTGTCGCGTGCGGTGAAGAAGCCGGTGGACTCGATCACCACGTCCGCGCCGAGCTCACCCCACGGCAGCGCGGCCGGGTCGCGCTCGGCCAGCACGGCAAGCTTGCGGCCGTCAACCACGAGGTTGGTGCCGTCGACCTCGACGGTGCCCGGGTAGCGGCCGAGCGTCGAGTCGTAGCGCAGCAGCTGCGCGAGCGTGGCCGCGTCGGTGAGGTCGTTGACCGCCATCCACTCGATGTCGGCGCCCGCGGCGCTGGCGGCGCGGAAGACGTTGCGACCGATCCGGCCGAAGCCGTTGATTCCCACCCGTACCGGCATCAGAGCATCCTTCCTAGCGGTGAGCAAGTGCTGCCCGGCCTGCGTGCCGCCACCGCGGCGCGGGGCCGCGCGGCGCGCTACGGGCACCCCGTGCGGGGCACCGGCAGGCTATCAGCGCCCTTGCGGGAACTCCCGCCCCGCCCCGTAAGCCGTTGCGGGGCGGGGCGCGAGCCGCCGGCGCCCCTCAACGCGAGCCGCTGACGAACTCGACGCGCAAGCCGTCGGGGTCGCGCACGTAGGCGGCGTAGTAGAGCGGGCCGTACCGCGGCCGCGGCCCGGGAGCGCCGTCGTCGCGGCCGCCGTTTCGCAGCGCCGCCTCGTGTGCGGCATCGACCGCGGCGCGCCCGCGCGCCATCAGCGCGACGTGCCCGTAGCCGGCGGCGGGCGCCCGCCCGCGCGTGACGATCCACAGCGACGGCGAGAACATGCCGTAGGCGATCGCGTGCTCGTTCTGGTGCAGCCGCCGCCCGCCGAGCGCGTGGAAGACGGCGTCGTAGAAGGCGGCTGAGACCGCGAGGTTGGCCACCTCGAAGCCGACGTGGTCGATCACCGCTGGTCGGCTGCCGTGCCGGCGTCGCGGTGGTTGACCGCGACTAGCGCGTCGGCGCGCTCGCCGTAGCGCTCGGCGAGGTGCTCGGCGATCGCCACTGAGCGGTGACGGCCGCCGGTACAGCCGATCGCCACCAGCAGATGCGACTTGCCCTCGGCCACGTACTGGCTGAAGAGGTAGTCGAGCAGGGGCTCGAGCAGCGCGTAGAACTCGGCAAGCTTGCCGTCGCGGTCGATGAACTCGACCACGCGCGCGTCGAGGCCCGTGAGCTCGCGCAGCTCCGGCTCGTAGTGCGGGTTCGGCAGGAAGCGCACGTCGAACAGCAGGTCCGCGTCATGCGGCGGGCCGTGCTTGAAGCCGAAGCTGACGAACGTGATCGCGAGGCGACTGGCCCGCTGCTGGCCGAGGAAGGCCTCGACGATCTGGGAGCGCAGCATCGCCGCGCTGAGCCCGGTCGTGTCGATCACGACGTCGGCCCGCGCCTTCAGCGCCTGCAGCTGTGCGCGCTCGGCGGCGATGCCGGCGGCGATCGAGCCGCCGGAGGCGAGCGGGTGGCGCCGGCGCGTCTCCTTGTAGCGGTTGAGCAGCGTCTCGTCCTCGGCGTCGAGGAACAGGACGCGGTGGCGCAGGCCGATCCGCCGCAGCTCGTCGAGCACCGCCGCAAGTGCGTCGAAGTACTCGCCGCCGCGCACGTCGGAGACGACGGCGGCGCGCTCGACCTTGGACCCTTCGTGCACGAACAGCTCGATCAGGCTGCCGATCATGCCCGGCGGCAGGTTGTCCACGCAGAAGTAGCCCGCGTCCTCGAACACGTTCATCGCCGTCGACTTCCCTGCGCCCGAGAAGCCCGTGATGATCATCAGCTCCTGAAGCGCGCCCGGGGAGTCAGCCATCGCCTCAATCGTGGCGCACAGCCCGGACGCGGGGAGCCGTACCTAGAGCGTCCAGCCCGCCTCGGTGCCCGGGAAGGCATTCTGCGCCTGGGGCGCTCCGCGGCGGTAGATCATGAACGCGCGCTTGAACTCGATCACCACCTCGCGGCGCTGGTTGATGCCGCGGCTGCGGACGGTGACGATGCCGACGTCGGCGTTGGTGCGCGACTCACGCAGCTCGAGGACCTCCGTCTCGGCCCACAGCGTGTCCCCCGCGAAGACCGGGTTCGGCAGCTTGATCTCCGTCCACTCCAGGTTCGCAGCCGCGTTCTCGCTCGTATCGGGCACGGTCAGCCCCATCACCAGCGCCAGCGTGAAGGTGCTGTTGACGAGCTGGCGCCCGAAGCGGGTGCGCTCCGAGTAGGGCGTGTTGAAGTGCATCTGGTTGGTGTTGAGCGTGAGGCAGGTGAACCAGACGTTGTCGGTCTCGGTCACGGTGCGCCCGAGGCGGCTGGCGAAGACGTCGCCGACATCGAAGTCCTCGAAGAACCGCCCCCGCCACACCTTCGGGGCCTGAGGCTCATCGCTCATTGCTACCTCCCTCGCTTTCGGCGACGATTCGCTGCGCCCGCAGCACCACCGCGGCGTCGACCATCGAACCGTCGAGGTTGATCACGCCGCGCCCGCCCGCCGACGCGCTGCGCGCGGCGTCGAGCACCCGGCGCGCCCAGTCGAGCTCCGTCGCCGACGGCGTGAAGACCTCGTTTATGGTCGCCACGTGCGCCGGATGGATCGCGGCCTTCCCGCCCAGGCCGAGCGAGCGCGCGAGCTCGGCCTGCCGCGCGAGGCCCGCGAGGTCGTCGATCGTGACGTGCACGACGTCGATCGGGGCGCGGATGCCGGCCGCGGCGGAGTCGATCACGAGCTTCGAGCGCGCGTAGTGGATCTCGAGCCCGTCCTCGCGCGTCTGTAGCCCCAGTTGCGCGCCGAGGTCGACGGCGCCGAGCGCCAGCGCGAAGACGTGCGGACGCGAGGCCGTCTCGAAGGCGAGGCGCACGCCGGCCGCGGTCTCGACGATCGCGATCACCGGGCGGCCGGCGGCGGCGAGCGCGTCCGCCGCCTCGGGCGTCGCCTTCGGCAGGACGACGGCGTCAGCACCAAGCTCGCCGACGAGCTCGACGTCGGCCTCGAACCACGGCGTGCCGAACGCGTTGACCCGCACGAGCCGCGCGGCAGCGCCCGGCGGCTCGCTGAGCACGCGCCGCGTGAGCTCGCGGGCGGCGTCCTTGGCGCTGGGCGCCACCGCATCCTCGAGGTCGGCGACGATCGCGTCGGCCCCCGACTCGAGCGCACGGCGCAGCTTGCGCTCGTCGTCTCCGGGCGCGAACAGGAGCGAACGCAGCCGGCTTCCCAGGGGTGCGCCGGTCATCCTCAATCCCCCACCCGGTGAAGGCGCGCGTGGAGCTCGCGGCCCACCTTCGCCGGCACGCCGGGAACCGCCTGCAGGTGCTCCGCGCTCGCGGCGAGCACTGCGTCCGGCGAGCCGAAATGCGCGATCAGCGCACGCTTGCGCGCCGGGCCGACACCCGGCAGCTCATCCAGCAGCGAGGACGTCATGGCGCGGTCGCGGCGCGAGCGGTGGTGGGTGATCGCGACGCGGTGCGCCTCGTCGCGGATACGCGCGAGCAGCTGCAGCGCCGGGCTCTCGTGGCGGAGCACGATCGGATCCTTGCGGCCCGGGACGAAGACCTCCTCGAGGCGCTTGGCCAGCGAGATCACCGCGACGCCCTGCGCTCGCGCCGCTGCCAGCGGCTCGAGCGTCGCCGACAGCTGGCCCTTGCCACCATCGATCACGATCAGATTCGGCAGCGCCGCGAAGCTCGCGTCGTAGCCGGACTCGTGGGGCGAGGTGTCGACCTGGCGCTCCCAGTTGGCCATCCGGCGCCCGAGCACCTCCGCCAGCGAGGCGAAGTCGTCGGCACCGCTGACCGTGCGGATGCGAAAGCGCCGGTAGTCCGAGCGCTTCGGGACGCCCGCCTCGAACACCACCATCGAGGCGACGCTGTGTGTGCCCTGGATGTTGGAGATGTCGTAGCACTCGATCCGCATCGGGACGGCCGACAGCGACAGCGCCTCGCGCAGGCAGTCGAGCGCCTCGGCGCGCCGCTCTCGCCGCCGCGCCGCCTTGAGCCGCTCCTCCTCGACGGCGAGCGCCGCGTTGCGTGCCGCCAGCTCAAGGATCCGCCGCTTCTCGCCGCGCTCCGCCGCGCGGACCTCGACGCGTGCGCCGCGGCGGCGGCTCAGCGTCTCGATCACCAGCTCGGAGACGGGCTGCTCGACGACGATCAGCGCCGGAACCGCGGCGGCCGTCTCGTAGTACTGGAGCACGAACTCCTCGATCACCTCGGCCTGCGGCCGCTCGGCCTCGTTGGCGAGGTAGAACGACTGGCGGTCCGAGAGCACGCCGTCGCGGACCTGGAAGACCTGCGCGTTGGCGTCCTGGCCGGACAGCGCGACAGCGATCGCGTCCAGCGTCCCGACCGCCGACCCGGCAACGCGCTGGCGCTGCAGCAGCGAGCGCACGGCCGCGAGGCGGTTGCGCTCGACCGCCGCCTGCTCGAACTCCTGCGCCGCCGCGGCGGCGTTCATGCGCTGCTCGAGCTCGCGCTGGATCTCTCCGTAGCGCCCGCCGAGGAAGTCGATCGCGCGGTCGATACCCTGGCGGTACTCCTCGCGCGAGACGTACCCGACGCAGGGCGCGCCGCAGCGGTTGATGTGGTAATCGAGGCACGGCGAGCCCGAGCGCCGGCCGGGCTCCGCGCCGGTGCACGAGCGGATCAGGAAGATCCGGCTGAGCAGCTCGAGCGTCTCGCGCACGCGCTTGGCGTTCGAGTAGGGGCCGAAGTAGGCGCGCTCGCGCCGGTGGCGCTCGCGCGTGAAGTAGACGCGCGGGAACTCCTCATCGAGCGAGATCGCGATGAACGGATAGGACTTGTCGTCGCGCAGCCGGATGTTGAAGCGCGGGCGGTACTGCTTGATGAAACCCTGCTCGGCGAGCAGCGCCTCGGCCTCGCTGCCGACGACCACGCTGTCGATCGACGCCACCTCGGCGGTCATCGCCGCGTTGCCGCCGGCTCCGAAGTGCGAGGCGACGCGCTTTCTGACCGAGATCGCCTTGCCGACGTAGATCACGCGGCCGGCGGCGTTTCGGAACAGGTAGACGCCGGGCTGGTCCGGCAGCTTGCGCCGCGCCTCGACCAGCTCGCCCGCGCTCGTGCTCGTCGTCGACTTCTCGCCAGCCACCTGCGTCAATACCGCTGCCAGTTGCGGAACACGCGTAGCAGCCCGACGGCACAGATCGCCAGCCCGGCGACCTCGACGAGCGTGCCGGCGCCGGTCGAGGTGAGCCGGCCAGAGGCGGCCAGCAGCAGCACGATCGCGCCGATCGCCACGTAGAGGATCGCGCGGTCGCGGTCGCCCAGGCCGTAGATGTCGACCTGGTGGTCGCGGTAGAGGCGGCCGGCGAAATACGCGATCAGCGAGATGATCGCCAGCGAGAAGATCGCGCCGATCAGGCCTGCGGTGTCGCTGCCGCCGGGCACTGCGACGACCGCGATCGCGAGCGCGACGAGGATCGCGACGTTGCGAGCGTTCTTCATGCCCTCAGTGTAGTTCAGCCTCCGGGCCGCCCCCGGCGAGCGCGGCGCCCGCTACAGGAGGGCTTCGAGCTCGGCGTAGGCGGCGTCGACTGCGCGCCTGGCGGCCGTGTGGCGCGCTTCACTCTTCGCCGCTTCGTACTTGGTCGCCCAGGCGGTCGGGTCGCCCAGTTCCTGCTCCAGCGCTGCCAGCGCAGCCTCGGCCGCCTCGACGGCGCGCTCTGCCTCCTCCTGCGCGCGAAGCCGGTTCTTGCTCGGCCCGGCGGGCTCCTTCACGCTGCGCTTGGCGGCCGGCGCCGCCTGCGCCTTCGTCGCCCCCCTAGCGCTCGGCGGCGTGCTCGCCGCGCTCCGCGGGGCACGCCGCGGCCGCGGCGCCGGCTGCTCGCCCGCCGCGCGGCGCTCCTCGCGCACGCGCACGTACTCGGGCCAGCCGCCGACATAGCTGTGCAGCGTCCCGTCCTCGACGGCGACGGTGCGGCTGCCGACGGCGTCCAGCAGAGCGCGGTCGTGGGAGACCAGCAGCAGCGAGCCGCGAAAGGCCATCAGCGCATCCTCGAGTGCCTCGCGCGACTCGAGGTCGAGATGGTTGGTCGGCTCGTCGAGGACCAGCACGTTGGCGCCGCTCGACACGAGGGTCGCCAGCGACAGACGCCGGCGCTCGCCGCCCGAGAGGCCGGCAAGCGGCTTCTCCGCCTGCTCGCCGCCGAACAGGAAGCGGCCGAGCAGGGCGCGCGCCTTGTTGGGCGTCAGCCCGGTCGCGCGCTGCGCCGCCTCGAGCACGGTGCCGCTCGAGCCGAACTCGTCGGCGTGCTGGGAAAGGAAGCCGACCTGGACGTTGTGGCCCGTGCGCAGCTTGCCCGCCACCAGCGGCCGCAGGCCGCCGAGCGTCTCGATCAGCGTCGTCTTGCCCGAGCCGTTCGGCCCGACAAGCGACACGTGCTCGCCGCGCTCGAGCCACAGCCGCACATGCTCGAGCAGCACGAGCGGCGGCTCGCCGACCTCGATCCGCGCGTCGTCGAGCTCGAAGGTGACGCGGCCGCTGCGCTCGGGCGCGTCGAACTTGAACGACAACGCCGCGCCATCGGTCGGGGCGCGCTCGATCCGCTCGATCTTCCCGAGCGCCTTCGCACGCGACTGCGCCTGGCGCGCGCGCGTGCCGGCGCCCCAGCGTGCGACGAAGCGCTCGAGCCGCGCGACCTCGGCCTGCTGGCGCTCGATCGCGCGGCCGAGGGCCAGCTCGCGCTGCGCCTGCTCGGCGCGCCACGCGTGCCAGGTCCCCGGGAAGAACCGCGAGCGGCCCGCTTCGAGCTCGAGCACGGCTGTGCCGACGGTCTCGAGGAACCAGCGGTCGTGGGCGACCAGCACGATCGCCGCATCGAGTCCGACCAGCGTCTGCTCGAGCCACTCGAGCGACTCGATGTCGAGATGGTTGGTCGGCTCGTCGAGCAGCAGCAGGTCGGGGGCGGCGGCGAGCGCTCGCGCCAGCGAAGCGCGCGTCAGCTCACCGCCGGAGAAGCTCGCCAGCCCCCGCTCGAGGTCCTCGTCGTGAAAGCCGAGGCCGTGCGCCATCTCGGTTGCGCGGTTTCGCCAGAGGTAGCCCCCGTGATGGTCGAACTCGGCCTGCGTCCGCGAGTAGCGCTCGAGCGTCGCCGTATCGGTCGCGCCGGCTGCCATCTCGGCCTCCAGCCGGCCCAGCCGCGCCTCGAGTTCCAGCTCGGCGGTGCAGCCGGAGAGGAGGTACTCGCGCAGCGCGATCGCACGCTCACGCGGCGGGCGCTGGTCGTGCAGGGCGATGCGCGTGTTCTTCGCGAGCGAGAGCTCGCCGCCGTCGATCTGGGCTTCGCCGGCGAGCATCCGCAGCAGCGTCGTCTTGCCGGCCCCGTTGCGCCCGGCGACGGTCAAGCGCTCGCGCCGCTCGAGCTTGAATGAGACGCCGCGCAGGAGCGGCGCTCCGGCGATGTCCTTGGCGAGGTTGGAGGCGATGCAGACAGCCATGGCTCTGATCGTATTCAGGGCGCCCGCTCCGCTAGAGTGCGCGACCGTGCGTCGCCTCTCCCTTGCGATCGCGATGACCGTGGCACTGGCGCTGCTGGTGTTCGCTCCCGGCGCGCTTGCCCACGACGGCGGCGAGGGGCTCTACGGGCAGACCAACGACAAGGTGACAGCCGCCATCGGCGGCTTCCTGATCGTTTTCTTTCCGCTCTTCATCTTCTGCGCGAGCACCATCCAGGGCCGCCTGGAGAAGCGCAAGGACGCCCGCAAGCAGGCCGCCAAGGCGCGCGCGAAGAGCACCGAGTGGCAGCGCGGCTGGTAGCGCTTCGCCGCCGCGCCGTAGCGCCCTGAGCGCCGTCCGCGGCGTGCGGCGCATGGCTTGGGATGATGCCCGGCCATGGTGAGTGAGCCGGCGATCGAGGTCCACGACCTGCGCAAGTCCTACGGCGAGCTGGAAGCGGTGCGCGGCATCGACTTCAGCGTCCAGCGCGGTGAGATCTACGGCATGCTCGGCCCCAACGGAGCCGGCAAAACGAGCACCGTCGAGATCCTCGAGGGCTACCGCCAGCGCAGCTCGGGTACCGTCAGCGTGCTCGGCCACGACCCGCAGACGCGGCCGCGCGCCCTGCGCCAGCGCGTCGGCATCGTGCTGCAGTCCAGCGGCATCTACAGCCATGTGCGCGTGCGCGAGGTGATCGCGCACTTCGCCGGCTTCTACCCGCATCCGCGCGACGTCGACGAGGTCGTCGAGCTCGTCGGCCTCAGCGACAAGCGCGACGAGCGCGCGCGGCGGCTCTCGGGCGGCCAGCGCCGGCGGCTCGATCTGGCGCTGGCGCTGATCGGCGATCCGGAGCTGATCTTCCTGGACGAGCCGACGACCGGCTTCGACCCGGCGGCGAGACGAACCGCGTGGCAGACGATCCGCTCGCTGAAGGACCTCGGCAAGACGGTGCTGTTGACGACGCACTACCTCGACGAGGCCCAGGAGCTCGCCGACCGCGTTGCGATCATCAAGGGCGGGCGGATCCTCGCCGAGGGCTCGCCGGCGCAGCTCGGCGTCGGAGCCGGGTCGCGCTACCGGGTCGCCTACGTCCGCGACGGCGAGCCGGTGATCCGCCAGACCGACGACCCGACAAGCCTGCTGCACGAGCTGACCTCGGCGGCGCTCGAGCGCGGCGAGCAGCTGGAGGGCCTGTCGGTGACGAGGCCCAGTCTCGAGGAGGTCTACCTGGAGCTGACCGCCGATGGCTGATTCGCTCGTGCTGTTGTGGCGCCAGTACCGCTTCGAGCGCCACCTCTTCTGGCGCAACCCGAGCGCCGCCTTCTTCAACTTCCTGCTGCCGCTGATCTTCCTCGCCCTGTTCGGCGCGATCGTCAACGGCAAGCGCCACGAGCTCGACGTCATCGTGCCGGGGATCGCCGGGATGAGCGTGATGTCCACGACCTTCACCGCGCTCGCCTACAACCTGACCTTCCTGCGCGAGCAGGGCGTGCTCAAGCGGATGCGCGGGACACCGCTGCCGAGCCCCATCTACCTCGGCGGGCTCGCGCTCAACGCCGTTACCAACGCCGCGATCCAGATCGCGATCGTCGTTCTCGCCGGTCGTATCTTCTTCGGCCTGGGCTGGCCGCCCGACGGGCTCGAGCTCGTCGTGTTCGTCGCGCTCGGAGTCCTGTGCTTCGCCACGCTCGGCGTCGCACTGTCGCACGCGATCCCGAACTTCGAGTCGGCCCCGGCGGTCGTCAATGCCGTGTTCGTGCCCGTGATCCTGATCTCCGGCGTCTTCTTCGACGTCAAGCACGTGCCGAGCTTCCTGCGCGACATCGCCCAGGCACTGCCGCTCGACCACCTGATAATGGGCCTCTCGGGTGGTCTCGTCGCCCACCACGGCGGCCTCTCGAGCCACCTCACCGCGCTCTGGGTGCTGGCCATCTGGACCGTCGTCGGCGCCACCGCGGCGGTGCGGGGCTTCTCCTGGGATGCCCACCGCGGCTGACGCGCCGATCAGCCGCCGCGAGCTCGGCCGCGCGACGCTCGCTCGCCAGCTGCTGCTCGAACGGGCGCCGCTCGACTGCGTCTCGGCAGTGGCGCGACTGGCGGGCATGCAGGCGCAGGAGCCGCGACCGCCGTTTCTCGGCCTCTGGTCGCGGCTCGAGGGCTTCCGCCCCGCGCAGCTGCTCGAGGCGCTCCGGGCAGGCGAGATCGTGCGCGGCCCGCTCTTTCGGGCGACACTACACCTCGTCACCGCGGCCGACTGGTCGACCTTCCGCCCGCCGGCGCAGCCGGCGCTGACGCGCGCGCTGCGGGCGCTCGGCAAGCGCGCTGACGCGGTCGACGTCGATGCGGTTGCCGCCGCGGCCCGGGAGCTGCTCGAGCAGGCGCCGCGAACGGCCGGCGAGCTGCGGGCGCTTCTACACGCGGCCTTCCCCGCGCACGAGGACCGCGCGCTCGGCTACGCCGTGCGCACCAGCGTGCCGCTCCTGCTCGTCCCGGGCGAGGACCTCTACGGCTTCTCCCGCGACCCGCGGCTGGCGCTGGCCGAGCCGAGGCCGCCGCTCGGAACACCCGCGGACCTCGTGCTGCGCTACCTCGGGGCGTTCGGGCCGGCGAGCGTCGCCGACGCGCAGGAGTTCTCAGGGCTGAGCGGGCTCGCGCCGGTGTTTGCCGGGCTACGCGAGCGGCTGGTGGTCTTCACCGACGAGCGCGGCCGCGAGCTCTTCGATCTGCCAGACGCGCCGCGCCCACCCGCATCGACCCACGCACCCGCGCGTTTCCTGCCCGACTTCGACAATCTCATGCTCGCCCACGCCGACCGCAGCCGCCTGATCGCGGACGAGCACCGCCGTCACCTGACGACGAAGAATCTCCGCGTCAACGCGGCGGCGCTGTTCGACGGCGAGGCGTGCGCGACCTGGGCGATCAGGCGCAAGACCAGGTCCGCGACGCTCGAGCTGACCCCGTTTGAGCCGCTCTCGGAGCCGGCGCTACGCTCGCTGGAGGCAGAGGGCATGGCGCTGCTCGCGGACAGTGAGCCGGGCGCCACGCAGCTGGCGGTGGCCTTCAACCGGCCCCACGCCTGAGCTGCACGGCTGGCTACACGACGATCCGCAGCGCGAGGTCGTGCGAGCAGCCGCGTTCGAGCAGCACGCGCACCTGGTCGAGATCGACGCACTCGCCCTCGACCCTTGTCGCCGCCAGCATCAACGCCTGGGTCGTGTCGAAGCCGAGATCCACGAAGGCCTGCGCCCTCGCCTGCTCGTTCGCTGTCGCGGTCTGGGCACCCGGCATGGCATCCACCCTTCCTGGAGACAACAACTGGCAGGATCAGAGCAGCGGCGCCGGACGGATAGGGTTTGAGGTGTGAGCGCCACCGAGCCAGTCGACGCCGTCCGCTGGGAGCTCGCCGACCTCGTCGGCGGCGGCGGCGGCGCCGGCGACGTCGAGACGCTGCTCGAGCAGGCGCTCGAACGTGGCCGCGCCTTCGCCGAGCGCCAGCGCGGGGCGCTCGCAACGATCGACGGCGCTGGCCTCGCGGCAGCCATGGAGGAGCTCGGCGAGATCTACGACCTGCTCGGGCGCGCCGACTCCTACGCGTCGCTGGACTTCTCGACCGACACCATCGACCCGCTGCGCGGCGCGCTCGTCGCGCGCGTGCAGGAGCGCTCGACCGAGCTCGCCACGCTGCTGTTGTTCTTCGAGCTTGAGTGGGCCGCGCTCTCCGATCAGCGCGTCGATGAGCTGCTGCTCGACGATGCGCTCGACTTCTGCCGCCACCACCTGCGCACCGCACGCCGCTACCGCCCGCATCTGCTGAGCGAGCCGGAGGAGCGGGTCCTGACCGAGAAGTCAGTCAGCGGGGCCGGCGCCTGGACGCGCCTGTTCTCCGAGCTGACGTCGGCGATCGAGGTCTCACTCGAGGAGACCGTCACGCTCGACGTCGCGCTGGCACGCCTGGCCTCGCCCTCGCGAGAGGTCCGTCGAGAGAGCGCCGCCGCCGTCACGCGCGCGCTCGAGCCGGGCCTTCGCACGCGCGCGTTCGTCTACAACACGCTGCTGATGGACAAGGCGACCGACGACCGCCTGCGCTCCTATCAGCACTGGTTGTCTGCTCGCAACCTCTCCAACGAGGCCAGCGACGAGTCGGTCGAGGCGCTCGTGTCGGCTGTCCGCGGCCGCTACGGGCTGGCGCGGCGCTGGTACCTGCTGAAGGCGAAGCTGCTCGGCATCGACCGCCTCGCCGACTACGACCGCATGGCGCCGCTGGCCGATGACGAAGAGCAGGTCGGCTGGCAGCAGGCGCGCGAGATCGTGCTGGACGCCTACAGCTCGTTCTCGCCCGCCCTCGGCGAGCTCGCCGGGCGCTTCTTCGAACGGCGCTGGATCGACGCCCCGCCCGGGCACGGCAAGCGCGGCGGCGCCTTCTGCGCCTACACCGTGCCGTCCGTGCACCCCTACGTGCTGCTCAACTTCACCGGGCGCCGCCGCGACGTGCTGACGCTCGCGCACGAGCTCGGCCACGGCGTGCACGCCGCCCTGTCCGCGCGCCAGGGCATCTTCCACCAGGGCACGCCGCTGACGCTCGCCGAGACGGCGTCGGTGTTCGGCGAGGCGCTGACATTCGGCCCCTGCTCGAGGCCTCGCCGACGCCGGCCGCCCGCTTCGCCCTGCTCGCCGAGGACATCGAGGGGGCGATCGCCACGGTCTTCCGTCAGGTCGCGATGAATGGCTTCGAGCGGCTCGCCCACACCGAGCGGCGAGAACAGGGCGAGCTGTCGGTGGAGCGCTTCGGTGAGCTCTGGGCGCAGACCCAGACCGAACTGCTCGGCGACGCCGTCGAGGTGACCGACGACTACCGCTGCTGGTGGTCCTACATCCCGCACTTCATCAGCACGCCCGGCTATGTCTACGCCTACGCCTACGGCCAGCTGCTGGCGCTGTCGGTCTACGAGCGCTATCTCGTCGAGGGCTCGGCGTTCGAGCAGCGCTACCTCGAGATGCTCGGCGCCGGCGGCTCGCGCAGCCCTGAGGCGCTTGGCGAGATCGTCGGCATCGACCTCAGCGATCCCGGCTTCTGGGAACGCGGCCTCGACCTGCTGGAGCGCCGCCTCGAGGCCGCCGAGGCCGCCGCGCAGGCCTTGTAGCAATCCAGACTTACGTATGCTTAGCGTGTGGTTGCTCGCCGGAGGGGACTCGCAGCGCTCGCCGTCGCGCTGACCGTCGCCGCCATCGCGCTCGCCACCGCCGTGGCCTTCGCCGCGACGCTCCTCAAGGGGACCTCGGGGCCGCTCACCGCGACGCTGGCGCCCAGCACGCACACCCCGAAGATCAACAAGAACTGGCCGATCACGGTGACGGCCACGCTGAGCGCCAAGCCCGCGCACGCGACGGCGGTCTACGAGTTCCTCTTCGGCGGGATCGTCGTGGGGACCCAATACCCGAAGTACAAGAAGCATTTCAGCTTCACCGGCCACTTCAGCGACAACCTCGTCTTCCCGAAAGCCTCGGTCGGCCAGCCACTGACGCTGCGGGTCGTGATCAGTGCGTCGGGGCACACGGTGAACCTGAACTGGGCAGTCACCCCGCACGAGTAGGCGAGTCGGCCGGCGTGGACGTCCGCGTCGAGCACGCGGGCCGCCGCTACGGCTCAGTGGACGCGCTGCGCGACGCCAACCTGCACGTGGCGCCGGGCGAGTTCCTCACCGTGACCGGCCGCTCGGGTTCCGGCAAGAGCACGTTGATGAACCTGATCGGAGGGCTCGAGCAGCCAACGCGCGGGCGCATCCTGATCGACGGCCGCGAACTGTGGAAGGAGCCGCGAGCCCCGCGCCACCGCCGCGAGCTGGTCGGGTTCGTGTTCCAGCAGCACCACCTGCTCGCGAGCTTGACGGCGCAGGCCAACGTCGAGGTTGCGCTGATCGGGGCCGGCATGGCGCGACGTGAGCGCCGCCTGCGCGCGCTCGAGCTGCTCGCCGAGGTCGGCCTCGCCGAACGCGCCGACCACGAGCCCTCGGAGCTGTCTGGCGGCGAGCGCCAGCGCGTCGCGATCGCGCGGGCGCTCGCGAACGAGCCCCGCCTGCTGCTCGCCGACGAGCCGACCGGAGCCGTCGACTCGGTGACCTCCCAGCTCGTCCTCGACCTGCTCGGTGAGGTTCGCGCGCGCCGCGGCATGACGCTCATCGTGATCAGCTACGACCCGCAGGTCGGCGCCCAGGCCGACCGCATGGTGACCGTCGCCGACGGGCTCCTCACGCTGCCCGAGACAGACCTCTCAGCGGCGCCATTCGCGTGACGTGCCAGGCAGGCCAGAGGCCGCCGAGCACTCCGATCGAGATACCGACGAGCAGTCCGCGACCGAGGCCCCAGGCTGTGATCGACGGCGACACGTAGGCGCCGACACCCATCAGCTTGATCAGCAGCAGGCTGCCGAGCACTCCGAACACCAGGCCGATCGCGGCGCCGAGCAGGCTCACCCCGATCCCCTCCCCGATCACCAACGCCGCGACGCGCGGCGCGCTCCAGCCGACGGTGCTGAGCAGGGCGAGCTCGCCTTGACGCTCGAGCACCGACATCGCCATCGTGTTGGTGACGCTGATCGCGCCGAGCACGATCGCGATGATCACGATCACCAGGGTCGCGTTGTGAATCAGGGCGCCGTTGGCTCCGGCGCGCGCCGCCTCCCCTGGATCGGCGATCACTTGGATCCCCTGGAACTGGCGCTCGAGCGTGCGCTGAGCGGCGGCCGCGCTCGAGTCGGGCTGGAGCTCGACCGCGATCGTCGTCGCCTCGCCGGCGAGATCGCCGATCGATTGCGCCCGAGCCAGCGGCAGCACCGCGCCCTCGTCCTCGTAGGGGATGCCAGAGTGGTAGATGCCGGAAACGGTCAGCCGGCGGCCGGCCACGATCAGCGAGGACCCCGCGTGGAGCTTCAGTCTTCCGGCGAGCCCGTCGCCGATCGCGATCGTTCCCGCCGGCGACGGCGAGCCGCCGTCAGCGAAGACGAGCCGCCTGGCGAAGAAGCCGCGCGGGTCGGCGCCGAACACGAAGGCCGAGGCATCGGCGGGCACGCGCCCGACCAGCAGCACAAGCGGCGTGGCGGCGGCGACGTCGGAGTCGTGCTCGAGCCGCGGCACGAGCGTCGTCGGAAGGCGCGAGACCGTCGGGTCCGAGACGTTTGCCTGGAAGACGCCGAGATCGGAGCCGCCTAGGTGGATGAAGCCGGCGGCGGTCTGCGTGAGCCCGTCGCTGACGGAGAGCAGGGCGACGATCGTCGCGACGCCCAGGCCGACGCCGAGCGCGGTCAGCAGCGTGCGCCCGATGCGTCTGACCAGGTTGTTGACGATCAGCTCGGGCATCGGCTGCGCTCACCATAGCGGCGCCGGCGCACGTCGCCGCGGGGCTCAGCCAGCCTCGCCGTCGAGCGCCCGCAGCCGCGCTCGATCGGCCACCGACAGCTGGGCGTGCAGCGCGACGGCCGCGAGGGTCTCGTCGAGCTGGGCGGGTGAGGTCGCGCCGACCAGCGCGCTCGCCAGAAGCGGGTGCTCCAACGTGAAGGCGATCGCCAGTGTTGCCGGGGAGGTTTCCCACTCCCGAGCCAGCGCTGCAAGCGCCGAGGCCGCCCGCAGCGCCCTGGCGCTCGAAGCCTCCGCGAGCGCTCCTGCCATGCGGCCGGAAGCCGCCGCTTCGGCGTACTTGCCGCTGAGCAGGCCTCCCTCGAGCGGCGCCGAGGCGACCAGGCCGGCCCCGGCTCCTCGCAGCGCGGCCATCATCGCGTCGCTCTCGGCGAGCTCACGGCTGACGAGGCTGTAGGCCATCTGTGCGGCACAGGGCGGATCGATCCCCGCGGCCGCGGCCGCACGCGTGGCGGCCTCGATGTCCGCCGCCGGCCACATCGCCACACCCCATGCGCGCGCCACGCCGGCGGCGAGCAGCTGCGCAACCTCGGCGACGGCCTGCTCGACGCTGAGCGCCGGCGGCAGCGCCACGCAGTAGATGAGGTCGACGTAGTCGAAGCCGAGCCGCTGCAGCGAGGCGTCCAGCTCGTCGGCCGCGGACTGCTCGGGCCAGAACTCCCACCACAGCTTCTCCGACACGACCGCGCCCTCGCGGCTGACTCCGCAGGCGCGGAAGATCTCCCCGAAGATGACCTCCGAGTAGCCGCTTGGGATCGGCGCGCTGCCGGTCTCGTCGTCGTAGCGCGCGTCGTCGAGGAAGTTGACGCCGCGCTCGAGCGCGTGGCCGAGGATCTCGACGCTGCGCTCGCGCGGGAGCCGCTCGTAGGTCCGCCAGGACCCGAGCGCAACCGGCGAGACCTCCAACCGGCTCGCGCCCAGGCGGCGAAGCGGTAGGTTCAGCGAACCACCCATCCGCGGTCAGCTCCTCGAGCCGGACTCGCGCGGGTGGCGGACCGTGGCCGGCTGGCGCCGGGGAGGAGGAGGGCGCCGGCCGGCAGGTGCGCCCAATCGGCCGCAGCCGGCTTCGAAGGGCGCCGGGCTACGCACGCTCACGACAGGTGCAGGGCGATCAGTCGCCGCCCCACACCTCCTCGGCGGTCTGGACGACGAGTGCGAGCTTCGCCCTCTGCTCGTCCATCGTGAGGCTGTTGCCCTCGTAGGTCGATGAGAAGCCGCACTGTGGCGAGAGACAGAGCTGATCGATGTCGATGTAGCGCACGGCCTCCTCGATGCGGCGCTTGAGCTCATCCCCGCTCTCCAGCGCCGGCTTCTTGCTGGTGAGCAGGCCCAGCACGATCAGCTTCCCCTTGGGCACGAAGCGCAACGGTTCGAAGCCGCCGGAGCGCTCATCGTCGTACTCCATGAAGAAGGCATCGACGTCGAGCTCGGTGAAGAGCGGCTCGGCGACGTAGTCGTAGCCGCCCTGCGCGACCCAGGAGGAGCGGAAGTTCCCGCGGCACATGTGGGTGCCGATCGTGATCTCGCTCGGACGCCCCTTGACAGCCTCGTTGAAGGTGCGGATGTAGCTCAGGTGCTGGTCGTCGCCGCTCTCGCCGCGAGCGTCGAAGGCAGCGCGCTCGGTGGGGTCGTTGAGGTATGCGAAGCAGGTGTCGTCGAGCTGCAGGTAGGTGCAGCCGATGTCGGCCAGCCGGCGGATCTCCTGGGCATAGACGGCGGCGAGATCGGCCCAGAAGGCGTCCATCTCGGGATAGACGGTCGCGTCGATCGCGGCGCGGCCGCCGCGATAGTGGACCATGCTCGGCGACGGGATCGTGAGCTTCGGCGTGCCCTTCGCGGTGTTCGCCGCAAGGAACTCGAACGCGTCGCCGAAGATCGTGTGGTCGAGCGTGAGCTTGTCGAGCACCTCGGCCTTGCTGGGCGTGAACTCGATGTCGCCCTCGTCGTTGTGGAAGCGCGACAGTAGGTTGGTCTCGGTGCGCTCGACGCCGCCGATCTCGTAGACGAAGTCCATGTGCCACGACGCGCGGCGCAGCTCGCCGTCGGTGATCGACTCCAGGCCGACCTCCTGCTGCAGCGCGATCGCGTCGCGGATCGCGGCGTCCTCCTCGATGCGCAGCTGCTCGCCGCTCAGGCTTCCCGCCTGGTGCGCGGCCCTGGCCTCGAGCAGGCGCTTTGGCCGCAGCAGGCTCCCGACGTGCTCCGCCCGGTACGGCGGCGTTGTGCGCATTGACAAGCTTGTTCCCTCCTAAGACGGGGTCGGTTGAGAGCTGGTCAGACGGGCGGCGGCCCCGGCGTCAGTCGGCGCCATAGGGCTCGCGGAGGAATTGTCGGGCTGCGGCCATTGAGAGTTCTGTACGAAAACGTATACGATCCGCGCACCATGACGGCTCCGCCGCCGACGAAGATCATCGCCGTCCACGTCAACTACCACAGCCGCGCAGCGCAACGCGGGCTGTCGCCGCAGGTTCCGTCCTACTTCATGAAGCCGCTTTCGTCGCTCGGGCGCAGCGGCGATCCGGTCATCCGCCCGCTGGGCACTCAGCTGCTCGGCGTCGAGGGCGAGATCGCGGCGATCATCGGGCGGCGCGCGCGGCACGTCACCCCGGCTGAGGGGATCGAGCACGTCGGCTGGTTCGCTCCGGCCAACGACGTCGGCCTGTTCGACATGCGCTGGGCCGACCGCGGCTCCAACCTTTTCTCGAAGGGCCAGGACGGCTTCACGCCGATCGGCACGCCGGTCGCCGCCGAGCTCGTCGACCCGGAGGGGCTGACGCTGCGCACGCGCATCAACGGGGTCGTCGTCCAGGAGGACTCGAGCGCAAACCTGATCTTTTCCTTCGGGATGCTCGTGGCCGACCTTTCGCGCTTCATCACGCTGGAGCCCGGCGATGTGATCCTGACCGGCACGCCGGCGAACGCCGCTCTTGTCGAGCCCGGCGACGAGGTCGACATCGAGCTCGAAGGCCTCTGCACGCTCTCCAACCGGATCGTCGAGGCCGACGAGGCGCTCGCTGCCTTCGGCGCCCAGCCCAAGATCGCGCCGGCGACACGGGCGGCGGCACTTGGCCTCAACGGCCACCGCGCGACGACCCTCTCCGAGTCGGCCAAGGCGGCGCTGCGAAGCGTCTCGACGGCGACGCTGTCGGTCGCACTCGCCCGCCGCGGGATCAGCAACCCGGTGATCGCGGGCGTTCGCCCGACCCGCCCGGCGGATCGGCTGCTCGGTTACGCGTACACGCTGCGCTACGTGCCGCTGCGCGAGGACGTGCGCGACGCCGCCACCGCCGAGCTCAACGCGCAGAAGCAGGCGGTCGAGTCGATCGGGCCCGACGAGGTGCTCGTGATCGACGCCCGCCAGGAGCCTCACGCAGGAACGATCGGCGACATCCTCGCGGCGCGGGCGCTGGCGCGCGGGGCCACCGGCATCGTGACCGACGGCGGCCTGCGCGACGTCGAGGCCGTGGCCCGCCTGGAGATCCCCACCTACTACCAGGCTGCACACCCGGCGGTGCTCGGCCGGCTGCATTTCCCGCTGGAGGCCAATGTGCCGGTCGCCTGCGGTGGGGCACTGATCATCCCCGGCGACGTGATCGTCGGCGACGGCGACGGCGTCCTCGTGATCCCCGCTGCGATGGCGGAGGAAGTCGCCGCAGACGCGCTCGCGCAGGAGCGCCGCGAGGCGTGGGCGCTCGAGCGCGTCATCGCGGGCGAGTCGGTCCGCGGCGTCTACCCGCTGTCTGAGGAGCGCCGTGAGGAGTTCGAGGCATGGCTCGGGCAAACCAACGAAGATGGAGATCGCGAATGAACCGCTTCGCCGCCGACCCATCCGCGATCCGGGGCGCGATCACGCCCCTGATCACCCCCTTCTCGCCCGACGGCGAGCTCGATCTCGAGACCGTCGCACGCCTGGTGGACTGGCAGCTCGAGAACGGCTCCCACGGGATCTCCGTCGGCGGCTCGACAGGCGAGCCGATCTCGCAGACCATCCAGGAGCGCATCGACGTGATGCGCGCCGCGGCGAGTGCGATCGACGGGCGCGTGCCATTTCTGCCCGGCACGGGCACAGCGCTCCTCGATGAGACCTTCGCGCTGACCGCGGAGGCGCAGAGCCTCGGGGCCAGCGGCGCGCTGGTGGTTTCCCCCTACTACGCGCGGCCCCAGCAGGAGGGCATCTTCAACTGGTACGCGAGCGTTGCGCGGGAGTTCCCCGATTTCCCGATCATCGTCTACAACGTGCCGATCCGGACCGGTGTCGACATCGCGCCCGAGACCGTCGGGCGACTGCGGCGCGAGCACCCCAACATCGTCGGCATCAAGGAGACCACACGCGACTTCGAACACGTCTCGCACGTGTTCTCCCACTGCGGCACCGACTTCATCGCGCTGTCGGGGATCGAGCTGCTGTGCTACCCGATGCTCGTGCTCGGGGGTGCCGGCCACCTCAGCTGCGTCGCCAACTTCGCGCCAGGCCCCGTCGCCGAGCTCTACGACGCCTTCGCGGCGGGCGACCACGAGCGCGCCAGGTCGCTGCACTACGAGCTCCACGCCTATGTCGAGGCAGCCTTCGTCGAGGTCAACCCGGTACCCGTCAAGTGGCTCATGCGTGAACTGGGGATCATTCCGTCTGCGTTCGCTCGCGAGCCGCTCGCGGAGCTCAGCGCGTCATCGGTCGCCAAGATCCGCGACCTGTTGCCCGAGCGCTTCGCGGCGCCCGCCTGAGCTTCAGCGGCCCTGACGCGAGGACGCGCGCGCTGCCGGCGGCGTGGCCTGCTGCATGCGCTCCTGCAGAGCGCGGAAGCTCGCGAGCGTGTTGAGCTTGTGCTCGCGTGCGGCCTTCTCGATCTTGGCGGCCGGGGCGCCGCTGGCGAGCAGCGCGATCAGCTTCTTGTGCTCGGCGACCGACGCCGAGCCGCGATAGGGGATCTGCACGAACACCGTGCGGCGGATCGCGTCGAGCCGCCGGGCGACGTCCCGCAGCATCCCGACCAACGCGGCGTTCGGGCAGCCCTCGTAGATCAGCCCGTGGAACTCCTGGTTGAGCCGCCCGAAACGCAATGAGTCGAGCTGACTGATGGCCGCTTCCATCTCGTCGTTGATCTCGCTGAGCCTCGCGATCTGAGCCGGGCCGAGGCATGGTGCGGCGAGCGCTGTGCCGTAGCCCTCGAGCACGGCCAGGACGGTCATCTCCTCGTCGAAGAGGCCGGGGTCTGCGGGCGCAACCTGCGCGCCGGCGTTCGGGCGGTAGATGACGAGGCCCTCTGCCTCGAGGCGGCGGATCGCTTCGCGGACCGGCAGGCCGGAGACCTCGAACTCCTCGGCCAACGAGTCGATCACGACGCGGTAGCCCGGCCCGTATGCGCCGCTGAGGATGCGCTCGCGGATCGCCCGGTAGACGCGCTCCTGCTTGGTGACGATCGTCGTTGCGGCCACGGCTGCTCTCTTTGTTCGCACCATCGGGGGGTATCAGCAGCCGCTCATGATGGGTCCGCGCCGTCGCCGGCCGAGGCGAGCACGACGTCCCACCATCCCTTGTGCGCCTCGGAGTGGTCGCGCCCCTGCCCGAGCGCCTCGAGCGCCTGCGACCAGCGCTGGCTGACGAGCGCGCAGACCGGCGTCTCGAGCTCCGAGGCTTCCGCCAGCGAAGCGGCGATGCCGACGTCCTTGGTCAACAGCGCGAGCGCGAAGTTGGTCGCGTAGCGGCCGGGCAGCACCTCGTGCTTGAACACCACCTCGCTGTTGAAGCTGCGGCCGGTCGAGCTGTCGATCACGTCGATCATCACCTCGCCGCTGAGTCCGAACTGCTGCCCGATCGCGAGCGCCTCGGCGAGCGCGGTGTAGGCGGCGGCGCCGCAGAAGTTGTTGAGCGCCTTCATCGCATGACCGGAGCCGAGCTGCCCGGTGCGGAATATCCGCGCTCCGAGAACCTCGAGGACGGGCTCCGCACGCCCGATCGCCGCGTCGTCGTCACCGCCGACCATCAGCGTGAGCTCGCCAGAGTCGGCACGGGCGATGCCTCCCGAGACCGGCGCGTCGACCAGAGCGACGCCGAGATCCGCGAGCTTCGGGCCCAGCGCTCGCGTGTCGATCGGGTTGGAGGAGCTCATGTCCACAACCACCGCACCGGTGCGAAGCGCCGCCGCCGCGCCGCCGTCGAGCAGCGCCTGCGCGACGGCGCGCCCGTCCGGGAGCATCGTGATGAGGACGCCGACGGGCGCGAAGTCAGCCGGCCCCGCCGCGGCGACGCCACCGAACTCATCGACAAAGCGGGCGGTGCGCTGTCCGTCGAGGTCGTGCACGACCAGCGCGCGGCCGGCCTGATGAAGGTTGCGCGCCATAAGCCAACCCATGTTGCCCAGGCCGATGAATCCGATCGGCGAGTCGACCGCGGAGCTCACGCGACACCCAGGTCGTCGGGCACTGCGGCAGCTTGGCGCAGGCGGCGTGTGGACTCGTCGGCGCTCTCCGCCCGCGCCCCGCCGTGCTCTGACCCGAGCATCTCCTTGTGGATCTCGAGCCCCCCCTCATGCGCCTGATTACCCATCTGTGCCCTTTCGTCTCGCTATGCCACGCGGCAGCGGATGCCCTCGGCTCGCGTAGTGCCTGCGGGCCGCTACAGCGGCATCGTGACCGTGTGGCCGGTCGAGAGATCGGGAACCTCCACGCCGCCGTTTGTCTTGAGCGTGCTCGGCACTATTGTCACCCTCCTCGCGGCAGTCACCACCCACGGTCATGTGGGCGATCATATCCCATACCATATATGATACTGCGTTCCCGTATCGCCTCGCGCTCGACCAGATCCGTGAGCGCCTCCATCAGGCGTGGTGAGCGAGCCGCGCCGGCGCGACCAGCGTCGGCAGGCTGAGGACGGTCGAGGAGGTCATCAGGAAGAGAGTGTGCAAGTCCTCCCCGCCCCAGGTCAGGTTGGCGACGACCTCGGGCGTGCGGATCCGCCCGAGCCGCTCACCGGCGGGGTTGAACACCCAGACGCCTCCCGGTCCGGTGACCCACACGTCGCCCAGCTCGTCGCACTTCATCCCGTCGACAGCGCCGGCGTCGTGGCGCTCGTGGTGGAGGGCCTCGCGGACCGCCTCGCCGTCCTGGCTGGTGAATCCGTGACCGATCCGCTCGACGAAGATCCGTGCGCTGCCAAGCGTGCCGTCGGCGGCGACGACGAAGACCTTGATGTGGGCGTGGCCAGAGTCGTTGACGTACAGCAACTGCTCGTCCGGGGAGAAGCACAGCCCGTTGGGCTGGTCGAACTCGTCTCGCTCGACGAGCAGCAGCGTGTCGCCGTCGCCGTCGTGAGGCACGCGATATACGCCGCGGAAGCCGAGCTCGCGACTGCGCTCCTGGCCGATCCAGTCGTTCCAGCGCCCGTAGTCGGGGTCAGTGAAGTAGATGCTGCCGTCGGCGGCCCGCACACAGATGTCGTTGGGGCTGTTGAGGTAGGTGCCCCCGTGGTGGAAGGCGAGCAGGTCGCGGAGGTTGCCGGGACGGATGCGAGCGACGCAGCTGGAGACGTGCTCGCAGGCGAGCAGGGCTCCGTCCCCGTCGAGCGCGAGACCGTTCGCCTTGAACGTCGGCTTCGCGTCGAGCACCATGCCTAGCTCCGCGCTCCAGCGCCAGCGCGCGTCGCCGGGTATGTCGCTGAAGTACAGGCAGCGCTCCCGCGGGCTCCACACCGGCCCCTCGGTGAACTGGTAGCCCGCGCCGAGGCGAGCCAGCTCAACCTCCGCGTCGACGAGTGACTCGAATGGGCTGAGGTCGGCTTCGATGATCACGCGCGCGGGCGCCGCCGCGTCAGCCGGTGTCCCGAACCGTGTCGGGCCAACCCGTCGCGATTGCGTTCCCCGGACCCGGAGCGCCGCCGGAGAACTGCCCGCGATCGCATACAATTTGCTAGACGATAGTGGTCACACTGAGCGCGACGTAACGCGATCACGACATGACCTCGGTCCACGCCTCGCGCTCGTCGACGTTCGCATCGACGGTGTCCACCGGCTCGCCGTCGGGGCCGAGCACGAGCGAGGACTCCTCGTACCAGCTGTCCGGCGCCCGCGTCCCCCAGAACGAGCGGCAGCGCGGGTCGTTGACCGACCATCGCAGCGGCTCATGGTCCGGATCGCCGGTGTAGTAGTCGCAGGCGTAGAGCTCAATCCGGTGCCCGTCGGGGTCGCGCAGGTAAACGAAGAAGGCGTTGGAAACGCCGTGGCGGCCGGGCCCTCGCTCGATCGCGTCAGAGTGGTAGGCAGCTGCGATCTGATCGCACGCGCGCAGCACACCGGCCGGCTCGGCGACATAGAGGCCGATGTGGTGAAGCCGCGGCCCGCGCCCGGCGGTGAGCGCGATGTCATGCACGGTCTGCTTGCGCGCGAGCCAGGCGCCGGTGATCCGCTCGTCCTCGCCGTCGGTGGCGATGTACTCAGTGAAGCGGAAACCGAGCTGGCGCCAGAACGTCAGCGTGTCCTCGCAGTTGGGCGCGTGGATGTTGAAGTGGTCCAGGCGCATGATCGGCGCGCCGCGCTGGATGTCGAAGCGCTGCAGGCTGGTTTCGAAGCGCGTCATCTCGTGAAAGAACTCGAGCGGGAAGCCGAACGGGTCCCAGACCCGCAGCGCGCGCCCCATGCCGGCCAGGTCCGCATCGATGGGACGCACGACGCAGCCGCGGCGCTGGAACTCCGCCGCGATCGCATCTAGGTCCTCGTTGGCGCGGACGCGGAAGGAGAGCCGTCCACACGCAGCCAGCGGCGCCTGACGCAGCACCAGTGAGTGGTGCAGCCGCTCCTCCCAGCCCCGCAGATAGAGCGCTTCATCGCTTCGGTGGCTGACGACGAAGCCGAGCAGGTCGACATAGAAGCGCTCGGACTCGGCCAGGTCCTTGACCGTCAGCTCGGCGTAGGCGGCGCGCAGGATGTCAAACGGCGGCGCGGCCTCCGTGACGGCGAGAATCTGATCGACCCGCGAGGTCATCTCAGCGGCGAAACCAGCTCCGGGTGCCCGGCGCGGTCTCAGGACTCATCGGGGATCCCCAGGCGAGGGATCTTGTGGGTACCAAGTGAGACGTGGATGATCTCGGTGTCGCAATAGAAATCGAAGGCATAGTCTCCTCCTTCGCGACCGATGCCGGACTGCTTGGTCCCACCGAACGGCGTGCGCAGGTCGCGGACGTTCTGCGAGTTGATCCAGCACATGCCGGTGTCGATGGCCGCTGCGACGCGGTGGGCACGCGTGAGATCGTTGGTCCACACATAGGCGGCGAGCCCGTAGGGCGTGGCATTGGCGAGCCTGACGGCCTCGGTCTCGTCCTCGAACGCCGTTGCGACCAGCACCGGCCCGAAGATCTCCTCGCGAAACACCTTCATCGTCTCGTCGACATCTCCGATCACGGTCGCCTCGAGGAAGTTCCCGACCTC
>Ga0182024_10005847_pt1 | contig 27311 bp, 32 predicted proteins | sample P32metaG_FD_120480 | JGI IMG/M metagenome (GOLD analysis project Ga0182024, IMG submission 120480) | Permafrost microbial communities from Stordalen Mire, Sweden - P3-2 metaG (Illumina Assembly) | ecosystem: Environmental > Terrestrial > Soil > Wetlands > Permafrost | place: Sweden: Stordalen...
AAATGCCCTTCCCGGCCGCCAAAGGCCAAAGGAACGGACACTGACACGCAACGTCTAAAGGGGTCGGGATTGAACGCGAAAACCGCCCCTCAGGGGGTCACTATTGCCCGCGAATTTACACCCGAGTACCACGATGACGATCTCAACAACTTCGGTGATCGCATCATCAAGGCGGAGTGCAGCGACATTGATTGGGATTCCGGGGAGACCGTGCTCTACATCCCCGAGGACTCGGAGCTCGGCCGCGAGCTGGTAGCGCGCGGGCTCGTCGACAACCACAACACCCACGAAACGATCAGCCGGGATCAGGAGGAGAGGTCGAACGTGGTCAGGCTGAGGCCGCACCTAAGCGGCCAGGCCTAGCCTGCCGGGCCGGCGCCGGGTTATGATTGCCCGGCGCCGATCCCGGTGGCCGCTTAGGCGACCGCTTAGGTGCTGTCCGCTTAGGCGACCCTAAGCAATTGATATAACGAGGTGAGAGCCTGTAGCTCAGCCGGTAGAGCAACTGACTTTTAATCAGTAGGTCATGGGTTCGAATCCCATCGGGCTCACCAATCATTTCAATAGGATATATCATTTTCCGCCAAGGGGTTTCGACGGCTAGGTATCCCCAAGGTATCACGGGGCGCGAAGCCGATCCGGAGTGCGGTGGCGCGAACGGCCGGGACGGGAGGCGTGCCGACGCTCTGCGCCTCGGGGATGCCGGCTTCGGCGATGGCGGGATTGCTTGTAAAGCGGCACTTGACGTTTGCCGGTTGTCGCATCACGTTTCCGCTGGTGATACGCAGTTTCCGCAACCGGGCGCTCAAGCGGTATTTCGAGGCCGGCGATCTGAGCGGGTTGAGCGTGCCGAACGTCGCGAGAGTAGGGCGCATGCTGCGGGCGCTCGACGCCGCGACCCGGCCGGAGCAAGTCAGCCTGCCGGGCTTCTACTGGCATCCGCTGCAAGGCGAAGCGCGGTGGGCAATCCGAGTGACTGGGAATTGGCGGATCACCTTCGCATGGGATGGCGCCGATGCCGTCGCCGTCGATTTGGAGGATTACCATTGACGATCGAACCGAGGATCGGAACGGGATTGCCCGCGATGCATCCGGGCGAACTGTTGCGCGAGGAAGTGCTGCCGGCGCTCGGCCGCCCGCGCGGCGAGATTGCGCGGCTCTTGGGAGTGTCGCGGCAAGCCCTTCACGCCGTCCTCACCGAGCGTGCATCCGTGACCCCGGAAATGGCGCTGCGGCTCGGCAAGCTCTGCGGCAACGGCCCGGAACTCTGGCTTGCGCTGCAAACAGGGTACGACCTTGAACGCCTTCGCCGGGACAAGGCGTCCGAAATCGAGGCGATCCCCACGTTGCAGGCGGCGTGACGCTGCGATCCGCTCGGATGCCGTCGCCGGTGGGTTGCAGTACCCCCACCCGGCTTTGGAGCCTCAATCAAAAGCCGAAGGCGCGCGATCCGCGCGACAGGCTCACAGGCCGGAGCGATTTTCGGGCCTCGCCGCGGCAGGACTGCGAACTGCGGCGGATAGGGTAGCTCCTCAAACAATCGGCACCGCTCCAGCCTTCCGCCGGGGCGCAGGCGCGCATGCGGAGGCCCACCGTTGCACACTCCGGATATCTGGCTAACGGCGGCACAAGCCGTCTATCTGCTAGTGACGGGCGACCTCGCGAAGGCAAGTAGTCTTTCCGACCCCGCTGTAGCCGGAATGGCGGTGCTAGTTCCGCTGGTATCCGTGCCGCTAGCTCCCGGTGCTGGGAGAAGGCGGAGAGCAGCCGCGCTCAAGGAGATTAGGCGACTTGCCCATGAGGCTGGAGACAGCCCCTTTACCATTGCGTCGCGATGGCGTGATCATTTGCTCGCCACCGGGCAAGTGCCGGCTGTAGGGCGACAAGAGCCTGAAGGCCAACTACTACCCATCATGCCGGCCGAATTTGCCGGTGGAGTGCGGTGCGCTGGTCCGCATGCAATAACAGCAAGGGACCGCATCGCCTTCTACGATGTGCGGCTGTCTGGCGCAGCGCTCTTGGCGGCGCGCCAGGCGGCGCGCGAGTTGGAGGCATCGCGGACGGCCGTACCGGGTCGATCGCCGAAGGCCACATCCGCGCCGGGGCGTGCAAGAACGAAACGTCCCGGACCGATGCCGACTGCGGAGGCTATCATCAACGCGGCGAAGCTGATAATTGCCGCGGGGCGGATTCCGGGCAAGACCATTACGTGGGAGAAGTTTCGAGAAGAGATTTGCGAAAGTCTGAAGGTAAATCCCGAAACTCGGGGCTACGGCCTAGACACAATACAAACTGCTGTCCGTCCGCTTCTCAAACGCGCCGAAGAAACCGAAATAACCTGAAGTACCGAAAGCTAGATTATTCGGTACTTTCGCCATTTTAGGAGCCTATTTCGGCTCCTATCCTCTTGCTGCGCGCCATTGCGGCGCGTTGCGATGAGGTATCCCAATGCTCGACCCACTGCTGTCTGACCGCGACGTGGCCCGGATCACCGGCCGCGCTCGCTCCACATTGCAAAAGGACCGAGTGGCCGGCTCCGGCATCCCTTATGTGCGGGTCGGGAGGCTGGTCCGATATCGTCCGGCGGACGTGGCCGCGTATCTGGACGCGCTCCCGTCGCGACGCTCAACGAGCGAGGCCGACGCGGCATGACCAAAAAGAAAGACCCCGGCGCGCTGGCGGGCGCGACCGGGGCCGATCAGGATGCCGCTGGGCAGCAGCCTGATCTTTTTACCAAATCCGAGATTGCAGCACCACTCCCGAACGACGCGATAAGCGAAAATCCCGTCGAAGCCCGAGCCGCGGGTGATCGCCCGCATGGCTCCCAGGCCGAGGCCGTTTCCGGGGGAGGGGGTCATCACCCCCCCGAACAACAGCGCAACGGTGCAATACCTCCCGGTTGCCGACTTGCGGACTATGCCGCCGCCAAGCGGCTCCCGATAGAATTCCTTCGTGGCGTTGGGCTTTCCGAGATCACCTACCAGGGTGCACCGGCGGTCAAAATTCCCTACGCCGCTGACGACGGCGCCGAGATTGCGGCGCGGTTCTGCATCGCTCTAGACGGCAAGGACCGTTTCCGCTGGCGCAACGGGTCCAAACCTTGCCTGTACGGTCTCAACCGACTCGGCTTTGCCCGCGAGGTTGTCATCGTCGAAGACGAGAGCGACGCGCAGACCCTTTGGTTTCATGGCTTCGCGGCACTCGGCCTCCCTGGCGCCGCAACTTGGAAGGAGGGGCGCGACGCGACGCCGCTGGGCACGGTGACTAAGATCTACATCGTCACCGAGGCCGGCAGCAGCATCGCCGCGGTGATGGATTGGCTGCGCCAATCGTCGATTGCGTCGCGGGCGTGGTTGGTACAGCTACCGGGAGCGAAAGGTCTGAGCGCATTGTACCTCGCCGATCCTGAAGGGTTCCGCACTGCATTTCGGCGGGCGCTCGACAAAGCAAAGTCGTATCAGGATATTGTCAACACTCAGACCGAAGCCGAGGCTCAGAGGATTAAGGACTCTGCTGGCGACTTAATTCTCGAGCCTGACATACTAACTCGGTTCGCCGCGCAAATTCATCGCGCCGGACTCGTCGGCGAGGATAACAATGCCAAACTGCTGTTTCTGGCGTTGACGACGCGCGTTTTTGACCGGCCCGTGTCGGTAGCAGTAAAGGGACCGTCCAGTGGCGGGAAGTCCTACAGCGTCGAGACTGTGCTAAAATTCTTCCCCCCGGAGGCATATTGGTCACGCACCAGTATGAGCGAGCGAGCGCTTGCCTATTCCGACGAGGATTTCCGGCATCGGCACCTTGTCATTTTCGAAGCTGCGGGGATGAACAGCGAGTTCGGCAACTACCTGCTTCGCAGCCTCTTGAGCGAGGGTCGGATCGAATACGAAACAGTGGAGAAGACCGACGAGGGAATGATATCACGCATAATCCGCAAAGACGGTCCTACTGGATTGATCGTGACGACGACCAATGCACAGTTACATCCGGAAAACGAGACGCGGTTGCTGACGCTGACCGTCAACGACACTACCGACCAGACCAAATTCATCTTGAAAGCTATTGCCGGTGGGCAGCAGCGCGGCGTCGCGGTCGATTATGTTCCTTGGCAGGCTTTCCAAACGTGGCTTGAAACCGGAGAGCGCCGGGTCGTGATCCCCTTTGCGGAAACGCTCGCTGATCTGATCCCGCCCGTCGCAGTGCGGCTGCGGCGCGACTTCGGAACGCTATTGGCGCTGATCCAGGCCCATGCACTTCTGCATCGGGAGCGACGCGACCGGGATAACCAGGGCCAAATCTTGGCGACACTCGACGATTATGCCGCGGTGCGCGTGTTGGCCGCCGACCTGTTTGCCGAGGGTGTGGACGCCACGGTGAAGCGGGAGACGCGGGAAACCGTCGCCGCCGTCAAAGCGCTCGGTGACGGCGAATGGTCCCTAACGCAGATCGCCGACCGCCTCAAGCTCGACAAGAGCACGGCGAGCCGTCGGGTCAGCGCTGCGGTATGGGCCAGTTATCTCGTTAACCGTCCGACCGGAAAGGGAAAGCCCTTGCGGATCACGTTAGGCGAGCCACTGCCCGAGAGCGTTGAGGTATTGCCGCGGCCCGAGCGTCTGGCACCGTTGCGCGGTTGCATGGACCCCGAAGAAGGGGTGCAACCCCCTAATGGGCTGTACTGGATGGGTTTTTGATCACCGTTGCAGCGTTGCACGGCGTAGTGGACGGTAAGACACCCTCCCCCTCCGGTTGACCCCCTCACGTTGAATTTGGTAGAGCACTGTCCGGGTCATTGCGACTCCGGAATGTATGCACCGGAGGGGATCAGGGGGAAACGCTTTCCAATGCAGCCGAAGTACCTTTCTTTATTAGATATATTCGGTCTCCAAACCAGATATACCGTGCCGCTTTTTCAACGGCCGTATGTCTGGAATCAAGAAGAACAGTGGGAGCCTTTGTGGGATGACATATCCGACCTTTCGGACCGTGTCCTTCTTACTAAACCAGAAAACCCGATAGCGGGTCATTTTTTGGGAACACTTGTCCTAGAACAGTTAAAGACCCAAACTGGCAGTGTCGGCAGTCGAGAGATTATCGATGGCCAGCAACGTCTAACAACTTTACAAATTTTGCTTACCGCAACGATCCATTCTTGTAAGGAAGTTGCCCAAAATCTAAAGCATTGCGGCGAGAGTGAGGAATGGAAAGCCGTTGACCTAGCCGCTCGTCAGCTTCAGGCATTAACGGCAAATCCTGCGTATGCTGTTGATGAAGAAAAATACAAAGTCTGGCCCACTAATGATGATCGAACAGCGTTTTGCCAGGTAATGGACGCGGACGGCCCAGAAAACCTGTCGTCGATTGCCACTCGGATTGCACACGCATATCGATTTTTCACCAAAGGCGCGAGAGATTGGTTAACTAAGGATCAATTTGCTGGTCCGCGCGCAGCGGCGCTCGCGGCCGCGTTGAAAGACCATTTGAGACTAATCGTTCTTGATCTAGATAATACAGATGAACCACAAGCAATTTTTGAGACGCTAAACGCGTATGGCACACCGCTATTGCCCGCTGATCTTATAAAAAATTGGCTGCTTTGGGAAGCTGGTCGCCAAAAACTACAAAATATTCAGAGTTTGTATGAGACGTACTGGCGTTTTTTGGATCACGATGATTGGCGTCGGAAAATTGGGTCCGGTCATGCTGCGCGGGCGCGGGTCGACACATTCCTGCAAAACTGGCTGACTCGAAGGACTGGTGCGGCGATACCCGTAAAGCACCTCTATGACCACTTTCTTCAGGACGTGGCACCGAGGGTGCGGAGCGGCCAGCCGCCACCGCACTGCGATGTCCCCGCAGTCATGGCTGACATCTACGCTGACGGGAGATGTTATCAGGATATTGAGGGGGGCCCCGGAGGCTCCACGCGGTTCGATACGTTTCTTCGCCGCCTAGCCAAGCTCGATATAGTCGTTTTTCATCCCGTTTTGTTGGCGTTGATGCGACGCGCCGGTTCGGACGTAACTGACCGCGACAACGCGGGCGCCACATTAGAGAGCTATCTCGTTAGACGTGTGGTTTGCTTGGAGCAGACCCGCGGTTATGGCGATCTCGCCATCGAGTTGCTTCAAGCGATCTCCAAGCTCGATAGTACCGAGCCGGCTGCCCCGACCATTATCGATCATCTCTCGAAATCAACGCGATTTCATTGGCCTAACGATACAGAATTTAGAGCATCATGGTGTTTAAATCGGTTCTATGGAGGATACCGACGAGCGCGTGTCCAGATGATATTAGAGTCAATTGAAGAATATTATCAATATGAAGGAGGTAAAGGTGAACCAATAGTCTATTTTGATTTTTCTAAGGTTGAGATCGAACACATTTTACCTCAGAAATGGCAAGAGAATTGGGCATTGCCTGCCGTTGAAAACGCCCATTTCGAACGCGAGCGGCGCTTACACGGGATAGGCAACCTGACCCTCGTAAGTGGCAAACTAAACCCGACCCTCTCTAACGCTGCATGGGCCGAAAGCGCCGCCAAAAGAGGCAAGCGAAGCGCACTTGACGACCATAGCAAGCTCCAACTGAACGCGAAGCTCGTAAAAGCGAACCCGGACAACTGGGACGAAGCTGCAATCGATAAGCGCGCGGTAGAGCTGTTCAAAGTTGCTCGCAAAATCTGGCCTCAGCCGCCAGGATTTCCAGAAGTCGTCATCAGTGGTGACGACGTGGCAGTCAGCAAGGCGCCTCCGGAATTTTTGCCACCTCCTATTGAACCTCCTAAGTATCTTCCATCAGAGAGGATCATCGAGCGAGGGCATCGGCTAGCAACTAGACAGACGAAGGTGAGCTTCCGTGGTTCAGAGGGCAATTTTCGTACAGATAAGGGCGCATATATTTGGTTACTAAGAAAATTTGTTGCTGCATTCCCGGACTTGATGAAAACGGCGTCCTATGCTATAAAGAGCAATGAGCGGCTATTTTTTGCTCGAACGCCGCAAGAGTTATTTACAGCATCTCCCCATCTGGCGGAAGACCCTCAAAAGTATGCACAGATTACAGATGAAGGGGATTCAGAAAAATGGTTCGCGAACGTAAATATCGACACTCAGCGAACCAAGCTTCTTAATCTCGATCTGTTATCGAGTATTGCGGGGTTTAAACGCGGTGAGGATTGGACGTGGGAACAGAAAAGGGACTACATCGAGGTACTTGACCTGTAGCGACCCTGCTTCAAGGGAGACAGCGGTTGGGGCCAATGTCCCTCGTGGCGCACAGGAAGCCTATCGTCAGCGCCGTGATCGCCTGTAAAATACTGATCAATAGTGATCCTGATAGGGAGTTGCGCGATGCCTGCCTCGAAAGGAACGCGTCCGCCGAATGCTGGCAAGGGCCGGCCGAAGGGTGCACGCAACACGATGACGAAGAACCTGCGGGGAATGATCCTCGGGGCGCTCGACGATGCCGGTGGACAGGCTTACCTCACCGAGCAAGCGCAAAGCAACCCCACGGCCTTCATGGCGCTACTCGGTAAGGTGCTGCCGCCGGAACCACGTGGCGATGCGATACCGCCCGTGATCACGTTCAGGATGGGTGATCGGGACTTGCGCCCGCCCAAGGACGTGACCCCAGCACCGGACGCGGAACCGTTCGCGATGGCCCGGTTGCCGGCGCCCGGCGACGAATAGATCGTTGGGGGACTACGGGCTGATGAGAAGTGCCGCACTTTGCAAAGCTGCTTTGTTTCTGGGCCTCGCCGTGGTTGCAGCAGCGCAGAACTCAAGCGCAGCCGATATACGCTATATCGTTCAAGACTACGCTTTTGGCTGTCGTAACGGTGATGAATATATGCGACTAGCGGGACTCGCTGGCGAGGATCGGGAAGCTTTTGGAAAATTACTAGCGGCGGACTTTCTATCAGGCAAATGCGCTCCACTTCCGCTGGGTGCTGAGGCTTTCGTCGTCGGTGAGAGTGACATCTTCGCGCTGGTCCGTCTGCGTGGCAGTCCCGTTATCCTATGGACAAGTCCGAAATCGGTCGCTGCGGAGCGCTAACCGCTTTTGGCGCGCACCAATCGGTTGCGGGTTGCCAGCGGCGGGCTATTGCTATCGGGCGCCCGTGAGCGGCACGACCTTGGCCGCATCGCCGATGCCGAGCGGCTTTGCGGCGCGGGATCGCCTCGCGCACGTAGCTGGTCGCCAGATGCCCGTAATGCTTCTCGACCATGCGGGTGTCGGCATCGCCGAGGTTGCGCGCCACAACCATCAACGGCGCGCCGTCCGGTGCCGACGCGGCGACATTTCGAGGTGTCGGGCCGCAGTCGTTCAACGTGATCTCAGCCGTCATCCGACCTGCACGTCGGGCGATATTCGAGCGTGTGTCATGTTGCCGATGGCATACCGCTCGCGGTGCGATGCGCCGACAATTTGCCGACATCTTCGTTGCGAATGCGACGCCGGGGGCGGCTACCCGCTCGATCGCAGGATGGCGTACCGTGTCGCAGATTCGGCGGCGAAACGGCGGGTACGAAGCGAATCGACTATTGGAGGGCAAGATAAAAGCACCGCCGTCGGTCGGGGTGCATGTGGTTGGTTGGATTGGAAATTTCTGTCGGCTCCCACCAGTGCCCTGCTGGCGCATCCGAGCGAAAAGCCAATGATTTCAGTGCCCGCTGCGCCGTCGCCGGCTTTAGGACCACGACCACCGCGCTCGCATGCTAACCGCCGGAGCGCAGCGGCAGCAACGTCGCCCCGCCCTTCCCGGCGTCATCCGATCCGCCGGCCATCGCCGCGGCGATCTTGCCCGCCACGGCGGCGGCAGCGGCCTTCACCGGATCGCTCGCAAGGTGCGCGTAGCGCGCAGTCGTAGCCGCCTGAGTGTGGCCGAGCATCTTGCCGATGATCGGCAAGCCCATCCCGCTCGACGCCGCGACGCTGGCGAATGCGTGCCGCAGATCGTGCAGCCGCACGTCGTCAAGCCCGGCCGGCTTGCGGATCGCCCGCCACGGCTTTTCGAGGTTGACCAGTGCCGCGCCTTCCTTCTGCCCGGCGATCACATGCGGGTTGCCGTCGAGCCGCGGCAGCGCGGCGAGCACCGCGAGCGCAGGCGGTGGAAGGTGCAAGGTCTTGGCACCGGTCTTGCTGTCGGGCAGCCGCGCTTCGCCGCGTTCGAAATCGATCCATTCCCATCGCAGCCCGAGCACTTCGCCGAGCCGCGCGCCGGTGAACACCAACAGCTTGACCGCGGCGACGGCACAGGGCGAGCCTTCATAGGCCGCCAGCGCGTCGCCGAGCCGCGCCAGCTCGGCCGGCGACAGCATCCGCTCGCGCTTGCGCTCCCCGAACTTCTCGACATGGCGGCAAGGATTGGAGCCGTCCGGCCGCAAGCCCCAGCGCTCGGCGAGGTTGAACATCTTGGACAGCACCGCGAGCACGCGGTTGGCTTGGTAGGGCGCGGCCCGGTTGGCGTGGTGGAGCTTGGTGACGTCGGCACGGGTCACGTCCGCCACCTTCCGCTTGCCGAGCGCCGGCAGGATGATCTTGTCGAGCAGTCGGCGGTATTCGGCCGCGGTGCTGCCCTTGCGCTTCGCTTCGGCATGCTCGGCGAGGAACCGCTCGGCGAGTTCGGCGATGGTCGGCGCTTCCCGACGGGCCATCTTGTCGGCGGCCGGGTCCGCGCCGTCCTCGATCATGCCGAGCAGCGTCTTTCCCTCCTTGCGCGCCGTCTCGGGTGTCCACGGCGAACCATGCCGGCCGATCGTCAGCTTGCGCAGCGGCGCGCCCCGGCCGCCGCCGGCGCGGTAGTGTAGCACGTAGCTCTTGGCTCCGCCGCGCTGCACACGCGCGCCAAAGCCCCTCAGCTCGGTATCCCACAACACCGCTTCGGCACCATCTGCCGCCGCCTTCAACGCGTCTACCGAGCGCTTGGTGATCTTGCCGCGCATCGCCCCGGCTCCCTGTCATCGGATCAGTGGACCGGGTTAGGTATCACCTAGGTATCACCAAAAATCAAGTCCCCGGCAACTGCCGGCTACAATCGGCGGTCTTATATCGTTGATATGGCGTGCTTTCGGATACGCTCGGAAACAGCCAGAAACCCTGGATCAGAAACTTTTAATCAGTAGGTCATGGGTTCGAATCCCATCGGGCTCACCAAATCGACAAGTCGGGAACGAGACGTCGCCGCGGCGGCGCGAGGCGGGTCGCTACTTCGCGGGCAGAGGGACGACCGGCCCTATTTGGAGGTCTTCTCCTCATCGCCCGCGCCGGTCGACGGTTTTTCGCTCCCCGGCGGCTGGCTCGACCCGGTAGCCGTGTCGGCGCCTTCAACCCATGGCGGCATCGCCTTCACGCTGGCCATTGTCGTCTGGAGGCGGAAGGCGCCCTTGTCGGCCTCCCACCTGAACTGATCGACCGGGATCGCAACGCGGTGGCCACCGATTCCCAAGACGCCACCCGCAGTCACCACGAGCCGATCGATCTTCTTGGTCCGCGGGTCGGTGAGGGCCACCGAGACATAGCCCAGCTTTCCATCCTCGCCATAGACGAGGGTGCCCTCAATCTTGGAAACATCTCCCTTGGCCAGCGGGTTGACCGCCGGTTCGTGGGCGACGGGAGCCTGAGGGGCGGCCTGAGCGAGCGCGCCCGGCTGGCCCGGCAGGGTAGGGAGCCCGGCGGAAGCCGCGCCGGCCAGCACGACCAGTACCGCGGCGGCGGCGATCGGAATCGTACGCATGGCGAGGGTTCCTGGGTCGTTTTGGCTGCCCGGCCAACGAGCCGCGCCGGGTTTGGTTCCCGCAACCCTTTGGTATTTTGGCTATCTTGCTGCTAAGGCGCGCTGCCCCCCGCTATCTCTTCTTGACCGGCACCGGGACCCCGGGGATCTGCACCTTGACCGCGCCGAGGTGATTGCGGCTGGTGAAGTAGAGGGTCTTCCAGTCGCCGCCGCCGAAGGCAATGTTGGTGGTGGCCGGCGCCCCGTGCAGGATGCGGCCGAGCTTCTTGCCTTGGCGGTCCAGGATCCAGATGCCGCCCGCTCCGCCGCAATAGACGTTGCCTTCGACGTCCACCTTCATGCCGTCGGGGACACCGGGCTCGGGCCCAAGCAGATCGGCGAACACCCGGTCGGTGTGCTTGGCCAGCATGCCGCTGGGTAAGAGCTCGAAGGCCCTGATGTGGCCGCGCCGCGTGTCGTTGATGTAGAGCAGCGTTTCATCCGGCGAGAAGGCGAGCCCGTTGGGCAGCACGAAATCATCGCAGAGGAGGCTCAGCGTGCCGAGATCGGGCGTCACCCGGTAGACGCCGGAAAACGTCAGGTCCCATTCTTCGGGAGCGGCGGGGCTGGTCCACGGGTCGGTGAAATAAATGCAGCCGTCCGACTTCACCACGACGTCGTTGGGCCGGTTGAGCCGGCGCCCCTGAAAGCTGTTGGCGACGACGGTGATGTTGCCGTCCTCTTCCTGGCGGGTGACCCGCCGGCTGTCATGCTCGCAGGCGATGAGCCGGCCCTGAAGATCGCGGGTCAAGCCGTTCGCCCGGTTGGTCGGCTCCAGGAACAACGCCGCGCCCTTGCCCGGCTCATGCTTCATCCGGCGGTTGTTGTGGATATCGCTGAACAACAGATAGCCGCCCTCGTGCCACCACAGCGGTCCCTCGGCCGGACCCTGGGCCCCGCCAAACCCGTCGGCCAGGTGCTGGATCGGCTCCGACACTGAAACGATCTTTGCCAGCTCCGGAGCCAGCTGCTCGATACGCGGCGACGATTGCGCCATGGCAAACCCTCCCATCGATTGTTGCATGATTAGCGGTTGCGGCCGGCGCCAAGGTTACTCGTCGATCCCGGCCACGCCCACCCTATTCGGTAAGAGACCGCAGGTCCCCGCCACCTTCAATCGGTAGCGCGTTTTCGGCGGCGCACCGCGATGGGTTGCGGCTGGCGCCGTGACGGCTTGTCGCCGCACGGCCGATCCGCTATCAAATTGTCATGTTCGCGTGCTATTGCGGGCGAGCGAGGTAACGGAAGGTTCTGCGGTGGCGAGCTCGCTCGATAGCTGTCCAGCCCTGGTCCTCAATGCGGATTTTCGTCCGCTCAGCTATTTCCCGTTGTCGCTGTGGGCGTGGCAGGACGCGGTCAAGGCAGTCTTTCTCGAGCGCGTCTACATCATCGACCATTATGACGCCTATGTGCGCAGCCCGTCCTTAGAGATGCGCCTGCCGAGCGTCATCGCCCTCAAGGAATATGTGCAGGCGGCGCGCCACCCGGCCTTCACCCGGTTCAACGTGTTCCTGCGCGACCGCTTCACCTGCCAGTATTGCGGTCGCCCGCGCCCGTCGCACGAACTGACCTTCGACCACGTCGTGCCGCGCTCGCGCGGCGGCACCACGGTGTGGAGCAATGTGGTGACCGCCTGCGGGGGCTGTAACCTATTGAAAGGCAATAGGCTTCCCCAGCAGAGCGGGCTTTATCCGCGGCATCGCCCGATCCAGCCGACGACCTACATGCTGCAGCAGAACGGCCGCGCCTTCCCGCCCAACTATCTCCACCAAAGCTGGCGGGATTATCTCTACTGGGATACCGAGCTGGATCCGAGTTAGCCGCGGAGCCCGCTCGGATCAGTGCGTGATCAGCCGGCGCTCGATGGCCGCGGCCTTGATTGCCTTTTGCAGCTTCTCGAAGGCGCGCACCTCGATCTGGCGGACGCGCTCGCGCGAGATGCCGTATTGCTGCGACAGATCTTCGAGCGTCGTCGGGCTTTCCTGCAACCGGCGCTCGGTCAGGATGTGGCGCTCGCGGTCGTTGAGGTGGGTCATCGCCTTTTCCAGGAGATCGCGCCGCAACCCAAGCTCCTGGCGTTCGCCGAGCATGGTTTCCTGGCTCTCGCTGTCATCGACGAGCCAATCCTGCCATTCGCCCTCGCTGTCGCTGCGCAAGGGCGCGTTCAATGAGTGGTCGGGACTGGCGAGGCGCCGGTTCATGCTGACGACATCGGCCTCGGGAACGTCGAGCTGGGTCGCGATCTTCTTCAGGTTTTCGGGCGACAGATCGCCCTCCTCCATCGCCTGGAGCTGGCCCTTCAATTTGCGCAGGTTGAAGAACAGCTTTTTCTGCGCCGCGGTGGTCCCCATCTTCACAAGCGACCAGGAATGCAGGATGTATTCCTGGATCGCCGCGCGGATCCACCACATCGCGTAGGTGGCGAGGCGGAACCCGCGATCGGGGTCGAAGCGCTTGACCGCCTGCATCATCCCGACATTGCCTTCGGAGATCAGCTCCGACAGCGGCAGGCCATAGCCGCGGTAACCCATCGCGATCTTGGCGACGAGGCGCAGATGGCTGGTGACCAGCCGATGTGCCGCTTCGGGGTCTTCAGCCTCCTTCCAGCGCTTGGCGAGCATGTATTCTTCATCCGGCTCCAGCATCGGGAACTTGCGTATCTCCTGGAGATAACGCGTAAGATTCCCCTCGCCGGAAATGGACGGGACCGAAACCATGGCGATTGACCGATGTTGCTCCGAGGGATGCCGCGTTTAGGATTAACAAGTGATTAGGCCAGGAGATCCGCGGCACGATCGATCCGGCCGAAAAGCTTTACCAATATGGTGAAGTTTTGTCCAGTTTAAAGTAGCTCTAAATTGGCGAGCAACCCCGCCATGTCGGCTGGCAGGGGGCTGTCGAAGCTCAGCCTCTCGCCGGTGGCCGGATGGATGAAGCCGAGCAGCCGGGCATGCAAGGCCTGCCGCGGAAACTCGGCGATTGCCGCGACGGCCGCCCCGGCGCGGATGCCAAAATGAGCCCGGCGGCGCCCGGCCCGCGCGCCGTAGGCCGGGTCGCCGATCAGCGGATGGCCGATATGCGCGAGGTGAACTCTGATCTGGTGGGTGCGGCCGGTCAGCAATCGGCACTCGATCAGCGCCGCCGCGCCGACGATTCCGGCGCCGAACCGCCGCTCGACCCGATAGCGGGTGACCGCCGACCGGCCGCGGGTTTCCGCCACCACCGCCATCTTCTTGCGGTTGGAGGGGCTGCGGCCGATATTGCCGACAATCTCGCCGGCCGCCGGCGCCGGCACGCCCCAGACGAATGCGCTGTAGGCGCGCTCGACCCGGCGCAGCGCGAAATCGTGCGACAGCGCGCGATGCGCCGTCTCGGTCTTGGCGGCGACGAGGAGACCGCTTGTGTCCTTGTCGAGGCGATGGACGATGCCGGGCCGGCGCACCCCGCCGATCCCGGCCAGGCTCGGGCCGCAATGCGCGAGGAGCGCATTGACGAGGGTGCCCTCCGGGTTGCCGGGAGCCGGATGCACCACCATGCCGGCCGGCTTGTCGACGACGATCAGATGCGCGTCCTCGAAGCGGATGTCGAGCGCGATCGGCTGCGCTGCCGGGGTCGGTTCGTCCGGCTCGGGGAGCGTGACGACCACCCTCGTCCCCGAGCTGGCGCGCTGTGCCGGGTCGCGCATCAGCTTGCCGTCGCCGGCGATTTGGCCCGACAGGATCAGCTGCTTGAGGCGGGTGCGCGACAGCTCCGGAAGTTGCCGCTGCAAGGCGCGGTCGAGGCGCACGCCGCCATCCTCGGCCCCGATCGTGATTTCGATGCGCCGGCCGGGCAAATCCGTCGCCTGCGAACCCTCAGCAGGCATGGCTGTGCGTTGCCGGCGAGAACAGCGGAGCTGACCTGGTGCGCGCGCTGAAGATCCTGGTCATCGTCATGGCGGTGGTGATCCTCGCCGGGTCCGCGACCCTCATTGTCCTGATCGCCGGTCGGCTGTCGAGGAGCGGGCCGGGGACGGCGCCCTCGCAGCCCTTCGCCGCGGCCCCGATCGAGCTCCCGGCCGGGGCGCGAGTCGAGACCATGAGCGCAGGGAGCAATCGCCTGGTGGTCGAAATCGTACTCCCGGACGGCAATCGCCGGCTGGTGATCATCGACCTTGCCACGGGACGTCAGCTCGGCGCCATCCCGCTGCGCACCGCGCCGTGAGGCAAAGCGATTCGCGTCTGGCGACAATCGAACGGCGCGGCAGCGCCGTTGCGGACCGTCATTTTTTCGCGTGTTCTCGGCAGTTCGCGAGGCTCGAATCCGCGACATCTTGAAAGCACGCGGCGCTGCGCCGAACTTTCCGCCGGTCTACCTCGTTGTTGCTCGCGGCAACGGGTTAATCGGCTAACCGGCATCGCGCACGGCCGTCGGGTTTGCCGCGGCGAAAGATTGCGATCCGGCAGGCTTGCTGCTGTCCGGTTCCCGAATTCTCGGTCGCCGGCGCGATCAAGGCGTCGCCCCTTTTTTTGATGTCTTCGGGGGAGTTTAGATGGGGAAGAAGATCAGCGCCGACGACCCCGCCGCCAGGCTCGAACTTGTCGACGCGGGCGCGGTCCGCGCGCTCGCCGAGCGTTCGCAGCGCGAGGACCGCAGCGGTCCGCGCACTGGCCTGCGCGCCGGTCTGCGCACCTTGGGGCCGGTATTGGACCTCGAACGCCATCTGCCCTCCGAATGGTGGCGCACGCTGTTCAACTCGCTGTACCTCGAAACTGACGGCGACATCGTCGAAAACGACCGGAACACGCAGCAGGAAGTCGATCTGGTGATCCGCAGCGCCGGGATCGAACGCAACGACCGAATCCTCGATCTGTGCTGCGGCCAAGGCCGCCATTCGCTCGATCTCGCGCGCCGCGGCTTTCAGCACGTTACCGGGCTCGACCGGTCGCGCTATCTGATCCGGCTTGCCAGGAAGCGCGCCAGGCAGAGCAATTTTCAGGTGTCGTTCCACGAAGGCGACGCCCGCCGCTTTCGCCTCGGCGACGGCGAGTTTCACTGTGTCTGCGTGCTCGGCAATTCGTTCGGCTATTTCGATCGGCCCGAGGACGATCTTGCGGTGCTCAAAGCGGTCCAGCGCGCCTTGGCCTCGGGCGGCACTCTCGTCATGGACCTGATGGATGGCGAGTGGATGCGCGACCATTTCGAGCCGCGCTCCTGGGAGTGGGTCGATCAGAATCATTTCGTTTGCCGCGAGCGCGGTCTCGCCGGGGATGGCGACCGTCTGATCAGCCGCGAGGTGGTGGTCCATGCCGAACGCGGCGTCATCGCCGATCAATTCTATGCCGAGCGGCTCTATTCGAAGGGGCGGATCGAAGCGTTGATGAGCCGCGCCGGGTTCGCCAATGTCCGCTTCCATTCAGTCGCCTCGCCCGACTCGCCGCGCAACCAGGATCTCGGCATGGTCGAGCATCGCCTGTTCCTGACCGCCGACGCGCCGCGCCGCGCCCAATCGGTGCCCCGCCGGGCCGCGCTCTTCCCGGAGGTCACGGTGATCCTCGGCGATCCGCGGCTGCCCGACCCGGTCAAGCGCGACGGGCGCTTCAACGCTGAGACGCCGAAACTGTGGCGCGACTCACCGCGGCGCTCGCCGAATTGTCCGGCTATCGCTTTCGATATCTCGACAATCACGCGACGCTATTTGCCGATCTGCGCGCGCACCGACCGCATTTCGCGCTCAATTTCTGCGACGAAGGGTTCAACAACGACGCCTTTCTCGAAATGCATGTGCCGGCGCTTTTGGAGATGCTCGACATCCCCTATAGCGGCGCCGGGCCGGCCTGCCTCGGGGTCTGCTACAACAAATCCCTGGTGCGCGGGGTCGCCGAGGCGATCGATGTTCCGGTTCCGGCCGAGACCTATTGCAACTCGGACGATCTCGCCGCGACCATCCCCTCGGGCGTGTTCCCGGCGCTGATCAAGCCCAATTTCGGCGATTCCTCGATCGGCATCACCAAGGATTCGGTGGTCCATACCTGGGAAGAGGCGATCGGCTATCTTGGCATCCTGCGCCAGCTGCTGCCGGGCTGTCCGATCCTGATCCAGGAGTTCCTGACCGGCCCCGAATATTCGATCGGCATCATCGGCAATCCCGGTTCGAGCTGCCGCATGCTGCCGATCCTCGAAGTCGACTATTCCCGGCTCGATCCGGCGCTGCCGCGGCTGCTGACCTACGAATCCAAATGGCTCCCCGATTCAGCGTACTGGTCGCAGATCGCCTATCGCGAGGCGCGGCTCGACGAGGATACGCGGCGCCGGATCGCCGATTACGCCAACATCCTGTTCGAACGGCTCGGCTGTCGCGACTACGCCCGCTTTGATTTCCGCGCCGACGCGGCGGGCGAGGTGAAATTGCTCGAGGTCAACCCGAACCCGGGCTGGTGCTGGGACGGCAAGCTCAATTTGATGGCCGAAATGGCGGGGCTGCGATATTCGGACCTGTTGCGGCTGATCATCGAGGCGGCGCAGGAGCGGGTCGCCGCGCAGCGCCCCGGCCTCGTCATCCCGATCGCCGAAGGCCGCGCCGCGCGGGCCGGCCGGCGCGGGTAGCGCCGCGTCGTAACCCGACCGAGATTTCCCCTTGCAATCCCGTGCGATGCGCGTATCTATCCGGCCGTTGACGCAGTCGCACGTGCCTATGGCCCATGGTGGTTATGCAACGACGTAACGCGTCCTTTTTGGTACCCCGGCTCGCCAGCCGGTCCCGAGAGGGAGGTCGATATGGTTGCAATCCCGATCAGGGCCGCAGCGCCCTGCCCTGACGCCGTTCTGCGCGGCACCCGCCTGCGTGGGCGGGGCGGACGAGCCACCGATCCAAGCAGTTTGAGCTAACTAGAGAACGCCGCGGCACGGCCACCAGGCCGATCTCGCCGGCGTTACGGTTCGTCCTCGATACCGATCGAGGGCATTTCGCTGCCGAACGGCAGCGGAGAGCTCAGCCGCTTTTGTAAGGGTGCCCGGGCCATGAACAACAAGATTGCGCGCTTCCTCACCGAACATTCGCCCGAAACCCCGTGCCTGGTCGTCGATCTCGACTTGATCGGCGAGGCCTACGATATGTTGTCGCGATATTTGTCCGTCGCCAGCGTCTACTACGCGGTGAAGGCCAACCCGGCACCCGAGATCGTTGCCATGCTGGCGAAGAAGGGCGCGAATTTCGATGTCGCCAGCCCCGCCGAAATCGCGCTGTGCCTGGGCAACGGCGCCGCGGCCGAGCGGCTTTCCTTCGGCAATACGATAAAGAAGGAGAAGGACATCGCCTTTGCCTACGAGGCGGGGATGCGGCTCTTTGCCTTCGACAGCGTGGCCGAACTTGAAAAGCTGGCGCGCCGCGCGCCCGGCGCCCGCGTATTCTGCCGCATTCTGGTTTCGTGCGAAGGCGCGGATTGGCCGCTGTCGCGCAAGTTCGGCTGTACCCCGGAAATGGCCGTCAAATTGCTCGAGCGGGCCCGCCTGCTGGGGCTCGACCCCTATGGCGTGTCGTTCCATGTCGGATCGCAACAGACCGATCTCTTGCAATGGGACCGGGCGATCGGCGCGGTCGCGCAAATGTTCACCCTCCTCGCCGAGACCGACATCAACCTGCGCATGGTCAATATCGGCGGCGGGTTTCCGGCGCAGTACCAGGGCGAGATCGCCTCGATCGAGCGCTATGCGCAGGCGGTCACCGACGCATTGACCCGCCATTTCGGCAACCATCTGCCCGAGATCATCGTCGAGCCGGGGCGCTCCTTGGTCGGCAATGCCGGCCTCATTCAGAGCGAGGTCGTGCTGATCGCCGACAAGGGAGACGGCGGCGACAAGCGCTGGGTCTACCTCGATGTCGGCAAGTTCAACGGGCTCGCCGAAACCATGGGCGAGAGCATCCGGTACCGCATCCAGGTGCCGGGGCGGTCGGGGCCCTCGGGGCCGGTGATCATCGCCGGACCGACCTGCGACAGCGCCGACATCCTCTACGAGCGCACCGAGTACCGGCTGCCATTGGATCTCGCGGTCGGCGACAAGGTCGAGATCCTCTCGACCGGCGCCTACACGGCGAGCTATGCCTCGGTCGGGTTCAACGGGTTCCCGCCGTTGCGAACCTACTGCCTCTGAGAGTTGCGGCCTTTCCTTCGGCGCGGCCTTCCCGTTTAATGCCGCGCCGATGGATCGCAGGCTGTTCCTCGCACTGGCAACCGGGCTCCTGGCAGCTCCCTGGCGGGCTCGGGCGGTGCCGAGCGTTCCGGCGCTGCGCCGCCTCAGCCTCGTCAACGCCCATACCGGCGAGAGTTTCGACGGCCCCTATCGCGATGCTCTGGGACCCATCGCGCTGGCGATGGAGGAGCTCTCCCACTTCCTGCGCGACTTTCATTCCGGCCAGCGGATCGCCATCGATGTCGGGGTCATCGATTTTCTCGCCGCGGTGATGGATGCGGTCGGCGCAACGCGCGCGACGATTCTATCGGCCTACCGCACGCCAGAGACCAACGCGATGCTGGCGCGCACCACCTTCGGCGTCGCCGACAACAGCCAGCACCTCTATGGCCGCGCGCTCGATATCCGTCTCGAGGCGCGCCTCGAGGAGGCGATGCAGGCGGCGCGCGCGATGCAGCGCGGCGGCGTCGGCTGGTACCCGCATTCCGGATTTTTCCATCTCGACAGCGGGCCGGTGCGCAACTGGACGCTCGACGGCCAGGGCCTCGATCGCCTGCTCTTTCGGCTGCATGAGTATCTGGCTCGCGGAGGTCTCTCGATGGCGCAACAGGGCGAGCTGCTCGCCGGCCGCGCCCGGCGGCCGCTCAGCGTCAACCAGCGGCTCGCGTTGCACCGGGTCCTGGCGAAAGCCGAGTTCCTCGCCAGGCGGCATTGACGAGCGGAGTCGCTTCCCCCGAACAGCAGAAGGGCCCAGCCGTCTCCGGCCGGGCCCTTCCTTTGATTGGTGGAGCCAACCGGGATCGAACCGGTGACCTCTACAATGCCATTGTAGATTTCCGCCTACGCCACGACATTCTAAGATATCCAAATCAACGACTTAGGGAGAGCCTAATACGCTGCAATATGCCGTTCTAACCGTCCTCCTGCCTTTTGGTGAGTGCTGGGTGAGTGCTAGGCGAAGCGCCGTTCACGAGAAGGGGTCCATTGGCGTCACAGCTTTGCCAAGGTTGGGGTCGAGGGTTCGAATCCCTTCGTCCGCTCCAAATTTTCGCCAGGCGATCAACTTGATAAGAACGGTCCTTCGGGACCGTTCTTGCTTACACTGCGCGCGGCGATGAACGCCATTCTTTACCTGCTGCGCACCGGCTGCCCGTGGCGCTATCTGCCGCGAGACGGCTTTCCGCCCCGCTCGACGGTCTACAACATCTTCCGCAAGTTCCAGCGCGAGGGGACCTGGGAGGCGATCTAGGCCGAGCTGCATATGGCGCTGCGCGAGCGGATGGGCCGCGAGGCCAGCCCCTCGGCTGCCGTTCTCGACAGCCAATCGGTGAAATCGGCGGAAAAGAGGGCGCTAAAGACAACCAAGTGGGTTAGGCTCCGGACTCATAACTAATAGCACAGGGTAGCGGCAAGGCAGACGGCGGCGAGGAAATTGTGAGCGAGGCGATCGTAGCGTGTTGCGATCCGGCGAAAATCCTTGAGGCGGCCGAACATTCGTTCGATGGCGTTGCGATGGTGGTAGAGATAGGGCGAGAAGCAGCACTTCCAGCGACGGTTGGCCTTGGGCGGAATGTTGGGGGCAACCCCCTTGCTCTCGATCTTGCGGCGCACCGCATTGCTGTCGTAGCCCTTGTCGCCATGCAGGATTTCGGCGGTGGTGAGATGGTCGAGCAGGGCGTCGGCGGCGACGCAATCGGCCACTTGGCCGCCGGTCAAGAGGAATGCGATCGGACGGCAGAAGCAGTCTGTCAGGGCATGAATTTTGGTGGTCCGGCCGCCGCGCGAGCGACCGATTGCCTGGCTCTTCTCCCCCCTTTTCCCCCCGAGGCGCAACGATGAGCCTTGACCGCCGAGGAGTCGATCAGCAGCTCGGCGGGTGGCCCGCCGGCCGCCGCCAAGACGGAGAATATATTGACCCACACGCCTTTGGCGGCCCACCGCACAAACCGGTTGTAGAGTGTCTTCTTCGGCCCATAGACGGCCGGCGCATCAGCCCAGCGACAGCCCGATTTCAGCACGTGCACGATGCCGCTGATGACCCGGCGGTCATCGACCCGCGGCTTGCCGCGCGTGCCCGTCGGAAGATGCGGCGCGAGCCGGGCGAACTGCCCATCATCCAGCCAGAAATGATCGCGATCCATGTTGGGTCCCCCTTCGGGGACCTTGAATCACAAAACCTTTCGGCTGTGAATCCCTTTTATGGGTCCGGACCCTAGGACGCCGGCAAGAAGGTGAAAGGCCGCAAAATTCATGCCCTGGTCGATACCGAGGGACTGCCGATGCGGGTGATGGTCCACTCTGCCGCGATCCAGGATCGCGACGGCGCCGGGGTGGTGCTCGACAAGATACGACGGCGCTTCCCCTGGCTCGAATTGATCTGGGCCGATGGCGGCTACAACGCCTGGCAAGTTGACGCTGCGGTGGCAAAGGTGCCGCTGCTGCGCATGGAGATCGTCAAGCGGAGCGACGACATGAAGGGCTTCGTCGTCCTGCCGCGCCGCTGGGTGGTCGAGCGCACCTTCTCCTGGTGCGGCCGAAACCGGCGTCTCGCCGAGGACTTCGAGAACCTCGCCGAAACCCTGGCAACCTTCGTTACTCTCGCCTCCATCCAACTGGCCCTCAGGCGGTTCGCGAGGGCGTAGGTCGTGATGGTGGAGGTCTGCAAAGCATGGTCAACAGACCTTCGCCAACGCCGGGCGAGCGGCGGAGTCGCGCCGATAACAGCCATTCACGCGACCCACGTGACCCGTACAGCCGTGTGCTTAAATCAAGACACACGCAATGCGCAGAATGCGTGTTGGCAAAAGGGGGTAAAGCGCGCTTTTCGAGCCAGACCGGCAGCGTGTCGGGTCAAAGTCAGGCGAATGACGGGTTGCTGACGTGTTCCGCAAAATTATTTCATCGTAAGGTTTATTCGATGTTTGAAGGGTCTCAAATGCTGATTCAGAAGCTCAGGCTCCAGCGGGGCTGGTCACAGGAGCAGCTGGCAGTATTGAGTGGCCTCAGTGTCCGCACAATTCAACGAATTGAGCGCGGGCAGACCGCCAGCGTGGAATCGTTGAAATCAATAGCCTCGGTTTTCGAGATCGATTTTTGCACATTGAGGGAGCCCGAAATGGATACGCCGATGAACCAAGGCGTCAGCGCCGAAGAGACACTCGCCCTTGCACACGTCCGCAAGGTCAAGGGATTTTATATCCATCTCATGCAGTATTGCGTTGTTGTTAGTATCCTCGCGATCGTGAACCTTGTTGCATATCCGCGTCATTTTTGGGTCATCTGGGTCGCCCTAGGTTGGGGCAGCGGGGTTCTGTTTCACGGCTTACGGGTTTTCAACAAAGTGCCGTTTCTGAGCGCCGAATGGGAACGGCGACAAGTCGAGAAGCATCTTGGGCGAAAGCTTTGACGGCAGCACGATAATTACCGTCGCCGTCGTGCCTCGGTAAGCCGTCAAATCCAGAGGACGCAATGGGTCGGAGGTTCCCGCTCCGTCATCGCCGCCAGGCGAGCGAAGCACCGTGGTGTCAAAGAAGCGCCGCGGATAGTACCCTCCCGCAAACGGGAGGAAGGCGATGTGCCATTTGCGATTTGCTGGCGCGCTGACTTGCATGCTTGTCAGCGGATGCGTATCGCCATCGGCAGCCCAACAGGCAGACAGCCCGCTATCAAGTATTGCACCGACAACCACTCCAGCAGCCCTCAACGCGCCCGTCAGTACAACTCTGACCTGTGGTGAGCTTCTTCCTATGATTCGTGCCAGGGCATCTGGCTACGCGACCATTTGGCTTGATGGCTACTACTCCAGTCGCGCCGGTCTCAGCGAATTGCCTGCGGGTTGGATACGGACCGTGAGCCAAGGTCTCGGCGGAATCTGCACGATCGACGTAAATGCGTCGCGCTCGGTCTTAGACGTTATTGCCGAACTGCACCGCGAATACGGCGCGGCGCACCGCTAACTGGCTCTGTCTTGTTACAGGGAAATCCGGCGCGAATCTCGGCTTCGCCAGTCGACCGGAAGATCCGCTGGCGTGGCCTGCGAATGGCTCATAAGGGGCACGAAGAGTAGTCCCCGTCGCCAGGCCGAGCGTCGCCTGCCGGTTCAGTAAGCCGACGTTGGCCGGGACGCTCGATAACGGGCCAGATGCGCCGATTCCGGCCGTTGCCGGATCAGGTGGAACCGAGAGGGTTTGCCCTCAAAAGGGTCATACAGGCCAGGCCGGGGTGATGGCGGCCAGGCAGGAAACGCATTTCTGATCGCCCGATTGACAGGGAGAAATGGCGACTTCTATGATCGTTGCCGTCGATGCGAGGTACGGAAGCCGGTGAGAACCCGGCACGGTCGCGCCACTGTAATCGGTTCGCGCTGGGACGCAGGGCCGAGAGTCAGACCCCCCTCGTGTAGCGACAGCCTCTAACGGGACGCGCCATCCCACGGAGATCGAACGATGACCATCAGCGCTTTCGCCGCCACATTTCGACCGGCCGCCATTCCGGTGCGCGAGGTATTGCCGTGGGCCGTGTTCGGCGGGCTGCTTTTCCTTCTGGCGATCTATTTCGTCGGCGTCGAGGAAGGCGCCACGTCGTTGATCTCGGGAATGTACGTGCACGAATTCGTGCATGATGGACGCCATCTGCTCGGCTTCCCCTGCCATTAAGCGGGAGGGCGAGACATGGTTGGCGTCCTGTTGTGGCGCGGCATGCTGGTCGGCGTGTTCGCGGGCATAATCTGTTTCGGATTTCTGAGGCTTGCCGGCGAGCGGCCGGTCGACCGGGCGATCGCCTTCGAAGCTCGGCTCGAAGAGGCCAGGGCTCACGCCGATGCGCATGCTCGCGTCGACGCGCACACCCATCCAAGCGCGGAGGCTCTCAAGCCAGAGCCGTATCCCGAATTGGTCAGCCGCGAGGTCCAGGCCGGCCTTGGCCTGTTTACCGGCATAGCGGTTTACAGCGCCGCCTTTGGCGGGCTTTTCGCTTTGGCATTCGCGCTCGCCTATGGCCGCATGGGCGAGTTCTCGCCGCGTGCCACCGCCGCCCTGCTTGCGGGAGCGGGATTTGTCGCCGTCTATGTCGTGCCCATCCTCAAATATCCGCCCAATCCGCCATCGGTCGGCGATGCCGACACGATCGGCATGCGTACCGCGCTCTATTTCAGCATGATCGCGCTGTCGCTCGCGGCGATGATCGGCACGGGAATGGTGCGGGTGCGGCTCCAGCCCCGCTTCGGCGCATGGAATGCGTGCCTCATCGCCGGCGCCCTCTATCTGGTTGCGATGGTCGTCGCCGGTGTGGCGCTGCCGGTGGTCAACGAGGTGCCCGAGCAATTTCCGGCCGACGTGCTGTGGCAGTTCCGAATCGCCTCGATCGGAGCGCAAGTCTTGCTCTGGACGACGCTGGGGTTGGGCTTCGGCGTGGCGGCGGAAGGCGTCGCGCTGAGCAGAAGCGCACTGCCCGCCGGCGTGTCGGCGCACTGACGAGGCGACGCCGCTACCCCCTGCGTCCGACCCTTGTAACCCCCCTCTGAAAGGGTAAGCCATGTACCGTCGAATCCTACTCACCGGCCTCCTGTTGCTCGCGTCGTCTGCCGCCTATGCCCATACCGGTGTCGGCACCACGAGCGGCTTCGCGCATGGTTTCGCCCACCCGATCGGCGGCATTGACCATGTGCTGGCGATGGTTGCGGTCGGCCTGTTCGCGGCTCATCTGGGCGGCCGCGCCTTGTGGGCCGTGCCGCTATCGTTCGTGACCATGATGGCCGCCGGCGGCGCAGCGGGAATGGGCGGCATGGAGTTGCCCTTCGTCGATATCGGGATCGGGCTGTCGGTCGTCGTTCTTGGCGCTGCCGTCGCCTTCCGCCTGCATTTACCGACGGTGGCCGCAATGGCGTTGGTCGGCCTGTTCGCGATCTTCCACGGCCATGCTCACGGCACGGAAATGCCGGAAACCGCATCCGGGTTCGAGTACGCGCTTGGCTTTGTGCTGGCCACGGCGGGGCTGCATGGCTGCGGGATGGGCCTCGGCCTCGTTCTCGGCAGAATGGGCGAGGCGACGGGCGGCCGCATTTCGCGCGTGGCCGGCAGCGCGATGGCGCTGGCGGGCTTTGCCATTCTCGGCGGAATCATCTGATTGACATCATCGAGACGATGTTCAGGGAGCCGGTGAGAACCCGGCACCGTCGCGCCGCTGTAATCGTTTCGCGCGCTCTGCATCAACTATTTCGGTTTGTGTGCCAAAAAGGCGTAGCCGTAGACCTCGAACAGCCGCGCCTTGGCTTCGCCGCCGGCATCCCCAAAAGTGTCAACCGGTGGGCCGAGCTGGATATCAACGAAACCGAGTCGCTCAAGCATTTGCCGCCAGCCTGCGCACGGCAGGCCACCGGCAATTCAATCGGTCCATAGGTCGATGTTGCGGAGCGCCCCCGCGGGAACCTCTTTGCCGTTCGCGATATCGGCGAACTGCAAGCGTCCGCCGGGTTTCAGCACCCGCATGACCTCGGCGAAGACCTGGCGCTTGTCGGCACACAGATTGATGACGCCGTTGCTCATCACAACGTCGGCCCAGCCATGGTCGAGGGCGCTTTTTGGCATGATCGCCGACGTCGCCGCCGTGAAGGCCCAAGGCCGACTACCGCATTCCACCGGGTCTCGGGCTACGCGGAGATCGGCCGTTCCTGGCGCGTCGCCGAAGCGTTGTGGGGACGCTTTTCGCAGGTTCGCGCCGGCGGCTCGGCTCGATCTGACCGATCCGTCTGCTTCGAGACCGACGTTGTCGTGTCGTCCGTGAAGATGGCTTCCTGCGTGACGAAGCGCGCTCACGCCGCCTTCTCTGCGGTGGAGATCATCCGCCTCAGCTTGGCGAAGGCGCGGTCCGTCGCCATGAAGCGCGCCAGCATCGGCCCGACCAGCTTTGCAGGGTCGACGACGCCCTGGCCGGTCTCGCGCGCGAGCGCTTGGCCATAGGCGACAAGATCGCGATGGAGGGCTGCCGGCAGCTCGACGGTCAGCTTGACCGGCTTGTCGTCCGCGATCGCTCCGAGCTTCAGCTTCGCCACGGCAGCCTCCTCAATTGCGATAGGGTTCAAGAACCAGATCGTGAGTGACCAGCACCCGAACCGGGAAGCCGGGGCGGATGGTGATCGTCGGCTGAACGTTCAGAGAGCGCTGCACGACCTGCCGGCCGGTCTGGCTGATGCTGTCGGAGGCTCCTTGCCGCAACGCTTGGACGAGCTGGTTCTGGTTGTTGCTCGTGCCTGCTTCCGACCCGACGCTGAGAATCGTCGACAGGATCGCGGCCTTGAACAGCATGCCCCAGTGATTGTCGACCTCATCCTCCAGACCGGCATAGCCTTCCGGGTCGGCGCCCGGCTGACGCTCCAGCACGACCCCGCGGCCGTTCGGCATGATCAGGCGATTCCAGACGAGGAGCGCGCGCGACTGGCCAAAGGCGATTTGGGCGTCGTACTGGCCGACGAGCCGCGCGCCTTGCGGGATCAATAGGAATTTGCCGGTCGGGCTGTCATAGACGTCTTCCGTCACCTGGGCCGTGACCTGGCCTGGAAGGTCGGAGCGCAGTCCCGTAATCAGCGCGGCGGGGATCACGGCGCCGGCCTGCAGCACGTAGGGGCTCGGCGGCGCCTGCACGCGATCGGGGCTGACGGTGCGGCGGTCGACAGCGCCGTTCAGGAAGGCGAGCTTGTGATCCTGCGAGGTGAGATCGCTCGAACCCGCGACGGCGGGTGCCGCCGTTCCGTCTGCGGGCTGCGCTGCCGCCGGTGCGGCGGCCGCAGCGATCTGTCTCGTATTGGTAGTCGCGAAGAGATGGCTGGTGCGCGCCGCCTCGCGCTCCTGGGCGATGCGCTGCTGCTCGGGATCGGGCGCCGCCGCCGGCGCCGGCGCGCCGGCATTGACGATCGGCCGGCCGAGATCGCCGGGCAACGGTGGGCCGAGCTGCGGTGCGTTCCGTGGCAGGCCCGTATAGTCTCGTGGCAGATTGGCGAGACCGTCCGGGGTCGAACGGTTATCGGTGTTGTAGAGTTCGGAGCCCGAGGTTTTGTGATGCGGCTGCAAGGCGAAGAACAGCGCGGCGCCGATCCCGGCCGCGGCGATGACGCCAAGGCCCATCAGCACCTTGCGAGAAAGCCGCGTCACGCGCGGCCGCTCCGGCCGCAGCCGCATCTCCTGTGCGATCCGCGCGCCGCCGTCCCGACCCGCAGCCTCGTCCTGCGGTGCGTCGGTCACGACTGCGGCCTCCCGTCGGTGCGGACGATGCGGACCTTCTTCTGAGGATCGCCGCCGAGCCGCAGCTCGGCCGCGGCGAACAGCCGGTCGACGATCAGGTGATTGCCCTGGACGCGATAGTTCACGAGCTCGGC
>Ga0182024_10005848_pt1 | contig 27307 bp, 23 predicted proteins | sample P32metaG_FD_120480 | JGI IMG/M metagenome (GOLD analysis project Ga0182024, IMG submission 120480) | Permafrost microbial communities from Stordalen Mire, Sweden - P3-2 metaG (Illumina Assembly) | ecosystem: Environmental > Terrestrial > Soil > Wetlands > Permafrost | place: Sweden: Stordalen...
CACGCGGCCAGAAGCTTTGAAGTCAGGGACGAGAGATACTCCACCGTCACCTGTTCGAATTGCGGAGCCCTGAGTGGTCCGCGAGGAGTCAACGGGTTGATTGTGAGATCATGGGAATGTCGCAACTGTGGAAAGTTGCACGACCGAGACGTTAATTCGGCTCGGAATCACGTGATCGGGTCCAGGTGTCGGACCTCCGTCTGCGGGAACAAGTTGTCGTACTCGCCGATTCCGCCGAGCAACGCCTATCGCGTTCGCGAGGCAGGGATAGAATCAGCGAGAACCGCGGCATGAGAACCTGTGACGGCCTCATCCTCTGTAGGCCGACGTCGCAGCACGCAACGCCTGCACGAGCTCCGGCGAGCTGAAAACGGGCTGCGAGCAGGCGTTGCCGGTGCAGATGAACGCCGCCGCGCGCGCAAGTTCGGGATAGCGTACATCCGGATTGGGCATCGCGCCTTCGCGCTTATCCCACCAGTCGATGCGCCGGTAGAGCACCGGGTAGCGCAGCGCCGCCGCATGCAGGCTCTGCGCGCTCGTATCGTCCCGATGCCCGACGATGGTCACGTGCGTTGGATCATTCGCGAGCTCATCGTCAGCGAGCAGGATGCCGCTGCGCAGGTGCTCGCCGTCAGCGATCTGTGCCGATGCGAGGTAACGCATCGCATGCTGCGCGCGCTTGCGCGCGTGCGCGTCGCCGTCATAGTGGTAGAGCGCATTGCCGAAACGCGCGACGCCGATATTTTCATCGACGTCGCGCACCGCTTCCCGAAATACGCCGCGCGCGCCGAAACCTGCGGCAACGGTCGCATAGCCGCCGTCCGGCACGGCGAAATGTCCTGCAATGAAGTCGAGCGCCTGCCGCGCCTGCACAAGATAGGTGCGCTCGCCCGTTGATGCGTAGAGCGCCAGATACCCCTGCCCCATGGCGAGCGTGTCGCCGAGCGTAGCCGGCGCGCCCGCGCGGCCGTCGTGACTGAATCCGCCGGCGCCCAGGGCGCGATTGCTGCTGGCCCAGGCCGCCGCGCGGCGCGCCCGCGCAAGATATCGCTCCTCGCCGGTTGCATCGTAAAGGGCCGCGAGCGCAATGATCTCCCAACCGTTCTCACGCGCATAAACGTGTGCGTCGATATGCGGATTGGGCTGGCTGCGCCGCTCCGCGTCACTCAGGGCATAGAACACATGACCGGTCAGCTTTGCATCAACGTCTGCATCTTGGCTCACGTAAACGACGCCTTCGGCACTGGTGAGGAATTGCTCCACATAGCGGTCGATACTCTGTGCAGCTTTGAGGAAGGCGGCATCTCCCAGTACACGGTATCCGGCCGCGTACATCCGTACGTACTGCGTCTGGAACGAGATGATTTTCTCAAAGTGCGGTGATTTCCAATCGCGCGCGTCGGAGTACTGGAATACACCGCCCCAGACCGGGTCGATGAGCGCTGTCGCGGCGATGAGCGTGTTGCGCGCCATCGCCGCCTCCTTGGGCGCCTCCTTTGCGTGCGTGAGGGCGAGCTCGAGACTGTCCGCATCGATGAATTTCTGGATGCTTCCCCAGCCGGCGTACTCGCCATCGTAGGACTCAAAATAGGTTGCCATGAGCGCCTTGCGCGCCACCGGATCGAGAAAGGCCGAGCTTGCGGGCTGCACTTTCTCCTCGGCCACGACCGAAGGCCCGGGCGACGGGTCTTTGATGATGGCCGCAAGCAGCGACGCCATCGCCTCGGGTGACAGGTAGCCGCGACGCTTGACGATCTCCGAGCCGTCGGCGGCGAGTACCACCGTCGCAGGCCAGCCGTAATCCTGGTAGCGCGCCGCCAGCGCCGGGTCCGCATCCTGATCGACCCGCACGGCGATGTACTGTTGACCGATGAGCTGGCGCACCCGCTGATCCTGGTACGTCGTCTCATCCATCACGTGGCACCAGTGGCACCATACCGCTTCGAGATCCAGCAGCACGAAACGCTTCTCGGCGCGCGCCTGCTCGAAATCATCATCGCTCCAGCCGTGCCAATCGATGGCGGGCGCCACAGCCGTCGTCGCGGCCCCCGCATGAGCTGCGGCACACGCGAGCAATGCCGCCGCCACATATAGAAATCTCTGCATGATCGCTCCAGCTGCGGTAGATACTGGCCACCGATGGGCCACGACTCCTCACTCTACGCACTGCGCGCAAAATCGGATGCCTGACTTGTCGAGATAGTTTTCGTAAGCTATTGAATACTATTTATAATATATGAACAAAGACTTCAAGTATTACGACCTCATTCTCGGCGCGTATGTCTGCGTGCTTCTGTGCGCCAATCTGATTGGCCCTGCGAAAGTCTCGACGGTGCATCTGCCGGTCATCGGCTCCGTCACTTTTCTCGCGGGCGTTTTATTCTTTCCGATTTCCTATCTCTTCGGCGACATCCTGACCGAGGTCTACGGCTATGCACGCGACCGACGCGTGGTGTGGAGCGGATTCGGGGCGCTGGTGTTCGCGGCTTTGATGGCGACAGTCATCGTGCATCTGCCGCCGCGCGACAAGACTTCAGCGGTCGAAGCGATCTTCGGTAATACGCCGCGCATCATCGCCGCATCCATCATTGCGTTCTGGTGTGGCTCCTTCGTCAACAGCTACGTCCTTGCGAAGATGAAACTGTGGACGCGCGGCCGCTGGCTGTGGACGCGCACCGTCGGCTCGACGATCTGCGGCGAGCTGGTCGACTCCGCGTTGTTCTACAGCATCGCATTTGCCGGCCTGTGGAGCACCGACAAACTCCTGGCGATCATGCTGACGCAGTACGTGCTCAAGTCCGGATGGGAGATCATCGCGACGCCACTCACCTACAAAATCGTGGGTTTTCTCAAGCGCGCCGAACATGAGGATTACTACGACCGCAATACGCGCTTCACACCGTTCTCGCTTACGACCTAGAGAGCGAGGTCGCGGATGCGACATGCAGCTGCACGGCGGGCCCGGAGCGTTCGCGGCGGCGTCCGAAACACTGAAGTCCCGGCATCGAATCTGGGATACTAGGATCCGGCCTCTTCCGAAACACACGCCATGCTGCAGCTCGATTTCAAGGACGCGGCGTCCGATCACTCGGCAAGCTTAGGGCCAGCTCAGACTTTCAAGTTTTCCCGCAGTGTCGTATGCGACGAGTCCCGTGGGCATGTGCTGGCAACGTATCGCAGTGATCAGTGGGAGATCGAAGGCAGTTTGTACACCGGATTCCAGTGCAGCCGACCGAGCCGCATCTACTTTGAGGACGCGACGGGGCGACGCTCCTACGGCTGTGGCCCCTTTGCCGGCATCGTGGTCACGCGCGGTGCATTGCACATCGGCCACCAGCTCTTTGCTCACTATCAGAATCGCACGCAGCTGTGGCACTGCTACGCCCTGAGCTCGGACTGGCCCGTCATGATCCTCAAAGCAACCACCGCGGCAGAGGCGTACGCCGCGGCCTGAAGACGCGCCCGCGAGTTACGCAGGAGCGCTCCGATATCCTGGCAGTTCGCGTGCCGCGGCGCTCCTCGCCAGGACCAAGGCTTCATCAACGGCGCGCATGAAATCCTCGTGAGTCGGTCCGACGACAATGCGATGCCGGAAAAAGTCCGCCCACGCAAATTCGCAGAATGCGGTCGGTGTTTTCTCGTAACCGCCGGCGCTGCGCACGAATCCCGCCAATGAACGATAGACGTCGTCGCGCAACTCTTCGAGGTGCTTCGGTATCGCCGTGAAGGGTTGCCGATGGCCGTGTTCATCCATCGGATGAGCCCAGCGCTTTTCACCCATTTCGCGCCAGAATGCGCTGGGCTCGAGCTGCGCCATGTCGGCCTCAATCAGAAAGAATCCGCTCTCAACGCCGGCTTCGAGCGCGGCGCGCGCCAGGTGATGATGGTCGGTGATATGCACCCGCTCATCCGGCCCATAGACCGCCGGGATCATGTGCGCGGCCAGAAAGTCGCGCTGTTGGTGCTTCTTCAGCGCTTCAAGTTCCTTGCGCTTGACGCTGACCTCAATGAACCCAATGGTAATTTGCGTCGGCCGCAGCTTGTGAATGGGTGCTTCGTGCTGGCGCGCCATCTATAAGGCCTCGACGGTCGCTGCGCTGAATGTGACGGAAAAGCGCACGCCGCGGCCGGCGTCGCCGCTGGCGACTTCCACTTGCGCATCGTGCAGCGACGCAATTTCGCGCACGATCGAGAGTCCAAGACCGCAGCCATCCCCACCTGCGCTCGGCAGGCGGTAGAAGCGCTCGAATATTTTCTGCCGTTCGGCCGCAGGGATACCCGGCCCATCGTCCTCTACGGCCAGGCGCGGCGCCACGTCGGCGTCGACCATCAAGGTCACGCGCCCGCCTGCGCGGCCGTAGCGAAAGGCATTGTCGATGAGATTGGACAAGAGCTCGCTCAAGAGACGCTCATCGCCACGCACCCATACCGGTTCCTGCGGGACGACCAATCCAAAATCCAGCTCATGTTCAAGTGCACGCGCGATCCATTCCTCGCCGACGTGGCGCGCCAATGCAGTCAAATCGACTCTGCCGAACTGCACCGCTACGGCCGCTTCGGGCTCCGTACGCGCAAGCGTCAGGAGCTGCTGAATCAGGCGCGCCGCCCGCTCCACGGAACCATGCAGCGCGCGCAATGCGAGCCGCTCGGATTGCGGATCGGCCGCCCGCTCCGCACGCTCCGCGTGCAACAGCACCGCCGCAAGCGGAGTGCGCAGCTGGTGCGCGGCATCGGCCACAAAACGCTTCTGCGCGCCGATGACGGTGCCGAGGCGCGCGATGAGTTCATTGATGCGCGTCGCAAGCACGCGCGCTTCTCGCGGCAAGCCCGCCTCGGAAACGGGGGCGAGGTGGTGGTGGTCGCGTGCCTCGATTTCCCGGGCAAGGTCCGTCAAAGGCTTCAGCCCGCGCGACACGCCAAGCCATGCGAGCAGCAGCGCGATTCCGAGCAGCGCAACTTGGGGCGCGACCATGACCAGCAAAATCTCGCGGGTGAGGGTCGCACGTTTGATGAGCGTCTCGGCAACCGTCACGGTCACGATATCCCGTGATCCGGCCGGTGCGATCCGAATCCACACCAGACGCACCTCCTGGTCGTGGACCGTGCCATTGGCGAGCCGGATCGCGCCGATAGGAGATGGCGCCTCCACTGGCAACGCCGCCTCGCCGGCGATAAACCCGCGGTTCGCGGATTGAATTCTATAGTAGGTCTTGTCGACCTCATCGAACTGAAAGACTTCGAGGCCGACCGCGGGAAGGTCAAACACGACTTGGCCGTTGGTCGTACGCACAGCCTGCGCCAAAGAGTGCGTGGAATCGATTAGCCAGCGATCATAGACAAGGTTCGCGAAATGCAACGCGGTGAAATAGGACGCGACCGCATCAAGCGCCAGCAGCAGAACCAGCGCGCCGCCAAGCCGCAGCAGCAGGCCTACGCGCAGGCTCGCGCTATTCATCCTCCGGAATCTCCAAGAGGTAGCCAAAGCCACGCAGCGTGCGCACTTTGAGTCCGAGAGGGCTCAATCGGCGGCGCAGCCGATGCACGCAGACCTCGATCGCCGTATCGGACGGCGGCTCGGTCCCGCGACCGAGCCGATCGGCGAGATCATCCCGGCGCACGACGCGGCCGGCGCGTGTGGCAAGCGCCTCCAGAAGAGCAAATTCACTTGCCGGCAGATCGACCGCGACTCCGCCCAGCATGACGCGCGGCTCACCCGGCGTCAGCACCAGGGCGCCGATTCGAATTTGCGCATTGCGATCCGCACGGTGCCGTCGCAGTAGCGCACGTACGCGTGCCTCGAGCTCCTGGAGCTCAAAGGGCTTCACAAGATAATCATCCGCCCCCGCGTCTAATCCGGAAACGCGATCCTCCAGCGCATCGCGTGCCGTGACGACGAGAATCGGCAGGCCGCGCAGGTGCCGGCGCAGGCTGCGCACCAATACGAGGCCATCCATCCCCGGCAATCCGAGGTCGACGATGGCGATGTCGTAGTCACGCGATAAGAGCGCGTTGAACGCCTGGTCGCCTTCGGCGAAGGCGTCGACCTCGAATCCAGATTGACGCAAGAGATCAGTCAGCGCTTCGCGCAACTGACGGTCGTCTTCAACAATGAGTAGACGCATGTGGCACGTGCGAAAGGTTGATGAAAGCTTGCCCCACTACACTCTGCGGCATGCTGCCCTCTTGCGATCGCCGGCGGTTGCTGCCGTGCCTGTTTGCGGCGCTCTGCGCCGGCAGCTTTGCTGCGCGCGCAGCTGCGCAGGAACCAGCGGCCGCGAGCACCGCGGCCGAAGCCGCGCGCGGCGCCGATAAAACCTGGACCTTGCCGGAACTCATCGATGAACTCAAAGGCAGCAACCCGCAGCTCGAGCAGGCGCATGAAGCCTATCTCGCCGCAAAACTGCAAGTGCCGCAAGTGTCGGCTTTGCCCGCACCGCAGGTAGCGCTCCTCGAGCAGGCCAACACCGGAGGCCCATTCGATTTCAAAAGTTCTTCGGATTTCTTCGCCTATCCAAGTTTCACGCAACCCTTTCTGTGGCCCGGTAAGCGCGGCCTCGCGGGCGAGGTCGCCAGCGCGCAGGCTGAAGTCGTGGGACGGCAATATGACAGTCTCGTGATCCAACTGGTCGCGCAACTGCAGCTCAACTTCTATCAGCTGATCGCGCTGCAGAGTCAGCGGCATTTCATGGACGAAGATCTGCAACGGCTGGAGGAGATCAAAGAAGTCGCCAAAATTCGCTACGCCAACAATGCAGCCGCCTTCGTGGATTATCTCAATGCGCAGGTGGCCGTGGGCGCTCTCGTCAACGAACGATTTGGCATCGATAAGCAGATCCAGTCCGCACAGGAACAGATCAACACTCTTGTTGGCCACGCCTCGCAGACGGCTCTTGTCGTGCGTGACACTGCCAGCGCCCCGCAGCTGCCTGCGCCGCCGCTCGCCGAGCTCATCGCGCTCGCGCAGCGAACCAATCCGCGCGTGGCCGCCGATGCCTCGCAGATGGAGGCGGCCGACAAGAGCCTGGCGCTTGCCGAGAAGGCCTTCTATCCCGACTTTTCATTGAGTGTCGGCGCCTACACCGATCCGGCGCTCGATCGTCCCGATTCGACGCGACTGTATTCCGTGGGCGTCAGCGTCAATCTGCCGACCTGGGGATACCAAAAGGAACGTGCGGGAGTGGGCCAGGCGCGTGTGCAATTGAAGGCGGCGCGCGCTGGGCAAAGCTCCGATCTGCAGCTGCTCGATCTTGCCGTCGCCAATGCCTATCACGCCCTCGAGACCGCGTTGCAGCAGGTCAAATTCAACCGCGAACGCCTCCTGCCGCAGGCGCAGATGGCTTACCGCCTCGCGCTTGCGGGTTACAGCAGCAACGGCGGCACGGCGTTCTCGGATCTGTTGACTGCCCAGAGCAGCCTGCGCGGCGCGGAGCTGAGCCTCCTGCAGGCGCAAAACGCGGCGAGCCAAGCGTATGTCAGCCTTACTGGCGCGATCGGCCGCGAACCGGATTAAAGGACAAGCCATGTGCAAATCGATCGCCCTTCGGATCGCGGCGTTCGTGACCCTGGCAGTCGCCTGTGTCAGCGGTGCCGCGCACGCCGAAAGCGCTGTGGCGAACGGCCCTTCCCCGAGCTTCAGCGAAAACTTCGTCAAGACCGCACTCCCGGTGCAAGAGCTGGTGGCAGACACCATCCCCATCACCGGAAAGCTCGCGCTCGACAAGCGACAGACACGGATCGCCGCCGCGCGCGTGGCCGGCCGCCTGGGGCGCATATTCGTCTTTGAAGGTCAGTCGGTGCATGCTGGGGATGCGCTGGCTGAAATTTACAGTCCCGACTACATCTCCGCCGAAAACGAATTCCTGCTCGCCAAGCGCTTCCACGACACTCTTGCGGCGGACGGCACCGATGCCGAACTGCGCAATGATGCGGACATGACACTGCGGTCCGCCGCCAACAAGCTCAAAGTGCTCGGCGCTTCGAGCGCAGACATCGACGCGCTCGGGCGGCGCGCGACGATCGCGGAATATCTGCTGGTGCGCGCGCCGATCAGCGGCGTCGTCACGCAGCGCAACGTGGATCCTGGAGGCTATCTCAACGTCGGCGATGCACTGATGTCGCTCGCCAACCTCGATACGCTGTGGTTGTTTGCCAATACTTACGATGCCGACTATCAGTATCTGAAGCTCGGCGAGCCGCTGTCATTCGAGACACCCTCGCTACCCGCGCAACACTTCAGCGGTCAAATCGCCTTCATTGCGCCGAGTGTCGATCCCAATACGCACACTCTGCCCATACGCTGCGATGTGCCGAACCGGGATTTTCGCCTGCGCCCGGAAATGTTCGTACGCGGCGAGCTGAAAGTGGGCGAGCGCGTGGCGCTCATCGTGCCCAAGACCGCGGTCATCCACATCCGCGATTCGGATTACGTCATCGTGCATGACAGCGGCAAGCAATACCGGCGCGTGCCCGTACACGGACACGCAATGGAAGCCGAGCGCTACGCGATTACAGCGGGACTCGGCGCAAACGTGGCTGTCGTGACCGACGGCACGCTCCTCCTGAACGAGACGACCAACGAGAATTGACCATGACGGCGCCGGGCATGACGTCACGGTTCATTGACCACGCGATCGCGAGTCGCGGCCTGGTGCTCCTCCTGTGCGCGCTCCTCCTGGCATTGGGCGGCTACTCTTTTCGGGCGTTGCCGATCGAGGCGTACCCCAATATCGCGCCTCTCAATATTCAGATCATCACGCAGTGGGCCGGCCGCAGCACGCTTGAAATAGAACGCCAACTGACAATCCCCATCGAGACTGCCGTCGCCGGCGTCCCGGACGTCGACTCGGTGCGCTCGGTATCGCTGTTTGGCCTCTCGGTCGTCACCATCAAATTCCGCGAAGGCGCGGATGACTTCAAGTCGCGCCAGAACACGCAGATGTATTTGACCTCTGTCACCTTGCCCACCGGCGTCACTCCGGCCATCAGCCCGGACGCCGATGCGACCGGGGAAATCATGCGCTACCGGATCGACGGTGATAATCCGGCCATTGACATCATCGACCTGAAGAGCCTGCAGGACTGGGAGGTCTTCAAAAGCCTGAAGAGCGTGCCGGGAGTGGCGGACATCAATGGCTTCGGCGGCATGGTCAAGCAGTATCAGGTACTGGTCGACCCGCAGAAGCTCATGTTCTACAACATCACTCTGGCGCAGGTCGCACAGGCCCTCGGTAACGGCAACGCGAATGTGGGCGGCGGCCTCATGCCGAGCGGCGAGCAGCAGCTTGTGGTGCGCGGCGTGGGGCTGGTCAGGACTCTGGATGACATCCGCAACATCGCCGTATCGAACCTTGCGGGTAGCGGCGGCACCGGAAGCCCGGTGGGCCTCAATGCTCCGATCCGCGTCGGCGATGTCGCGACCGTGCAGTTCGGCAACGCGGAGCGGCTGGGACAGGTGCAGTTCGACCGGGACGCGGAGACGGTCGAGGGCATCGTGCTCATGCGCCGCGGCGAGAACGCAAGCGTAGTGCTCGCGCGGGTGCGCGCGCGGGTGAATGACATCAACGCGAGCGGACGGCTGCCGCCCGGAGTCAAGATCATTCCCTTCTACGATCGGCAGGAACTGCTCGATCTGACGGTGCATACCGTTACGCACACGCTGCTCGTGGGCATCACCTTGGTGCTCATCGTACTGTGGCTCTTCCTCGGTAATCTGCGCATGGCGCTCATCGTTGCCGCCATCATTCCGCTCGGCCTGTGCGTGTCCTTCACGGGCATGAGCTGGTTGGGCGTGCCGGCGAACCTCATCTCCCTGGGCGCCATCGACTTTGGGCTGATCGCCAATGCTGCCGTGATCGTCACCGAGAACATCATGCAGTATCTGGAGCGCGAGCATCGCCAGACACTCGAAGCTTTTCGGCAAGCCACAGCTGAAGTCGCCCGCGCGATGATCTTCTCCACCGCCATCATCGTCGTCGCCTATGCCCCGCTCTTTCTACTCGGCGGAGTCGAGGGCAAGATCTTCGAGCCGATGGCCTTTACGATGGGTCTTGCCCTCCTCGCCTCAATCCTTCTCAGCATTACTTTCATTCCGGGCGCTGCGGCGATGTTGTTCGCGGGCAAAGATGCGCTGCGGCCGCCCAAATTCGTCGACTGGCTGCAGCACGGTTACCGGCGCCTGCTCGCTTTTCTGATTCACTATCCCATCAAGCTCGGGCTCGTCTCGCTGATTCTCCTCGTACTGTCGGTGTGGCTCGCGATGCGCTTGGGCTCGAGCTTCCTGCCAACATTGGAGGAGAACAACCTTTGGATCCGCGTCACGCTGCCGAACACGGTGGGGTTTGACTATTCGGCGCGCCTGGCGACCCAGATTCGGCAGGAGCTCATGAGGCAACCGCAGATTCGGGACGTCGCCGTGCAAATCGGTCGGCCCGATGACGGTACCGACTCGACCGGCATCTTCAACCAGGAGTACGGCGCGTACTTCAAAACCCCGCAGGAGATGGGTTACGTGGTCGACCGCCAGGCGGTGATTGAACACCTGCAGAAATATTTCGACGGCATTCCCGGGATCGACGTCAATTTCTCACAGTACATTCAGGACAATGTTGATGAGGCGCTCTCCGGGGTGAAGGGCGAAAATTCAGTTAAGCTCTTCGGCACCGACCTGCACGTGCTCGAAGCGCGCGCTGCGCAGATCAAGCACACCCTGGAGCAGGTCGCCGGTATCGCCGACGTGGGCGTTTTCACCGAGCTTGGCCAACCGACGCTGAACGTTACAGTGGACCGGATCGCTGCGCAGCGATTCGGCCTCAACGTCGCCGACGTTGAGAACGTGGTGCTGAATGCCGTCGGTGGCAATGCCCAAAGCCAGGTGCTTGAGGGCGAGCGCGTGTTTGATCTCTTCATGCGCCTGCCGGAGGGGGCGCGCAGCAACCCGGAGGAGCTGCGGCGGCTACTGATTGACGCCCCCGATGGCAGCCGCGTCCCAGTAAGCCTGGTCGCCGACGTCAAGGTCATGAACGGGCCGTTTTTCATCTATCGCGAAACCGGGCAACGCTACATCGCCATCAAATTCGGCGTGCGCGGGCGCGATCTGGGCGGCGCTGTCGCCGCGGCGCAGGAGCTCGTCAATCGCGACGTGCATCTGGATCGCGGCTACACCATCCGCTGGGACGGGCAGTTCAATGAGATGAAGCTCGCGCAGCAGAAGCTCATGGTCATCATTCCCGTGGCGCTGATCGCCATCTTCGTGCTCCTGTGCCTCGCCTTCCGCGGCATCAAGGACGCGACCCTCGTGCTGATCAACGTGCCGTACGCCGCGATTGGCGGCATCGCCGCACTGTATTTTGCCGGCGAGGACTTGAGCATCTCCGCCGGGATTGGATTTCTGTCGCTCTTCGGCATCGCCATCCAAAACCTCGTGATTCTGATCACGAGCATTCGCGAGCTGGCGGGCGAGCCGGGAAGGACGCTGCACGACGCCGTCATTGAGGGAGCGGCCAGGCGCTTCCGCGCAGTACTCATGACCGCGCTCTTGGCCGCGTTGGGACTCGCTCCGGCGGCCTTCTCCCACGCCATCGGTTCGCAAGCACAGCGGCCATTGGCGCTCGTGATTTTCGGCGGCATGTTGTCAACGACCCTCTTGACTCTCCTCATCCTTCCGGTCGCCTTCGCCAGGGTCAATGCGCGCCAGCACGCGTCGCCCGCACGGGCTTAATCCGTGCCTGACGTGCCTGCGCTGGCACGGTCAAAAAGGCCAATTGCGTCTGAAAATGGCGACAGTCCACAGATGCACAAACACTTCATCACAGCTTCATGATTCTTGATGGCGCGCGCCGAGATTTGCCGGTAATCTCCAAGCATCTACACGGAGCGTTTCATGCGTTGTCGATTGGTTCTGCACGTCAGCTTGCTCTTGGCAGCGTGCTCGCTCGCCGGGTGCGGGGCCCTGACGAACGTATCGGCAACTTCAAACGTTCCGTCTCAATATTCCCACGTCTGGGTGACCGTCCAAGACGTTAAGTTCAACACCAGCGCGACGGCGGCACCCGGCGACAGCAGCTGGCTCGACTTCCCTCTCACCACCCCGGTGAGTATCGATCTTGCAACGGTGACCAACGGGGGCCTCTCCGTGTTCGGCAGCTCGTTGAAGATCCCGCAAGGGAACTACGCGCAAATGCAGCTGCTCCTGACCGACAACGCGGCGACGCTGGGGACCTCTGCGCAGGCGGCCGCCCTCACCTACAACGATCAGGTGGAGTATCTCGACAGCGCGGGCACCTCCCTCACGGCGCCGCTCAATCTGGTCCATCCGGAGAACGGAATCATCTTGTCGGTATCGCTCAGCATCCCGAGCAACCTCAAGGCGGAGCTCGAAGCCCTGAATGAAGGCGGCTCGACCACGGCTGCGGGTGAGACCGGCGCGGGCACGACGACGGGCATTGGCACCACCGGCACAACCGGCACAACCGGGATTGGCATTGGCACGCCCGCCACCACCACCTGCGCCACGACCACGACCAATACTGCGACGACCACGCCGGTAACGACGACCACCGACAACTGTACAAACGGCGTCGCGAATACCCCTTTCGCCGTCGGCATCGATTTCGACGCCGAAAAGGATCTCGTACCCTTTATCTACAGCGGGCAGCCGGGCTTTCTCCTGAATCCGCATCTCGTGGCCTATGACCTCTCAACGGCCGGCACGATCCAAGGCACGGTCAATATGCCCGGCAGCACGGTTTCCGACACAACGACGACGACGACATTTGCAACGGCCAGTGGCAATCCAGCCATCGAAGTGAGCGCCGAAAGTTTGAGCGCTGACGGCACGCGCCATGTCGTGGTCAAGAGCACGCCGCTGCAAGCCGACGGCACCTTTGTGCTCTATCCGCTGACGACAAATGCCACGAGTACAGATTCGACCACCACCACGACCTACGATCTCGTGATCCACGGCCCGAACATCCAAACCGTCGTCATACAGGGGGTTCCGCCGAGCGTCGCAGCTCCCGCCGCGGCCACCACCCTCACACTGAGTGGCGTGACTTTGACCACCGTTTCGGACTACCTCGTCAATGTGGCGACGGTTACAGGCTTCTCGAGTGCCGGGGCTCTAGTGCAGTTCTATCAGACCATACCGGCCGGCGGCGAAGTGCCGTATGTCGTCGCACAGCAGCCGATCGATCCGTTCAACAATGATTTCGCCGGCGATGCCGGGCTCGCTGAGGGGCCTATCGCCGTCGTGGCCTACAGCGGCGGTGTGACGGGAACACCAGTGAGCGAGGCACCCAGCGAAGGCTCCAGTACTTACCAGGTCGCGGCGATTGCACCGAATTTCAATGATGGCCCGCTGGGTACGAAAGTGACCGCGCCGGCCAACACGACCACTGCGGTCGTCGCCAAACTCGAATCTCTCACCGCGGCCACCGGATCGACGAGCGGTACCATTGACGTAAAGACCGAAGTGTCCGCCCCGGGCAAGTACACGAACGGCGAGCTCATCCTCAGCCAAAACGGCGCGATCGTTGCGGTAGCCGCGCTGGGCACCGTCCTCGATCAGAGTTCGGGCAGCGTCACCTTCAGCCATGTGCCGGGCGCTTCGTCAACCCAGGGCGCAAACAATGGCTCCTACGAACTGTCCGCGTGGGTGTGGAACGCCAGCAATCCTTCCGGCACGCTCACCCGCGAGTCGAGCCCGACGGGCGTCAGCCTGAGTAGCGGCACGACCTCCGCGTCGATCACCATCGACTGATCACGAGCTGAGTAAGCCCGCGAGCACCCGCCGGTAGCGAGCTGCGATGGTGTCGCGGCGGATGTGCCGTCCGCCGGATACCACCTTACGTCCGAAGCGCCACACACAATCGATCGCGCCCGAGCGCGCGGCAAAAATCCAGCTGTCAAGAAGCGCATCCGCCTGTCGGGACAGCAGTGAATCGTGCGCCGTATTGAGACTGACAATATCCGCATCGGCTCCCGCGACAAGTCCACGCCTATCAACCCCCAGAGCCTGTGCGCCGCCTGCGACCACCGTTTCCAGGAGGCGGCGGCCGGTCGAGTGCTCAAGAGCGCTTGCGAGCACGTTCCGGCGCCGATGGGCAAGTCGCTGAGTGTATTCGAGCGTGCGCAGCTCCTCTGCCGCATCGATGAGCACATTCGAGTCTGTACCGATCCCACAGGCACCGTCCGCGCCGAGATACTCCTGGGCGGGGAAGACCCCGTCGCCCAAGTTGGCCTCGGTAATCGGGCATAGACCTGCGACCGCCGCGCTCGCGGCCAGGCGGTGCGTCTCCTCGGCATTGACATGCGTGGCATGCACCAGACACCAGCGCTCGTCGACCGGCTGATGATCGAGCAGCCATTCGACGGGACGCGCTCCGCACCAGGCCATGCAGTCATTAACCTCTTTCAGCTGCTCAGCGATGTGCAGATGCAGCGGCGCATCTGGCGCAAGCGACACGAGGGCGGTGAGCTCCTGAGACGTGACGGCGCGCAGGCTATGCGGCGCGACGCCCACTCGGGCAGCATCCAAAGCCCGCACCGCGCGGCGACTCGCCTCGAGGAGTCGTGCGAATCCGTCGAGATCGTTGATGAAGCGGCGCTGCCCCGGCCCGGGCGGCACGCCGCCGAAGTTACTGTGCGCGTAGAAGACCGGCAGCAACGTGAGCCCAATGCCGGCATCCTGCGCCGCTGCAGCAAGGCGCGCGGCGAGTTCACCCAGGTTGGCGTACGGTTCGCCGCTGCGATCATGATGCAGGTAATGAAATTCACCGACTCGCGTGAAGCCCGCCTCCAGCATCTCGGCAAACGCAAAGGCGCTGATCGCCTCTATATCTTCCGGACCCAGGCGTTCGACAAAGCGGTACATGAGGTTGCGCCAGGTCCAGAAACTATCGGCACCCGGCCCCGCATTCTCTGTCAATCCGGCCATCGCGCGCTGGAAGGCATGACTATGCACATTGGGCAGTCCGGGCAGCGCGACGGTATGCCGCTCATCGTGCGGGCCGGCTTCGACACCCACCTCGATTCGGTCAATGCGGCCGGCCTCGATGCTAAAACGCACTTTTTCCGCCCAACCGGCTTCGAGCAGCGCGGCGCCGAACCACAGATTGACCATTCGCAACATCCCCCGGCCCACTCGATGCAAGCATAATAGTAAGCGGATACGGGCACTCACGGGAGAGGCATCTGGAAGAGCTTAATGACTGGCTGCACGTTGTAACTCACGATGCTCCGCTGATCCTGAGCATGCCGCACGCGGGAGTGGAGATTCCTGCACCGTTTGCGGACGGCCTGGTTTCGCCATGGCTCGCTCGGCGCGACGCGGACTGGTGGATTGACAGGCTCTACGACTTTGGCGCCGCACTCGGCGCCACCGTCGTCCGCACGTCGATCTCGCGCACGGTCATTGATGTGAACCGCGATCCCCACGGCGGATCGCTCTATCCCGGACAGGCGACGACGGAGCTTTGTCCCACGACGACCTTCGACGGCGATCCACTCTATCGTGCAGGCGCGGCGCCTAATTCAACCGCGATCGCGCAGCGCCGCGAGACCTATCACGCGCCCTATCACGCAGCTCTCGCCCGCGAGATCAAGCGCCTCAGAGCCCAGCACGCAGCGATCGTCGTTTACGATTGCCACTCGATCCGCTCGCGCATTCCACGGCTCTTCCAGGGCGATCTGCCTAACTTCAATCTCGGGACCTATGGTGGCGCGAGCTGCTCGACAGCATTGACGGCCTCGGTGGAGCGCATCTGCGACCGCACGGAGTTCTCGCGCATCACCAACGGGCGCTTCAAAGGCGGCTATATCACGCGTCACTACGGACAACCTTCGCAGGGCGTCCACGCCCTGCAAATGGAGTTGGCCTGCCGGGGTTATATGCGCGAAGAGCCCGGTCCCGTGGAACCTCGCTCGTGGCCGCCGCATTATGACCCGCAGGGTGCGGCGTCAATGCGGCAGGCGCTTAACGAGATCCTAAATGCCTGCCTCGAGTTTGCGCAGGGCGTGTAATCGTTACCTGCGCTGTAGAGCCGGCGGCCCAATTTGCTGATATTCGGGCGAGTACGGACGCTGCCTGGGTGAGGATGGCGGCGGTCGAGCATGGCACGTCCGGTGCATGGTCACTCAGCAAGCGCGAACGCGAGCGAGAGAATCGCCGAGGGAGTGTCATGAGTGTCGATCGCCGGGTCATGAAGGTAACCGTCCTGCTGGCCGTGCTCGCCGTCGACGCCATACTCTATTTTGCGGCAGTCGCATTCATCCCGGTCGCCCTCGCGCTCTTTTTTGCGTTGTTGCTCTCGCCAGCGGTTGACAGCCTGCAACGCTTGCACTTGCCGCGCGCGCGCGCGGCCGGCATGGTGATGCTCGCACTGCTGCTCGCGGGTGCTGCAGTGGTCGATGTCGTCTCAACTCCGGCAAAGGAGTGGCTCGCCCGCGCCCCGCAGACCCAGTCGCCCCTACTCAACTTACCGCGCGCTTGAGGCTCCTTGCCACCCTCCACGATTACAAGAATTTCAGACACTTCGCTGGCCTGCGGATATCCGCAGAAAGTCCTTGGGGCTTCTCGCAGGCCGTGTGTCACGATCCGCTTAGCCAGTTTGCCGGACGGACCGTAGGTCCTACGCTTATCAATGTCCACGCTCGCAACGATTGTCATTACCGTGCTCACAACGGCGCTGCTCGTTACGCTCGGCATTAACCTCGCCACCGCGGAAAAACGCCTGCTGTATCGCCCGCGACGTCTCTACACGAGCAGCGACGCCGACTTCCGGCGTGCTCTGGGCGTGCTCTTGGGGCCGCCGCTGGTCGGTGGCAACGAGGTGACGACCCTTATCAACGGGGTCGAGATCTTCCCCGCAATGTTGGATGCCATCCACGCTGCTAAGGTCAGCATCACTTTCGAGACCTTCGTGTTTCGCGATGAGATCGGCAAGCTCTTCTGCAAGGCGCTGACGAGTGCCGCGCGGCGCGGCGTGCGCGTACATGTGCTTCTCGACTGGCTGGGATCGCGGTCAATGCCTGCCACGATGTTGAGCGCAATTCGGGATGCCGGCGCCGACGTACAGCTCTACCACGCGCCCTCCTGGTTTCACCTCGGCCGCCTTAATAATCGCACGCACCGCAAGCTCATGATCATCGACGGCCAGACAGGGTTCACGGGCGGTGTGGGATTTGGGCACGAATGGGCCGACCACCGCGAGCATCCCAAGGAGTGGCGGGAGTCTCACTACAAAGTGGTTGGACCCGTAGTCGCCCAGATGCAAGCTGTATTCGTGGACAACTGGATCAAGGCCACCGGCCGTGTCCTGCACGGTTCCGAATACTTCCCGACTCAACTTTCCAGCCACTCGGACATGGATGCGCAGATGTTCGGCAGCTCTCCGGTCGGCGGCTCGGAAAGCATGCATCTCATGGTGTTGCTAGCGCTGACCGCCGCGCATACTTCAATCGACATTGAAAACCCCTACTTCGTGCCCGATCGGCTGACGGTCGATGCTCTGATCGAGGCGCGCCGCCGCGGAGTGCGCGTGCGGATTGTCGTTCCGGGTCGCTACATCGACGCTCGTATCGGCCGCTGGGCTGCGCAAGGCTTGTACGGCGTGCTGCTGCAAGCAGGCATCGAGATCTTCGAGTATCAGCCGACCATGATCCACTGCAAGGTCATGGTCATAGACGCCGAATGGACCTCCGTCGGGTCCGCCAACTTTGACGATCGCTCCTTTCGTCTGAACGATGAGGCGAATCTCAACGTTTTCAGCGCACGCCTGGCGGCCGAGCAGATCCGCCACATCGACGCGGATATTGCGCAGTCAAAACGCATGGTTCTCAAGCGCTGGGCGCGTCGGTCCGCGTCACGTCGTTTATATGAAAATCTCGCCCTGCTGCTGCGTTCGCAATTGTGAATCGCCGTCTTTAACTCACCCTTAAGTCAGGACGCCGTCGAACGCCGTCCTGCACGGTCCATTCCACGGCGGCCTCGCCGGCGCGAAAAATGCAGGCACCAGCGCCCGACAGCCGCACCTCACCACCCTCCACGCGCAGCAAGCTTCCTTCGCGCAGGCCTACGACCGTCACCGGCGGGTGCAGGCTCAGGAACTCCGCAATCCGCTCGGCGCGCGTCTCGCCCTGATGCCCCGGCGGGTGCACGTCGGTGTAGTGCGCATTGATCTGAAACTCGACGAGCCCCAAGGCACGCAGCGACGGCGGCTCAATGATGGGCATGTCATTGGTCGTCGCGATGGTTGGGCAAGCGACGACGCTACCAGCGCTCCAGCCGATGTACGGGATTCCAGCACGCACACGCTCGGCGATGATCTCCAGCAAGCCCGCCGAGTACAGCCGAGCAAGCAGATGAAACGTATTGCCGCCGCCGATGACAATAGCCGCCACTGTGCGCACGGCTTGCATAGGATCCACGGCCTGATGCAGCGAAGTCAGGTTGTACCCCAACTCGCCGAAGACCGGTCGTACACGCTGAGCGTACGCATCGTATGCGCTCTCGGTTCCAGGGACCGCCGCGTACGGAATGAAAAGTGCCGTGACGCGCACGTCCCCCAAAAAAGCCTTGATCTCCTCTCGCGCCCATTTCAGATAAGTTCCGTCGGCGGCGCGGGAGTTGCTGAGGAGGAGCAGCTGAGGTGTTGCCGTGGGCACTCGTTCTACTTATATGAATGGCGACTTGTGCCGTCGAGTCTGTCGGCAACAATGCGTGCACGCACAGAATGCACGCTGGCACAGATGCGGCAGCGACTATTCGGCATTCTGTTCGTGTTCAATGGCGCGAATACCCAAGCGCGCCCGTCAGGCATACTGCGCCTCGCCATTTCCAAATGACCAATTTTCCCTTTTCACTTCAACAAGATTGATGAACACATCCTCACGCCGCAGACCGACGCGCTCATGCAAACCGTCGGCGACACTCTTGTAGAAGGCTTGCTTCAGTTCCAGGGTGCGGCCTTCATTGAGGGTCACCTGAATCACGATCGCATCTGCGCTGCGCTGAATGCCGAGATATTCCGCGTTGATTACAAGATCACCGGCCGAATGCTCCGTGATGATCTGAAAGCGATCGTTGTTGGGCACTTTGAGGGCGGAGAGCATCGCCGAATAAACTACTTCGCCAATCGCCGCACGGTAGGCGGGGGACTTTCCTGCGGGCATATCAATCCGGGCAAGCGGCATCAGTTCAATCCCCATGGTGGAAATTGCGTGTAGCGGCGAGTGTAATACAACGTGCGTATAGCACGTCCCATCTCGCCGCGTTCAGTGCGGAGGATCCATGCGCACCCGAAGTGTGTTGCAAGGACGGACGCCAGCGGATCGGCTGCATTTGAATAGCATGCCACGTGTAAACACTGACTATGACTTCAGCGCAGCCCGCACGCGGCGTCGTGTGCGCCCAAATAGGGTAATCGTCGTCAACGCCCCGATTTAACCTTCGGTTCATATCAATATTATACTTATAAATCAATATGATATATAACTATATTAATGCTAATTATTTTAGAGTTTCACGGCGCCATTCGAGCTACGCGCCGCCGCCGCCGTCACAAGCACAGATTTGGAGTTCGCTTACGACACGTTTAACGCCACCAATCTCTTGCTAAGCCGCCGTGCGGTTCTCAGATCCCAGTCGTCAAAAACCACGCCCTGCAGGTGAACAACGCCATCTTTTACGATAACGGTGACGTGAGCGTCGTAGAAATACGGGTCGGAATGCAGGGCCGTCTCGACCTTATTCCTCACTTCCACGTCCGCCACCCGTTCTGGAATCTTCATTGCCGTAACGACGATCGTGCTAACGCCACTCCTCGCCAGCGCTGCGACTTCATCCGCGCTCACAGAGGTCCCCCAAAAAGGCCACGCTGCGAGCACCGCGATCTGCAATGCTCTAGCCGACGAGGGAAAGCTTCTGGATTGGAACACCTTGCGCCTTCTTTGCCAGCAGGGCCTTTTGGGTGAGAACGGATGTTATTCTAACCATTCGAGGGTGAGCATGACTTACGCGGCCGTAGGGTTTGCGAAGCAGCGCAAGTTGTGGCTATAGATTCGCTGGCCGCGAGGATGATCGCGGCACTGCGAAGCGGCTGAGCTGCCACGTGCCGAAGTTCTCAATACTGGCGCGTCCGCGCGAAAGGGCCGTTCACAGATTCCGGGTTGTTCCCTGTAACGCGTAATGCGACACAACGGCACATCGATCGGGTTACTCTGGCGAGCGTTCGTAGATGCGTCATATCAGCCGGGAATGCAATGACTCTGCCTAGTTGCTCAAACTGCGGCGCGGCGCTGACCGGGCCCTACTGTGCGGCGTGTGGCCAACACGCCCACGACAGCGCCCGTACTGTCGGCGTGCTATTTCATGACGCAATACACGTCATCACCCATGCGGACAGCCGGTTTTGGCAGACGCTGTACACGTTGCTGTTGCGGCCCGGGCGGTTGACGCAGGAATATTTCGCCGAGCGGCGCGTCCGGTATTTGCCTCCGGTGCGGGTATACCTAGTTCTGAGTTTGCTTTTCTTTGCGCTCGGCCCTTTCGGCGCGCACAGCTCTAGCCAGACTGCGGCCGTGCCCTCAAAGCGGGCCGCGAGCTCGGTCGATGGTGAATCCGTGCGCGCGCCAACCAAGCCCGGCATATTCAACGTCGAGTTCTCGGACTGTGACAAGATCGAGTCCTCCTTCAAGTGGCTCGAAAGCCCGTTGCGCCAGGCCTGCAGGCGCAACGTGGCATCGGGCGGCGCTCCGGTGCGGGCCGCCTTCATCGGCAATATCCCGAAAATGATGTTCGCCTTTTTGCCGATGATAGCCCTCGTTATGCTGCTTCTGTACTGGCGGCCGCGGCGCCTTTACGTGGAGCATCTGGTGTTCTTTCTGCATACACACGCGGCAATGTTCTTGATTCTTCTGCTCCTGCGTCCGCTGGATTGGGCGGTCAACGCGCTGCCAGCGCTTCATGGATCAGGCGGATTCCTCAATCTGGGCGCAGGCCTCTTTGCGGCCTGGTACGTTTACCGGGCCATGCGCGTCTATTATGGGCAGCGCCGCTGGATCACATTCACGAAGTTCATTGTCGTGGGCGCCACGTACACCATATTTCTCGCGATTACGCTGGTGGCAACGCTCATCATTAGTGCGCTGACAGCGTAATAAAAGCACCTGGCACCAGCCGTCGAAGCATCCGGCAATCTTATCGCTGTCAAGCGATGCCAAATACTTTCACCATAAGCGGCGTGTCAATAATCACGTGTGGCGCAACAGCGTGGTAGCTGAGCGCGTGCACCCAGGCGTTGCCGGTACGCAGGGTTAGCACGCTCTTGAACATCCCAGGCCCGAAATACTGGAGCAACACGAAAATGAGCGAAAGTGCGATGTCCCGCGGCGAATTAAACACTGACCACCCTTCGACAATATGCATACCCGCGTAGGTAAGGCCGCCGAGCAGTACGGCGCTGATCGCCGACCCCGTCAGCCTGAGATATCGAGGCAACAGGATCGCGTAGATCAGGACCATCGTCGGCAGCACCGTTCCGATGAAATAAACGATAAACGTTAACGGCGCACCGATTAGCACCTGGTGCCGACTCAAGCGAAAAATATTTTTGTCGAACGCCGTAAGTTCAAAGAGTGCTTCAATGATCAGGACGACCAAGATCAGAAATGCGTCGTTACCGCGATTGCTGGAACGAAGGTTGAGCTGCGTATTCGTGTAACGCCGCCGAAAATACCAGTAGGGTACAACCGCAAAAACAAAAAAATTGTAGAATGCCCATATCCACACTTCGGCGCGTTTCGGCGTCACACTGCATCCGAACACAGAGCCGGCGATATGGAAGCTAACCGGCCGATAGCCAAGCGCAGAACCGGCAATCCAGCCGCCCACCTGACCGAGAGCTGCGTAGGTGAGAACAGAGGCCATCTCGCGCATGGCAATGCGACGTTCGGGCGCGCGCGCTGCCATGTCAGGGATAAAGCGCCTGCGCGTGAGCAGCAAGACCAGCCCCATGAGCCCGAAGATCTCCACCAAGGTGATGGTCGGCGCTGCTATTTGCAGGGCGAATGGCAGTCTTGCTACCGCAGGTCTATCGAACGGTAACGATCCATCCGCAAGCCACAACAGCACCACGTAGGCGACGAGCCACAAGACAAGCGCGCTTTGGACACCGCGATGAGTCCCGATGGCTCGCAGCGCTGAACTGCGCGCGGCCGTCGCCTCGACGTTTCCCCGTGGCGATTGAAGACTCATGAGACTCGTTCGCCAATCGGCATGCAAGGGAAGCCTCTGTAGCGAGTCCCGGGCACGCTGCACCCCGCAATGTTCCGTGACAGCTTCAAACTGCAGTCCGCCTTAACGGTATGCCTTCCACGCCTTAGAGCCCTCGGCCACGGAATCTCATGATCTTGCACGAATGCGCATAGCGTTGTGCCGTGGGTAGTTTCGGTTGCCCTTGACGTGCAGACGGCGCGCTGCGACAACCGTCCCCGGCATCAGCGGCCTGTCGAGGTCGAATCGATTGGGGCGCAGTTGGTGCGGCCCTGCATCACGCAATCTTGAAGGCGCGACGAATCGCTAAGGATGTGTTCCAGCAGCAGTCCGCCCAGGACGAGCATCAAGACGAGGATCAGGCCCACCACAGCGGCCCGGCGCGAATTGCCAGTCTGCCGGTCTTGCGGTTCTTGCGGTTCTTGCGTGCTCATCGACTCAGATTGACTCCTTGTCCACCCGGTGGCTATGCCATGCTATCAGCTCATTCGGAGTGATTACGATGGTTAGGTACACATCCCTTAGCGCGTGTGCCGCTCTTCTGGCGCTGCTGGGATCTTGGACCACTGCAATGGGTGACGAGGTTGCCGGTCATCTGACCGTCATACGCGCCGCGCGGTTGGTCAATGTGGCCACTGGCCGAATAGTCGCGCCCGCAGAGATCCTGATCGAGGATGAGCGAATCAAGGCTGTCGGTTCAGCGGTCGAGCACGCCGGCGTAGCGCGGGTCATTGACCTGGGTGACGTTACGCTCTTACCCGGTCTCATTGATGCCCACGTGCATCTCTTCCTCCACCCGGGATCGGAAAGTCTGCAGACCGTGGAAGAATCGGTCCCGCAACGCACTATTCTTGCGATGCTCGCGGCGCGCGACGACCTCCTCGCCGGCTTCACGGCCGAACGGGATATGGGCACGGAAGGCGCGGGATCGGCGGATACCGCGGTGCGCGATGCCATTGACAAGGGTCTCATTATCGGGCCGCGTCTTCGGGTCAGCGGCAACGCCATCGACATTCTGGGTGGCCACGAGGATGCCAATCACTTCAATCCTGCGCAACACGTTCTGTCTAACGCGACGTACGCCAACGACGTCGACGAACTTGTAGCTGCCATCCGGCAGCAGCACAAGGAGGGTTCAGATTTTGTAAAGATATATGAGACGGGTCCCGACCGAATGCGAGACGGCGTGCTCCGCACGCCTTATCAGTACACGGCTGCACAACTAAGAGCCGCGGTCGACGAGGCATCGCGCCTCGGAACGACCGTGGGTGTACACGCGATGGGCGAGCCCGGTGCGCTTTACGCTGCGCAAGCCGGAGTGGCCTCTATCGATCACGCCTCCCAGCTCAGCATTGAAACTATGACGCTCATGAAGCAGAAGCACATCCCGGCTGTACCGACGTTTGCGGTCTTCGAATACTTCGCGAACCACGGAGAGGCCGCCGATATGCAGCGCGAAAGCGCCCTGCTCGCCTACAAAGTACTACAGTTCAAGAAGCAAATCGCCGCCGGCATTCCCTTCGCAGTGGGCTCGGACGTAGGCCCCTTCCCGCACGGAACCCAGGCACGCGAGTTTGAGCTACTCGTCAAATATGGCATGACGCCCTTGGCCGTGTTGCAAGCGGATATGCTCAACGGTGCACAGCTACTCGGTTGGCAAGGTCAGATCGGGGAATTAAAGCCCGGCTATTATGCTGATATCGTCGCCGTTCCCGGCAATCCTCTTGAGGACATTCGTGCGGTCGGGCACGTCCTGTTTGTAATGAAGGGCGGCGTCATCGAGAAAATGTTGCCGGCCGATCGGTAGCCGGCAGCCCGCGACCGCAGTCCGCGCGTCGCTATAAGTGTTGCCCGTGCTGTTTACCCGCGAATGGCCCTTCTGTCGTTCGTGCGACACGCTTGCGACGCACGGTCAGTTGCGTGCGGCCATAATATCGTCGAGCCGCGCGGGCCCTGCCCCATCGCGCTCAAGGTGCGGGTAACGCAGGCCCTCGTGATAATTGAGGTTTGTGACCATGAATCGATCTCCAATCTTAAGGATGAGCTCGATGGGCAGTTTTGTCCCCTTGGCCGCGGTGATAGCCGCCTTCAGAGCATCGGCGCTGTACGCGGTGCCGTTGACCGCGAGAATTTGCGCACCCTCTATGAGCTTTGCCTTAAAGGCGGGGCTGTTCCAGATGGCCAGCAACACCGAGCCGTCTTTGTCGTCGATTTCCACCCCTATCGAGAAGAGCAAGCTCAGCCGCTTGCGCTTAGCGTCTCGCGCCTTCTGAAAATCGCTTGGCGCATCGGTATAGGTCAGTTTGTAGCCCCCACGCCGCAGACCGTCGAGAGGCGCTGGCTTGTCGATTGAATCGAGACGCTGTCGCAAGAACGCAGCCCAATCATACGGCTCAACCGACTTAAGCGTGCTTACGACGTCATTGAAGGTATAAGTAACAACCGTGAGGCTGCCGTCGTTGATTCCGAAGAACGCCCGTGCGAAGTCGTCCAGAGAGCGTTTGCCTTGCGATCGCTCGCGGATCAGCGTGTCGGCATCGAGCCAGATGAGAGCACCCTCGGCGTAATAATCCTCGAAGCGTTGCCAATCGCGCCAGGGCATCGGACGGCGCGGATTGATGATTGGATCGTTGGTCGTGTCCTGAAGCGCGCGCCACTGTCGACCGGTCTGAGTCTCGTAAAGAGCGGCCGTCAGCGCCAATTGATCGAGGGCTTCCTGCTTATTCCACAGTCCCGAGCGTGCAGCCAGCACCTGTCCCCAGTATTGCGTCTGCCCTTCATAGACCCATAGCAGACTATCCTGCATTGGCACGTTGTAGTTGGCGGTCCAAAGATCGGCCGGCCGCCGGAACTTGCCGTTCCAGGAATGCGTGAATTCGTGCGGCAGCAGATCCCGGCTGTACGCCGTCTTGTCCCATTCAGTGAAGGACGTGGGATCGGTGCCATCTTCGCTCGACTGATGGTGTTCAAGACCATTTTGCTCAACCTGATCACTCAACGAATAAAGGAAGTCGTAATGTGCGTAGTGGTGAGCACCGAAGAGCTTGTACGCCTGCTGCACGAGCGAACGGTAGGCTTGCAACTGTTCGGGTTTCACCGCGAGCAGCTCCGGCCGATCTGCAAACAGATCCAGATGCACCGGCACAACGCCTCTCGTATCCAGATCAAGCCGCGCCGAATACCGTCCTGCATACACGGGACTGTCGATGAGTGTCTCGAGGCTGACTTGCTTAAACACCGTCCGCGATCCAGTAGCAGATGCCGGCTCGAGCGCCGACGCGAACTGCCAGTCGGCGGGAAGCGTAATGCTCGCCTGAACCGGGATCTGCCGGGCGAAGTAGCTGGCAGGGTAAAGAACGACATTATTCCATTCTAGAATCAACAGATCTCGGCTGACCTCAAGGCGACCGACCTTTGGGCTCGTCGGCGACAGGTAGTCGAAATCGATGTCGATGGACTTGATTCCAGCTGACGTTTGCACATGAAACGCGTAGACATCGACCGGATCGCGCGCCCACGCAACTGGCGCGCCATTTGCGCTGATCCTGAGCCCTGCAAACCGATCGATCGGACCCTGAGGTGCATGATTACCGGGCAGCCACTGCGGATAAAGGAGGACCGTATGACTGCCAATGCCGCTCAGACTCTCGTGAACGTGAACAACTCGGCGTTCGAGATCGGACACATCCGCGGCTATGCGCATCTCGCCCGAATAGGGACGATCCTTGGGTGCCGCAATTGCAACCACAGGCGCAACGACGGTTGGGCCTGCGCTCGGAGCCGCCGCGAGTGGAACGGCCACGCTACACACCGTCATTGCCAGGACAGCCAGTTTCATTATGAATTCCCTTTTCGGTATGGTTTGAAAAAAATGATCTCGATGTACCGACTGCGGTCATCGAAAGGCTTCGCAATTTGTTTTAGCCACTTCGCGGTCGCGATTTCCAAACGTCCCAGAGGCAGCGTGGCTTCGTCTAATTACTGTCCACGTCCACATGTGCGTAGTAAGTGCAACTATACCTTGCCGCGGCCCGCGTGCGACAGGCTCTCCGCATTACCCGGGGCCGCAACACCGTTCAACAGACGAGCAGCCACGAACGTGTGGGCCAGGCGCTCCATTCGAAAGCGATGCTTCGCAAGATGCAGCGGTCGCCCCTGCCACCGTTACGTCTTGGAGCGCAATGGCCTGCCGTGCTGGATGCGTCCGCCAGACGTGCCGCCTGGGGTCGTTTATGCCGGCGCCATTATTCCCGCGCTTCCAGGGAGATCGATCGTAAGCTCACGTATTTAAATCGATGGCGCACCGCATTGCGTCGCACAACCCCGAAGTCGGGCGCATCCGACCAGCAGCCGCGTGACGGTAATTGGACATTTTCCTTAACCGAGCATTTAATCTATCGACCTACGATTGGCCTTCTATATCTGGCCATGCCTTTCGCAATCTTAAAATCTACGGGGAGTCCATGATGAACATAAGGTTATGGTGTTTGCTGGGATTGCTATCACTGGGAAGCGTTTCGCTATCGCAAGCCCAGCAAAGCAGCGGCGCGACTGCGAAAGCTGTCGCAGCATTGGAAAACCAGTGGCTGCAGTCACAAAAGACGAACAATCCCGATCTGGTCGCTCCGCTCCTGGCGGACAAGATCATAAGTACAGGAAATGACGGGAAAGTTGAAAACAAAGCCCAGATGCTGGCAGACGCGAAATCACGCAAGTATGACAGTGCCGAGTACGAGGACGTACAGGTCATGGTCTATGGCAATACAGCCATAGCAACCGGCGGGTTCAGAGGTAAGGGCACGGATGCGGCGGGAAAGCGCTTCGATGATCATGATCGCTGGACGGATACGTGGATCAAGATGCCTAGCGGCAATTGGCAGTGCGTTGCGACTCACGACTCGCCAATAAAAACGTAACAGCCGAACGCGTACATCAAAAAGGCCGCCTTTGTTGTGGCGGCCTTTTTCGAAACTTCTCCAGCCGAAGGCGCCGGCTGCGCGACCCGCAAACGGTCGACGGACTGCGACGGCACACGACTCA
>Ga0182024_10005849_pt1 | contig 27307 bp, 24 predicted proteins | sample P32metaG_FD_120480 | JGI IMG/M metagenome (GOLD analysis project Ga0182024, IMG submission 120480) | Permafrost microbial communities from Stordalen Mire, Sweden - P3-2 metaG (Illumina Assembly) | ecosystem: Environmental > Terrestrial > Soil > Wetlands > Permafrost | place: Sweden: Stordalen...
CACTCCTCCGCCGCGGCGAAACGCGGCTTCTGCGCTGTCTGCGGCTCGAATCTGTTCTGGCAACCGGCCAGCGGCAGCCATGTTTCCATCATGGCCGGTACGCTCGATGATCCCACCGGCCTGACAGCGGTGTCGCACATCCATGTGGACACGCAGGGCGACTATTACCGCCTGGACGACGAGCTGCCCCGACATCGCGATGGTATTCATGGGATTGCGCTTCCAAAGGCAGCCCCAGGTGGCGCATAGCCCAGACGCCGCCGGCCCTTTCGTGCTAAAATTTGCGGTAATTGTCCCGCCATTAGGATGGCGCCGGACGATCTCTCCCTGACTTTCTAAAGCAGTGGGCTCGGCACAGTCCGGCCCTCGAGGAACAAGTGACGGAGCAATACAAATCCCCTGGTCGCTCGGATTACGGCGCCGTGCCACATGTCGGCGAAAGCAGCGCCGACTATCGCGAGCGCATGGCGTTGATCCAGACCGAGGCCAGCGAACGCCGGCAGAAGCAGCTGGAAGAGCAATGCTCGCCGCTCAACACCCCGTCGGCCCGCATACGGATCTGGGAGCGCTTGCACCAGCTCGAATTGCCCCGCAATCCCGGCCATCGACTGATCGCAGTGATCGCCGCCAATACCGGTCTCAGCCCGGACGATGTGCGGGCCGAGCAGCAATCGCGCGCCACCACGCCGGCGGCGGCCACCAGCCCGGATCCGGTCCTATGAGAGTCGCTGCGCGAAAAAACGCCAACTCCCAGACCCTGCAGCGCGACAAGATGCTGAACGAACGCACGCGCGCCGCGGCGTTGCGTGTGGTGTTTCCGCAGGTGGGCACGCTGCGCATCGAGCTGGTGTTCAACGATCTGGGCGCGCACGTGCCGTCGCCGCAGTTTCATACGCTCTATCCGGCCGCCTCGGCCTTTTTCCGCTTTGCCTGTCCGTGCGCCGACTGTGACGGTGACTTCGATCTGACGGCCAAAGTGGTATCGCTGCTGGGGGGCTCGTCCGAGCGCAAGCAGCCGCGCGGATCGAGCAGCGGTCAGCTGTCCTGCCAGGGAATCCGGCTGCGCGATCGTGCCGGCAGCAAGCCCTGTTCGATGCAGGTCAGTTTTCGACTGCTCTGTGCTCCGTTACACACCCAATAGCGGAATCGCTGAATACACGGGTACAGGCGCGATCGCCTTCCGCGAGCGCTCCGGCCTGTTTGCGTCTGAGCGACGGCGATAAGCCGTAGATCTCCTTGTACTGGCGCGAGAAGTGCGCGCCGTCGGCAAACCCGGCCTCAAGCGCAATCGTGGTCATCGAGCGATCGGTATTGTTGATGAGCCACTGTGCATAGCGCATGCGGATGCGCCGATACAGCGAGGCTGGCCCGCTGCCCAGGGCGCTGCGGCAGAGCCGCTCGAATTGCCGCACTGACAGTCCGAGCTGCTTGGCGACGTAGCCGATGGCCACCGGACGGGCCAGGTTCTGCTCCATCAGCAGCAACGCTCGCCGCACGCGCTCATCGGCCACATTCTCGAACAGCGGTGGATGCGGCTGAGCATCGTTGCCGGCACGGGCCCGGTCGAACAGCAGCACCTGGTTGGCCTTCTGCGCCACCGCGCGCCCGAGGTGCAGCTCGAGAATGAAGGTGGCCAGATCGGCCGTGCCGGCACCGCCGGCGCAGGTGATGCGGTCCCGATCGGCGATGAACAGCCGATCCGCGACCACCTCGTGATCCGGAAACTCATCGACGAAGTCCTGGTAGTGGTACCAGCTCACGCAGCAGCGGCGTCCACGCATGAGTCCACTGCGGCACAGAATGAAGCTGCCGGTGCACAAGCCAATCAGCGGCACACCGACGGCGGCGGCATCGCGCAGGTATTGCGTCGTGGCCTGATCGATCTGCGGGCCTCCATGCAGCAATCCGCCGACCACCACGACGTAGTCGAGCTCCGCTGGATCGATCAATGATGAAGTCGGGGAGATTGTCACCCCACAGCTCGCGCGCAGCGGTTCGCTGCGGCTCGACATGGTCGACCATTGCACGTGCAACGGCCGGCTGCGATCGCCCTCATCGGCGGCGAGCCGCAGATGATCGACGAACAGCGCAAACGCTGACAGCGTGAAATTGTTGGCTAAAACCACACCCACCCGAAGAGGCTCAGGTCGCCGGAGCGGTAGCGCCTTGGATGAGGTCGGCACGGCTCCGATTGAACGAGCGTGCAATCCGCTTGTCAAGCCTCTCTGTTTCACGCCAAGGTGCATGCCGCGCGGGGCGGCGAGTATCGGCGGCACGGGATTAATCGTTAGCAATGAATGAGTTGAGCGAAAATGAGGCGTCACTCGCTCCGCCGCACCGACATGGATCGCATTGAACCGCGGTTCAACGCGATCAATCAGGAATGCAGCAATAACGCGGCCGCCGCGTCCCAGCTGACATAAACCTCATCGCTCCAGTCGATGCTCCACTCCGAGGTGCGACGTTCGTTTTGCGCAAATACCGTGACGATCTTGCCGGAGCCGGTTTTGATCTGGTAGGTCGAACGATTGCCGAGATAGCCGAGCTCCCACACCGTGCCCTTGAGCTGATTGACGCGCTCGCCACCGACCGGCTGCTTGCTGAGGCGAATCTTCTCCGGTCGCAGCGCCACCCAGACCTGCTGCCCGGTTTCGAAGCGGCCGACATCATCGACCCGCAGCGAGCAGCCTGCTTCGGGACAGCTCACCGTGATCAGCCCCGGTGCACAATCGAGCACCGTGCCTTCGAACAGGTTGGTGGTGCCGACGAAGTCGGCCACGAAGCGGCTCTGCGGAAACTCATAGATTTCCGATGGCGTACCGACCTGGACGACGCTGCCGCGATCCATCACCGCGATTCGCGATGCGAGCGCCATGGCCTCGTCCTGATCGTGCGTCACGACGATGAAGGTCGTGCCCACCTGGTACTGCAGGTCCATGAGCTCGAACTGCGTGCGTTCGCGCAGCTTTTTGTCGAGCGCCGAGAGCGGTTCGTCAAGCAGCAGCACCTTGGGGCGACGAATCAGCGCCCGCGCCAGCGCCACGCGCTGCCGCTGGCCGCCCGAGAGCTGGTGCGGCTTGCGCGCCGCCAGCGCGCCGAGCTGCACCATCTCGAGTGCCTGCTGCACACGCTGCTGCTTCTCCGCGCGCTCGATTTGCATGCGCCGCAACCCGTAGCCGACGTTCTGCTCGACCGTCATGTGCGGGAACAGCGCGTAGGATTGGAACATCATGTTGACCGGTCGCAGATGCGGTGGCACGCCGCTCATCTCGACGCCGTCGATCAGGATATTGCCGGCGCTCTGATTGACGAACCCGGCCAGCATGCGCAGCAGCGTGGTCTTGCCGCAGCCCGAGGAGCCGACCAGTGCGAAGATCTCGCCCTTGAAGATCTTCAGGCTGACGCTGTCGACCGCCGTGAAATTGCCGTAGCTCTTGCTGAGATTCTCGATCACCAGCTGCGGGGCGGCCTGCGGATCGCGCCACGGACGATCGATGTTCGACTTGAGCGGATTCGCCAGCATCGGGGCCTCAGTAGTCTGCCGGCGGCGTGGCACGTCGCCGCTCCGGTGTATAGAACGGTCGCTCCACGACGCTTGCCTTGCGCATGCGGCGCTCCCAGGTGAGCTCGCTGTTCAGATAGATCTCGACCCAGACTTGCGTGCCGAGTCTGCCATGCGCGCCATCCAGCATGGCCAGCCCGAGATTGCGTTTGCAGGTCGGCGACCAGGTCGCCGACGTGACGGCGCCGATCTCGCGACGCGCCGCACGTGTGGCATAGACCAGCGCATTGTGCGCCGGTTTATTGCCGTCGATGTCGAGCCCGACCAGGCGCCGGGCGGTACCGGCCAGCCGCTCTGCGAGCAGCGCCCGCCGACCGGTAAAGTGTCCCTTGTCGAAGTCCAGCAGCCATTCGAGCCCGAGTTCGAACGGCGAGCGCGAGCGGCCGACGCGCAAAGTGCGCTCGGCCGAGATGAATTCCACGTTCGGCAGCACAAATCCGGCCTCGATGCGCGCCATGTTCAGTGCGCGGGAACCGAGCGGCTTGAGCCCGCGGGAACGGCCCGCCGCCATCAGGCGATCCCAGAGCGATTCGGCCGCACGCGGCTCGAACCACAGCTCGTAGCCGAGATCGCCCGTGAAGCCGGTCCTGGAAATCGTCAGTTCGATGCCTTCAAGGCTGAAGAGGCCGATATCGAATGGCTTGAGGCGCTCGACCCCCGCAAGGCCGAGGCTTCGCAGCACGGCATACGAGGTCGGTCCCTGCAGTGCCAGCCCGGCGATCGCTTCGGTGACATCGGCGATCTCGACATCGAAGCCGATGGCGGAATCGAGCAGCCAATCGAGCTGCCGCTCCTGCGCGCACAGGCGGTATGCGGATTCACCGAGCCGGAACACCGTGCCATCATCGATCAGGTGCCCTGCATCGTCACACCAGACTGCGTAGGCGACCCGGTTGGGCTTGAGCTTCCTCAAGTCGCGCGTCACCAGGCGGTTCAGAAATCGCAGCGCGTCCGGGCCGACGATGCGGTACTTCGCCATCGGACACAGATCGTAGAGCGTGCTGGCGTTGCGGATCGCGAAATATTCGTGCTCCACGGTGCTGAAGACATCGACCGTGGTATAGCCGTTCCAGGCAATGAAACTGTCCAGCTGGCTCAACTCGCGCGCGCGCGCATGCAACGGCGTGCGCCGCAGCGGCTCGCGGTACAGGGCGCGCAGGTCGGCAGGTTGCGCGGCAATCTCGCTCATCTCAGGCCGCCTCGGCAAGAATCCGGCGCGCGGCATTGCGGCCGGCCGTGCCCATGATGCCACCGCCCGGGTGCGAGCCCGCGCCGCAAAGGTACAACCCCGCCAGCGGCGTGGCATATTGCGCCGCGCCCGGCACCGGTCGGGTCATCAGGAACTGATCGAGCGCCAGCTCGCCATGGTGCCAGTGGCCGCCGACGATGCGGAATTGCCGCTCGATATCGGCCGGCGTCAGCAGCTCGGCAGCGGTAATCGCGCGCCGCAGGCCTGGCGCATACTCTTCCATGCAATCGACGATCCGATCCGTCAGCCCCTGGCGCGCCTGCTCCCAGCCGCCGCGCAAGGCGAAGGGAACGTACTGCACCACCGCCGATAGCACGTGGGCGCCGCGCGGCGCGAGTTGCGGATCATTGACGGTCGGGATGGTGATTTCGATAGCGGGGACGGCCGAATACTCGCCGTATTTGCTGTGATTGTAGGCACGTTCGAGGTAATCGAGCGACGGCGCGATCACCAGCCGCCCACCGATTGCCGCGCCGTCGAGCCCACGAAACGGCGGCAGCCGGTCGAGCGCCAGGTGCAGTTTGGCTGCCAGTCCCGCGGTGCGCAGATGCGACACGCGACGCACGAATCCGGCGTCCAGATGTTCGCTGCCGAGCAGGCCAAGAAAAGTCGTCTTCGGATCCGCGTTTGACACCACCAGGCCCGCGCTCAACGCCTCGCCCGACTCGAGCGTCACACCCACCGCACGGTCCCGCTCGACGCGAATCCGCGCCACGGTCGCAGCCGTGCGCACCGTAACGCCGGCGCCGCGCGCCGCTGCGGCCAGCGCCGTGGTCAATGCGCCCAGGCCGCCGCGAGGCTGCGCCGGCGCGGCGCGCCCGGCGTTTTCGGCGGCCGCCAGTCGATACAGCAGCGTGAAGACCGTGCCCGGTGAGCGCGGCCCGTAATTACTGCCCAGTACCGCATCGAAGCCGAGCGCGCCCTGCAGCAGCGGATTCGACAGATTCTCCTGCAGCAGGTCGTAGACGCACATGCCGCCGATACGCAGCAGCTCGCGCATGTCGCGACGCCCGAGGCGACGGATCTGCCAACCCAGCCGCAGCAGCGCGAGTTGATCGCCAAGTGCCGCGGAACCGAGCCGCGGCGGCGCGTTGCTTAGGGTCGGCGAGAGCGCGCGCGCAAAACGCCGCAGGCGCGCGTTCAAGCCGGCGTAAGCCTGGGCATCGGCCGGCGCGCGCGCTGCAAGTCCGTCTGTGGTCAGCGTCAGCGGTGCGCCGTCGGGCGACAATGACACGGTCGGCAGATCCTCGGACGCCAGGGTCAGTCCGTGGCTCGCGAGCGCCAGCTCATCGATCATCGAGCGCGGCATCGCTTGCAGCAGGTGGGCCGCGGCGGAGACGCGGAATCCCGGGGCAAACTCGCGCGTGACCGCAGCGCCGCCCACCTCGGCAGCCGCTTCCAGCAGCAGCACCGAACGGCCTGCACGTGCCAGGTAATTGGCGCACACCAGGCCGTTGTGCCCGGCACCGATGACGATGCAGTCGTAGTCGGGTCGCGCGCTCACCGCGCCCTGCCGAGATCTTCAAGAATGGTGCGTGCCGCATTCGCACCCGGCGCACCCATGACGCCGCCGCCGGGGTGGGTACTGGCGCCGCACATATACATGCCGCGCACCGGGGCGCGGTATTGCGCGTAGCCCGGAACCGGCCGGTTGAACAGCAACTGGTCGAAGGTCAGCTCACCCTGGAAGATATTGCCCTCGGTGAGCCCCACTTCGCGCTCGATGTCCCAGGGTGTGCGCACCTCGGCGTGCAGGATCAGCGATTTGAAATCCGGGCTGTGCTGCGCAATCGTGTCGATGACCGTGCGGCCGAAGGCCTCGCGACGCTCGGCGGTCCACTCGCCTTCGGCCAACCGGTAGGGACAGTACTGCACGAACACCGACATGTAGTGCTTGCCGTCCGGCGCCATGGTGGGATCGATCTGCGAGGGAATCAGCATGTCGATGTAGGGCGCGCGCGACCAGCGGCCCTCCTTCCAGTCATCGTAGGCGCGCTCCATCATCTCGATGCTGTCGGTGACGTGCAGATCGCCGCGCAGGCAGGGCGAATCGGCCGGCAGTGCCGGAAAGCTCGGCAGCCCATCGAGCGCGATGTTCAGCTTGCCGGAGGATCCGCGGATCTTGAATCGTTTCACCTGCTGCAGGAATTCGTCCGGCAGATCGCCGGCATCCATGCTGTCGAGAAACGTGCGCTTCACATCCATGTTCGAGACCACGATGCCGGCCTGCAGTTGTTCGCCGCTCTCGAGCAGCACGCCGCTGGCACGGCCGTGCCGCACCAGGATGCGTTCGACCGGCGCGTCGGTGCGTATCTTGCCGCCGCTGGCGCGCAGCGAATCGGCCAGTGCGCCCGATACCGCACCCATGCCGCCGCGGGCAAAGCCCCAGGCGCCCACCGTGCCGTCAATGCCGCCCATATAGTGGTGCAGCAGTACATAGGCGGTGCCGGGCGAACGCGGTCCGAGCGCCGTACCGATGATGGAACTGCCCGCCATGTGCGCCTTGACCAGATCGTTCTCGAAATATTCATCGAGAAAATCCGCGCAGCTCATGGTCCAGAAGCGCAGCGTGTCGTACATGCGCGCCTCGCCGAGCCCGTGAAACAGGCGACCCAGGTGCAGCAGCTCGCGAATGTCCCGCGGCCTGAATGAGCTCGGATCGGGCGGCGTGCGCAGCAGCAGTGGCCGGATGAAGCGGCATTGGCGCAGCACATCGCGCACGTAGCGATCGTAGCTCTCGGCGTCGCGCCGCGAATGGCGCGCGATCTCGCGCCGCAAGGCATCGTGATTGTCGTACAGCGCCAGGTGACCGCCATCGCGCATCATGGTGGCGCCGCCGTCGTACGGAATGATCTGCAGGCCGAAGCGCGGCAACTCGAGCTCTCGCATGATCTCGGGCCGCAACAGGCTGCAGACGTACGAGCAGTTGGAGTAGGTGAAGTCCTGGTAGAGCTTGCGGCTGACCGCCGCCCCGCCAATCCACGGCATGCGCTCGAGCACCAGCACGTCGAGGCCGGCGCGCGCCAGATAGCAGGCCGCTACCAGACCGTTGTGGCCCGCGCCGACGACGATCGCGTCGTGGCGTTCGCCGCTGCTGCTCACCGCGCGCTGCTGCTCAGGCCGGCATCTTGCGCGAGATGCCGACCGAGCGCAGCGTGGCGTCGATCGCCACTTCGAACCCGGCGAGCGTGTCCTTCAGACACCCGTCATCGTGCGCGGCGCTCACGAACCACGGCTCACGCGAATCCGGCTCGCACAGCACCCCCTGGTCGTGCAGCACGCGCGCGGTGGCATCGTAGAAGGCGTAGTCGCTGCCCTTCCAATCGCGATAGGTACGCGGCGGGTCGTGCGCAAAGTACAGGCCGCTCATCGAAGGATGACCGACGAAGCTGTGCGGAATGCCGCGCGCGCTCAGCACCGCGTGCATGCCCTGTCGCAGGCGCGTGCCGTACTGGGCGACGCGCTCGAGCGCATCGGTGTGCTCGAGAATCTCCAGGGTCTTGTCGGCCGCCGCCAGCGACACCGAGTGCGCGGTGTAGGTGCCGCCATGCGCCACGCCCTTGCCGATCTTGCGCATGATCGCTGCACGGCCCGCCAGCACCGAAATCGGATAGCCGTTCGCGACCGCCTTGGCAAAGGTGCACAGGTCCGCCTGCACGCCGTACAGCTCCTGCACGCCACCGCGCGCCACGCGGAAGCCGGTCTTGACCTCATCGATGATCAGCACCACGCCGTACTGATCGCAGAGCGCGCGCGCCGCACGCAGGTACTCGGGCTCGGCCGCGATGCCCAGACAGTTGCCCATGATGGGCTCGATCAGCAGGCAGGCGATCCGGCCGGCATGACGCTTGAACACATCTTCGAGCTGATTAGCATCGTTGGCCTGCACGAAGTGCGCAAAGCTGCGCGTGCTCAGTGGGATGCCTTCGCTGTAGGGCTGCACCTGCGGGTCGCCGACCTGGCTCCACTTGTCCATCGGCGTGTACCACATCGCGGCGTCGAACAGCCCGTGGTAGCTGCCCTCGAGGATGACGTAGTCGTCCCTGCCGGTGTAGGCACGCGCCAGTCGCAGCGCCGCCATGACCGCCTCGGTGCCGGAATTCGAAAAGCGCACCAGCTCGGCCGCCGGCACCATGCGCGAGATGCGCTCGGCGACGCTGAGCTCGCGTTCGGTCGAGAGCGCGAACACACCGCCAACTTCCATGCCAGCGCGGGCTGCTTCATCGACGCGTGGATCGGCGTAGCCGAGAATGGCCGGACCGTATCCCATGCGGTAATCGACATAGATGTTATCGTCGAGGTCGACGATGCGCGCACCGCGGCCGGACTTCACATAGATGGTGCGGTCCTCACCCCAGTAGCGGAAGTTGGACGCCACGCCGAGCGGCAAGCGTTTCACCGCGCGCTGAAAATGCTCGTGGCTACGGGTCAGTTGTCTGGTCATGAGTGGATCTCCCCCGCTGGCCTGCACGGTAGCATCCTTCTCCGACGGCTGTCTATATGATCATATAAATTCTGCAGAAACCCTCTAACTCTCTGAAACAAGCTTAAAAACAATCACATTCCTGCGCTTTGAGGCATCTTCCGGACTTGTGCCGGGGGCCTGAACGGGGGTAAATTAAATGACCATATAAATTGCCGATCCACCTGCAAAGAGGGAGCGCCGAAATGAATTCGCCCGCCCTGTCGGCGACCGAGTCGACCGTCACGCCGATCGCCCGCGCCATGCCGGCCTGGACCTACAACCACCCCGAAATGACCCGGCTCGAACTCGAGCGCGTGCTCAAGCCGAGCTGGCAGATCGTCTGCCACGTCAATTCCATTCCGAATCCGGGCGACTACGTCACCTTCGATCTGGGGCCGGAGAGCCTGGTCGCCGTCCGCGACTCGAAGCGGGAGATTCGCGCCTTTCACAATGTCTGCCGCCATCGCTCGGCGCGCATTCTCGACGGTGCAGGCCACTGCCCCGGCGCGATCACCTGCCCCTATCATGGCTGGTCCTACCGCCTGAACGGCGAGTTGCAGGCCATGACCCGGCGCGACACGTTCCCGGCGCTCGATCGCTCGCAGTACGGTCTGCGAGCGGTGCGCACCGAGATCGCCTTCGGCTTCGTGTTCGTCTGCGTGGCCGGCGATCCGCCGCCGCTGCAGTCGATCTGGGGGGAATTCCTCGAGGATTTCAAACCCTATCGTTTCGAGGACATGGTGCCGCTCGCGCCGCTGTACTGCGAAGAATGGCCGGTCGACTGGAAGGTAGCGATGGACAACTATCTCGAGTCCTACCACGTGCCGATCGGGCACCCGGGCCTGGCGCGCATGTTCACGCCTGACTACGACGATGCGCGCAGCCTGGGCACCGGTGTGGCCCGCGGTAAGAGCCACATGCGCGAGCAGCCCTCGAGCAAGTGGAGCGAGCGCCTGTATCAGAAGTACGTCGGCGGCGTGGTCACGGATCTGCCGGAAGCGCTGCGACAGCGCTGGAGCTTCTACAGCATGCTGCCGAATCTCGGCATCGATGTGTTCCCGGACCAGATGGACTTCTTCCAGGTGCTGCCCAACGGCCCCGGGCGCTGCATCATTCGCGGCGGCACCTTCGGCTTGCCGGACGCACGTCGCGAGATGCGCGCGGTGCGCTACCTCAATGCTCGCGTCAACCGCCAGGTGCAGCGCGAAGATGACTTCCTCTGCCAGCGCGTGCAGCGCGGCCTCGCCTCCAGCAGCTACGAGCCGGGACCGCTGTCGCGCCTCGAAAACTGCATGTGGGCGTTTCACGAGCTGCTGCGCGAGCGCATCCCGGAAGCGCGGCTGGCGCGGGCGCCGACTCACTTCGCCTGAGAGCCCGTCGCAGTCAGCCGCGCTCCAGGCGAGCGTGCTCCAGGCGCGTATAAATCGGTGTGCTCAAAAAAACTGCAATCCGCAGGTTGCACGCAACCCGTCGTTTGCAACCTTTAGGTTGCAGTTTTTTTTCCCCACCTCAAAAGATTGGAGGTCGGGCGCTCCCCGGGGCTGCCTAGGACTGGGAAGTCTGCATACCGGCGAGCAGCGAGAACACCAGGCTGCGGAAGGCGGCCAGTGCTTCCGGCACCGGCCCCGCTTCCATGGCCTGATATTCGGAACCTTCCAGTCCCGACTGGATCGATCCGACCACATCGAAATCCTGCCGCAGCCAGCGTCGAGCCAGGCGCTGCGCCAGGTAGCGCTGCACGCGTTCGGCGCGCGCCGGCCGCGGGCCGCCGAGTTCGAAGCGTCGCACCCGGCAGCGCCCGGGGGACTCCGGAATCACTTGCAGCAGCAACGCGCCATCGGGGCGGATTTCGATCAGTTGATTGGGTTGCACGAACAGGCGCCGCCAGACGGCGCCGCCGGCAGCACAGGCCTGTCGCGCGTAGTGACCCGCGGTCCAGCCGGAGGCCCGCTCATTCAGGCGTGCGCGCCAATCAACCGTGCCGGCGCTGCGATCAAGACCCAGCTCCGGCTGCCGCACCAGCGCAGCCAGCCATCCGACCGGATGCTGGGCCAGCGCCGATTCCAGCCACTGCTCCACCACCAGCTTCCAGTCAGCCGCCAGCTCGATGTCCTGCACACCGAGCGGTCTCCAGGCACTCAAGGTATCCAGGCCATTCCAGATCGCCGGCACCGCACTCGCATCGGGCTCGCGGCTCACCGACCGCACCAGCACCAGCCCGGCGCGTTGCGCCACCTCGAGCGAAATCAGATCGCCGGGCGTAGCGCCGCGCAGCAGCTTGCCGTCATACCCGTATTGCAGGCCATGCACGCTGCAATCGATGGTGCCGTCGAGCGTACCCGAGCGCCCGGTCAGGAGCGTGTGCGGGCGGCGGCGGCAGGTGTTGTGAAATCCCCGGATGCCGCCATTGGCATCGCGCAATAACAGCGCCCGCTCACTCGGCAGGTCGATGGCCAGGTAATCGCCCGCGCGCGCCAGCTCCGACACATGGCCGGCGATCTGCCAGGCGCCGCGGAACAGCTGTTCACGCTCGGCCGCAAACAGACTCGTGTCCGCGTACGCCCAGGCGGGCAGGCGGGCAGGCGCGCTCGCGGCGCTGAAGCCACTCGCCATGCGCTGCCGGGCGATATCCGTGTCGGTCAGCGAGTGGGCGAACTGGCGCGGAAAGATCGAGCGCAGGTAGCTCAGCGTGCGCCGCTTGGCCTCGCGCCGATCGATATTGGCTTCGGTCTGGAAGGCGATGCTCTGCCACAGCACTTCGAGCACACCCATGAGGCCCAGGGCCACGCCATCCGCATCCAGTTGCCGTTCACCTGATTCTTCGATCATGCGCTGCATGAGCTCGCGCAGCAGCGCCTCGAAATCCTCATCGTTCTTGCCGCAGATCTGCAGGTATTCCTGGCGCGAACTGGCCTCGCCCCAGAAGGAGTACCAGACCGAGACCTTGCGGGGGCTGGCGATGTCCGGGTCCAGGTAGAGTTCCACCAGCAGTTCGAGTGCGCGCACCGGCGTGTGCTTGAGGCGCGCCACCGGCAGTTGCACGCGCTGTTCGAATTCGGATGCCAGGAACTCCAGCGATGCGACCAGCATCGCGGCCTTGGACTCGAAGTAGAAGCGTACGATGCCGGGGGACAGGTCGGCCAGCGCCACCACCCGCTCGACCGTGGTGCGCGACGGCCCGTAGATGTGCAGCGCCGAGATGCAGGCATCGATCAATCGCTGCCGCTGGCGGATGCGCGAGGCCCGTTCCGGCGCTGGCTCCTGCGCCGGCTTCGATGCTCTCTCACTGGACACGCTGAACCCCGCTTCGCCCTGCGGCGTGAAATCAGACAAAAATTGTACAGCCCGGTCGCTCTATGCGCAGAATAAGAGAGCCCGAGAATTAAGAGAACCGGCTGTTGCTCACCTCATGAAACGGATCGCTCGCCCCGGGCGCTGGCTGATCATCCTGCCGCCGCTGCTGTTCCTGTTCATATTCTTCCTGATCCCGTTCGCGGTGGCATTGAAAATCAGCTTTGCCGAGACCGCGGCGCGCGTGCCGCCGTTCACCGACGTCCTGACCACGGGCGCGGATCATCGGCTGCACCTGTCCTTGAGTTTTGCCAACTACAAGTACCTGCTGACCGACCAGGTGTACGGCGTCGCCTACCTGTATTCGCTGCGCACGGCTTTCTTCTCGACGCTGATCTGTCTGCTGCTGGGCTATCCGATGGCCTACGCGATCTCGCGCGCCTCCAAATCGGCGCAGAGCGTGCTGCTGTTCGTGATCATCCTGCCGTTCTGGACCTCATTCCTGCTGCGCGTGTACGCGCTCGAAGGCATCATCCGCGACAATGGCCTGCTCAACAACGTGCTGCTGCACCTGCATCTGATCAGCCGCCCGCTGCACATCATGCGCACCAGCGTGGCGGTGTACCTCGGCATCATCTACTCCTACCTGCCGTTCATGGTGTTGCCGCTGTTCGCCACGCTCGAGAAACTCGATCACACGCTGCGCGAGGCGGCCGCGGACCTCGGCAGCCCGCCGTGGCGCGTGTTCAGCGAAATCACGCTGCCGTTGTCGATGCCGGGAGTCATCGCCGGCTCGATGCTGGTGTTCATTCCGGCGGTGGGCGAATTCGTGATCCCGTCGCTGCTCGGCGGCCCGGACAATCTGATGATCGGCCGGGTGTTGTGGGATGAGTTCTTCGGCAACCACGACTGGCCGGTGGCATCCGCCGTGGCGATCGCCTTCCTGGTGCTGCTGGTCGGGCCGATGGCGCTGTACCAGTACTACAGTGCGCGCGAGTTCGAGGCGTAGGCGCCCCGGCATGGAGAACCGCAATTCCCCACTGCTGCTCGCCGTGCTCTGCATCGGCATCGCGATCCTCTACATACCGATACTGGTGCTGATCGCCTATTCGTTCAACGCCTCCTCGCTGGTGAATGTATGGGGTGGCTTCTCGACCGCCTGGTACGGACAGCTGCTGCACAATCGCCAGGTGCTCGAGGCGGCGCTGCTGTCGGTGGAGGTGGGATTCGCGGCCTCCACCGGCGCCGTGCTGCTCGGCACGCTGGCAGCGATCTCGCTGATCCGCTTCGGCAGATTCCGCGGGCGGCTGCTGCTGATCGGCATGGTTAACGCGCCGCTGGTGATGCCCGAGATCATCACCGGCATCACCCAGCTGCTGCTGTTCGTGTCGATGCTGCAGTTGCTGTCCTGGCCGCACCGCGGCTTTACCACTATCGTGCTGGCGCACATCGCTTTCTGCACCGCCTATGTCACCGTCACGGTGCAGTCGCGGTTGCAGAGCGCGGATCGCTCGCTGGAAGAGGCGGCCATGGATCTCGGCGCGAGCCCGGCGCGCGCCTTCATCGAAGTGACCCTGCCGATCATCGCGCCGGCGCTGTTATCGAGCTGGCTGCTGAGCTTCACACTGTCGCTCGACGACCTGGTGATCTCGAGCTTCGTTTCCGGACCCGGTGCCGACACCTTGCCGATGGTGATCTACTCCAAGGTCAAACTCGGCGTCAGTCCCGACATCAACGCGCTCGCAAGCCTGATCATCTGCGCGGTCGGCGCCTGCGTGATCCTCGCCGGCGTCGTGATGCGGCGTACCGAGCGACGCCGCCTGCTCGAGCTGCAGGCCGCCGAACGTTAGGCCGATGGCCTGCTAGTGCGCGGTCTTGATGCGCGTCCAGGTGCGCGTACGGATGCGTTCGGTGGCCGGATTCACCTCGGCGGTCTGATACAGCCGGCGCTCCACCTCCGGCGTCGGATAGATGGTGGGATCGTGCAGGATCGCCGGATCGACATAGGCGTCGGCCGCGCTGTTGTCATTGCCATAGTGAATCTCGTTGGTGATCGACGCGATCACCTTCGGCTCCAGGATGAAATTCAGGAACGCGTGCGCCGCGTGTGGATGCGGTGCACCGGTCGGGATCAGCAATGCATCGAAGGACTCGTTGGCACCCTCCTTCGGCACGGTGAAGGCGAGATTCACCTTTACACCGGCGGCGGCCGCACGCGCCCGCGAGGCGGCGTAGTCAGCCGACCAGGACATGGCGATGCAGGTCTCTTTGTTGGCCAGACCGTTCATGTATTCGGATGAATCGAAGTTGCGGACATAGGGCCGCACCGACATTACCAGCCGCTCGGCCGCCTGGTAGTCCTCGGGCCGGGTCGAGTTGGGATCCAGGTGCAGGTAGTTCAGCGCCAGCTGCAGCACGTCCTCGGCCGAGTCGAGCAGCGTGACCCCGCAGTCGGCGAAGTGCGCCACAACTTCCGGCTTGAAGATCATGTCGAGGCTGTCGACCGGCGCATCGGGCATGCGCGCGCGAATCATGTCGATGTTGTAGGCGAAGCCGTTGATGGCGTGCAGGTACGGCATGGCGTGCCGGTTGCCGGGATCGGCGCCCGCTTCCACCGTCAGGAAATGCGGATTCAGATTACCCCAGTTCGGCAATTGCGCTCGATCCAGCGGCCGGTAGATGCCGGCCTTGATCTGGCGGGCGAAGTAGCTGGTCGAGGTGCTGACCACATCGTAGCCGGAGTCCCCGGCCATCATCTTGGCCTCGAGGGTTTCATCCGAATCATAGGTGTCGTAGACCACCTCGATGCCGGTGGTGCGCTCGAACTCGGCGATGGTATCGCGGCCGATATAGTCAGCCCAGTTATAGATGTAGAGCACTTTGGGCTCGGCGGCGCCCTCGGCGTGCCGGCCGCAGCCCGTCAGCGGCAGCAGCAGCGCCAGCAGCCAGGCGGCCAGTATTGGCGGGCTCGGCGGCGATGGCGGCGGACTGCTGATTTTAGGGTGCGCGGGCACTCTGGAGCCTTCTGCGCGGCTGTAGTAATATATTATTGACGCTATAATATTAAACGGCAAGCGCCTGCGTCGCATTCTAGGAGCGCCCATGAATCCCGAAGTCATGATCACCTGCGCCGTGACCGGCGACGATACCAAGGTTACCAAGAGTCCGCACTGCGCGGTCACGCCGCAACAGATCGCCGACTCGGCCATCGCCGCCGCCCAGGCGGGCGCGGCCATCGTGCACATCCACGTGCGCGAGCCCGAGACCGGCGCGTTCAGCATGGAGACCCGCCACTATCGTGAAGTGGTCAAGCGCATCCGCGAAAGCAAGGTCGACGTGCTCGTCAACCTGACCTGCGGCATGGGCGGCTACATCTGTGTTGGCGACAATGGGCTGGAGGACACGCCGGCGCCGGGCACCGATTTCGTCAGCCAGGAAGCGCGCATGCGGCACATTATCGAGCTGTGCCAGGAGGGACTGTATCGTCCGGACATCGCCACGCTCGACTGCGGCAGCCTGAACTTCGGTGATGGCAATCGCGCCTATATCTCGACGCCCAACTACCTGCGCAAGGGCGCAGCGCTGCTGCGCGACCTGAAGGTCAAGGCGGAGCTGGAGGTATTCGACACCGGCAATCTGTGGTTCGTCCGGCAGCTGGTCAAGGAAGGGCTGATTGCGGCACCGGCGCTGATCCAGCTGTGCACCGGCATCGCCTATGGCGTGCCGGCCGACACCGGCCATCTGCTTGCCATGGTCAATTCTTTGCCGGCGGAGAGCATCTGGACCTCATTCGCCATCAGCCGCATGCAGATGCCGTGGGTGGCTCAGTCGATCCTGCTCGGCGGCAACGTGCGCGTCGGACTCGAAGACAACCTATACCTGAGCCGCGGCGTCTACGCCAGCAACGCGCAGCTGGTGGAGCGCGCCCGCACTATCATCGAAGCCATGGGCGCGCGCGTGATTACGCCATCCGAGGCGCGCGAACGGCTACGCCTGCACTGACGGCTGGCGAGCGACGTGGCGGGGGTTGCGATTTATCGGACCGGGATCGCGCCGGAGTGGATCGACTACAACGGTCATCTGCGCGATGCCTACTACGGCCTGATCGTCAGCTACGCCATCGATGCGTTGATGCAGCGCATCGGGCTGGATGAGGCCTATCGCACGCGTACCGGCTGCACGCTCTACACGCTCGAGATGCATATGCATTACCTGCGGGAGATCAAATCCAGCGATACGGTGACCGCCGAGCTGCGCATCCTCGGCGCCGATCGCAAGCGCATCCACGCGGCCTTCGATCTGCTGGCCACGGAAGAGGCGCCGCCGGCGGCCAGCGCCGAAGTGATGCTGCTGCACGTGCAGCAGTCGCCGACCGTGTCGGGCCAGCCGTTCGCGCCCGAGATCGCTGCCGCGATCGCCGGGCTGCAGCAGGCCACCGCAGCACTGCCGCCCGGCCGGTTCGGCTCGCGACAGATGCAACTGCCACAGCGCTGATGCCGGTATCCGCATGCGCCCCGATCTGATTCAGCGTCTGCTGGCCCCGCGCAGCATCGCATTGGTGGGCGGGGTCTGGGCGGACGCCGTGGCGGCGGCCAGCCGCGCCATCGGTTACCGCGGTCAGCTCTGGCGCGTGCACCCGTCGCGCAGCTCGAGCGCCGAGACACCCTATTTTCGATCCATCGATGAGTTGCCGGGGGTCCCGGATGCCACCTTTATTGCGGCGCCCAACCGCGAGGTGCCGGCCATTGCAGCGGCCCTCGCCCGACGGGACGCGGGTGGCTTTGTGTGCTTCGCGGCCGGTTTCTCCGAGACTGCCACGCCGGAGGGTGATGCGCTGACTGCGCAGCTGCTCGCGAGCGCCGGCCAGCTGCCGTTCTTCGGCCCCAACTGCTACGGCTTCATCAATTTCTTTGAAGGCGCCGCGCTCTGGCCAGACCAGGTCGTGGGCCAACGACGCGAGCAAGGGGTCGCGCTGATCTGCCAGAGCGGCACCATCGCGTTGAATCTGCTGTTCAACCATCGCTCGGTGCCGATCGGCTATGTGATCACCGTCGGCAACCAGACCTGCCTGGCGCTCGAGGACATGATCGAGTTGCTGGCCGATGACGCGCGCGTCACGGCCTTCGGCCTCTACATCGAGGGCATCCGGAACGTCGACCGCTTTGCGCGCGCCGCCGAGCGCGCCCGCAAGGCGCGCAAACCGATTGCACTGATCAAGTCCGGTCGCACCGAGATGGCGGCACGCACCGCGCGCAGTCACACCGGCGCGCTGGCGGGTGCCGACGTTGCATTCGACGCCTATTGCCGCGAAGCCGGCATCGCCCGCTGCGAGACACTGGCGACACTGTGCGAGACGCTCAAGCTGCTGCACCTGGGTGGCCCGCTGACCGGACGACGCGTGCTGGTCATGGGGGCCTCGGGTGGCGACATGGCCATGACGGCCGACGTGTCGCGCCACCTCGGGCTCGAGTTTGCACCGATACCGCCGGCGGCCACCGATCGTCTGCGCGAAATCCTGGGACCGCGGGTGCAGATTGCCAACCCGTTCGATTTTCACACCCACCTGTGGTTCGATCGCCCGGGCCTGCGATCGGTGTTCGGCGCGACACAACAGGCCGGCTTCGACGCCGTCGGCTTCATGGTCGATTCGCCGCCGGCCGACCAGGCTAACCCGGCCAGCTACGTGGCCGCCATCGAAGAGTTCATCGCCGCGGATCCTTCAGCCGCGTGCCGGCGCGCCGTGATCTCATCATTGCCGGAGTCGATGGCAGCCTCGATCCGCGAGCGCTGTCTCGCCGCCGGAGTGGTGCCGCTGCAGGGTCAGCGCGAGGCGCTCGAAGCGCTGGATCTGGCGGCGACGCTTGGCGAGACCTGGGCGCGCGGCAGGGCAGTGGCATTGCGCAAGCCCGCGCGTGCGGCCGGTGCGGACCTCACGGACAGCTCAGGGGAGATGCTGGCGGAACATGAAGCCAAGGCAGCGCTGGCGGCCTTCGGCGTGCCGATTCCGCAGCGGCGTGTGGTCGCGCCGGAGCAGGCGGTCGAAGCCGCGACCGCCATCGGCTACCCGGTGGTCATCAAGGCGGCCGGCCGCACCCTGCAGCACAAGTCCGATCTCGGTGGCGTGGTCCTCAACGTGCTCGATGCGCAGCAGGCTGCGGCCGCGGCGCAGCGCCTGGCCACCCTCTCCGACACACTGCTGGTCGAACAGATGGTGACCGACGGCATTGCCGAGATCCTGATTGGCATCACCGTCGATGCGCAATTCGGCCAGCTGCTGGTACTCGGAGCCGGTGGCACGCTGACCGAGCTGTTGCGCGACACGGTGGCGCTTCTTCCGCCGTTCACGGCCGATGCGATCGGCGCCGCGCTCGCCCGACTCAGCATCGCAGGATTGCTGGCGGGCTACCGCGGCAAGCCCGCCGCCGATGTACCGGCGCTGATCGAGGTGGCGCTGGCCTGCGCGCGCTACGCCGAGGCACAGCTCGATCATCTGCGCGAACTCGATCTCAATCCAGTTATCGTACGTCCGGCAGGTCGCGGCGCAATCGCCGTCGATGCGCTGATTCGCCTGTCGAAGGAGCACTGATATGTCGGATGGAATCAAGCTGACCACCACCGGGGCGATTCTCGAAGTGACCCTGGACCGGCCGAAAGCCAACGCAATCGACCTGCCCACCAGCCGCCGCCTCAACGAGGTGTTCGGCAACTTTCGCGACGATCCGGCACTGCGCGTGGCTATCCTCACCGGCGCCGGCGAACGCTTCTTCTGCGCCGGCTGGGATCTCAAGGCCGCCAGCGGCGGCGAGCGCTCGGATGAGGACTGGGGGCCGGGCGGCTTCGGCGGCCTGAACTATCCACGCAATCTCGACAAACCGATCATTGCGGCCGTCAACGGCATCGCCTGCGGCGGCGGCTTCGAACTCGTGCTCGGCACCGACATCATCGTCATGGAGGAGCACGCCAGTTTCGGCTTGCCCGAGATCAACGTCGGTGTGCTGGCCGATGCCGGCACCATCAAGCTGCGCCGGCGCATCCCCTATCACGTGGCGGTGGAGTTCCTGATGACCGGCCGATTCATGGATGCCGCGGAGGCCAAGCATTGGGGGCTCGCCAATCATGTCGTGCCCAAAGGCAGCGCGCTCGCCAGGGCGCGCGCGATCGCGCAGCAGCTGGTGAATGGCCCCCCGCTGCTGTTTCCCGCGATCAAGCAGCTGCTGCGTCATAGCGAGATGGTCGGCGAGCACGAGGCCTTCGAACTGCACGACAGTCTCAGCCGCGTGCAGGCAGTGCTGCGCTCCGAGGATCTCAAGGAAGGTGCTCGCGCCTTCACCGAGAAGCGCCGGCCAGTCTGGCAGGGCAAGTAACGCCAGGCTCCTTCGGTCACCACCAGCCGCGACGCTTGAACCAGATGATCGGTACCAGCGTGCTCAGCGCGATCAGTCCCAGTCCATACGGATAGCCCCAGCGCCAGGCGAGCTCCGGCATGTAATGAAAATTCATGCCGTACATGCTCGCGATCAGGGTCGGCGGAATACCGACCACCGACACGATGGTCAGCACCTTGAAAATTTCGTTCTGTTCGGTATTGATGAAGCCCAGCACGGCATCGAGCAGGAACTGGGTTTTGCCGGACAGGTGTGCTTCGAACTCGACCAGCGAGACCACATCCTGGCGCGCGGTCTTCAGATGCGTGCGCAATTCCGGCTGCAGCGGCTGCCCGTCACGGTTCGACTCGGCGACAAAGCCAATGATGCGTTGCAGGCCGAGCAGGCTCTCGCGAATGCGCGACAGCCGTTCGCCGACCGTCCCGACGGCATTGACGCATTCGCGCAGCGCGTGCGAATAGCGCTTGCCGCCCACCGGCGCCGCGCCGGGCTGACCGAAGGCGCGGCCCGATACCACTGCCAGCTCGCCCGCCAGTTTCTCGAGCAGGTCGGCATCAAAATCCACCATGCCGTCGATCAGTGCCGCGAATACCGAGGCACTGTTCATCTTTGGGTCGCTCTGCACGCGCGCCACGACGTTGGCGAAGGCGTGCACTTCCGAGTAACGCACCGTTACCAGCCGTTCGGTCGAGAGGATGAATCCCAGCGGCACCGGCGCCAGACCCCGGGAACCATCCTGGATCGCGAGCGGCATGCTCATGTAGAGCACGTTACCGTCGACGCGCGTGCGGCTCGAGGTCTCGATCTCCTGCAGCGATTCGCGTGAAGGCACCTGCACCCCGCAGTCGCGGGAGACGCGTGCCGCTTCCTCCGCTGTCGGGTTAAGCAGGTCAACCCAGAAGGCGTTGGCGCAGTTGGCGGACGCGGCATCGGCGGCGATCGGGTAAGTGCTCAGCATCGGGACCGCCCGCGGTGATCCATGGGGTGTGCTAGCCGCCCAGGGGTCGAAGCAGCGCACGCGAGATGATATGCCGCTGTACCTCGCTGGTGCCATCCCAGATGCGCTCGATGCGCGCGTCGCGCCAGATACGCTCCAGCGGCAGCTCGGTCATCAGGCCCATGCCGCCGTGAATCTGCAGGGCTTCGTCGGCCACCATGGCCAGCATCTCGGTGGCCTTGAGCTTGGCGATGGCCATGTCCATGTCGCTGGCGATCTTGTGCTCCAGCTTCCATGCCGCTTCCAGCGTCAGCAGCTCCGCGGCGCGCAGCTCCACCGCCATGTCCGCCAGCTTGAATGCCACCCCCTGGAACTTGCCGATCTGCTGTCCGAACTGCGAGCGATCCACCGCCCATTGCTTGGCCAGTTCCAGCGCCCGCTCGGCACGCCCCAGGCAGGTGGCGGCCACCTGCAGCCGGGTCGAGCCCAGCCAGGTGTTGGCGACTTCGAAGCCCTGATGAAGCTCGCCCAGCACTGCGCTTTGCGGCACGCGGCAATCGTTGAAATGCAGGATGCTGTTGGTATACCCACGATGCGAGACGTTGCGATAGCCGGGCAGCACCTCGAACCCGGGCGTGCCCATGTCGATCAGGAATGCGGTCATGAGCCGGCGCTTGCCGCGGGCGGTCTGCTCTTCGCCGCTGGCCGCGAACAGAATCACGAAATCGGCATGATCGACATGGCTGATGAAATGCTTGGTGCCGTTGATGACGAAGTCTCCGCCCTGCAGCACCGCCGTGGTCTTCATGCTGCGCAGATCGGATCCCGCCTGTGGCTCACTCATCGCCAGGCACTCGACGCGCTCGCCGCGCACGGCCGGCAGCAGATAACGTTCCCGCTGCTCGCCGTTGCACGCCAGCAGTATGTTCGACGGCCGCCCGACGCAGCTGTAATGCAGGATGTAGCTGGTATGACCCAGCTCCTTCTCGTACAGCACCCAGCTCACCCCATCGAGGCCGGCGCCGCCAACCTCCGCCGGCATGTTGGCCGCGTACAGACCGGCCGCGATCGCCTTGGCCTTGAGAGTGTGCAGCAACTCCTCGGACAACACGCCGCTGCGCTCGATCTCCAGCTCGTGCGGGTACAGCTCCTGCTGCACGAACTCGCGCGTGCTGGCGACGATCATCTGCTGTTCTTCACTCAATGAGAAATCCATGAGCTACCTCCCCGCGCGCCTGGCCCAGGCCCGCAGCAGCGTCAGCTGCAGCCGCAGCTGCCCGATCTGTCGCTCCGCGGGCCAATCGCTGCGGCTCACCACGGCGCTGGCGGTGATGCCGTTGATAAAGGTAACGATCGAGCGCAGCACCTGCTCGCGCGTGGCATCCGGCCAGCGCGCCCACTCCGGCCAGCCCTGCGCCACGCAACGCTGAAATAACCGCATGTATTCCCGGTGTACCCAGGCGTTGATCCGCCGCAGCTTCCGGTCGGCCGACACCTGGCCCCAGAACGCCGCCCAGAAGGCACACTCGGTGTAGCGCTGCGCATCGATCGGCAATGCTTCGGTGAGCACCTGCAGCAGCTCCGGCCGGGTCCCCGCCACCGGCCGCATCAGTCGGGCTTCGATGCGTTGCAGGATCAAACGCAGCGCCGCGATGATGATGTCCTGCTTGGTGTCGAAGTAATGCGCCACCATGCCGGTGGTGTAGCCGGCTTCGCGCGCGATCCGGACGATGGTCGCCTGCTCGAAGCCGTAGTCGGCCACGACACGGCAGGCCACCAGCGCGATCTCGTCGCGACGCTGCTGGTGATCGACGACCTTCGGCATGCTAGCGCGCCATGCCGACGTGGCGGCGAGCCTCGGGGGGCACCGGTAGCGCCTGGTGCGAGCTGTACCAGTCCTCAAGCCTGGCGCGCAGCTCGGCCGGCAGCGGCGCCGCGCGCCCTGCCTGCGTCGAGACGTGCAGGTACAGCTGCTCGCCGGTGGCGAGCTGTGCGCCGTCGGCGCGCCGATGCAGGCTGTGGAACAGGTGCACGCGCTTGTCGTCCACACCCAGGACCTGAACCGTCACATACAGGGGATCCATGGCCTTGGCTTCCGCACGATGGGTGACGTGCGATTCGACTGTATAGAAGGAATGCCCGGTGCGCCGATAGGCCTCGTCGATGCCGATCGAGCGCCAGAGCGCATCGGTCGCGTCGCCGAATACCTGCAGGTAGCGCGAATCGGTCATATGGCCGTTGTAGTCGACCCAGTCGGGGCGCACCTCCAGTTCCAGCAGGCGCGCCGGCTGGTTGCGATCGGCCGCCAGGCCAGCGGCCGCCGCCGTGGCGCTGTCGGCGTACAGCCGCGTCTCGAGTGCACGCAGGGTCGACCCGGCGCCGATGTCGTATTGCCGCAAGACCTGCTGGATGGCCACCAGGCAATCATCGCGCAGGCGCTCGAGCTCGCGGATCGAGCGGCCCTGCGCCTGGCGCTGCGTACCCTCGACCATGCGATCGATCAGTGCCTCGGTCAGTTCGGGCGCTTCCAGATGGGTCCAGGGCCACTTCAGGCATGGCCCGAATTGCCGCAGCATGTGCCGCATGCCGGTCTCGCCGCCGGCCAGGTGATAGATGAGGTTGGTGCCCATCGCCGCCCAGCGCAGGCCCGGACCGTAAACGATCGAATCGTCCAGCTCGCCGGTGGTGGCGATGCCATCATTGACCATGTGCGGGATCTCGCGCCACAGGGCCTCCTGCAGGCGATCGGTCAGATGTCCGGGCACCTCGCGCCGCACCCGCAACGGATGCATGCCGATGTAGCGGTAGAAATCGGCCGCCGCATCGATCGATGCGGCCGCAGTCCTGGTGCCGCCGACCAGCTCCACCAGCGGCAGCAGGTAGACGGGATTGAACGGGTGCCCGACCAGCAGCCGCTCCGGCGACTGCATGTCGCGCTGCAGATCCGAGGGCATCAGGCCCGAAGTGCTGGAAGCAATCAGCACATCGGCCGGAGCGTGCCGGCTGGCCTCGGCCAGCACGCGCTGCTTGAGCTCGAGCTGCTCGGGGATGTTCTCCTGGATGAAATCGGCCTGGCGCGCCATCACGCGCAGATCGGTGGTGAAGCTCAGGCGACCGGGTTTCGGCAGCGGCGCCATGGTCAGGCGCGCCAGCGCCGCGGCGGCATTCTCCACCGCCCCGCGGATCCAGGCCTCCATTTCCGGCTTGACGTCGCTGGCGAGCACGTCGATGCCGAAATGCAACGCCCGCGCCGCCCAGCCGCCGCCGATGACTCCAGTGCCCAGCAGCCCGAGTGTCTTTACCTGCCGCATAACCAGCCCCAAGTCGCTTTTATAATGTCGTCGTAATAATATAACAGTCGAGAGCGGTCGGCTAACCGCCCGAGGGGACCAGCATGGGCGGCGGCACACTCATCGAGAAGCGCTCGATCGACTACGTGCCGCTGGCCGAGCGGCACGGCAAGGTCTGGCACCTATGGACGGTATGGTTCTCGGGCGATGCCCACCTGGCGACCCTGGCGGCCGGTGTGCTCGGCATCGCGCTCGGCGGCAACCTGCTGTGGAGCGCACTCGCGGTGATCCTCGGCTGCGCGCTCGGCACCTTCTTCATGGCGTTTCACTCGACCCAGGGGCCGCAGCTCGGGCTGCCGCAGATGATCCAGTCGCGGCCGCAGTTCGGTTACGCCGGCGCCCTGCTGGTGTGGGTCGTGGCGCTGATCGCCTTCATCGGCTTCAACGCCTTCAACGATGTACTCTGCGCCCAGGCGCTGCACCAGCTATCGCCGGCCGTCGCGGCCGATTCGCCGGCGACCATCATCCTGTTTGCGCTGGCCGCGGCCAGCCTGGCCGCGGTCGGCTACGACAAGATTCACCTGGCGCAGCGGGGCTTTGCCTACCTGATGATCGTGATCCTGACCGTGTTCTCGGTCGGCGCCGTGTTCCTGCTGAAATTTCCGGCCGGGCAATTCCGTTGGGTGGATTTTCGCGCGGTGCCGTTCCTGGCGCAGCTGTTCGCCGCCGCCTCCTATCAGCTCAGCTGGTCGATCTACGTCTCCGACTATTCACGCTACCTGCCGCGCGATGTCGGCACGCGCGAATCCTTCTGGTGGACCTACCTGGGTGCGTTCATTGGCGGCACCTGGATGATGCTGGTTGGAACGGTGGCGGCCGCAGCCTATCCGAAGCTGGACGTCGCCGCCGCCATGCAGGCCGCGGCCGATGGGGTCGTTCACGGGCTCGGCAATATCCTGCTGATCGGTTCGCTGCTGGGGCTGATCACGATCTCGGCGCTCAACTTCTACGGGGCCTCGCTGACGCTGCTGAGTGTCGCCGACACGCTCAGGCCGCTGCGCTGTACCGCCGGCAAGCGGCTGGCGAGCGTCGCGACCGCGACCGTGGCATCGACGGCACTGGCGCTGATGTCCTCGGGTGACTTCATCAATCGCTTCGGCGATTTCCTGTCGTTGCTGCTCTATCTGTTCACGCCCTGGACCGCCATCAACCTGGTGGATTTCTACTGGGTACGCAAATGTCACTATTCGATTCAGGAGATATTCAATCCGCGCGGCATGTACGGCCGCTGGAACTGGCGCGGCCTGCTTGCCTACGGCGTGGGCTTCGCGGCGATGATCCCCTTCTTCAGCATCGGCGACTTCTTCAAGGGTCCGGTGGCGCGGGCGCTCGGCGGCGCCGACATCGCCATGCTGATCGGCTTGCCGGTGGCAGCCCTGGTCTACCTGGCAGCTTGCCGCTCGATGAATGTCGAGGAGGATCGCCGCAAGGCGATCGCGGCTGATCTGACGCTCGAGGCCTGAAGCAGCAGCTCGGCGTCAGAACGGCCGATCGCCCTTGACCCACATGCGGTGCATGAGCCGAAAGTACTTCTGGTCATCGTAAGGCGTGCCGGTGTGCAGCGTGCAGCGGTTATCGAAGATGAAAACATCGCCGACGCGCCACTGGTGGCGCAGCACGAACTGATCCTGTGTGACAAACTCGACCAGCTCGTCGAGCATCTTCAGGCCTTCCTGGCCCGGCATGCCGACCACCTCGGTCACCGTGCCGGTGCTGGGCCAAAGCGCCTTGCGGCCATCGACCGGATGCGTGCGGATCAACGGATGGACGACATCGGGCGTCGCCTCCTCGATCTCCTTGCTGATCTTCATGCGTCCGTACTGACGGGTCTCCATGAAGTATTTGTAGCTGTGATGCAGCTTGAGCTTCTCGAGCTGCCGCTTGCGTTCATCGGGCAGCGCGCGGTAGGCGCCGCAGCAGTCCGCCACCAGCGTATCGCTGCCCTCGGGCGGGACCTCCACGGCGTAGAGCATCGTGCACTTCACCGGTTTTTCCATGTAGGAGTAGTCGGTGTGCCAGCCGATGCCGTCGTTGTGCGCACCGATCGGGCGGCCTGAGGCGTCGGTGCGATTCGACAGAATGTAGATCTTGGGAAAGCCGGGCAGCGTGTACTGCTTCAACGTGTGATCTTCGAGCTCGCCGAAGCGGCCGAGGAATCGCATCAGATCGTCGGGACCCATCCTCTGGTCGCGCGCCAGCAGCACGCCGTGCAGCTCGAAAGTGCGCGCCACTTCATCGATGGTGCCGAGATCGGCGTTGGCCAGGTCGATGTCGAGCACTTCCGCGCCGAAGCCGGGCCTGAGCTCTTTGACTTTGAGTTCGGAGGTGACGTTCATGTGTCCTGCCAGCACACCACTGCAGAGATTGCACTTTAAGCTAACAGCGCCGCGCGCTAGAGTCTTGCACTGAGGCGCCCTGTCATTTGAGCGTTCGATCGGATCGGTTCTCTGATTGGTGCCAGCCGACTGCACCTGTACCTGGACGATGCCGTGGCGCGTCGCTGACCCACTGCTACAATTGCTCTTATCATGAAGCGATCAAGCCACTGGTTTATAACCGGCGTCAGTTCAGGATTTGGCCGCGCACTGGCCGACGCCGCCCTCGCGCGCGGTGATCGGGTCACGGGCACGGTGCGCACGACGGCGGCCGGCGCTGCCTTCCGCAATCAGCATCCCGAGCGTGCGGCGGTGCGCCTGCTCGACGTCACTGACGAAACGGCGGTGCGATCCACCGTCGCAGCGGTCGAGCGCGAAATCGGAGCCATCGACATACTGGTCAACAATGCCGGCTACGGACTGGTCGGTGGGATCGAGGAAACCTCGCTGGGCGAGATGCGCGCGCAGTTCGAGGTGAATGTGTTCGGCGCGGTCGCGGTCATGCAGGCGGTTCTGCCGTTCATGCGCCAGCGACGCGCCGGCAGGATCATCAACATTTCATCGGTCTCGGGACTGGTGGGCTGGGCTGCCTTAGGGATCTATTCCGGCAGCAAGTTTGCGCTCGAAGGGATCGTCGAGACGCTCGCGCAGGAGGTCGCGCCACTCGGCATCCACGTCACGCTGATCGAACCG
>Ga0182024_10005850_pt1 | contig 27307 bp, 26 predicted proteins | sample P32metaG_FD_120480 | JGI IMG/M metagenome (GOLD analysis project Ga0182024, IMG submission 120480) | Permafrost microbial communities from Stordalen Mire, Sweden - P3-2 metaG (Illumina Assembly) | ecosystem: Environmental > Terrestrial > Soil > Wetlands > Permafrost | place: Sweden: Stordalen...
AACCGGCAAAAAGGGCATTTTCTTTACATCAAGCCCGTCAAAGACATTAAATCGCTCTCGCTGCTCTGGCATCTTCCCAAAGAGATAGCTTTAGATAATGAGACATCCACTCCCGCTTTGATCGCTTATGCACTTGCCAATGGAACGGAAAATGGACTTCTCCAGCAGCTCAAGCGAGAAAAAATTGCTGAAAATGTCACTGTATCGACAGATCGTTGGAGCAAAGATACCGTCTTATTCGATATCGATATCTCGCTGACTGAGGCCGGCATGAAGCAAATCGACACTGCAATCCAGCGCACTTTTCAAGCGTTGAACCGCTTAAAAGAGACAGGAATCCCCCGTTATATCTTCGATGAGCAGCAGCGGATGGCAAAAATCGGTTATGAATACCAATCACGCAGTGACGCTTATAGTTTTGTGACCGAAACAGTCGCCGCTCTCCTGTTTGAAAAACTGGAGACTTTTCCCTATAAATCCACCTTGCCTGTCCGCTATGACCCAAAACTTGTCCGCACATTGCTCGATACATTGACAGCCGATTCTTGCTTCTATCTTGTCATGGCAGACCCTAAACTCACCGGAGTCCTCCCCACCATGCAAGAAAAATGGATGAGCGCCTCTTACTCCTTTAAAGACATTTCCCATTCTCAGCTTCTCACGTGGGCAGATGCAAAACCTCATTCCCACATCGACATCCCCTCTGCCAACCCCTATCTTCCAGAATCTTTGGCCCTTATTCCCGTTGCAGAGAACCTTCCACCCCACCCGACAGTTATCGCCCAAGAAGACCTTGGAAAAATATACTTCAAACAAGATCAAAAATATCAGGTTCCCGAGACAGCCGCTTTGATCTCTTTAAAAACGCCTCAACAAGACGGTTCCGCTAAAGCACGGGCCCTTTTTGATCTTTATACTAGAGCTCTCACGGAAAAATTATGTTCTCCTCTCTTCTATGCGCAGCAAGCAGGACTTGGAGTCAATTTTTCACAAAACGAGTTCAATTTCGGAATTTACGTTGCAGGATATAGCGAAAAAATTCCCCTATTTCTCAAGACTATATTTCAATCCCTCCAAGACGTCTCCCCGACCGCCTCAGAGTTCGATATCTACAAACAATCGCTTCTTTCTGCCTATGATAACTCTTCTAAAGAGCTCCCTGTCCGCCAAAGCGTCCAGCTGCTCAACAGCATGATCTATAACAACACCCCCACACCCCGTGCCAAATACCAAGCCCTGAAAAATATCTCCTATGAAGATTTTCTTGGCTTTGCCCACGAAGTCTTTAAGACCACATATGCTGAAGGAATGGTTTATGGAAATATCACCTCTCCCGAGGCCCATAATATTTGGGGAGAGTTAAAAACAACGCTCAATTCCGCTCCTTTTCTTGAGAGCAAGCATTATAAAAAAGGGGTCCTCTCTCCTTCCGATAAATTAGGGCCTCACATGGTGGTCCAGAACACCGAACGTCAAGGAAACAGCGTAGTCCTCATGCTGCATCAAGGGGCTTTTTCAATGGAGAAAAGAGCCGCGCAAGAAATTCTTTCCAATGCACTCAAAGATGACTTCTTCAACACCCTCCGCACCAAACAGCAGACCGGCTATATCGCCAGCTCCTGGGATGTCGAGTCTGAAAGGCAGCTCTTGCAATTTTTTGCCGTCCAATCGATCACCCATCAACCCCCAGAACTACTTGCACGGTTTGAACTTTTCATCGAAAGATTCGGCCACCACATCAATAAAAAGATTCCGGAAGACCGGTTTGAGACTTTAAAAGCCTCTCTCGTGAAAGAACTTGAAATGCCGCCAGAGACCCTTCCTGGCAAAGCCTCTGAGCTTTATGGCCTGGCCTTCGACTACGAGGCCGATTTCGACTGGCACAATAAGAGAATTGAGGCTGTTAAAAAACTCACCTATCAAGACTTTATCGCCACGTCTAAAACGTTCCTAGCCCGCTCTAACCTTAAACGACTAGCCATCCTCATGGAAGGCGTTTTGCCCGAGCAAAACCAATTCCGCTACGAAGTCATCCAAGAAGGTGACATCCAAGGGATCGGGCCGTATATTTCTTATAAATAAATGGTCATTTGAGCCAGATATAAGTCGCGGGTGTTCCCGTCTTACTCTCCAAAGTCAGAGCAAGCCCTTTCGATCTAACATCTTTTAAAAAACAGTCCAGTGACTTTTCTATAATGGGGATAAGCCCGGGTGTTACATTCTCTAACGTCTGAGAAACCCGACACTTTGAAAGATCAAAAACTTGATCCGCCTTTTCCACCGGCAAAATAAACTTTAAATGAACAAGCTCATGGCAAAATACCGGGTACGTAACAACATCTTCTTTCTCATCCTTTAATCTCATCACATGGATGATCTGCGGTTTGGAAGGATCTTCAGGAATAAAATTAATGCAGAAAACACTCTCGCTTTGCCCTAACGTATACATCGTTCGAAACTTCCAAATATCATAGGAAGTATCAGGAAGAGCAAAGGAGACCTCCTGACAGCTTTTTAACAACCGAGGGGTATAACTTTTATAAAAGATCCCCAGAGTGCCTAATTGGATTCGAACAGTGCTTGTAGGGAGCTTATCCCAAACGCACCCAGAGGCCATCGCCTGAGGCCATCTCCCATTTACAACACAAAATGTTACTGAGGTTGACATAGACATGCAAGTTGCGAGCTATCTTCCATATGATCGGCTGGGATTCCCTTTAACCAGATATATGTCTTCTGACTTCCATCCTCATTCTTCAAAGTAAGAGCAAGACCTTGAGAGTGAGGATCTTTTGAAAAATAGGTCAACGCCTTCTCTATGATGGATCTTCGATGAGACTCAAATTGATTTATCGTTTCAGGAATACCCTTCTTTAAAAGATCAAAAACTTGATCAGGCATCTTTACGGGCAGAATGAACTTGAGGGTGGGATAATTATGACAAAACATTGGGTAGGACGGAGCATCCATTCCACCATGTAATCTCATCACAAGGACCATCTGCGCTTCATAAGGATTGGTCGGAATAAAATTAATACAGAAAATACTTTCAGATTGTGCTAGGGTAAATAGGGTTCGCCCCCTCCAAATATCCTCAGCGATATGATCATTAGCCGAATCAGCGAGCTGCTCGCATAGTTTTAGCCTATGAGGGGCATAAATTTTGTAGTAGATTGTCCAGGTATCGAGTCGGATTGGCTCTAAACCCATAGATGGAAACCTATCCTGACCGCATCCCCCGGGACTCACTATCCTAGGCCATTGAAGACTTACCATACAAAATTTTACTGAGGTTGACATGAACGTACAAGTTGCGAGCTATCTTCCACATGACTGGTAGGCCTGCCTTTTAGCCAGATATACGTCTTCTGCGTTCCATCCTTATCATTTAAAGTAAGAGCAAGCCCCCTTAAAGCAGGATCCTTTGATAAATAGCCTATAGCCTTTTTTACTATTGGAATAAGATTAGGGGTCAATTGTTCTACCGTCTGAGAAATCTGTAACTTTGAAAGATCAAAAAAAATGTCAGCATATTCTCTTGGCAAGATGAATTTATAGGGCAAATAATCATGGCAATATACGGAATATGAAGAGGCATCTTCTTCTTCATTATTTAATCTCATCACCTGTATGGTTTGCATTTTAGAACAATCCAGGGGAATAAAATTGATACAGAAAATGCCTTCTATTGCCAAGCAGCAAATGATCCGATTTCTCCAAATATCCTCGGTATTATCGGGAAGTGAATCAGCAACTTCTGGGCGAATTTTCAGTACATCATGGGTATAACTTTTATAGTGAAGAGTCCCTAGGGCACCCAGTGTAAATAAGGTAGTACTCGGGGAAGAGCTAGGTTCATCCATACCGCATTTGAAAGTTGTTGGAATCCCCGGCCAACGAGCTCTTATAGTGCAAAATTTTACTGTCATATGCCCATAAGACTACAATTTTCTCGTTTTTAAGGAAAAACATTTCTTGGTCATAACTCCTTTAACCCTCGTAGCTTGCAATGCACTTATAACAAAATAGCTAAAAAATATAAATTTTTATAACATATTTATAATAAACATGTTACAAAAGTTAAATTATTATTTTAATATAATTAAAAATGTTATATAATTATGATTTATTAATTAAATAAATGAATTAAATTATGACATCTAATATTAAGACACATGGTTTTTTGAATAGAACCCTTGCGGATCTGCCTGTCCCCCCTTTAGAGCTGGATCCACAACCCAGTGCAGCGACTGAAATGATCGATAAACTCGCTGAGGAAAAAGCAAAACAAAAAGCTAATTCAAACACTTCGGACTTGAAAGACCGCGTCACGACCCCCAGAAAAACCAGTTCAATATTAGATCCTCAAACTCCCAATAAAACAGATGATTCTGAAGGTACTCCAGGCAGCTCTCCTTCCAATAATTCAGATGGTACTCCTCAAGATATAAACACATCATTTTCTCTTCCGTCTTTCGACAAGAGTCCCTACAGTAATCCAGGCACTCCCGATCATTCCACATCGGCTACGCCTGCCGCCACTCCTTCGTCAAAAACTCCCACAGCCGTCACACGCTTATTAGATGTCATTGATAAAAACGATCCTACGTGCGATCTCTCCCCAAGAAGCCGAAAAACCTTAGACGCGGGAATAAAAAAACTCGACGAAGTAAAAACGCCCGCCCGAAAAAATGAATATACAACACGTATCCGGGAGCGATTAGGAAAAACGCTAATTGCTACGGGGGCTTCTCAAGTCTCTCCTTCCTGCCAACAACGATTAGTATTTTCATGTACCCTCGTTCAAGAATTAAGAGACTCCTGGACAACTTTCCTTGCGCATAGAGTTGATGTAACAATACTCGATGCGAAACATTTTCAAGACTTAGAAGATGACGGCGGATTCCATATTTGCCCTGCCGGACATCAACGCGATGCTTCCGTACACTTCCGCCGGACTAACATTGAAACAGGTGTTTGGTGCGGAAAAGTTTTTGATAGCGATAGGCCGACGAAACCTTTAAAAAAGTTCAGCTCTTTTATTCCTCGAACAATGACAAAAGAGCAATACGATGTGCTTATTTCAAATACCATTAACGATGATCGATGCAAAATAGTTGCAGAAGGAAATAGAAGATTATATCGATTGGATGGAAAAGGACTTCTCGTTGAAATGTATTTCAAGGACAATGGAGCGATTGTTAGATCGGCTATTCCGCAATTCCATTACGAGGTCTACCGAGGAAAAGAAAAAGATTTTACCATCGAATATTACGATCAATTTTCCTTAAATGATCCTCGCCGGGTCTGCACCTATACAGTCAACTATGAGCAGCTCTTTGAGTTACTCTTAAAAGATCCAGCTGCAGTTGTCTATAAAATCAATGATGATAAAATCATCGTGGATGTCGGGGTTCTTTACGACCGAAATCCAAAATACGGCAGCTGCTCTATCGCCCAAGGCCTTTTAGTCGAAATCGATAGAAATCTCTTAGTCTAATTTCATGTTGTGATGGACCGCATCGACATCGTCGAGGCCTTCCAGATATTCCATGAGTTCCAGATTGGACTTTTGATCTTCAGGACTGCATTCCACATAGACTTTCGGGATCATTTGCAACTCAGCTGATTCGCATTTGACGCCCATCTTGTCAATCGCCTCTTTGACATGAAACAACTGATCGGGAGGCGTCGTAATAATAAACATCTCATCTTCGCTCTCAAACTCATCGGCGCCGGCTTCCGAGACCGCTAAAAAAAGTTCATCTTCCACAGCATTTTTCTTCAGCACCTGGATGACGCCTTTCTGATCGAAGTTATAAGCGACAGCCCCGGGATTGGCCAGCGTGCCTCCTTTTTTGTTCATGGCGATCCGGACATCGGAAGAAATCCGGTTTTTGTTGTCCGTCATGATATCTAAGATCATGCCGACTCCGCCGTATCCATAGAGCTCATAAGTAAATTCAGAGAAGTCCGCTTGATCGGCGCTCGATGCTTTTTTGATATTGCGGTCGATGTTCTCGCTGGGCATGTTGACCTCGCGCGCTTTAAGCATCACAAGCCTCAAGCGGGAATTCGACTTCGGATCGGGCCCTCCCAATTTAACAGCCGTGATGATCTCTTTTGTGATCCGGGAAAAGATTTTGCCCTTGATCAAATCGGCCCTTCCTTTCCGGTGCTTGATATTTGCCCACTTACTATGACCTGCCATTAGTTTAATTCCTTCTGCATCATGATTTTGTCGAGATATTCTCCATTGATCTTAATGAATTTTGGCTGCCGCCCAAATTCACGGAAACCCATCCGCTCATAAAGACGGATCGCAGGGTTTCCTTCATAGACTTCCAAATGAAGAATTTCGATGTTAAATTGCTTTTTTGCCGCATCAACCATCCGCTCAAGCAAAGCCTTGCCGATGCCTTGATTGCGATGTTTTTCATCAACGATGATCGCAAACAGGCATTGATGGGCAAATTTCTGATAAGGCTGAAGATAAAGCGTCGACATGCCGACAGGAACGCCATCGACATAGGCCGTAAAGCAGGCTTGGTATTTCGAGTAGCTCATCCAGATCCGCACGGCATCGTCGATCTCCCTGACATCCGTCATCGGGAACCACCGGAGAATACTCGGATCTGTCAGCCACTTATTGAGATAGCTCGCCTCTTCCGGCACGGCAGGACGGATTTCAATCATAGCTTTGTCTCCATAAAAATCCGCGCCTTGTAACCGTCGGGGGTCTTGACATACTTGTCTTGGCGAAAGATCTCTTCAAAGCCATTTTTTTTCAGTACAGAAATGATCGGATTTCCTTCAAAGACCTCCGTTGAGATCATCTCCAGGTGGAAATAAGTTTTTGCCAAATGCTTAAGATTTCTGATCATCGCATTTCCAATGCCCTTTTTTTGCCAATGAGGATCGACGATCAGCTTGAAAAGACAATGATGGGCCACTTTCTTATAAGGCATGAGAAAAAGCGTTCCTATCGCGCAAGGGATATGATTGACCGTTGCTGTGACGCTGCAGCTCCAGCGGCAAAAGCCGATCCAGCACTGAAGTGCATCTTCAACCTCTTTTTCCTCCGTCATCGGGAACCACTTCAGCATGCCCGGGCTTTGCATCCACTGCCGCAGATAGGTCATGTCGGTCACATACGTATATCGAATGTCAAACCCAGCAATATCAACCATTATCCAAACTCCTTGAGGTACGCGAGGACAAATTCATCGATCTCTCCATCCATTACAGCTTGGATGTTGCCGACTTCATAATCAGTGCGGTTGTCTTTAACCAATGTATACGGCTGGAAAACATAGCTGCGGATCTGGTGCCCCCACCCGATCTCTTTTTTTTCACCGCCCATCTTTTCGATCTTGGCTTTCCGCTCCGCCATCTCCTGCTCATAGATTTTAGCCCGGAGCATCTTCAGGCAAGATTCCCGGTTCTGGATCTGGCTCCGCTCTCGTTGACATGAGACGATGATCCCCGTCGGAATATGCGTCATCCGGACTGCAGAATCGGTCTTATTAACGTGCTGGCCTCCCGCGCCTGAAGCTCTATACGTATCGACGCGGATATCTTCAGGACGCAGATCGATCACGATATCATCGCCGACTTCAGGCGATACATCGACAGAGGCAAAACTCGTATGCCGTTTTGCATTGGAGTCAAAAGGAGAGATACGGACTAAGCGATGGACTCCCTTCTCGGCCTTACAGTATCCATAAGCAAAAGATCCTGAAATTTTAAACGTGATGCTTTTGATCCCTGCGACATCGCCCTCGACAGTGTCGAGCATTTCGACGTCCCAGCCTCGCTTTCCTGCCCATCTTTGATACATCCGGGAAAGCATCAAGGCCCAATCACAGGCCTCAGTCCCTCCTGCACCTGCATTGATGCTCAAGTAGCAATTCTTACTGTCCATCTCTCCGGAGAGCATGCGCCTAATTTCCAGCTCGGAGATGATTTTCTCAATCCCCTCGAGTTCTTTCAATAGATCTTCGACAAAAGCTTGATCGCCGCTTTCTTCCGCATCGGGAAGCAGCGATTCGACATTGGCAAACCGTTCTTTGATTTCTTGATAAGGAAGCGTCCAAGCTTTGAGGTCGTTGGACTCGGAAATGACTTTTTGGGCCGTATGGGGATCATCCCAAAAAGCAGCCTCTCCCATTAATGTCTGTAGTTCTTCAACCCGTTTTTCTTTTTGACCCAGGTCAAAGATACCTCCACATGTGAAGGATCCGATTCTGGATGCTGGCTATGCGATCTTGGGTCTGTTCATTCATAATTAACGCCTTTTATAAGAAAACCAAAACATAAAAAAGCTCATGGTTTTTCAATATAATTTTATGAAACGGTTTTCGTTCAGTATGCCATGATTCGCTTAACCATTCAATGCACAAAACTTCCAACGCTTCTTTACATTTAAGGGATGAGATATATAATTGTCGCGATTAGAAAATTTCCCTTTAAGGAGGACATCATGGTCGATAGTATATCAGGTCTCGCAGCAGCACAGCTCAAAAACGTTCATAATTACGCTAAAAGTATCCAGGTTGCCAAGTTTGGAGAATATTACGCCTCTTTCGCCCGTAGTGTGGATTACTATGGGACTGAGTTGGTTGTAAAGCCCATCCTACGCAACACCCCGGATTGGGTCGCTGATAATAAAGTCGTCACTGCCATTCAAAATAATAGAGTCGCTTCTATCCTGGGCTCTACTGCCGTACTTCTTTTATTCCTAATTCTTATACATCCTAATAACGAACCTGTCGATCCCATAAAAAAACCTGATCCAGCAGCAGGTTCTGGTGCTGTAAATGGAACCGGAGAACCTAATGATGCGGAGGAGGCCGAGGAATCCGATGATGATGATGATGCATATGAGGTCGATAGCAATGATGCAGATTCTTCAGGTTCAGCCGCCGCCGCTGCTGCCGCAGCTGCTGCTGTAAATGGACCAAGAGCCGGTACTCCTCCTCCAGCAAGTTCTTCTTTTGCTGCTGGCACAGGTAGACAGAAAGAAACTCTTTAATTAGATCGTGTCATCCAAGGCAATACTTGCAAGGGTATTGCCTTTTTTATTGGGTGGATTTTAAGACGAGGGCATGGCGGGAGTTGACAGTGTACTGCCAGTGCCAGGAAGGGGTTTCGATTTTCTCAAAGGTCAAATGGAGCTCGCCTTCGATCTCAATAGCTCGACATCTCTGGCCATCGGGCACTTCGATGAAGTGATCGCTGCTCAGGACGATATTTTCAGCGTAGAACTCGCTCATGCCGCGCAAGAGAATCTGACAGACCTCTTGGCGTGCGATCTCATTGCGCCAATAGACATTGGGCATGTCGTGATCGATCCCCTTGTTGCGGATCGTGACGTTTTTGAGGACGCAGCGGCCGCATCTTTCTGAATAAATCAACCGCTCTCCTTCAGTGTATCCCATGACGGATTCAGCTTGGATCAAGAGGCTTCCTTCCAGATCTAGATTTTCAATATCGGCTTCGGCGATCTGCAACTGGAGCTCGCTTTCGGGATGGAGACGCCCTCCGCGGATTTTCTGAGAGATCACAGAATAGAGAGGCCCTAAAGCAGGATGATAGAGGAAAATAAAGGAAGGCCCCTTCTCAAAAAAGTGGAGAGGGTCGCTGACAGCCGGCACTTGCATATGGCAGCGGCCGACTAAAAGGTCCCGGTTGTTTTTTAAGATATCCAAGAAACATCCTTCAGGGGTTTCTAAAAGGGAAGACCCTAATGTGAACTCTCGTTTTGCAGCGGAGATGGTCTTGCGGCGGTGGTTGTAGGTCAGGTAGGTCTTGAGCTGAGACCGGTCGGTGTTCGGCAGGGCGTTTTCAAATGTCTCTTCGAAGAAATCGGCAATGTTTTGCATGGTCGATTCTAAACGGGCGACCTCTTCTTCTTTTTTCTGACCATTATTGGCGCGATAGGTGAGTTTTTTAAGATTGACGAGGATCCCCGGAATAGGACAGCGCGTAATAGCATTCTGGACGGCCTCTAAATCGACGAATAAGATGTTGGTATTAGAGGGAAACTTGGAATAAGGGCTTCCCGGTTTTTCAGGCTGATCGACAATGCCGAACTTCTTGAAATCGCAATATTCGATGTTCGTGAGGGTATATTTATAGCCCGGCGAGATGGGTGTTTCGATGAGAACATTAATCCCTTCGGAGGCTTTGACTTGGCGGGGGCAAGAGGCAAATCCGAATCTTTTGTCCTCTGCACATCCAATCCCGGTAAAGGCAATAATCCCATAGTCGGTGTTGGCAACAGGATTGTTTACTTGGCGGACGAGTGCTTTTTTTCTGCCGGAAGCAAAAAACCAATCAAAAATTCCTTCCTCTTGCGCGAGCCTCCAAATGACCCCATGCCCTCCGGGTTTTAAAAGGAGATGCGCAGGCCCTTGGAGATGCCAATCCCCTTCCCGATTGATCGTTGGGACCATCGGCTGGCAGAAAAATTTAAAACTCCCAGGAGAACGTCCGAACCAGCCGGCCTCTTCGCAGATATCTAAAATATGGCGATGGTTGTTTTTTTCCTCAGAAGTCATGACAGCGACTGGTGTCGTGACCTGATTGCCGTACACTTTATAATGGAGATATTCGCGTGATTGCAGATCGGCAATGAGTCCTTCTAAGAGCGACTTCCCCAAAAAGGGAAGCCTTGCTGCAGGAAGAGGCAAACCGGTCTTTTCATCATATAGGCGCAAACGGTCAGCAGCGCCTCCCAAAGGATAGATCTCTGCAAGAGAAGGAAGCGTGGCAATCCCATCGATAATGGCTTTTCTGACTCGCGGATTTTCTTCTGATATGTCGAGGCCTTCGGGGGCATGATATGTCGATTTAGAGCCTCCTAAAGCGTTCTGGGCCGCTTTAGTAGCCAGCAGTTCAAGCATGCGGGCTTGGTAGCCAACAATACCGCCGATCGAAGCATAAAATTTTTCAACAGGGAAAAGCTGCTGTAACAAAGTTGATACTTTTTCTTCAGAAAAACTTTTAAAAAGTTTTTCACCTTGTCCTGCCGCGACAATTGCTTTGATCACGAGCTCATGCTCAGGAAGCGTCTTTGCAATAAAGGAAGCCAGCAAGGAATTTCCCTCTAAAAAATTCTTCACGGGGGGGAAATTTGAGAGCACCTCGATTTTTTCTTTAACTGAAAGACATTGGGCTAATTGATCTGCCAAGGACTGCATCATGACCTTCAGAGATACCCGATCATGGGGAAAAAGGCAAGCGCTACACCTATATTAAGAGGCTTGCAGGGGGCTTACAGGGGATAAAATTAAAAAAAATAGCCTTTTTAGCTGATTTTTTTTGACTATAATATCCCAAGAGAGATACAAAGTCATTCTGAGGATAATGAAGAACTACCTCAAGATACCCTACCGGCCGACATAGATCGGACAAATAGGTAGCAACTAAACTATAAGGAGAAGTCGACATGGCAAAGAAACAATCTAAGTTCATGCAACCAATGCGCCTCAGCGAAGAACTCGCTGCTGTCGTAGGAAAAGGTCCAATGCCACGCACAGAAGTTACAAAAAAACTGTGGGCATATATCAAGAAAAATAAGCTCCAAGATCCAAAAAACAAGAGAGATATTCTTGCTGATAGCTCACTGAAAGCCATCTTCAACAATAAATCAAAAGTTAACATGTTCGAAATGACAAAGCTCGTTAACAAGCACCTGTCATAGTTTTCTTTAGGCGGAACTCTCTTAGGGGTTCCGCCTTTTCTTTTTTCTCCAATTAAAATTATTTTTTATCCTGCAGAGCGGCCTCTCCTATGGTATAATTTTGGGATGCAAAAATATAAATTAACAATTGCGTATGATGGCACGCTCTATGGAGGATGGCAGATCCAGCCCAACGCCGTCTCTATTCAAGCGCTCGTGGAGAAGGCTCTCTCCACTATCGTGCGCATACCCACGCCTGTGGTCTCTGCAGGACGAACAGATGCCGGGGTCCATGCCAGAGGCCAGGTAGCGCATTTCACTGCTGAGGCCCCTTTTGATCTCTTCCGTCTACAGCTATCTCTCAATGGCATCCTGCCAGCTGATATCCGCGTTCTCTCCATTGAAAAAGCAGATCCGGACTTCCATGCCCGCTATGGCGCGATTTCCAAGGAATACCACTATCATATTCATCTAGACCGCACGACCGACCCTTTTAAAAGGCTCTATGCTTACCATGATTACTCTCCGCTTGACCTTGAAAAGATGAAGATCGCTGCTAGCTGCTTCGTAGGAACGCATGATTTTACAACCTTTGCTAATGAAGGGTCCAAAGGAAGCGCTGCAAAAAATCCTATTCGTACGATCACCCGTTTAGATCTTTGCTTGGAGCATGGAGGAATACGGCTGGAATTCGAGGGAAATGGTTTTCTCTACAAGATGGTCCGCAATATCACGGGGACGCTCCTCGATGTAGCTCGAGGGAAGATCCCTGTCGAATCGATCCCTAAGCTTTTCGAGGCTAAAAATCGGTCAGCAGGATCTCCAGCCGCTCCAGCTCGCGGCCTCTTTCTAATGAAGGTCAACTATTGAACTGAAAGAAGGAAAATGGGCCCCTTTGAAATTTTCCATCTGAGGATGGTCGGGAGGGCAGATCAAGAGGGCTGTCCGCACGCCAGCATCCTGCAGAGATTTAAGGCCTCTTGTAGAGTCTTCAAACCCGATCACTCTGTCTCCCGGTTGTCCTAACTGCCGCAGGGCGGTCAAATAACATTCGGGATGGGGTTTGGGCTCTTGATAGTTTTCTCGAGTAAACCAGATAGGAATTGTCTTCAGGAGAGGGAGCTTTTCTTTGATGAGGTCGACTTGGGCCTTAGTTGAGTTTGTGACCACGCAGCGCCGTTTCCCCGCGTGCTCTAAAGCGATAAGGACCTCTTTGACCCCTGGCATTAGAGATAAATCGCCTTTTTCCAAAAGCTCTTGATAACACTTCTTTTTTTCCGCATAGAGAACCTCCCAGCGAGGCTCTTGCTCTAGCAGAGCAGGAAATTGTCGATAGATCCCTTCTCTGAGGCCTGTCGCATCAAAATGGGCGGCCTCAAAAAATTCTGAAAGACTCCAGTCCAGGCGGTAGCCCCGGCGCCGGCACATCTCTCGATAGGCCGCAGAGTGGAGCTCTTCCGTGTTAACGAGAAGTCCATCGAAGTCAAAGAGAAAAAGATCAAATTTTTGAATCCAGTCCATAATTTATGCTAATGACAGGCTCCCTTCCGATAGGCAGCTTCGCTGTCCTACTCTCCGGGCCGGGGCAAAAATAGAGGCTTTCGCCTCTATTTTATTTTTGCCGATGACAGGACTCGAACCTGAACCCTATTGCTAGGAGTAGATTTTGAGTCTACCGCGTCTGCCATTTCGCCACATCGGCATGAGTTGAAAATTATCGGAGAAAACGTAATTAACGTCGAGATATTTGCAGTCAGTGGTAATTGAAATTTGACGAGAATCTTTAGTAGGAATACTGTCTATGATAAATTTTTTCACCTATAGGAGCTCTATGAACAGTAAATTTTCACGAATTTTGCTACTAGCTTTAGCCGGACCTTGTTTCCTGTTTGCTAAAGATCGATCGGAAAAAAGAACGGAGCAGGAAGAGCCTAAAATTATAAGTTTAAGCGACTTGGCTAAGGGAATTGAGATTGGGATGCCCATAGAAAACCTCGGCAATACCATTATAGAGTGCGCTCAGGGAACAGAACTGCCCGTCAAGATGACGATTCAAGGGGATATGCTTTCTTTAGAACCCAATCTCTTCACTATTAAGCTTCTTAAAACTTGCTACATTAAATCTGGAAAAGGGCCTCTTTTATTCAGTTCCGATTTAAAAAATTGGCAAAAATTCGCTGACTATTTCATAGGCAAAACTGCAGCTTCTTTGAACTTTCAAGCTCAATTTGCCCAAATCGACTTGGAGCTTGAGCTAAACCAACGAAGAAATCGATGGGAGACGCCATTAGTACAACAGAGAGAACCACGATGTAAAGAAGTTTATATCCACAACTGGTCTCCATACTGTCCTGAGAATACCTATGGACAACCTTTGAATTCCTACTTTTCAGAAGAAAAAAACACAAGATAAGTTCTATTTCTTATCGGGGATTTCCCAAGGATACGCCTCCCGTTCTTGAGGACGGGGGGCAACGGCAGGGTAACAGACCTCGTCATGGTGCCGGTAGACGTACTCTCCCTTGGCATTGCTGTCCCGGATCTTGTCCTGTTCCGATTTCTCTAATCCTGAGCACCCCATCAAAAAAAAGAGGAATCCTGTTTGCAGGATAATAAACTTTTTTTTAGAGTGCGATTTAGAGGCCCAAGATACCATGGTAAAGATACTCCTACAAAACGACAGCGACTTTTTCTATCCTCAAGGCCAGGTCACAACGGTCAGGAATAGCCCCTCGGCATTGCAGATTCTAGCGGAATCGGCTTTTGATCTCATCATTCTTGAGGATCTTGAGACGTTAAAACAGGTTAAAGCCCTTTATTCTAAGACTCCTATCGTCATTGCTTCTCCTATTGCCTCTATCGAACAGGCCGTCGAAGCTGTCCAGCTGGGCGCATTGGATTATATTGTTAAGCCCCTCACCGTGGAAATGGTGGAGAAGATTGTTGCAAAAGTCGAACGTCTCAAAGCGGGAACTTCTCCTATCATGTCGACATTCCGGGGACGCCGGGAAGAAATCCTGGCAGACAGCCTAGTGATGCAGCAGGTGCTGTCTGATATCACCAAAGTAGCCCAGAGCAACGCAGCCGTTTTCATCAGTGGAGAGTCGGGAACGGGAAAAGAGGTGATCGCCCATGCCATCCACTACCAATCTTCTCGATTGAGCCAGCCTTTCATCAAAGTCAATTGCGCTGCTGTTCCGGAGACTTTGATCGAATCGGAATTCTTCGGCCATGAAAAGGGATCATTCACAGGGGCCATTGAAAAAAGAATCGGAAGGTTTGAACAGGCGCATAAGGGGACGCTTCTTCTCGATGAAATTTCGGAGATCCCTTTGGGAGTTCAAGCCAAACTTCTGCGGGTTGTCCAGGAGCAGGAGTTTGAACGTGTTGGAGGAGTAAGGCCGATCAAAGTTGACGTGCGGCTGATCTCGACATCGAATCGGAATATGAAAGAGACGATCGAACAGAAATTGTTCCGGGAAGATCTCTACTTTAGGCTCAATGTCGTTCCGATTCAGCTTCCTCCGTTGAGAGAAAGGAAAGAGGACATTCTAGCGCTCGCGGAATATTTTCTCGACCGTTTCGCTGAAGAAAATCACAAGAGAAAAAAAACTCTCTCGCTCTCTGCTCAAAAACGTCTTTTAGAATACCCATGGCCCGGAAATATACGGGAGCTTGCCAATACCATCGAAAGAGCCGTGGTCATGAATTCAGGAGACATTGTCGAGGCCGATCATCTGAGGCTTGATCCTTCTGCTCCTGCGCTTCTTTCTGTTTCTGTCGTCAAGGAAATCACGCTTGCTGATCTCGAAAAGCAGCATATTTTGGAAACGCTTGCTGCATGCAATCACAACCGCACACGCGCTGCGAAATCTTTGGACATCAGCGTGCGCACACTCCGCAATAAATTGCGGCTTTACTTCAACACCGTAGTTTGAATCTCTCCCAATGAGTTTGATTACGATAGGTTCATAAGAATTCTTTAGGATCAAAAATATTGATGTCTTAAAATGTTTTGATCCTAACAAAGGAGATTCTATGTCCCTACGAAATAAACTCACGATACTGAGCCTTACAATGATGTCCTTAATGACAATTCCAATGCTTGCGGAAAACGACACTTCTTCTATCAATCTTTGCATAGAAGATACAAAATATGATGTCCAAATCCAAACACCCGAAGGATGGCGCGAAACCAAAGATTTCAATGCAGCTATTCCGGATACATTTGAATTAGAAGGACGGGTCTTCCATGGCTTAAAGTTCAAAAATGGCGAAGAGAGGCATGGCTGCGCCGTTTTCTTTGCATCAAAACCTGACGAAGCGACAGTCTTTAAAGACGGACTTATACAAGCTCAGGCGAAAGCTCAAGAGGTCGCCTTTCCAGGAACAAAAGTGTCAAGACTCACTATTCCAAAAGCTACTCTCACTGGCGGTGGATTTGAAAAAAATCTCGCAAATGAGGTGATTAAACTCAACGCTAAAGGAATCCTCCAAGGCCATTTTTCTAGAGAAGATGGAAAGTCTTCTAATCTGACCATCACCGGAGTTGTCGAGGGCGAGACTTCAGATAACTGCCTCCTTGGAACAGCTAAAATTGTTTCCGATGATGCAATGCCTTTCTATGGCACGACAGGCGTGGTTTTACATAACGATTATCAATTGATTATCGTCTCTTGGGGACTGGAAGAAAAAGCTCAGTTGGATGTTGCAAATCACTTCTTACATGCCACTCGCATTGTCGCAAAAACTCCGTTAGAAACTCCTAAAACCAAGCCCGCCGCTGATCAAGAAGTTGTTCTGCAGAGAACAACAGAAATCTATGTTGTAACGGTCATTGAAGAAGCTGTGAATATTATCCCTGTTTCTGATTCTACCGTAACTGCTACTGAGGCTGCGCCTGCAGCTGTTGAAGAAGCCGTGAAAACTGCTTCTGATGCTACCGTAGCTGTTACCGAGACTGCGCCTGTAGTTGTTGAAGAAGCCGTGAAAACTGCTTCTGATTCTACCATAACTGCTGTAGAGACTGCACCTGCGGTTGTTGAAGAAGCTGCGAAAACTACTTCTGATTCTGCTGTAGCTGCTACTGAGTCTGCACCTGCAGTTGTTGAAGAAGCTGCTAAAACCGTTTCTGATTCTGCCGTAGCTGCTACTGAGGCTGCGCCTGCAGCTGTTGAAGAAGCCGTGAAAACTGCTCCCGAGGCAGTTCTGACTTCTACGGAGCCTGTGACGACAGCTGAAACTGCTGCGTAGTCAGATCCTTTTAAGGGCAAAGGATTCTTCCTTTGCCCTTTCTATTTGAGTGAATCTAAATAAGAACGAGCTGCCTCTTCGAGGAACTTCCATTTTTCTTGTTCCAGGGCTTGGGGATCTTTTTTTGCACCCCAGCGCTCTAATGCTTTCTTGGATGATCCCAGGACAAGCTGATAAGCAACCTCCGTTTCGAGATCGCTTTGATAGAGGATTGATTTTCCGCTCTCTTCTTTTTCCTGCTGTAAAAGTTGGAATGTCGTTAAACATCTTTCGAGGCTGCTGCGGAGCAAGGCTAGGATCTCCTCGATTTGGGCTGCGGAGGCTGTGACTTTTGTTTGTTTCATGAGGGCGCGGACTTTTTCATCATAGTCGCTAGGATTTGGTAAGGAGATCTCCTGGAGGGGTCGGTGGAGAATGTGTTTAAATCCCAGCCCTCCCGGGCTGGCTTTGATAAATGTCGTGGAAGGATGGTTTTTGGCATAGAGATCGATCGTATCTCTCTCCATGATCCATTTGATGAGCGTCGGCACCAAATGTCCTTGAGCTCCCTTACGGCGTACCGCTTGATCGCCGGCACGCTTTTCTTCTTTGTTGAGCTTGGCAATAACAGGAACGCCGTCTGCATAATGTTTTTCACGGGCATATGCCATGTCGACGCCGGCAAAAATAATCGGGCCGCAGCCCCAGAACTGAGCAAGAGAAAGAGCCAGCGTCGTCACTGAAAGAGCTTCTCTTCCGAGGTCGGGACCCAAAAATGGAGCTTTCATTCCTAGTTCTTCTTCGACATAGCTCTCGATAGGACCTCCTGTTCCCGAGCGAATATAGCCGTAAGGGCCATCGAACAGCTCAAAGACCTTCGGATAGAGCCGGCTCCCGAAAAGAAGAGGAAGATCTCGGTAGGTGCAGCCTTTAAGGCAATCGAACTCACGGCCGTTGGGATCGATGGCGATCCCCAAATGAGGCCGTATTTTCAGATGGGCTAAGGCCGATAAGGCAGATCCGCAGGCGATGATCAGGGCTCGATCTCGCACTTTGCGCAAATCCTCAGCAACCGCCTGCAAGGAGGGACCGGCCCCGCAAATAATGATCGGGGTACCCTTCCAGGCTTCTTTCCAATTATTAATGTAAGAACACTCTGGAATGCGGCGCAGGTTCGGGATGATGTTTTGATGGAGCAGATGGCCTGAAATCGTCTCGGAAGTCAGAGCGTTCCAAAGGACTGTTTTTCTTAAGAGGCTTAACTTGATTTTCCGATATCGCGGAAGTTTTTCATTTGCTTTTGATGCAAAGACTTCGATCTTATCAAATGAGAATTCTGCCGCACATTCTTCTAAAAGATGGTCCCATGCTTGAGGAGAAGAGGCAAAGCGGAGATGGACTTGAGGATGGTCGAGAATTTCCTTAGCATGGGGCTGTTGAGAAAAAGCATCGAGGGAGGCTAAGTCGTCTTCTAAGAAAACGAGATGGCGGCTGGTTTTTTCTTTCAGCCAATCTTGTAAGACAGTTCCATAATCTCCTAGCCCGTAAATATAGAGAACCTCGATTTGGTCCAAGGCTGCTGGGGTTGCCGGCTTCAATCGAAGAGATTCGTTGAAGAGCTTTTTCTTCTCAAAAGGGGTCCATTGCAAAAGGAGGGATAGATCAGGATACCTGGTGCTAAAGGGCATGGACTTTCTCACAGATGGATTGGAAAAAGAGAATGCGGTTGAGATAGAGGCCACATTCCCCTGAAGTATTATGACGGCTGATCACATGCCGCCAATACGTCCAAAGCGGATCAAGGACATGCTGGAAGACCACTTCTTGTGTGAGATCGTGCTCTAAGAGCGCGCAGGCGCCGCTTTCAGTCGGGTTCTGAGGAAAAGTCTTTTCCATTTCTTGGAGGATTTTTGTGCAGATTTCTAAAGCATGTGCGAAGCTAGATTCGATCTCTTTCCAAATGCCCTTTCCTTCTTGAGTCATAGTTTGCAAGACGGCCTGCTGGACTACATTTGAAATTCCGGAACTTGCCGGCATGTCTTCTAACCTGATCAGCGGGATTGAAGGGATTTCTAACCCTTTGCTGGAAATCGTTCCCCATTTTCGGTCGGCGTGAATGGTCGCAAATTGGGTGAGCCACTCGGCAGCCAGCACCCAATCAGCTCGGCTAAAGACAGACTCGCCTTCACGATTTTTCATCGGAAGAAACTGATCGGCCGTCGAGGTCGTTTTAACGCCGGGAGCGTAGAGCTGTCCTTTAGAGGTGGCAAGATCGACGCCGGCCAAAATGATCGGATTGCATCCTAAATGGACGGCCAGCGCCGCACCAAAGGTCCCCACGGTCCATCCTCCGTCGAAAACGGGCTCCAGGTCCCATTTTTTTTGCACCCAGCTCTCAAGGGGGAAATTTCCCGTCCCTGAGACTAAGAAATGGCGGCCTTTATATTTTTTGACGACTGCTGCAGCAGTGCGCAGCTGATAAAAAATAGGTATTTCAGCTGAACTGAACCGGTGGAGCGGCGCAGGATCGACATGGGCTGCAAAATGAGGTTTAATTCCCATTTTGAGCAATGCTTCGACGCCGGCCCCGCAGCCGATGATCACTGCACTGTCTTGAAGCCGCTTTAATTGAGAATGGACCGAGGCAAGGGAAGGCCCCCCTCCGCAGATAATAGCGGGAGTATTTTTAAATTTCCCATAGAGGTCTTTAGCAAAACTGGCCGGAGAAGAAAGATTGTTCTTAAAGTTCTGCAGAAGCTGCAGCCCCTGATCGGCATAATCAAAGGCCCGGAAGCCAATTTCAGAGTGGACGCTGGCCATTTTCTGTAGAAGGGGATGTTCGGGGGTTTCAAAAGAAAATGGCAGATAGAGAAATTCCCAGGCCAACTTTTCTAGGATCTCCCTAGGGCTGTCAGGGAAAGAGATGCATCGGATTCTAGGATGAGGCGTCTGTAAAATCACGGCTTGGGGATTATCTTCTAAGAAAAGAACAAACCTCTGATCATGGGCCTTGACCCATGATTCATACTGCTTTGCTTTTTTTTCATCCCATTTGTAGAGGCAATGCACTTCACCCATCGATAGCCTCCATCAGGTCCTTAAAGGAGGGAAGCCTGTCAATCTCGCAACGAGAACAGGCTAAGTTATATTTTAGACGGATTTGATCTTGGTTGACGATGGCCACATAATAGGCTTGGACGAATGTATTATAAGCCACGACTTGATCCAATGCTTGCTGAGAGAGGCTCTCGTCTTTGCATTCGATGAGAAGTAAAGGGACATCCGGCTTGCTATAGCTCAAGAGATCGATGCGCCTTGTCGGCAGCGGATGGGGATATTGCTGGAGATGCGGCAGCATTTTGAGCTCTCTTTCAATGACGAGAAGTTCTTTGGGAAACTGCAGCTCTTGCACCATCTTCTGGATCCACCGCTGCCGTACAATTTCTTCCGGAGTCGCAGCGACCCATTGCTGACGGATATTGTCGTAGACCTGCTTCATTCGGGGAGGATAAGACCATAATTGCCATCGTTGCGGCGGTAGATGACCTTAAGTTTGCGGTCTTCCTCTCCTCGGAAAATCATAAAAGGATCGTCGGAAAGTTCCATTTTCATGATCGCCTCTTCTGCAGTAAGGTGCTTAAGAGAACGCTTATCATTGCCGATGATCTTAGGAGAACGGTACTCGTCGACTATTTCTTTCTTATTCTCGCTTTCGATCTCGTCGTTGTATTCATCAACCGTGTCAAAGGGCCGTCCTAGGACATTGACTTCCATATCGACAACTTTTAAACCTTTTTTATGGTGGTCTTGGATGCGGCTCTTCCAACGTGTAATCTTAGATTTAAGTTTATCGACAGCTTTATCAATGGAAGCATACATATCGCTGCTACTGCAGGAGACCTTCACTTTAAAATGATCGAACTTCATCACAATAATGCACGTATGTTCCATCTTTTGAATATCGAGCGTGACATGGAGCTCTGTCACATGATTATGAAAACGGTCCAGCTTGGACAGTTTTTCGATCGCATGGTTTTTCATGGCCTCTGTCACAAAAACATTTCGTCCATTGATATTGAGGCGATATCCGAGTGCTTCTTCTTGTGCGGCAAATTTTGCTTTGTCAACCATGATATGTCCCCTTTGTAGAAAATAGTAATTATTTACTTTTTTGGCTCATTATATGCCATATTCTAATTTCTCAACCATTCTTTCCGCTGATCTTTATTACCCAGTTGGCCGCAAGCAGCCATGATCCCCCGCCCTTTGTGGCGGCGCAGAAGAACTTGGTACCCTTTTTCAAAAATCCTTTTCGCAAATGCCTCTTGCGCCTCCTCTTCCGGAGGCTGGAAACGGCTTTTTCTCTGAGAGTTGTAAGGAATTAAATTAACTTTGACTTTGAGTCCTTGCAGAAACTGGGCAAGCTGATTGGCGCATTCCAAAGAATCATTGAAATCTTTCAGCAGCACGTACTCAATTAAAATCTCTCTACGGGGATGGTGGCAATAATCGATTAAAGCTTTTTTGAGAGCTTCAAGATTCCACTTGTGATTAACCGGCATGATGCGGTCTCGGATTTCATCTGTCGGGGCGTTGATAGAAACGGCCAGGTTCACGGCCGGATCGGCATCCTCCATAAATTTGTAGATCTCCTCAACGCATCCGCTCGTCGAAACGGTGAGCCGGCTGGAGCCAAACCCCAGACCTGCTTGATCGGTCAGCACACGGATAGCCTGCATCACATTGTCATAGTTATCGAAAGGCTCTCCCATTCCCATGAAAACAATGTTGCGGACAGGAGAGTTAAAAACAAACCGTGCAACAAAGACCTGCGCGATGATCTCGTTAATGGAAAGCGATCTTAAAAGCCCCATTCTTCCGGTCTCGCAAAAGGTACAGCCCATCTTGCAGCCCACTTGGGAAGAAATACAGAGCGTCACGCCCGCTTGCATAGGGATGAGAACAGACTCGGTCTCCAGCCCATCCGCCAACTTTAATAAAAATTTCGTCGTATCTCCATCATGCTGTTCGGATACCACCGGAGGAAGCGTCCTGTCGACATGCCGGAGCATCTCTTCGATGAGAGGCAGTGCTTGAGGCTCTGCCCAGCTAGAAGGATCGATTTGGCCTGTTTTGAACCACTCTGTATAAAGCAGAGCGGCATGCCGCTTGCCTTTGCCCAGACGGTCATAAATGAGACGGACAAATTCAGATTGTGTAGAGGAAAAGATCATCGCACCGAACAGGACTTGAACCTGTAACCACCCGGTTCGAAGCCGGGTACTCTATCCAATTGAGCTATCGGTGCAAAGGTGACAGATATTAGCAAAACTAATGCTTAAAAGGAAGTAGAGCATTATTCTAAGGGTTATGGCGGAAGAAAGAGTCGAGGGTATCGTCTTAAGAAGCACAATCTATAAAGAGACCCACCGTATTATCACGTTATTTACCTCTGAGGCTGGCCTGATTAGCTTGATGGTCAAGGGGGTAAAGACTCCGGAAAGAATGGTCCTCATAAGCCCTTTTTCTCAAATTGAAGTGTTTTTTCGAAAAAAGCTTTCCGACCTCTATCTGCTTAAAGACGGCTCCCTGATTGCTGACAATTTATTTTTAAGAGAAAAGTGGGACTATTTAGAAACAGCGGGCAAGATGGCGCAAATAATCCTCCATTCCCAGCTGCCGGGCAAACCGGCCCCTTTACTGTATGCCCTTTTCCTGGCATGCCTCAAACAATTGCCGCAGTTTGATGAGCCTGCTCCGCTCCTGTTACTTTTTTATTTAAAACTTCTGACCCATGAAGGGCTTTTGTCTTTAGACAACCGGGCAGCCTTTCCTATCTCCCTTACCGCACCGCAATGGGATATCATGATGGAGCTGGCCCAGAGTAAATCTTTCAAGGTGTTGCACAAGAGAAAAGGGCTAGCCTCTCTCTTGCAACAACTCGAAAAGAATTTGAAAGATATCGTATAAGACTTGCGAAAGGTGGGACTCGAACCCACACGAGTTTCCTCACTACCACCTCAAAGTAGCGCGTCTGCCAATTCCGCCACTCCCGCAAAATGAGGCCTCGATCTTAAAGGGTCGGAAAAAAGAAATCAACTGTAGATGCTGAGGGAAGGTCAAATTTTTACTTGTCATCTAGATATCCCCTTCCTTCCCTTAAAACGTCCTCTAGGCTATAGTCCGATAGTATGCGTTGTACCACCTACTGCACGGCTGCGGCCTATGATATTCCACGGCTTTTTCAGTCTTTACAGAAGTTCGGATCTGCCCAGATGTTCCGCGATTGCGCGCATATCCAGATCAAGGAAGACCGCAAGCCCAAAGGCGATATTTTTTATTTCGCCTATGGATGCGTCGTATTGTGGGGATTTACAGATGAAGAAGAACAAGCTATTTTAGGGTCGCTCAAGGAATTTGAAAGAAATCCCAGTGCAAAAGCCGAAATGGACGAGTTCACGTTCGGCTTTGGCGACAATATGAGGATCGAAGAAGATGAAATTATTCTTCAGACCAAAAATACCTTGTCTAAACTTGCCATCTCTTATGGTCTTGCCCAGTCGGTCAAGCTGACCACTTTCGAAGAGACCATTCAAAAGACGATCGACAATACGAAACATCTTCCTGATGACCTGGCAACCAAGGGAAAAATCGCCCTGTCGCGCAAAGAGATCTCGCGTAAGATGGGAGAGCTGTTCATTGAAAGGAACTTCATCAACCTCCACTCTGAAATCTTGGACACGCCTGAGTTTTTCTGGAACTATCCTGAGCTCGAGCCTTTCTACCGCCGCACCTCTCATTACCTCGACGTGACTAAAAGAGTCGAAGTCTTGAACAAACGGCTGGGAGTTCTGCATGAACTGTTTGAGATCTTAAGCAATGAGCTGAACCATCAACATTCTTCCCGCCTTGAGTGGACGATTATCATCTTGATATTTTTTGAGATTTTAATCGTTATTATGCGAGACTTGTTCCACATTATATGAAATCCATGTTCATTGGACTGATCTGGGTATACCAATGGACGATCGGCCCGCTCATCGGCAATCGGTGCCGTTTCTATCCGAGCTGCTCGAATTATTCCAAAGAAGCCTTGGAAAAGCACGGGGTTTTTAAAGGACTCTGGCTCACGTTGCGCCGAATCTTCCGCTGCCATCCTTGGCATCCCGGCGGCATCGATTTTCCTTAACTATTTAATAAGTTGATTTTTCAGGGATGACCAATTCTTTTCCCGGCCGTAATTTGTCGGTCTCAAGACGGTTGGCCTTTTTCAAAGCATCGATCGACACTTTATATTTACGGGCAATTTTCCACAGATTTTCTCCCGACTGAACAGTATGGGTTCGTTTCCCCTTAACAGGTGAAGGCGCTGCCGCTATCGGCTGCTGCGCAGCAGGTTTGGAAACAACAGGGCGATCCCTTGAGGCAAAATGGGGGGCAAAGTTAGGAGCAAATGCCTGGAGGGTCGCATGATGATCGTAGGGATCAGGGCAAGGAAGGTTGGAAAAGGCATAGAGCTTTTCCGCAGCTTTTTTCCAGATGGCATCCGAACGAGGACTTGTGATGATCTCTTTCAAAAAAGTCTCTAAAGAACCTATTTTCGCAGGGAACAGATCAAGAAATGCCATCAGATCGGGATCTTCAAATTTTTTGAGAATAAATTCACGGTCCCATTCTAAGAGGATTTTTGCCGCAAGAGAAGAGCGGCAGCGGATATAATTAGATAGAAGATTTTTCAAACGAGGCGGTGAAAGGTTTTGAGAGAGTTTTTGCTCTTGCGTGAATTGTTCCACCAGGACCCAATCCCCTTGAGCAATCACTTCGATGACATACTCGGCGGGGAGTGGAACGCCAGCGCGGTTAAAAAGGGTCATGAGCGTTGTAAATTCAGGCGTGAGATAAAATGCCTCGAGAAGAGAAGGATCTCTCGGCATTTTTGATTGTTTGATTTCAAAAAAGAGGCCTTGGGTCGTAAAGGGAAATTTTTCAGTTTTGATGAACTGTAAAATCGCCTTGAACTGGTCTTCTGTCAATCCCGCATAGACAGCGATGTCGACCTGTTCCGGCCCCTCTTTACGTTGATACGAAAGCAATCGTTTTTGGAGGGGAGAGCCGTGAAGGGCTTTTTCCAGGTTGATGAAATGGAATGCCGACAGGCTAGCCAGGGCTAAATCTCTTTTTTTATACCCCTCTTCAAGGGGCTCTTGATTATCCAGCAGATCGATCAGCTCGCCATAAGACATGGTGGCAAAGTGAGCAACCGTTGCAGCATTAGAGAGCTGCTGACTAATATTTTTATTTTGAGTTTCAGAAACGGGCTGGAGTTCAAAGGCCACCGCTTCTTTTTTATCACGGGCGACAAAGTAAAAAAAAGAGGTGAGGAGACCAATATTCAAAGCGCCGCTAAAAATGAGGGCTTGGGTCAAAAAACGGCTTTTTTTTGCCCACTGTTCTTGCAGAGGTGTATTCAAATGTGGTATCCTTTCTTTTTATATAATTTAACTTGAAGGATTGTTTAATGAAAGTCCCTCTCTCATGGTTGAAAGATTTTTTGCCCCTCACCGCAACAGCGCAAGAGATTGCCGATACGTTGACATTGCTGGGCATCGAAGTTGAAAAAATCACAGGCCTGACCTCTACTTTTACAGGCATAGTCGTCGGAAAAGTCCTTAAAGCAGAGCAGCATCCCAATGCCGACCGCCTTCGCGTCGCTCTAGTTACCGACGGCACCGCAGAATACCAAGTCGTCTGCGGAGCTGCAAACTGCCGTGCCGGAATCTTGGTTGCATTTGCACGCGTGGGAGCCGAATTGACGGACGCAGAAGGAAAAAAATGGAAAATCAAAAAAAGTAAATTGCGCGAAGTCGAATCGGATGGCATGCTCTGTTCTCCTAAAGAGCTCCACCTTGCCGATGACGCTGAAGGAATTATTGAGCTTCCTGCCGACCTCCCCTTGGGAACTGATTTCTCTGCCTATGTGACCGATCCTGTTTTCGACGTCTCACTCACACCCAATCTCGGCCATGCCTTGAGCATTTTGGGAATCGCCCGAGAACTTGCCGCCGCTTATAAAACAAAAGCGAAACGTCCTGCCGATCACCTGAAAGAGACAGGCCATAAAAAAATGGCCGTCGAAGTGACCGATCCCAAGCTTTGCCCTCGTTATGCCTGCCGGATCGTCACCAAAATTAAAGTTGGGCCATCTCCAGAATGGCTTCAAAAAAGACTGCTAGCCTGCGGCCTTCGTCCGATCAATAACATCGTCGATGTCGGAAACTATGTCATGTTAGAGCTTGGACAGCCGCTCCATATCTTTGATATAGACAACGTCGAAGAAAAAATTATTGTCGGTCCTGCAGAGAAGCCCCTTTCCATGGACACTCTGGACGAAAAAAAACGGGAAATCCCTCCGCAGACCCTGATGATCCAAGATGCCGAAAAACCATTGGCCATTGCCGGCATCATGGGAGGACTCACCACGGCAGCGACGGAAAAAACTACCAACATCCTCATTGAATCGGCGGTCTTCGATGCTGGATCGATCCGCAGATCGAGCCGTCTGCTCGATCTTAAAACCGACGCCTCTTACCGTTTTGACCGCGGAGTCGATGCCGGAAATGTCGTCCATGCTTTAGACCGCGCGGCCCAGCTGATCCAAGAAATTGCCGGCGGAGAAGTCCATCCTCTTGTCGATGTCAAAGAGCATGCTTTTAAACCCCGCACGATCCCATGCCGGCTTTCACGCATCCATCAAATGCTCGGGCTGCCCTTAAGTCAAAGCGAAGTCGTTTCACTCTTCGAAAGACTCGAAATGCATGTGAAAGTAACATCTCAAGATCTTTTAGAAGTGACCGTTCCTACCTATCGCAATGACCTCCAGCAGGAAATTGATCTGGTCGAAGAAGCTGCGCGCCTTTATGGCTACAATAATATTCCGCGCAAACCTCCTGCCTATACAGGATCTGCTTTGCCTGACGCAACCCTCTATCGATTAGAAAAAGAGATGCGCCTATTTTTACTCGAGCAAGGATTGCAAGAATGCATTACCTGCGATCTTATAAGTCCCGCTATGTCCCAGCTGACAATGGAGAGAGGGCTTCCTGAAAATAGCACGATCCATGTCCTCCATCCTCGCTCTATCGACCAATCGGTGCTACGCACATCTTTGCTGGGAGGTTTGCTCCAAGTCGTGAAGCACAACCTCAACCACCAGGTCGACACGATGGCAGCATTCGAGGTAGGGAAGATCCATTTCCGGGAAAACAATCAACTCCTTGAAGCTTCCTGCGCCGGCATTATACTGACTGGAAAAAGCCGTCACCACCATTTCGATCGAAAACCTCAAGATTTTGATTTTTACGATTTGAAAGGAATGATTGAAAACCTCTG